>LNFM01002625.1_pt1 | contig 37347 bp, 34 predicted proteins | sample 596031 | NCBI WGS metagenome assembly LNFM01 (sample SAMN04254537, study PRJNA301005) | activated carbon metagenome | isolation source: dual media filters at the Ann Arbor, Michigan drinking water treatment plant | place: USA: Ann Arbor | reverse complement strand
GAGCCGGCGAGGCCCTTGTCGAGCAGTTCGTAGATCCGCCGCCGCAGCACGCTCGCCGCCATGGTCGTCCCCCGTCCGCTCCCGGCACCGGGCGCAGGGCAGCGTGGCGCGCCGCGGGCCGGCGCGTCAACGCCGCCGCGTCAGGCCGCCGCCAGCGCCGCCTCGATGGCCGCGAGGGCTTCCTCGGCCTTGTGGCCGTCCGGACCGCCGGCCTGCGCCATGTCCGGCCGGCCGCCGCCGCCCTTGCCGCCGAGGGCTTCCGAGCCGATCCGCACGAGATCGACCGCGTTGACCTTGCCCGCGAGGTCGGCGGTGACGCCGACGACGATGCCGGCCTTGCCGTCCTCCGACACGCCGACGATGGCGACGACGCCCGACCCCACCTGCGCCTTGCCGGCATCGGCGAGGCCCTTGAGGTCGCGCAGCTCTATGCCGGTGACGCTGCGCGCCAGCAGCTTGAGGCTGCCCACGGTCTTCACCGGATCGGCGCCGGCGGCACCGCCCCCCATGGCGAGTTTCTTCTTCGCCTCGGCGAGCTCGCGCTCCAGCCGGCGGCGGTCCTCGACGAGGGCCTCGACGCGGGCCTCGACGTCGGCGACCGAGGTCTTCACGAGGCCGGCCACCGCTTCGAGCTTGCGCGCCTGTTCGGCGAGGTGCCGCCGCGCCGCGTCGCCCGTCATGGCCTCGAGGCGCCGGACGCCGGCGGCGACCGCTCCCTCGCCCACCACGGTGACGAGCCCGATATCGCCGGTGCGCGCCACGTGCGTGCCGCCGCAGAGCTCCACCGACCAGCCGGAGGCCGTCGAGCCGGCGGGCGCCGGGCCCATGGAGACGACGCGGACCTCGTCGCCATATTTCTCGCCGAACAGGGCGCGGGCGCCGGAGGCGATGGCCTCCTCCTGGCCCATCAGCCGCGTGACGACCGGCGCATTGGCGAGCAGCACGCGGTTGGCGATGTCCTCGACCTTGGCGAGTTCGTCGTCGCCGATGGGCTTGTTGTGGGAGAAGTCGAAGCGCAGCCGGTCGGGCGCGACCAGCGAGCCCTTCTGCGCCACGTGGTCGCCGAGCACCTGGCGCAGCGCCTCGTGCAGGAGATGGGTGGCCGAATGGTTGGCGCGGATGGCTGAGCGGCGCGCGTGGTCGACGTCGAGCTGCACCGCCTGCCCGACGGAGAGCCGCCCCTCCGACACCGTGACGGCGTGGACGAAGAGATCGCCGAGCTTCTTCTGCGTGTCGGTGACGGCGGCCCTGACGCCCTCCCCGCTCATCGCGCCGCGGTCGCCCTGCTGGCCGCCGGACTCGCCGTAGAACGGCGTCTGGTTGACGACGACGAGGCCGGTCTCGCCGGCCGCGAGCGCCGCGACCTCCGCGCCGTCCTTCAGGATCGCCAGCACCTGGCCCTCGGCCGTCTCGGTGTCGTAGCCGAGGAACTCGGTGGCGCCGGTCTTCTCCTTCACCGCGAACCAGACCGTGTCGGTGGCGGCCTCGCCCGAGCCCGCCCAGGCGGCCCGCGCCTTCTGCTTCTGCAGCTGCATCGCCGATTCGAAGGCGGCGGTGTCCACCGCGATGCCGCGCGGGCGCAGCGCGTCCTGCGTCAGATCGAGGGGGAAGCCGTAGGTGTCGTAGAGGGTGAAGGCGGTCTCGCCGGAGAAGGTCGCGCCCTCGGCGAGACCCGCCGATTCCGTGTCGAGGATGGAGAGGCCACGCTCCAGCGTCTTGCGGAAGCGCGTCTCCTCGAGGCGCAGGGTCTCGGAAATCAGGCCCTCGGCCCGGACGAGCTCCGGATAGGCCTGGCCCATCTCGCGCACCAGCGTCGGCACGAGCTTGTGCATCAGCGGCTCCTTGGCGCCGAGCAGCGAGGCGTGACGCATGGCGCGGCGCATGATGCGGCGGACGACGTAGCCGCGGCCCTCGTTGGAGGGCAGCACGCCGTCGGCGACCAGGAAGGATGCGGCGCGCAGGTGGTCGGCGATGACCCGGTGCGACACCTTGCTGGGGCCGTCGGGCTCGACGCCGGTCTCCACCGCCGAGGCGCCGATGAGGGCGCGCATCAGGTCGATCTCGTAGTTGTCGTGGGTGCCCTGAAGCACGGCGGAGATGCGCTCGAGACCCATGCCGGTGTCGATGGAGGGACGCGGCAGGTTGGTGCGGATACCGCCGGCCTGCTCCTCGTACTGCATGAACACGAGGTTCCAGATCTCGATGAAGCGGTCGCCGTCCTGCTCGGCCGATCCCGGCGGGCCGCCCCAGATCTTGTCGCCGTGGTCGTAGAAGATTTCCGAGCAGGGGCCGCAGGGGCCGGTGTCGCCCATGCGCCAGAAATTGTCGGAGGTCGGAATGCGGATGATCTTCGAATCCGGCAGGCCGGCGATCTTCTTCCACAGGTCGAAGGCCTCCTGGTCCTCGGAGAAGACCGTGACGAGGAGGCGCGAGACCGGCAGCTCGTATTCTTTCGTGATCAGCGTCCAGGCGTGCTCGATGGCCTGTTCCTTGAAATAGTCGCCGAACGAGAAGTTGCCGAGCATCTCGAAGAAGGTGTGGTGGCGGGCGGTGTAGCCGACATTGTCGAGATCGTTGTGCTTGCCGCCGGCGCGCACGCACTTCTGCGCCGTGGTCGCCGTCGAATAGGGCCGCTTCTCGACGCCGGTGAAGACGTTCTTGAACTGCACCATGCCGGAATTGGCGAACATCAGGGTCGGATCGTTGCGCGGCACGAGCGGCGAGCTCTCCACCACGGCATGGCCGTTCTTGGCGAAGTAGTCGAGGAAGGTCTTGCGGATCTGGTTGACGCCGGTCATGGCCCGAACTGAGGGGTTGCGGCCGGGCCCGGGACGAGCGCGGCCTGAAGTCTGGTCGGCGGGTGTTCTAGAGCATTTTTCGGCCGAGGGAACCGGTTTCGATGGCCGGCCGCTCTCATGGCGGGCGAGCCGCCCTCCGGAGGGCGGCCCCCGTCCCCGCTCAGCCCGCCCCTCGTCCGCCGTTCGGCACCCGGCCAGTCCTGACTGCGCCCCTTTGCGACGCGGCGGCGGCGCGGCCCCCGAAACGCAGGAAAGGCCGGGCGAACCCGGCCTTTCCCTAAATCTCCCAGGAGATCTCCCAGTGCCCCGGTCTCAGTCCGGGCTGTCGGCGTCGCCGTCCGGCTCGACCTCGCCGAGGATCTTCTCGGCGATCAGCCCGGCGTTCTGCCGGATCGCCGCCTCGATCTTGGCCGCCATGTCCGGGTTCTGCTTGAGGAAGGTCTTGGCGTTCTCGCGGCCCTGGCCGACCCGCTGGCTGTCGTAGGAGAACCAGGCGCCGGACTTCTCCACCACGCCGGCCTTGACGCCGAGGTCGATGAGCTCGCCCATCTTCGAGACGCCCTCGCCGTACATGATGTCGAACTCGACCTGCTTGAAGGGCGGCGCCAGCTTGTTCTTCACCACCTTCACGCGGGTCTGGTTGCCGACCACCTCCTCGCGGTCCTTGATCGCGCCGATGCGGCGGATGTCGAGGCGCATGGAGGCGTAGAACTTCAGCGCGTTGCCGCCGGTGGTCACCTCCGGCGAGCCGTACATGACGCCGATCTTCATGCGGATCTGGTTGATGAAGATCACCATGGTCTTCGACTTGGAGATGGAGGCGGTCAGCTTGCGCAGCGCCTGGCTCATCAGGCGGGCCTGCATGCCCGGCTGGTTGTCGCCCATCTCGCCCTCGAGCTCGGCCCGCGGCGTGAGCGCCGCCACCGAATCGACCACCACCACGTCGATGGCGCCCGAGCGCACCAGCGTGTCGCAGATCTCCAGCGCCTGCTCGCCGGCATCCGGCTGCGAGATCAGGAGGTCGTCGAGATTGACGCCGAGCTTGCGGGCATAGACCGGGTCGAGCGCGTGCTCCGCGTCGATGAAGGCGCAGACGCCGCCCGTCTTCTGCGCTTCCGCGATGGTGTGCAGGGCCAGCGTCGTCTTGCCCGAGGATTCCGGACCGTAGATCTCGACCACGCGGCCGCGCGGCATGCCGCCGATGCCCAGCGCGATGTCGAGACCGAGCGAGCCGGTCGAGATCGCCTCGATCTCGATCAGCTTCTCGTTCTTGCCGAGCCGCATGATGGAGCCCTTGCCGAAGGCGCGCTCGATCTGGGAGAGAGCGGCGTCCAGCGCCTTGGTCTTGTCCATGGATGAACCTTCGACGAGTCGCAGTGCGGCCTGACTCATGGCGGTAGCTCCCCTGTGCTGGCAAGGCCTGATGGCCGAAACCCCTGTGAAATCGACCGTACATGGTTTGTTCCGGGCGGCAAGTTCTTTTTTTGTTCCGCTGCCACCTGCTGCCATTCCCTGTCAGCAGCCCCCTACTCTGGAACAACTTCAAACGGTCTGCGCAATGGCTTAAAGGATGGCGGCCCACCCCGGCCGGCCCCTCGGCTCCGGCCCTCTCGACGGAACCCGCCTGATGAACGCTCCGCTCGCCGCCGGCTCCTACTCGCTCTTCCCCCTGGCGAAGGACGAGACGCCCTATCGCAAGCTCACCTCCGAGGGCGTCTGGGTCGAGACGGTGCTGGGCCGCGAGGTCGTGGTCGTCGACCGCGAGGCGATCCGCCTGCTGTCGGAGCAGGCCTTCATCGACATCAACCACCTGCTGCGCCCGGGTCACCTCGCCCAGCTTCGCCGCATCCTCGACGACCCCGAGGCGACCTCGAACGACAAGTTCGTCGCCTACGACCTCCTGAAGAACGCCAACATCGCCGCCGGCGGCGTGCTCCCCATGTGCCAGGACACCGGCACCGCCATCATCATGGGCAAGAAGGGGCGCCTGGTCTGGACCGAAGGCGAGGACGAGGCGGCCCTCGGCCAGGGCGTGCTCGACGCCTACGCCAAGAAGAACCTGCGCTATTCGCAGGTGGCCCCCATCTCCATGTTCGAGGAGAGGAACACCCGCAACAACCTCCCCGCCCAGATCGAGATCTATGCGGAGGGTGAGGACGCCTACAAGTTCCTGTTCATGGCCAAGGGCGGCGGCTCGGCCAACAAGAGCTTCCTGTTCCAGGCGCCGCCCTCCATCCTCACCCACGAGCGGATGATCAAGTTCCTCCACGAGAAGATCCTGACGCTCGGCACCGCCGCCTGCCCGCCCTACCACCTCGCCATCGTCATCGGCGGCCTCTCCGCCGAGCACACGATGAAGACGGCCAAGCTCGCCTCCGCCCGCTACCTCGACGGCCTGCCGACGGCGGGCTCGGAGTTCGCCCATGCCTTCCGCGACGTCGGCATGGAGGCCGAGATCCACAAGCTGACCCAGGCCATGGGCGTCGGCGCCCAGTTCGGCGGCAAGTATTTCTGCCACGACGTGCGCGTCATCCGCATGCCGCGCCACGGCGCCTCCCTCCCCATCGCCATCGCCGTCTCCTGCTCGGCGGACCGCCAGGCCCTCGGCAAGATCACCCGCGACGGCGTCTTCCTCGAGGAGCTGGAGCATCATCCCGCCCAGTACCTGCCGGAGATCGACGAGGGGGCGCTCGGCGGCGACGTGGTGAAGATCGACCTGACGCGCCCGATGTCCGAAATCCTCGAAACCCTGTCGCGGCACCCGATCAAGACGCGCGTCTCGCTCACCGGGCCGATGATCGTCGCCCGCGACGCCGCCCACGCCAAGATCCGCGAGCGGCTCGACCGCGGCGAGCCCATGCCGGACTATTTCAGGAACCACCCGGTCTATTACGCCGGCCCGGCCAAGACCCCGGCGGGCTATGCCTCGGGGTCCTTCGGCCCGACCACGGCCGGCCGCATGGACGGCTTCGTCGACCAGTTCCAGGCCGCCGGCGGCTCCATGGTCATGCTCGCCAAGGGTAACCGCTCCCGCGAGGTCCGCGAGGCCTGCGCCAAGCACGGCGGCTTCTACCTCGGCTCCATCGGCGGCCCCGCCGCCCGCCTCGCCCAGGACTGCATCAGGAAGGTCGAGGTGCTCGAATATCCCGAGCTCGGCATGGAGGCGATCTGGAAGATCGAGGTCGAGGACTTCCCCGCCTTCATCGTCGTCGACGACAAGGGCAACGATTTCTTCAAGGAACTCAACCTCGGCTGATCGGTTGTTGCGGCGACAGGTCGCGGACCCGCTGTTTCCATCCGGAAACATCAGGCTTCGCGGCTGAAATCCTCATGAAACGGGCGCGGCTCATTCCTGCCGCCATACCGGAGGGAAATCGCCATGCGCACCTCGCACGTCACCGTCGCCACCGCCCGCGCCGCCAGCGCCGACGCCCATTCGCTCGCCCTGATCGCGTCCTCGCTGGTCGCCGCCACCGCCATCGCCTTCCTCGCCATGGTCGTCACCGCCTGGCCGGCCCGTGCCGCCGGCGTTCCTGCTCCCGTGCAGATGGCGGGCCTCGCGACCATGCCGCAGGCCGCCGAGCCGTGCGGCGAGAAGCTCGCCGCCGCCGAGGCGGAGATCAACCGCAGCCTCGTCGCCGTCGAGCGCCTGCAGGAGGCCGACATGGCCGCCCAGTGCCCGGCCATCCGCGGCCACCTCGTCTCGCTGAACCGCGCCGTCGACACGGTGGAGCGCTGCGTCGCCGGCCCCGAGCGGGCCGAGAAGATCGGCTTCTTCCGCCAGTCCGCCACCGAATGGCGCGGCGTCATCGCCCACGGCTGCCGCTGATCCCGATCCCACGGCCTCCATGTCCAACCGTCGCCGCCTGCCCGCGCTGGTGCTCATCGCACCGGCGCTCTTTTTTGGCGACGCGGCTTCGGCGCAGGGCTCGTGCCGGGCCATAACCGGCGGCCCGCGCGGCGATGCCTGCGCCGCCGAACTCACCCTGACCGAGATCCGCCAGCGCCAGATGACGGAGCGGCTAGCCGCCGTGCGCAGTGCGCCGCGGGCCGAACAGTGTCGTGTGTTCAGGGACCACGTCCGGATGATGGCGGATGCGGCCTGCGTCTTCCATCGCTGCACGACCGACCATCACCGCGGCGAGAACGTCGCCCACATGCAGGGCTCCATCGCCGACTGGAACGAGATCATCGCCCGCAACTGCCGCTGACGCCGCTCAGGCGCGGAACATGAGGTCCTTCACCGTCTCGCCGACATGGGCGAGTTGGCCGACGGCCTCCTTCAGCCGGGCCCGCTCGTCCCGGCCGAGGATCGCCGGATCGACGCGGCTGCCCGGCGGGCGGCCGGCCGCGAGGTCGGCGATCTGCTGGCGGAGGATCGCCCCGAGGATGACGGCATGGGCGTCGAGCCAGTGCCCGAGGTCTTCCGCAGCGCCGATGTTCCTGTCCTGCAGCGCCTCGATCCGCTCCCGCGTCGAGCGCAGGCGGATGTCGTGGCGCAGCGCCAGGCAGCGCGCCGCCGCCACCACGGGAAACAGCCCGCCGAGCTTCAGGTCCACCCGTCCGTCCGTCAGCCGGAAGCCGCCGAACAGGGTCAGCGGCGGCCGGTGCGCACCGATCTGCTCGGCCAGCAGCTTCGCGAGCATCGGCGCGTCCCGTGCCGCCGCATAGGCCTCGTCGAACAGGGTGGCGGCGAGGCCCATGTCGCCGTGCACGGCGCGGAAGTCGAAGAAGATGTCGACGGCGAGCAGGTCCTCCGGCCGCGTCCGGCCGACCCATTCGCCGATTCGCCGGCGCCAGTCGGCGATGGAGCCGCGGAAGGCGGGATTGCGGGCCATGACGCCGCCCTTGCACAGGGCGACGCCCGCCGCGTCCAGGATGTCGGCCATGTGCGCCCCGAACCTGGCAAACCAGCGATCGGCAGCCTCGGGGTCGGCCGCGACCTCCGTCACCACCGCATTGTCCTGGTCGGCGGCGAGCAGGCTCTCGCCGCGGCCGACCGAGCCGAGCACCAGCACCGCATAGGCGACCGGGGGCGGCCCCGCGCCCTCCGCCAGCATCATCGCCTCGGCCTCGCGGGCGGCCCGCGCCGTCAGGGCGCCGATCTCGTGGCTGACGACCGCCGCCACCTGGACGGCCGGCACCTCCTCCGCGAGCAGCTGCTCGGCCACCTGGGGCATGCGGGCGAAGGCGGCGGCCATGGCGGGCGCGCCATCCGCCGCCTCGATGGCATCGCCGAGAGCGAGGGCGTCGCTCGCCCGCATCCTCAGGAGGTCGCGCGCCGACAGCGCCCCCACGATCTCGCCAGCGGCGTCGCATACGGCGAGGTGGCGCACCTTCAGCCGGTCCATCCGCCCGATGGCGCGATAGACGAAGTCATCCGCTCCGACATGGGCGAGAGGCCGGGAGGCGATGGCGTCCACCGGCCCGTCCAGTGCCGCAGCGCCCCCCGCCGCCACGGCCCGCATCACGTCGCGCTCGGTGACGATGCCGGCCGCATCGACGCGCAGGTCGCCCGGCGCTGCGACGAACAGCGAGGAGACGCGCCGCTCCGTCATCAGCCGCGCCGCCGCCACCACCGTCATGTTCGGCGGTGCCACGGCGGGCGGATGCCCCATCACGTCGGCCACGCGGTGGCGAAACGGGTAGGAATCGATGCGCGACAACGCCCCCTGCCCTGCCGCGGCCGCCGCGTTCGGCTCCTCCCACCCGGCGCGGGCGAAGCCCTCCAGGGCGTGGCCGAGCCGGCGGCACGCGGCGTCCGCCTCGGCGACGGTCCGCACGCCCCTCTCCTTCAGGAACGGCAGCAGCGCCACGAAGATGGCACCCGCGCTCTCGGCGTCCCCCACTGCGTCGTGGCGGCGGCCGGGGTCGAGCGTCACGCCGGTCCGCCCGGCGAGGATCTCCAGCGTGTAGCCGGCGAGCGTCGGGAAGCAGATCTGCCCGAGCAGCCGCGTGTCGAGCGAGGGCGGTGGCTCGAAGGCCTGTCCCGCAAGTCCGCATTCGCGCCGGATGATGGCGAGGTCGAAACCGAGATTGTGTCCGACCAGAAGCCGCCCGGCGCGGAACGCCTCGAAGGCTGCGAAGGCCTGCGCGAAGGACCCAGCGCCGGCCACCGCCGCGTCGTCGATATGGTGGATGGCCGTGGCTGAGAGCGGGATGGGCACGCCCGGGTCGACCAGGCGCTCGAACCGCTCCTCCGGCACCAGACGTCCCCGGCGCAGGCAGACCGCCCCGATCTGGACGATGCGCGCCTTCGCCGGATCGAGCCCGGTCGTCTCCGTGTCGACCACCACGGCGTCGAGAGCGATCAGCGGCTGGACGGACGGAGCCGGCATGACGTCAGCCTAGTACCGCCCGCCCGGCGCCGCCAGTCAGCTCTTCGCCTGTTCCTTGACCGCCTCGATGAGCTGCTTCAGCGAGAAGGGCTTCGGCAGGAAGGCGAAGGCCTGGCCCTCGGGCAGGTCGTTCTTGAAGGCCTCCTCGGCATAGCCGGAAACGAAGATCACCTTGATGCCGGGATTGGTCTTGCGCAGCTCGCCGAGCAGCGTCGGACCGTTCATCTCCGGCATGACCACGTCGGACACGACGAGGTCCACGGTACCGCCATGCTCCGCCATGACCTCCAGCGCCTCGACGCCGGAGCCGGCCTCGAGCACCGTGTAGCCGCGCGAGGCGAGGGCCCGCGAGGCGAAGGCGCGCACCGCCTCCTCGTCCTCGACCAGCAGGATGGTGCCGGCGCCGGTATCGTCCCGGGGCGCGGCGACGGGCGCGGCGGGCGCAGCCGGAGGCGGCGGCGGAACCGCCGGTTCGGACGGCTCGGCAGCCTCGCCCGGGCTCTCCGGCGCGCCGGCAACCAGCATGGCGGCGGGTGCAGCCGGCGTCGTCGGGGCCTGTGCCTCGGCGGCGGCGGCCGGCTCCGGGGCCGCCGGCTCGGCGCTCTCCACATGGCGCGGCAGGAACACGCGGAAGACGGTGCCGCGGCCGACCTCGCTGTCGACGAAGACATAGCCGCCGGACTGCTTGACGATGCCGTAGACGGTCGACAGGCCGAGGCCCGTGCCCTTGCCCACCTCCTTGGTGGAAAAGAACGGGTCGAATATCTTCTGCTTGATCTCGTCGGGGATGCCGGTGCCGGTGTCGGTCACCTCGATCATCACCGCATCGCTCTCCGGCATGTCCACCGGGTCGTCCTTGGAGCGGTGGCGGATGATGTCGGCCGCCGCGACATTGGCGGTGCGGATGGTCAGCTTGCCGCCGTCCGGCATGGCGTCCCGGGCGTTGACCGCGAGGTTGAGGATCACCTGTTCGAGCTGGGTGACGTCGGCGCGCACCGGCCAGAGGTCGCGGCCGTGGATCATGTCGAGCCCGACGCGCTCGCCGAGCGAGCGGCGCAGCAGCATGGACAGGTCCGACAGCACGTCGCCGAGCTGGACCACCTGCGGGCGCAGCGTCTGCTTGCGCGAGAAGGCCAGCAGCTGCCGCACCAGGCTCGCGGCGCGGTTGGCGTTCTGCTTGATCTGCATGACGTCGTTGAACGACGGGTCCGCCGGCTTGTGGTCCATCAGCAGCAGGTCGGCATGGCCGATGATGGCCTGCAGCACGTTGTTGAAATCGTGGGCGACGCCGCCGGCGAGCTGGCCCACGGCGTTCATCTTCTGCGACTGGGCGAACTGCTCCTGGAGCTGGCGCAGCTCGGTCGTCTCCACCGCATAGACGATGGCCGCTTCGCCCGGCTGCTCCGGGTCGTCCACCGGGGCGACGAAGAAATGGCAGAAGCGGTTGGCGTTGCCCTGCAGCGCGCCGTCGACGGCGGCGAGGTCGCCCTTGCCGGCGGCCGCCTCACCGATCGCCTGGGTGAGGGCCGGGCGCGAACTCTCCTTGACCAGCGACAGGATGGAGCGCGGCCCCGCCTCGGTGGTCGGGGCGACGTCCGCCAGCATGCGGGCGAAGATCGGATTGGCGCGGCCCACATGGCCCTCGCGGTCGACGGTGGCGATGGCGAGCGGCGAGGAGTTGAAGAAGCGGGCGAAGCGCACCTCGGCGGCCCGGAGGCTATCGCCGCTGTCGCCGGTGCGTGCCCGGTTGATGACGAGGGTGCGGGAGGCGCCGGGCGTGCCGTCGGCGGAGAAGGCGACCTTGTGCAGCAGGCGCACCGGCAGTGCCTCGCCGGAGCGGCGCTTCAGGTCGAGGTCGAAGGTGGCGGTGGTCACCTCGCTCGGCTTGGCGGGGATCGTCCGCAGAAGGGCCGCGGCGTCGGCGGCGAGGATGTCGGCGAGGGCAAGGCCCCCGGGACCGACCTCGGTGAGGTCGTGGTCGAGCCAGCCGGCCAGCGTCGCGTTCATGTAGGCGATCTCGCCGGTCGGCTCCATGGAGAAGAAGCCGGCGGGGGCGTGGTCGAGGAAGTCGATGGCCTTCTGCAGCGTCTCGAAGGCGCTCTCGGCGCTCTGCCGGTCGCGGGTGATGTCCTCCACCGTCCAGACGCTGGCACGGCCGCCGCCGCGGATGCGGGCGGCCCCCTCCCCGGTCATCGGCCGCACCTTGAGGCGCAGCCAGCGGGCATCGTCCGCCTCGGCGCGGCGCACCTCCTCCTGGTGGCGGCGGCCCTCGCGGGCGGCCTGCGACAGGCGGTAGATGGCTTCCGACACCTCCGGGGCGCCGGTGAAGGCCCGCTCCACCGCCCGGACGTCCTCCTCGCCGGCGGCGCCGGTCAGGCCGAGATAGGCCGGGTTGGCGTAGAGCACGCGACCCGAGGGGTCGCTCACCACCACCGCCTCGCTGGCGCTGTCCACCATCGCCTTGGTGAAGTCGTTGCGGTTGTCCTCGCTGGCGAAGCGCAGGATGCCCGAGGCATAGGCGAAGAGCGAGAAGACGCCGCAGACCGCCAGGGTGGCCAGGAGACCGATGACATAGGGATAGGCGTTGTCGCGGCCGATCATCAGGAAGAACAGCGCCGCGCCGACGAGCACGACGGCGACGACCAGCACCATGGCGGTCGAACCGGACTGTTCGGAGCGGTCGACCGACCGCCGCGTCACCGGCACGGCCGGGGAGGCATGGTCGGCGCGAATGTTCTTTTCGGCGAAGGCCATGGCGGGAAGAGCCGTTGGTCAGGGTCAGGCGAGAATCCGACGCCGATTCTCGCAAGCTAGTCGTGCCGCTTCGCCGCCCGGGAGGCAAGGGCACAGGCGCCGCCGGCATGCAATTCCGGGCGCGTGATCCTATCGCATCGTGCCCTTCAGCCGCATGACGTAGCCGATCACCTCGGCGACCGCGCGGAAATGCTCCTCCTGGATCGGCTGGTCGACCTCGACGCTGGCGTGCAGCGCCCGGGCCAGCGGCACGTTCTCGACGATGGGCACGTCGCTGGCCGTGGCGAGCTCGCGGATCTTGAGCGCGATCAGGTCCATGCCCTTGGCGACGCAGACCGGGGCCACCATGCCCGGCTCGTACTTCAGCGCCACGGCGAAGTGGGTCGGGTTGGTGACGACCACGGTGGCGGTGGGGACGTTCGCCATCATCCGCTTGCGCGAGCGCTCGCGGCGCAGCTGCTTGATCTTGCCCTTGATCTCGGGATTGCCGTCCGACTGCTTGAACTCCTCCTTGAGCTCCTGGATCGACATCTTCTGCCGGGTGTACCAGCGCTGGTACTGGTAGACGTAGTCGGCAATCGCGATGATCGCCATGATCGCCACCACCGCGATGAGCACGCTCATGACGATCGAGAACGTGTGCGGCAGCAGCATTTCCACGTCCATGCGGACGATGCTGTCGATGGTGCTGCGCTGCGGCCAGAGCACGGTGAAGATCACGACGCCGACCAGGGTGATCTTGGCGAGGCCCTTGACGAAGTTCACCAGCGCGTCGGGCCCGAAGATGCGCTTGGCGCCGGCCAAGGGCGAGATCTTCGAGAATTTCGGCTTCAGGCTCTCGGCCGAGAAGACCAGCCGGTGCTGGACGAGATTGGCCGCGATGCCGGCGACGAAGAGCCCGAGGAACGGCAGGCCCACCGCCACCACGATGGCCAGGATCAGCGAGATCATCAGCTGCATGCCGCCCGAGCGGTCGACGCTGACGAGGTCGGCGTTGGCGATGAGGTTCTTCAGCGGCACCGCGAGCCCGCCGGCCGACCCCGCCGCCATGGTCGCGACGATCAGGGTCGAGACGAAAAGGAGGAACCACGACACCAGATCCTGGCTCTTGGCGACGTCGCCCTTCTGCAGCGCATCGTCGAGCTTCTTCTGTGTGGGGTCGTGTGTCTTCTGGTCCTTGTCGTCGCCGCCCTCTGCCACCGGCTATCTCCGGTTGACGGCGATCTCGCCCAGGATCGCTTCGAGGCTGCCCATGTAGTGGGACATCATCACCGACAGGACGAGGAGGAGGATGAAGAAGCCGACGCCGATGGTCACCGGCATGGCGATGAAGAAGACCTGCATCTGCGGCATCAGCTTCGACAGCACGCCGAGGCCGATGTTGAACACCAGTGCAAAGACGAGGAAGGGCGCCGAGAGCTGGATGGCGATGACGAAGGAGCGCGCCATCACCATGGTGAGGAACTGCGCCGCATCGCCCGAGGCCGGCAGGATGCCTGGCCGGATGATGGTGAAGCTGTCGGAGATCGCCGCGATGATGAGGTGGTGCAGGTCGGTGGCGAAGACCAGCGCCACACCGATCAGCGACAGGAAGGTGCCGATGACGGCGCCCTGCTGGCCCTGCGTCGGGTCCACCTGCATGGCGAAGCCGATGCCCATGGCCTGGGCGATGACGACGCCCGCCGTCAGCAGCGCCGAGACCGCGATGCGCGCCGCCATGCCGAGGGTGAAGCCGACCGCCATCTCCATGAACAGCACCATGAGGACGCCCCCCGGGCGGGCGAGGTCGATCTCGTAGAGCGGCCGGTGCAGCGGGAAGAGGACGAGGGTGAGGAGGAGCGCGATGCCGAGCCTCACCCGCATGGGAAGCGAGCGCTCGCCGAGCCCGGGCATCAGGGCCATCATCGTTCCGACCCGCGCGAAGACGAGCAGGAAGACGACCATGATCTCCGGGGTGATCGGGACGGTCACGCGGGGCGCCCCTCCTGGAGCTCGGCCGATGCGGCGGGGCAGACGCCGCCGATCAAAGCTGATTCACTCGCCCGAGACCACTTTCGCCATGATGCGCCCCGTGACCCCGTTCATCATGTCGCCCATGAAGGGCAGCGCGATGATGAGGGTGGCGAAGATCGCGAGGATCTTCGGCACGAAGACCAGCGTCTGTTCCTGGATCTGCGTCAGGGCCTGGACCAGCGACACGGCGACGCCGACGACGAGGCCGACCACCATCAGGGGCGCGGAGACCAGGATGATGGTGAGGATGCCGTCGCGGGCGACGTCGAGAACATCTGCTGGGCTCATGGCCTTAATCCTAGATCTGCATGCGCATGATTTCCTCGTAGGACTGCACGACCTTGTCGCGCACGGCCACGAGGGATTCGATGGCGACCTCGGTCTCCGCGACCGCGGTCACCACGTCGATGAGGTCGGCGCGACCCGCGGCCATGGCCTGGCTGCGCTGGTCGGTGGTACGGGCGGTCTGGTCGAGATTCTGCACGGCGCTGCGCAGCATCTCGCCGAACCCGCCACCCTGGCCGGCGGCGCGGGTGGCCCCGGCGGCGGGCGAGAACAGCCGGGCGGCCGTCGCATAGGCATTTGCGGCGATGGACGAGGACGACATCGGGATCAGGCCCTCAGGAGTTCGATCGTGCGCTGGATCATGCGGCGCGTGGAGGTGACGACGTTGAGGTTGGCCTCGTAGCTGCGCTGGGCCTCGCGCATGTCGAGGCTCTCCACCAGCGAGTTGACGTTGGGCACCTTCACGTAGCCGCGGGCGTCGGCCGCCGGATGCTGCGGGTCGAAGCGGGTGCGGAACTCGCCCTGCTGCTGGCGCACCGGACCGAGCTGCACCGTCGTCGCCTGCAGCTCGCGGTCGAAGGTGGTGCGGAACGTCGGGATCTTCCGGCGATAGGGGTCGCCGCCCGGCGTCTCCGCCGTCGAGCTCGAATTGGCGATGTTCTCGGCGGTGATGCGCATGCGCCCGGCCTGGGCGCGCATGCCGCCGGCGGCGATGCGGATGGACTTGAGGAAGTCGGTGGACATGATGCGTCTCAACCCTTCTTGCCGATGGCGGTGCGGATCAGACCGAGGGAGCGCTGGTAGAGGCCGGCGACCGCCTGGTAGTCCATCTGGTTCTGCGCGACCTTGAGCATCTCGTCCTCGAGATTGACGCGGTTGCCGGCCGGCGTGGTGACGAGGCCGGTGTCGCGGCGCACGTCGAAGCGCGTGGTCTGGCTGCCCGAGGTCTGGATGTGGCGCGGGTCGGTGCGCATCGGCCCTGCCCCGATGCTGGCGCCGGCGGAAGCGACCGCCGTGCCGCGCGCCATCGATTCGAAGGTCGGGGCCCTCAGGTCCCGCGCCCGGTAGCCCGGGGTGTCCGCATTGGCGACATTTTCGGCCAGTAGTTTCTGCCTGTCCTGATGCCAGCGCATCCGGTTGCGGAGCATGGAGAAGATCGGCACGTCGCTCGTCGCCATGGAATCCCCCGCGCCCCGTCGATAGGCAAAGGATGCCGGGCACATGGTTAACGACCGGTTAACTGTTAAGGGACTTTCAACCTCTGCCCCGCCGGGTTAACCATCCCGCGAGGTCGAAGTCGGCAAGGCTTGCCGGGTCTGTTAACCTCAACATAGATTTAACGCGCGCTCTCCGGGCGGGCGTGCGCCATGCCATGGGATCGGTCTCGATGAACTTTCTCACCAATCTGCTCGGTCCCAACGCCCCCCTGGCAGCCACCTTCATCGTCGCCTTCGCGGCGGTCCTGGTGCTGATCGGGCTGACCGCGTGGATCTTCCGCCTGATCCGCGGCCGGGGTCTGGGCATCGGCTCCGGCGGTCGCGGCCGCCAGCCGCGTCTGGCCGTCCTCGATTATGCGGACGTCGACCAGCGCCGCAAGCTGGTGCTCATCCGCCGCGACAACGTGGAGCACCTGCTCCTGCTCGGCGGCCCGACCGACGTGGTGGTCGAGACCTCCATCGTCCGCGGCATGCCCGTGCAGGCCTCGTCCCTGCGCGAGGCGGCCCCCGCCCCGACCTATGTCGAGCCGGATCCGCCCATGCCGCAGACCCGTCCCTCGCTGCGCGACGCCGCGCGCCAGGCCGCCGGCGAGCCCGTCCCGGCGCGGCCGATGAACCTCGACATGCCGCCGGCCCGCCCCGAGCCGGCCCCGCTCCGTCCCGAGCCCGTGCGTCCCGAGCCGCAGCGCGCCGAGCCGGCCCGCCCCGCTCCCCCGCCGCCCCAGCCGCGGCCGGAACCCGCCCGTCCCGCCCCCGTGGCGGCGCCTGCCCGGCCTGAGCCGGCGCGCGTCGAGCCCGCCCGCCCCGAACCCGTGCGCGCCGAGCCTGCCCGCCCCGAAGTGCCGCGCATCGCCCCGGTGGTCACGCAGCCGGTCCGGCCCGGCACGCCGGTCGCGCCGCCGCGGCCGACCCCGCCGCCCGCTGCAGCATCGCCTGCCGCCGGTGCCGACGACGTCGCGGCAAGGCTGGAGGCCGCCCTGCGCAAGCCGATCGGGGCAAGCCCCGTCCAGGCAGGCCCGAAGCCCGCCACCCCCGCGGCACCGGTCGCGGCCGCCCCTGCCCGCCCCCAGCCCGGCGCTCCCGCAGCTCCCGCCAAGGCCCTGTCGGCCGACGAGAAGTCGGTGTTCGACAGCCTGGAGGAGGAAATGGCCGCCCTGCTCGGCCGCGGCCCGACCCCGCCGAAGAGCTGAGCCCGGTTACGCCACCCGAATCCGGGTCTCCCAGAAACGCCCGCGCCTGAGACGCCCGGACGATATCGGCCGGTCGGGCGAGCCTCCGGCCGCCTCACCTAAAAATCGACGTGGTAGTCCCCCTCCCCTCGCCCCGCGAGGGGAGGGGGAGGGTGGGGCCTTCATTGCGATCCCGTCTCCAGCCTCGCCGGGCCGGCTCCAGCCCCAGCATCAAAAAAACAATGGCCCCACCCGCACCCTCCCCTTGTCGCTCCGCGCCAAGGAGAGGGAGACTTCGGCGGTGCGCCCCATCCGGAGGCGGCGCACCAGGCACGCCCCCCTAGAGCCGAACCGCGAGCCTCCGAACGGCTCGACGGAGTCAGCGCTGGGCCCGCGGCGTCCTGTCCCGCCGGCCATCCACAGGCCCCGGCCCCCGACCCTGCTAAACTCGCGCATCGATTCGGACGGTGCGGGACGGCGATGGCGCTGACGATCCCTGATGGCAGGACACGGACCCGCTCGGCCATGCGCCGCGCGGCGATCCTCGTCGTCCTCGCCGCCGTCGCGCTGACCGTCGGCCCCGCGGCCGCCCAGGACATCTCGATCAACCTCGGCCAGGGCGCCGGCGTCAACGAGCGCGTCATCCAGCTCATCGGGCTCATCACCATCCTGTCGGTGGCGCCCTCCATCCTCATCATGGTGACGAGCTTCGTGCGCATCGCGGTGGTGCTCTCGCTGCTGCGCACCGCCATCGGCACCCAGACGGCGCCGCCCAACGCCGTCATCGTGGGACTGTCGCTCTTCCTCACCGGCTTCGTCATGGCGCCGACGCTGCAGCAGAGCTACGACCTCGGCGTCCGCCCGCTGATCGAGAACCAGATCGAGATGCCGCAGGCCTTCGATCGCGCCTCCGGCCCGTTCCGCGACTTCATGCTGAAGCATGTGCGCGAGAAGGACCTCGCGCTGTTCCAGGAACTGTCCCGCGAGGCGCTGCCGGCGACCCCGCAGGAGGTGTCGTTCCGGGTGCTGATCCCCGCCTTCATGATCTCGGAGCTCAGACGCGCCTTCGAGATCGCCTTCCTGCTCTTCGTGCCCTTCCTGGTGATCGACCTCGTCGTCGCCTCGGTGCTCATGTCCATGGGCATGATGATGCTGCCGCCCGTCACCGTCTCGATGCCGTTCAAGCTGATCTTCTTCGTGCTCGTGGACGGCTGGAACCTCGTCGCCGGCAGCCTGGTGCGAAGTTTCGGCACCTGAACGGCGTCCGCCTCAGCCCTGGCGCGGCGTGGCCCCGGTCGGCGTGTCCGACTGCTGCTGCGGCGTCCCCGCCCCCGGTGTCTCGCTCGGATAGCGCTCGCGATAGTTCTTCAGGAAGGCGTCCAGCGTGTCGCGGTCGGCGATGGAGCGTGCGATCTCGCGATACTCGACGCCCCGTGCATCGATGGGAGAGGTCACCACGTCGAAGGCGCGCTCGTCGGGCGTGCCCTTCATGGCGTCGCGCCAGCGGCTGCGCAGGCGGTCGAGGCCGAGCGCGTCGTCGACCAGCGCATAGCCGATGGCGGCCCGCAGCAGGTGGCGGCGCTCGTCGCCGCCGAGCGGCGCATTGCCGGCGCGGGCCGAGACCCAGCGCTCGCTCTGCTCGGCGGATTCGCGGTGGCGCTGGGCACCCCAGTGGATGTCGGCGCGCAGCATCTCCGCCTCCGGCGTGCGGATGCCGGAGAGCATTTCCAGCGCCTGGTCGGGACGGCCCGAGTCGGCATGGGCGCGGGCCTCGAGCAGGTAGCGCTGGATGCGCAGCTCCTCCGGCAGGTCGGCGAGGCGGGTGGCGCGCAGGGCCTGCAGCGCGGCGGCGGGTTTGCGGTTCGACAGGTGGATCAGCGCCAGCCGGGCCGCCACCTGCGAGCGCGCCGCGCCCTGCAGGCGCCGGTCGATCTGGTGCTGCAGCAGCGCTGCCGCCTGGTCGAGCAGGTCCATGCCGGCGAGACGGTCGGCGAGGCGGCGGATGATCTCGTCGCCGCGGCGGCCCTGCGGGGTCATGTCGCGGAAGTCGTAGTAGAGCGCCAGGGCGTCCACCGGCTTCATCTGGTCGGCATTGCCCTCGAGGAACAGCCGCTCGAAGTGCCGGGCGACGTCGTCCTGCATGCCGCGCACCGATTCCGAACGCGGATGGGCGCGCATGGCGAGGCGCATGGTGGTGAAGGCCTCCCGGAACTGCCCCTGGTCGGCATAGAGCTTGGCGAGCAGCGCCAGCGTGCGCGCCTCCACCTCGTCGCCGCGCCAGGCGTAGCTCTGCACCTCGAGTTCCTCGATCGCCGCCTTGCGGTCGATCTCGCCGAGCCTGTAGCGGGCGGCGAGCAGCCGGTTCTCGGCATCGGCGCGGACCGGCAGGTCCGGTCCGTTGGCGGCGCGCGCATAGGCGACGAGGGCGTCGCGGTCCATGCCCTTGGCCTCGATCACCCGGCCGCGCAGCAGGGCGAACTGCTGCTCGGCGGTGGGAGGAATGCCGATCTCCTGCAGGTCGGACAGGAGCTTGTCGGCGCGGTCGACGGCCCCGCTGTCCAGCGCCGCCTCGATGGCGCGCACCAGGATCGCCCGCGCCAGCGGATGCGGCAGCGTGGCGGGGGAGACGTCCGATCCCTCGAAGGCGTCGTGGGCCTCCTTGGTCCGCCCGTCCATGGCGAGCGCGGTCGCGCGCCACAGGGCGACGTCGGGCGCATTGGCCATGGCGGGGTGGGAGAACTCGCGCAACGCGTCCGCCGGCCGGTGCATCATGATGGAGACGACGCCGCGCAGCCCCTGGATCGTGCCGTCCTCGGCGATCCGCCGGTCCTGCCGCACGATGGCGTCGAGCACGGCCTTCGCCTCGGCCCAGCGCTGCTGCGCCATGTAGAAGCGCACGAGGTCGAGGCGCCTGGCGGTGCGCTGGGTATCGTGCACGGCGGCGGCATTGGCGAGGAGGTCGCTCTCCCGCTCGCGGAACGGCGCGCGCTCGTCGACCGCCCACAGTTCGAGGTCGAAGGTGATGGTCCGCGGACGGCGGGTCAGGCGCTGCACCGGCGGCGGCCGGGCGAGGCCGGCGCTCAGCTGCAGGCCGAAGGGCCGGCCGACATTGACCTGGTCGCCGGAGATGGTGACCGACAGGTCGTCGGCGATGGGCTGGAAGACGAGGCCGTGGCTGCCGGCGAGCGCGGTGAACTCCACCATCTCGCGCGTCTGCAGGAAGGAACGGGCGGGGCCCGCCCCGGTCACGACGATGAGCGTGTCGCCCGCCAGCGGGTCGGAGAGGCGGTGCACTGAGCCGGCCTGCGGGAAGTCGGCCGTGGCGATGAGCTTGTCCCCCTGGTCCGTGGCCCGGGCGAGGTGCACCGGGCGCGGCGGCTCCAGCAGGCTGTCGGCGAGGGTGACGATCCAGGCGAGGCCGTCGCGTCCGGCGGAGGCCAGGCTCTGGCGCTCCAGGCCGATGCGGACCGCGATGCCGCTCTGCGAGCGCGAGGCGTCGACGGAGGAGAAGATGCCGGCGGCCTCGGCCTGCAGCCCGGCGAGGGCCACCTCCTCGATGGTGTCGAAGACGAGCCAGAGGGTGTCGCCCCGCTGGAAGATCGCGCCCGGGGTCTCGCGGGTAAACGGCACGAGGATGCGCACGGTCCCGCCGGCGCGACGGGCCTGCATGGCCACCGGCCCCGTGGGTTGGGACGCAGGCCGGGCGGCCGGGTCTGCCGTTTCGACGCGGGGCGGCGCCGCCGGCGCGGCGGCGGGGGCCGCAGAAGCGGCGGCGACGGCGGGCGCGGGTAGAGGCTCGGCGGCGGGCGGTGCGGCGGGACGCGGCGCCTCGACGACGGCCGGCGCACGCGCGGCCTCGCGCGGCTGAGGCTGGGGAACGGCGCGCGCCGGCGGGAGTGCCGGAGGCGGCATGGCCGGGCGGGCCGCCGCCAGCGGCGGGGTCGGCACGTTGCCGGGCAGCATGGTGACGGCGGGCGGCGCGAGGCCCGGCTGGCGCGCCTGGGCGAGGGCCGCGGGATCGCGCGTGCCGGCAGGCGCACCGCGCATGGTGAGGTCGAGCACGTAGGTGCCCTCCTCCCGGAAGGCCCTCACGTCCGCCTGCGGCGACACCGCCATGCGGAAGACGAGCTCGTCGGTGCCGGTATCGGCCTCGATCTCGCCGACGAAGGGCGGTAGCGCGTCGCGCACGTGCCGCAGGTCCGAGGTGAAGGGCTTGGCGACGCGCAGCGTCAGCCGGTCGCCGGTGCGGTCGATGGAGACGGCAGCCGGCTCCGGCAGGGAGAAGACGAAGCGGGAGAAGGTCGGATGGTTGCCGACGCGCACCGTCACCGGCGGCATGGTGCGGGCCACGCGCTGGGATTCGGCGAGGCGGGCGCGGCGCTCGGCCTCGCGCGCCCTGCGCGTCAGTTCCTCCACCACGTCCACCGGAAGGCCGGGCGGCAGGCCCCGCCAGTTGTCCGGCATCATGTCGACGAACAGCCGCTCGCCGGCCTCCATCGAGTTGACGGTGACGCGCTGGGACAGCGCGAAGCGCAGCGACTTGCCGTCGGGGTCGCGGCGGACCGCGGTGACGTAGTCGCGCAGCAGGGTCGTCAGCTGGTTGACCTGCACGTCCACCGGCTGGGCGAAGGCGATGACGAGCACGCCGCCCGTGATCTTCACGTCGGCGGGAATCTGCTGGTCGAAATGGAAGATGAGGCGGGCGAAGCCGCCGGTGGTCGATGCCGTCAGCTCGGCCTTGCCGACGGCCGCCCTCGCCTCACCGGCCGCGGGGGCGGCGGCGGGGGCCTGCGCGACGGCGGGAGCCAGGGAGACGTGGCAAAGCAGGGCGGCTGCAAGGCCGACCCGCGTCACACGCCATACGCACCACGCGTTCCCGTCCATGGGATCGCCACTCGCACCTTCCGCCGGCCCCGAGGGACCGGCTTGCGGCGGCTCCGTGCCACCGCTCGGGCGGCATCATGGGCAATCGTGATTAACACGGCGTTTCGCCTCAGCGGCTCGGCCGGCCCTCGATCTTGGGCAGCGTGTCGGGCGAGACGGCGCGCGGATCGGCGGCGGCCTGCTGGTTCGGCCGGCGTGCGAGTTCGGTCGTCAGGCGCTTGGCCGGCTCGGGCTGCATCTGGGCGATCACGTCGGCGAGCTTCGGCGGCCGCATGGCGCGCGCCACCTCGATCAGGACGCTCATGTCGAGGCTGTCGAAGATGCGCGCCGCATCCTTCGGCCGCATGGATTCGTACATGCTGACGACGCCGCGGAAACGCGCCTGCTCGGCCTCGTCGCGGCGCTGCTCCAGCCCCGAGATGCGCGTCTCGAGCTCGCGCAGCTCGTTGGCCCGCTGCTCCATGCGCCGCTCGGTGGCGCGCAGGAGGTTCTCCCGCATGTCGAGCTCGCGCTGGCGGGTGTCGAGTTCCTGGCGGCGCTCCTGCAGCCGCTCGAGGATCGCCCGCTCCGAGGCGGAGATGGTCGGTGCCTGCGGCTGGGTCGCGACCGGCATCGGCTGCGGCGGCCGGGGGGCGGCGGCGGGCTGGGCCGGCGGCGCGGCGGCCGGGGTCGCGCCCGTGATCAGGTTGGCGTCGCTGGGCGATTCGATGCCCGGGATGATGGTGTCCTGCGCCCGAACCTGGCGCGGTCCGGCGAGATCGCCGCTGAGCAGCCCCACCGCCTTCAGGAACAGGAGGCCGCCGGCCGCGAAGGTGACGATGGGAAGGAGGCGCAGGTCCCGCATCTGGCTCTCCCGTCAGGCCGCGCGCGTCTGCATGCGCGCCGCGAAGGCCTTGGCCGCCGCCAGCGTCGAGGCGGCGCTCGCATGCGAGGCCTCGCCGGGCTCGCGCACCATCACCGGCACGATGGGCTCGACGGCCGGGATCGGCGGGATGCGCGGCTTGCCGGCGTCCCGCGCGGCCTCCGTGATCCGGCTGATGCGCTCCACCACCGTCTCGCCCGCCTTCACCTCGCGCTCGATGTCGACGAGGAAGCGCTCGGCGGTCCGCAGCCGCTCCCCGAGGGTGCCGTCGCATTCGCGCACCGTCACCTTCAGGCCCTGGATGGCGCGCTCGGCGATCTCCGTGGCGGTGATGAGTTCGGCAATCGTCGCCTTCAGCGACTGCTCGTCCGAGCGCAGGCGCGTCAGCCGGCGGTTGAGCGTGATGCAGTAGCCGATGGTCGCCGCGAGAAGCCCGGCGACGAGGAGTTCGACCACCATGGACACGGTGAAGCTGGTCATCATTGCTCCTGTCCGCCTGACGAGATCTGCTCGAATTGCGTCATGCTCGTCCGCCCGCGCCTCAGCGGCTTCTGGATGCGGATGGCGACCTTGTCGCCCACCCGTCCCATCCGCCCCTCGGTGAGCGTCTCGTCCCCGCAGCGCACCTTCACGAGCGCGTCCGGCTTCATGTCCAGCACCAGCGTGTCGCCGACCTTGAGGTTCATCAGCTTGCGCAGCGGGAACTTGTTCTCGTAGAGCACCGCCTCCACGTGGGTGCGGGCCTGGAAGATCTCGGTGGCCAGGTGCCCCTCCCAGACCGGATCGCGGCCGAGCTTCTCGCCGACGAAGGTCTGCATCAGGCGATCGCGGATCGGCTCCAGCGTCGCATAGGGCAGCAGCATCTCGATGGAGCCGCCGCGCTCCTCCATGTCGATGCGGAAGCGCACCAGGATGGCGGCGTTGTTGGGGCGCGAGATGGCGGCGAAGCGCGGGTTGGTCTCCAGCCGGTCGATCTTGAAGGTCACCGGCGAGATCGGACGGAAGGCGGCCTCGGCGTCGGCGAGGATCACCTCGATCATGCGCTTGACGAGGCCCATCTCGATGGTCGTGTAGGGCCGGCCCTCGACGCGGATGGCGGTGACGCCGCGGCGGCCGCCCAGCAGCACGTCGATGATCGAGTAGATGAGGCTCGAATCGACCGTGGCGATGCCGAAATTGTCCCATTCCTCCGCCTTGAAGATGGAGAGGATGGCCGGCAGGGGAATCGAGTTCAGGTAGTCGGCGAAACGGACGGCGTGGATGCGGTCGAGCGAGACCTCGACGTTGTCGGAGGTGAAGTTGCGCAGGGACGTCGTGAGCAGCCGCACCAGGCGGTCGAACACGATGTCGAGCATCGGCAGACGCTCGTAGGCGACCATCGCCGAGTCGATGATGGCGCGGATGCCGCCATTGTCGGAGAGCGCCAGGTCCTCGATGGAGAAGCCGAGGAGATTGTCGATCTCCTCCTGGTTGAGGATGCGCTCGGCGCCGCCCTTGGAGCCGGCGCTGACATGCGCCATGCCGTCTTCGCCGACGGATTCCCAGCCCTGCTCGGCATCCGACCCCGAGGAGCCCTGCTCCTCCAGCGCCATGCCCCATTCGGCGGCAAGGGCGTCCTGATCGATATCGCCAGCCATGTCAGACCGTCACTGCACGACGATTTCGCGGAACAGCACGGCATTCACCCGTGCCGGATGGACCGCGGTGTTGACGCGCCGGGTGAGCTCGTCGCGCAGCCGGAAGATGCCGGCCGAGCCCTCGATGTCCGAGGGGCGCATCTCGCGCAGGTAGAGCTGGAAGGCATCCACCACGCGCGGCATGATCGGCTTGATCTGGTCGGCGACCTTGGAGTCGGTCACCTCCAGGGCGACCTTGACGCGCAGGTACTGCGGGCGGTCCTGGCCCACCGACAGGTTCACGGTCATGTCCGGCAGGTCGACGAAGGCCGCCGGCTTTGCGACCTCGACCGCCGGCGCGGCGGCCGTTTCGGGCTTCTTCTTCATGAAGAAGAACCACCCGCCGCCGCCCAGCGCGATCACCGCGACGGCGGCGCCCGCGATCATGATCATCTTGCTCTTGCCGCCGCCGCCCTCGGGGGCGGCGCCCTCCTCGGCCTCGTCGCCGTCGGCCTCAGGCTTTTTCGGTTTCTTCGCCATCACTTAGCGCCCCGGATTCTCTGAATGGGACATTGCCGCCCCAATGGTTAACGGGTCGTTTATTTTCGTTAAGCGCACGGCAAGATTTGCCGGGACGAAACCGCCGGGCTGACCTTTCGTGCCGCCCGCCCCGCCCCCGGCGATCATGGTTAACCAATTGATATTGCTCGCACCGGCCAGTTGGCACGAAGGCTGCGAGGTGTTCTGCGGTCGCCCGGCCCGTTTGGGAGAACGAGCCTCAAGGCGACCGATGGGGAGCACCGCCTCGAAAGACCGTCTTGGGAGAGACGATCGGCGAGGCGGACACGAAGGGACTGGTCCGATGGAGAACATTGGTCTCGTCGGTCTCTCGCGGCAGGTCGCCCTGCAGCGCGAGCTCGATGTCATCGCCAACAATCTCGCCAACTTGAACACCACGGGGTTCAAGCAGGACGACGTTGTCTTCCAGGAATATCTGATGCCGGTCGCGCGGGACGACACGTTCCAGCGCGGTGCCGACCGTCGCATGTCCTTCGTCTGGGACCGGGCGACCACCACCAACCTGACCCAAGGCGGCATCACCCAGACCGGCAACTCGCTCGACGTCGCCATCAACGGCCGCGGCCTCTTCGTGGTGCAGACGCCCGAGGGCGAGCGCTACACCCGCAACGGCTCCTTCGAGCTCAACGCCCAGAACCAGCTCGTCACCAAGCAGGGCCACCTGGTCCTCGGCGAGGGCGGCCCCATCGCCTTCGAGGCCAACGACGTCGGCATCACCATCGGCCGCGACGGGTCGGTCGCCTCCTCGGGCGGCGCCCGCGGCCGCCTGCGGGTGGTGGACGGCAGCGCCCCGCGCGCCTTCGAGAAGGCCGGCGACAACCTGTTCCGCCTGCGTGACGGCACCCAGGCGGTGACCGTTCCCAATTCCGACATCCGCCAGGGCGCGCTGGAGAACTCCAACGTCACCCCCGTTCTCGCGCTGTCGCGCATGATCGAGGTGACGCGCTCCTACCAGTCCCTGGCCTCGAGCCTCGAGAAGCACGACCAGATGCGGCGGGACGCCATCCGTTCGCTCGGCAACCCGACGACCTGAGGAGGCTGAACCATGCGCGCGCTCCACACCGCCGCCAGCGGCATGAAGGCCCAGGAGCTCACCGTCGAGGTGATCTCCAACAACATCGCCAACATGCGCACCACCGGATTCAAGCGCCAGCGCGCCGAATTCCAGGACATGCTCTACGACCACCAGCGCCGCGCCGGCACGCAGAACTCGCAGCAGGGCAACCTGCTGCCGGTCGGCATCTCCATCGGCTCCGGCGTCAAGGCGGCCGGCACCTCGCGCATCATGACCCAGGGCAACGTCCTCTCCACCGAGAAGGACTACGACGTCGCCATCCGCGGCGAGGGCTTCTTCCGCATCCAGCTGCCCGACGGCCGCACCGCCTACACCCGCGACGGCTCCTTCGAGCGCAACGCCGACGGCCAGCTCGTCACCGTCGACGGCTACCAGATCGAACCGGGTATCACCGTGCCCAACAACGCCACCGCCGTGACCATCAGCTCGGCCGGCGTCGTCCAGGCGACGCTCCCCGGCCAGACGGCGGCGCAGACCATCGGCCAGATCCAGCTCTCCCGCTTCGTCAACAAGGCGGGTCTGGAATCGATGGGCGACAACCTCTTCCTCGAGACCGCGGCGTCGGGCCAGGCCATCACCACCACCCCCGGCAACGAGGGCATGGGCTCGCTGCTGCAGAAGAACCTCGAACAGTCCAACGTCACGGCGGTCTCGGAGATCTCCGACCTCATCGCCGCCCAGCGCGCCTACGAGATGAACGCACGCATCATCTCGGCGGCGGACCAGATGCTGCAATCCACCTCGCAGCTGATGCGGTGAGGCTGATCATGTCCCGCGCCAGTCGCCTCCTCCTCGCCAGCCTGCTCTGCGGCATCGCCCTGCCGGCGGTGGCCGATCCGGCCCGGCCGGTCCTGCGCCTCGACGTCACCGTCGCCGGCGAGGTGGTGCGCCTCGGCGACCTCTTCGAGAATGCCGGACGCCACGCCGACGTCGCCGTCTTCCGCTCGCCCGACCCCGGCCATACAGGCCAGGTGCCGGCCTGGCGGATCGTCGATGCGGCCCGCCGCGCCGGGCTCGAGCCGGACTCGGCCGACCGCAACCGCGAGGTCACGGTCACCCGCGACGCCCGTATCGTGCCGCTCGCGGAGATGGAGGAGAAGATCGCCGCGAGCCTCGCCGGCACCCTCGGCCTCAGCGATTCCAGCCGCGTCCAGGTCGTCTTCGACCGCGGCACCCGGCCGATCACGGTGGAGCGCGAGGCCTCCGGCCAGATCGACATCCTGCGCATCGACCACGATCCCCGCAGCGGCCGCTTCGACGCCGTCCTCGGCATCCGCGGCTCCGGCAGAACCGACCGCACCGGCGGCGCCCGCGTCGTCGGCACGGCGAACGAACTGGTCGAGTTCATCGTTCCCGCCCGCACCATCGGCCGCGGCGAGGTGGTGCGTGCCAGCGACCTCGTCGTCGACCGCAAGCCGCGCAACGCCCTGCCCGGCATGACCGCCGACACCGTCGTCAGCCTGGCGCAGGCGGTGGGAATGGCGGCCCGCCGTCCGCTCTCGCCCGAGCGCCCGTTCCGCACCGTCGACCTGATGAAGCCGGAGCTGGTGGAGCGCAACGCCAACGTCCTGATCGTCGTCGAGCTGCCCGGCCTGTCGCTGACCATGCGCGGCAAGGCGCTGGAGGCCGGTGCCGAGGGCGACGTCATCCAGGTCGAGAACATCCAGTCGCGCAAGAAACTGCAGGCCGTGGTGACCGGCTTGAACCGCGTCTCGCTGGCGGCGCGGCCCGCCGCCCTCACCACCGCGGCGAGGGCCCCGTGATGGCCCGCTTGCCCTCCCCTTCCCCGTTCCGTTCCGTGTCAGGTCCCGCCATGCGAACCGCCCGTCCGCTCATCGTCGTTCTCGCCGCCCTGACGACGGCCGCCTGCGGCGCGCCGGATCGCCTGCGCAACGTCGGCCAGGCTCCCGCGCTCTCGGCGGTCGACAACCCGCAGACCCGCCCCGGCTACCGGCCCGTCTCCATGCCCATGCCGGAGCCGCAGCCGATCTCGCACAACCCCAACTCGCTCTGGCGCAACGGCTCGCGCGCCTTCTTCCGCGACCAGCGGGCCCAGCGCGTCGGCGACATCCTGACCGTCAAGGTGAAGTTCCAGGACCAGGCCAACATCCAGAACACCACCAACCAGTCGCGCACCGGCTCGCAGACCATGGGCACGCCGAGCCTCTTCGGCGCCGAACGCCTCATCGCCCGCACCGGCGCCGATCCCTCGAGCCTCGTCTCCACCACCGGCACCAATTCCAACGAGGGCAAGGGCACCGTCACCCGCTCCGAGACCCTGACCACCAACGTCGCGGCCGTGGTCATGCAGGTCCTGCCGAACGGCAACCTCGTGCTCGAGGGCAAGCAGGAGATGCGCGTCAACTTCGAGGTGCGCGAACTCATCGTCGCCGGCGTCGTCCGCCCGGAGGACATCGAGAGCGACAACACCATCGATTCCAACAAGATCGCCCAGGCCCGCATCGGCTATGGCGGCCGCGGCCAGATCACCGACCAGCAGCAGCCGCGCTACGGCCAGCAGGTGCTCGACGTGCTCCTGCCCTTCTGACGATCCAACGAGCTCCCAGCCGTCCCCGCTCCCCAGCGACCACGGCAAGTCCGGCGCCGTCCGCGTTCTCCCGACGCGGGCGGCGTCGGCGTTGGGGGGCCGAAGGGTCAAGGGCTGACGGGAATGCCCCACAGAAGGACGCCATGGGTGGGGCCACACGTTTTGCGCGGGGCCGCCACGTGATCCGGTTCCTCCGCCGTCATGCCCGGGCTCGGCCCGGGCATCCACGAATTCCTTGAGACCGCGGTGTTCAAGTCGTGGATGGCCGGGACAAGCCCGGCCATGACGGCGAGGGCGGCGCCTGCGTTGGCACGGTCGTGCCAGGCTCGCCTTGATCCAGGATTTGGGACGCCTTCGTCGCCTTGCGACCTCCGGTCTGGCGCTCCCCTCGCCTGTCGGGAAGAGCGAAGAGGTGGGGCCTTTCTCTTCTGGCGCAGAAGCCGCCGCCGCCGCCCCAAAATGAAACGGCCGCCCCGAGGGGCGGCCGGATTGTCCCGACGCGGTGCGGCGGTCTACTCGTCGCGGTAGACCCGCTCGCGGCGCTCGTGCCGCTCCTGGGCCTCCAGCGACAGCGTCGCGATGGGGCGGGCCTCCAGGCGCTTCAGCGAGATCGGATCGCCGGTCTCCTCGCAGAAGCCGTAGCTGCCGTCCTCGATGCGGGCGAGGGCCGCATCGATCTTGGCGATCAGCTTGCGCTGGCGGTCGCGCGCCCTGAGTTCGATCGCGCGGTCCGTCTCGGACGAGGCGCGGTCGGCGATATCGGGATGGTTCTGGTTCTCATCCTGCAGGTTCTGCAGGGTTTCCTTGGCCTCGCGGAGGATGTCGTCCTTCCAGGCCAGGAGCTTCTTGCGAAAATACTCTTTCTGCCGCTCGTTCATGAACGGCTCCGAGTCATTCGGGCGGTAGTCCGCTTCCAACTCCAACGTCATGCACCGAACCCCTCATGATTCACGGATGCAGGCCCCGTGTTTCGGCGCGCTCATAGCACTCGTCCCGGGGCCGTACAACCTGAAACCGGGTCATCCGGCCGTCATGGACGGGCAAGCGCACGACCCCGAAAGGCAGGAACCGTGCCAGAAGGGAGGTTTTCCGGGAGTTTCAGGGGCTTGGCCGGAGGTGCCGTAGGGTTCAGGCCTTGGCCGCCGCCTCGCGCTTGGCGAGTTCGACCTGGGCCCGGAGGTCGATCTCGGCGAGCACCCCGTCGAGGCCGGGATCACCCGACTCCTCGAGGGTCCCGGCGGTCAGGCTGCGCAGCTTCAGGAGCACCGCCGGCAGCGGCTCGCCGGCGAGGAGGGACAGCTTCAGGTCGTCGAGGAGGTCGAGCGACTGGCGCCCGCGCTGCATGGCGCGGCGGCGCTTCTCGCGGCGGTCCTCCGGCTGCATGCCCTGCACGGCCAGAAGCGTCTCGAGGCCGGCGGCCGCCATGGCGGGGCGGGCGGAGGTGCCGGCCGGCGTCTCGGTCCGCGCGCCGGGCAGCTCGAACGCGGCGCGAGGCCGGTCGGCCTTCTGGGCCGGCTGGCCGGTGGTGACGGCTCCGATGGCAGGCGGCGTGATGATCCGCATGGGTCCCTCTCCGGAACGGCCGCTTCAGCAAGGCGCAACAGGTCTTTCGATGGCGTTAAGAGAGCCACGCCATGGTTAAGGGGCGGTTAATGCCCGGCAAGACTTGCCGGGCGGCAGCCGCGACGCCCCTCGCAGCTCTCCGATCCCGACAAAACTTCGTTTACGGATCAATGACTTGATGCCGAGACGAGGCTTGGCACGGCGCGTGCTGGTCTCAAGCCTCATCAGGGGTATTCCATGATCCGCCGCCTCGTCCTTCTTCTGAGCCTCCTCGCCCTGGCCGCACCGGCTGCGGCGACGACGTCGCGCATCAAGGACCTCGTCGACGTCGAGGGTATCCGCGAGAACCAACTGATCGGCTACGGTCTGGTGGTCGGCCTCAACGGCACCGGCGACACCCTGAACAACTCGCCCTTCACCCGCCAGTCCATCCAGTCGATGATGGAGCGCCTCGGCGTCAACACGCGCGGCATGAACCTGCGCACCGCCAACGTCGCAGCGGTCATGGTCACCGCCAACCTGCCGCCCTTCTCCACCCAGGGCACCCGCATCGACATCAAGGTCTCGGCCATGGGCGACGCCCGCTCCCTGCAGGGCGGCGAGCTCCTGGTGACGCCGCTCGTCGGCGCCGACGGCGAGGTCTATGCGGTCGGACAGGGCGCCGTCGCCATCGCCGGCTTCCAGGCCCAGGGCGCCGCCGCCTCCATCACCCGCGGCGTGCCGACGGTCGGCCGCGTCTCCAACGGCGGCATCGTCGAACGCGAGGTCGCCTTCTCCATCAACCGCATGGCCTCCCTGAAGCTCGCCCTGCGCAATCCGGACCTCACCACCGCCCGCCGCATCGCTGCCGCCATCAACGACTTCATCGGTGCACCCACCGCCGAGCCGACAGACCCCGCCACCATCCACCTCAAGGTGCCGGCCCGCTTCGAGGGCAACATCGTCGCCCTCCTCACCGAGATCGAGCAGCTCCGCGTCCAGCCCGACCAGGTCGCCAAGGTCGTCATCGACGAGGCCTCCGGCATCATCGTGATGGGCAAGGACGTGCGCGTCTCCACCGTCGCCATCGCCCAGGGCAACCTCACCGTCACCATTTCCGAGCGGCCCCAGGTCAGCCAGCCGAACCCGCTCGCCCAGGGCCAGACGGTCGTCACCCCGCGCACGCAGATCCAGGCGACCGAGGAGGGCAAGCGCCTCGCCCTGGTCCGCGAGGGCGTGTCGCTGCAGGAACTCGTCGACGGGCTGAACGCGCTGGGCATCGGCCCGCGCGACATGATCGCCATCCTCCAGGCCATCAAGGCGGCCGGCGCGCTCCAGGCCGAGATCGAGGTCCTCTGATGCGCAGCCAGACCCCCGAACGTCCGGCGATCAACGCCACCACGCCTGCCGCCGCCCGCGTCGCCGGCTCGCGCGAGCAGCGCGCCTGGTCGCAGGCGCAGAACTTCGAACAGGTGTTCCTCAACACCATGTTCTCGCAGATGTTCACCGGCATCGGCACGGAATCGCCCCTCGGCGGCAAGCAGAGCGAGGCCTGGCGCGGCATGCTCGTCGACGAATACGCCAAGTCCGTCACCGGCCAGGGCGGGGTCGGCCTCGCCAGCCACGTCTATCGCGAACTGATCGGCGCGCAGGAAGCCGCGCCGCGCCGCCTGCCGGCAAGGAACTGAGCCATGCAGCAGCCCGCCACCCGCCCCGCCCCGCCGCCCTTCGCCAGCCCGGCCGAGGCCCTCGCCTTCGTCGACGGGCTCCGCCAGACCATGGCCGAGCTGCGCTCCGTCCTCACCGAGGAGACGGCGCTGGTCCGCGCCGCCAGGATCAAGGCCGCCCGCCCCTTCGAGCTGCGCAAGACCGAGCTGTCGCACCGCTATCTCGCCGACCTCACCCGCCTGAAGCTCCACGGCGCCGCCCTGCGCGCCCATGCCGGCCCCGCGCTCGCGGGCATCGAGGCCGAGCACGAGGCCCTGCAGGAGGCGCTGCAGGTCAACCTCGCCGTGCTCGCCACCGCCCACGCCGTCGCCGAGGGCATCATCCGCCACGTCTCGCAGACGGTGCAGGCGCGCCGCGCGCCTTCCGGCTACGGCGCCAATGGTCGTGCCCATGCCCCCGCCCCGCGCGCCGCCGCCCCGGTCGCCGTGGTGCGCAGCCTCTGACCAGTCGTGGAGAGTCTTCGACATTTTTTACAAGATGTCGCGCTGCAACATTTACCATATGTCCTAACGTGAGTTTAGGACTTCGTCGTCATGATCCGGCACTTGGGAGAAGAGGGATCACGAGGTTCCTCCCCCACAGGGAGTACCGGTCATGGACATTCCGTCCTCACGACCGGCCGTCGGAACGATTTCTACCGGGCGGCCGGATACCGTCCAGTACCGCGAGGCGGTACGGACGGAACTTCCCCGCGCCCAGCGGGTGACTCAGCCTCCATCCAACGCCGCCGGCACCGCCGTCGACGATCGGCGGAGCGGCGACACGGCATCGCGTGACGACCGCATCCTCACCGACCGTCGTGCGCGGATGGAGCGGATCGCCGACACGATCCGGGAATCCCTGCAGCGCCGGATCGAGAAGGACGAGGCCGCCGGCCTCCTCGTCTACCGCACGGTGGACAAGGAGACGGGCGAGGTCGTCCGCCAGTTTCCGGACGAGATGGTGCTGAAGCTCAAGGCCTATGCGCGCGAGATGGCACGCAAGGAGGAGAACGAGGCCGCCGACACGCCGCGGGTCGAACGGGTCGCCTGATCCATCGCCGCCGGTCAGATCCCTGAACCGCCCCCGAGGGCGGCTTTTGCCGTTGGCGCAGCCCTCATGCCGGGGCGCGCTTCGGCGCCAGAAGGATCAGCGCGACGCCGGCGAGAACCACCGCCGTTCCCGCGATCATCCGTGCGTCGAAACTGTCACCCGTAACGAGCACGCCGAGCCCGATGGCCATGAGCGGGCACATCAGCGTCAGGGTGGAGATGAGGTTCGCCTCGTATTTCATGATGAGCCTGAAGAACAGGCTGTGTCCCAGGAGCGACACGAACATCGCCGTGTAGATCAGCGCGCCGAGGAAGGGCCAGCCGGCATGGGCCGCGCGCTCGAGCTGGTTCGTCTCCAGCGCCAGCGACCCGAAGGCCAGCGGAATGGCTGAGGCAAACCCCACCCAGGCCTGGAACTGCAGCGGCTGCACGTTGTGCATCTTCTTCATCAGCACCACGCCGAAGGCCGAGGCGAAGGCGCTGGCGAGCACGAAGACGAGGCCGATCGACAGCACGAAACCCTTCGGATCGTACATGACGACGACCGCCCCGGCGAAGGCGAGCGCGATGCCGAGGCCCCGCCGCCAGTCGATCCGCTCCCCCAGCATCATGACCGACAACAGCGCCGTGATCGGCACGCCGAGCTGGGTGACGACCGCCGCGCTCGACGGCGTCGCCGTCATCAGACCGATCGAGACGAGGCCGAAGCCCCCCGCACCCATCATCAGCCCGACCACGGCGATCCGCCAGCGCGGCCGCGGCCAGGGCAGGAGCCAGGGCAGCGCCACCATGAGAACCAGCACGAAGCGCAGCGATGAGAACAGCAGCGGGGGAATGTCGAGATGGACGAGCGACAGCTTCGTCACGACGAAGTTGGTCGCCCAGATCAGGCAGACCAGCATCAGGAGGGCGAAGTCGCGGGCAAGCATGTCCCCGCTTGCGACAGCACGGCGTGCAGCGCAACCGGCGCAGCCGCGCGGCAGTCATGCCGCGCCGGCCGCGAACGGTAAGGGGATCAGCCCGGCGCGATCATCTTGCGCGGATCGACGAGGAGGTCGTAGTCCTCGGCGCTGACGAGGCCGGTCTTCAGTGCCTCTTCCTTCAGGGTCGTGCCGTTCTTGTGCGCGGTCTTGGCGATCTTCGCCGCATTGTCGTAGCCGATCTTCGGCGCCAGCGCCGTGACCAGCATGAGCGAACGCTCGACGCCCGCGCGGATGTTGTCCTCGCGCGGCGCGATGCCGACGACGCAGTTGTCCGTGAACGACACCGCCGCATCCGCCATCAGCCGCACCGACTGCAGGAAGTTGTAGGCCATGACGGGATTGAACACGTTGAGCTCGAAATGGCCCTGGCTGCCCGCGAAGGTCAGCGCCGCGTTGTTGCCGAAGACCTGCACGCAGACCTGCGTCAGCGCCTCGCACTGGGTCGGGTTGACCTTGCCGGGCATGATCGAGGAGCCCGGCTCGTTCTCCGGCAGGGCGAGTTCGCCGAGGCCGGCGCGCGGGCCGGAGCCGAGGAAGCGGATGTCGTTGGCGATCTTGAACAGCGAGGCCGCCACCGTGTTGATCGCCCCGTGCGAGAAGACCATGGCATCGTGGGCGGCGAGCGCCTCGAACTTGTTGGGCGCCGAGGTGAAGGCGAGGCCGGTGATGGCGGCGATGCGCGCGGCGACCTCCTCGGCGAAGCCGACCGGGGCGTTGAGGCCGGTGCCGACCGCGGTGCCGCCCTGCGCCAGTTCCATCAGGGCGGGCAGCGTCTGCTCGATGCGGGAGATGCCGTTGCCGACCTGCTGGGCGTAGCCGGAGAACTCCTGGCCGAGGGTCAGCGGTGTCGCGTCCTGGGTATGGGTGCGGCCGATCTTGACGATGTCCGCCCAGGCCTTCGCCTTGGCGTCGAGGGCGCCGTGCAGGTGCTTCAGGGCGGGGATGAGCCGGTGGACGATCTCCTCGGCGCAGGCCACGTGCATGGCCGTCGGATAGGTGTCGTTCGACGACTGGCTCATGTTGACGTGGTCGTTGGGATGGACCGGCTTCTTCGAGCCCATCTCGCCGCCCGCCATCTCGATGGCGCGGTTCGAGATCACCTCGTTGGCGTTCATGTTGGACTGGGTGCCGGACCCCGTCTGCCAGACGACGAGGGGGAAATGGTCGTCGAGCTTGCCGTCGATGACCTCCTGCGCCGCGGCGACGATGCCCTTCCCGATGGCGGGGTCGAGCCGGCCGAGCGCCATGTTGGTCTCGGCGGCGGCCCGCTTGACGATGCCGAGGGCGCGGACGATCGGTGCCGGCTGCTTCTCCCAGCCGATCTTGAAGTTGCCGAGGGAGCGCTGGGCCTGCGCGCCCCAGTAGCGGTCGGATGCGACCTCGATCGGGCCGAACGTGTCGGTTTCGGTACGGGTTTTCGCCATGGGTCAATACCTCCGGGGGCGTCCGGGCGCCGGACGGGCCATCGACGTCGCGGAGGCCCCGCGCGGTCTCGATCTAGCGGTCGGGATAGACCCGAAGCGGCCGCCGCGCAATCGACCGGGGGGCCGCCGACGCCCTCCTCCGACCACCCGGCAAATCCTGCCGGTTAACTCTTGCCGTGTCGGGAAGGACACACCCTCCCCGCCCAACCCTTTCAGAATACGCGAGATTTTGCCCGCGAGACGGAAATTAACCTTTGATTAGGGTTAACGGGGCAGGGTGCGTCAAAGGCCCGTGAGAATCGTCGGGCCCGGCCGAGGACCACCCATGAGCGACATCGTCCTTTCAAAAGGCATTCGCGGCAATCTTCTCTCGCTGATGAGCACCGCCGACCTGCGCGACCGGACGCAGTACCGTCTGTCGACGGGCAAGAAGGTGAACACCGCGCTCGACAATCCCGGCAACTTCTTCTCCGCCGCGATGCTGAATTCGCGCGCGACCGACATCACCAACCTGCTCGACGGCATCGGCACCGCCATCAAGACGCTGGAAGCGGCGGACAACGGCATCCGCTCCATCGTCCGCGTGGTCGAGAACGCCCAGGCCCTCGCCCGCCAGGCCCAGGGCTCGGCGGCCACCACCGCCCGCCTCGGCGGCGTCCTGCCCATCGTCGGCGGCGCCCAGGGCGCCATGACCATGCAGACGCCCCTGACCGACCTCGGCTTCGCCAATGCCGAGACGATCACCATCAACACCGGCACCAACCGCTCGACGACCCTGACGATCGGCGCGGGCATGACGGTCGGCGACCTCGTCAACGCCATCAACGACAACACCTCGCTCACCCCCGCGAGCGGCGCCGGCGTCACGGTCGGCACCACCTCGGGCGCCGATGCCCGCGCCCTGCTCTCGCCCGACGGCCGCCTGGTCATCGAGGCCATCGGCACCCAGCCGATCACCCTGTCCTCGTCGAACGCCGGCGCGGCCCTCGACAACATGGGCTTCCGCCTCTCCGACCGGTCGAAGCTCGCCGGCGAGCTGAACGTCACCCGCTCCAACATCGCCGCCCAGTTCTCCGAGCTGCGCCGCCAGATCGACCAGCTCGCCAAGGACGCGGGCTTCAACGGCGTCAACCTTTTGAACGCCGACACGCTGCAGGCCATGTTCAACGAGCGGCAGACCTCCTCGCTGACCATCACCGGCGTGCGCTTCTCGGTGGAAGAGGATCTGGCCATCCGCGACCAGATGAACAACTTCCAGACCGACCGCGACATCAACGTCGCCATGCAGGACCTGTCGCAGGCCATGGCGAAGCTGCGTTCGCAGTCGAGCGCCTTCGGTTCGAACCTCGCCCTCGTCCAGATCCGCCAGAAGTTCACCCAGGAAATGGCGAACACGCTGAAGACGGGCGCCGACAACCTCGTCCTCGCCGACATGAACGAGGAAGGCGCCAACATGCTGGCCCTCCAGACCCGCCAGCAGCTCTCCACCCAGGCCCTCTCGCTCGCCAACCAGGCCGACCAGAGCGTCCTCAGCCTGTTCGGCTAAAGCCTCAGGCCGGCAGTTGCATGCCGTGACCGTCGGGCGTCGTGTCGTCGACGACGCCGACGGTGGAAGCCGGCCAATGGGTCTGGATGATCTGCATCATCCCCTTGCCGTGCGGTCCGGCGAAATCCGTGCCCAATTCGGTCAGGGCATTGAGCCAGCTGACCGGCACGGCGCCCGCCTGGACGAGGCGCATGATCGCCGCATCCTCGGCCATCTTGCTGTTGGTGCTGGACACGTCGACGACGACGAAGACGTCATAGCCGTTGCGCAGCAGGTCGAGCGAGGTGTGCAGCGTGCAGTTGTCGATGGAAATCCCGCCGATCAGAACCTTCGTGCGTCCGGTCTGCCGAAGCCATTCCGCCAGTTCCGCCGTATAGCCGGTCGGCGTCGAGCGCGACTGGAACGTGCGCGCTCCCGCATCGATGAGGGCTTTGATCTCGGGCAGGAAGGACCCGTAATAGGGGCTCTCCTCGCCGAGCACGCCCGTCGGCATGCCGAACAGTCCGCTGAACTTGGCGAAGGCCGCGATGTTGTTGCGATATTGTTTGCCGGGGATCGTCGTCATGAGGTTGTCGAGCCCGGTGACGTAGTCGACATAGAGGAGCGCAGTATCGGCAGGCGTGAATCCGGTGAGGGCGGCGTTCTTCGGGGCGGTGCTCATGGCAGATACCTTTCTGTCCTGCGACAACGATGCAGCAGGAGATGGGTGGACCGTCCGTCCCGAAAAGTGCTTGGTTGAGCAACGTCATGTCCCAAGAATGGAACGATGATGGATGCGGACGACCTCGTTCTCTTCGACGCGATCATCGCATCCGGTGGTGTTTCGGCTGCGGCGCGCCGGCTGAACCTGCCCAAGACGACGATCAGCAGGCGCCTGAACCGGCTCGAGGCCGCCCTCGGCATCTCTCTGTTCGACCGCACCGGCCGCAAGCTGCGGCTGACCCGGGCCGGGGAG
>LNFM01004334.1_pt1 | contig 37353 bp, 41 predicted proteins | sample 596031 | NCBI WGS metagenome assembly LNFM01 (sample SAMN04254537, study PRJNA301005) | activated carbon metagenome | isolation source: dual media filters at the Ann Arbor, Michigan drinking water treatment plant | place: USA: Ann Arbor | reverse complement strand
ACCGACGATGCCCCTCCCCAAATCCCCCGATTCAAAAACCCGCGGATCCAAGGGGCCGTTGCCCCTTGGTGGGGGGAGGTCCGGAGGGGGGCAAGCCCCTCCCCGCCAGCGCCCCGCCTTCCCCGCCCCGCGCCTTGGTGCGACATAGGACGTCGTCAGTCGCGGAGGTGCCGTCATGGAACGCTACGATCTCATTCTGAAGGGCGGGCACGTGGTCACGCCCTGGGGTGTCGAGACGGCCGACGTCGCCGTGCGCGATGGCCGCATCGCGACGCTGGGCAACCTGCGCACCGCCGATGCGGCGGAGACGATCGATTGCGCGGGGCTGCATGTCCTGCCCGGGCTGATCGACCCGCATGTGCATCTGCGCGATCCCGGCGACCCCGCGGTCGAATCCATCGAGACCGGCACGAAGGCCGCGATCCTGGGTGGCCTCGCCGCGGTGTTCGACATGCCGAACACGGCGAAGTCGGTCGTCAGCCGCGAGATCCTGGACGACAAGCGCGCCTTCCTCGAAGGCCGCGCGTATTGCGATGTCGGCCTGTATGTCGGCGCGTCGAAGAAGAACATCGGCGCGCTCGCGGAACTCGAGCTGCAGCCCAATGTCTGCGCCATCAAGGTCTTCGCCGGATCCTCCACCGGCGACCTGCTGGTCGAGGACGATGCCAGCCTGGAAGCCGTGATGCGCGCCGGCCGCCGGCGCATCTGCTACCATTCCGAGGACGAGTATCGGCTGCAGGAGCGCAAGCCGATGTTCACGCCCGGCATGCCGCATCGCAACCACATGGTCTGGCGCGATGTGGAAACCGCGATGCTCGGCACCAAGCGGCTGATGGCGATCGCCCGCAAGACCGGCCGCGCGGCGCATATCCTGCACGTCTCGACCGCCGAGGAACTCGCCTACCTGCGTGACTATCGCGATGTCTGCACGGTCGAGGTGCTGCTGAACCACCTGACGCAGACCGACGAGGCCTATGACCGCCTCGGCGGCTACGCGGTAATGAATCCGCCGATCCGCGACCAGCGGCACCTCGATGCCGCCTGGGCGGCGGTCAATGACGGCACGGTGGACTGCATCGGATCGGACCACGCGCCGCATTCGCGCGAGGCGAAGGAACGCCCCTGGCCCAACACCGCCGCGGGGCTCACGGGCATCCAGACGCTGGTGCCGCTGATGCTGGACCACGTCACTGCCGGCCGGCTGTCGATTGCGCGTCTCGTGGACCTGATGTGCGCCGGCCCCGCGCGGGTCTATGGCGCGCTGAACAAGGGGCGGCTCGCCGCCGGCTACGATGCGGACTTCACCCTGGTGGACCTCAAGCGGCAGCGCATGATCCGCAACGACTGGCTGGTCACGCCGGCGGGCTGGACGCCTTTCGATGGCACGGTCTGCACGGGCTGGCCGGTCGCGACCATCATCCGCGGCCGCGCGGTGATGCGCGAGGACGAGGTGCTGGGCACGCCCATCGGCAAGCCGGTCGCCTTCGCCGAGACGCATCGGTGACGGCCGAGGAGGCCATCGCCTCCCGCCGCTCCATCCGTGCCTACCTGCCCGCGCCGGTGCCGCGCGATACGGTCGAGCGCATCCTCGATATCGCCGCGCGCGCGCCCTCGGGCACCAACATGCAGCCCTGGCGCGGCTATGCGCTCACGGGCGCGCCGCTGAAGGCGCTGTGCGATGCGCTGGTGGCGGAAGCGGGCACCAAGATGGAAGCGGAATACCGCTACTACCCCGAGGCCTTCTTCGAGCCCTACCTGTCGCGCCGCCGCAAGGTCGGCTGGGACCTCTACGGGCTGCTCGGCATCGCGCGCGGCGAGACCGAGAAGATGCAGCGCCAGCACGCGAAGAACCTGACCTTCTTCGGCGCGCCGGTCGGCATCATCTTCACCATCGACCGGCGGCTCGAGATCGGCTCATGGCTCGACCACGGCATGTTCCTTGGCAATGTGATGACGGCGGCGCGCGGCATGGGGCTCGATACCTGCCCGCAGGCGGCCTTCGCGCCGCATCACCGCACCATCCGCGCGCAGCTCGCTATCCCCGAGACCGAGGTCGTGGTCTGCGGGATGGCGCTCGGCCATGCCGACCCCACCGCACCGGAGAATACGCTCGTGACGGAGCGTGCGCCGGCGGCCGAATTCTGCGCCTTCACCGGCTGGGAAGGCCGTTAGTGCGGGACGCGGGAAGCACCCCGCCGCCCAGGCCACAGCCCGGCGCGCGGACCGGGGCGCGGTGCGCCGGGAGGCCGCGGGCATGAGGCACGCGCGGATCCCGGACGCCGTGCGGGAGATCGGCTGCGCCGACCCCGCCGCCATCGCCATCATCGACGACGGGCGGGAGGTGCCGTACCGCGAACTCGACGGGCTGGCGCGCCGCATGGCGGCCTGGCTCGAACAGCAGGGCCTGCGCCCGGGCGACAGGGTCGGCATCACCATCCGCGGCAACCTCGCGCATCTCGTCACGACGCTCGGGCTGATGCGCCTGGGCTGCGACCAGGTGGGGCTGGCAAGCCACGACACGCAAGCGATGCGCGCGGAGCTCGTGCAGCGGGTCGGCGCCGTGGCCGTCATCGGCGACCAGGCCGAGGACGCTGTCGGCAGCACCAGCCTCATCCTGCCCGACCACGCGGCGATCGCGCGCGACGTCGCGCTCGATGATCGCCACATCCCGGCCCCGGGGCCGGACGGGACGACGGTGCTGATCCCGAGTTCCGGCACGACCGGACGGCCGAAGCTCATCCCGATGTCCGAGCGGCTGCTGATGCTGCGCGGGCTGGCCCGTCCACAGGCGACGGCGCGGCGCTGCTCGGCCATCTCGGCGGAATTCGCGCAGTCGCGCTGGTCCGTGCTGACGGCAATTGCCGCCGGCGGGTGCTGGGCTTTCCACAACGCGGCGAAGGGGCCGCCGCTGGCAGACCTGGTCCGCCGCCATGGCATCGACATCGTCGTCCTGGCGCCCAGCCGGGTCGAGGCCCTGCTGCACGAGGCGCCGCGAATGGGGGGCTGGCCGGCGGGCGTTGCACTGAACCTGACGGGCACGGCCGTGCCAGGCGCGCTGCGGCAGCGCATCCAGGCCGAACTGACGCATGACCTCCATGTGCTCTACGGCACGACCGAATGCGGCGTCTGCGCGATCGCGCTTCCGGAGGATCACGCGCGCCATCCCGACGGCCTGGGACGCCCCTGGAGCGCCTCGGCCATCGTGGTGGACGACGCCGGACGACGCCTGCCGGCAGGCACGCCCGGCTTCCTGCGCATCCTCTCCGCCGGACGGGCGGAGGGCTATCTCGACGATGCCGAGACGACCGCGAAGGCCTTCCTGCCCGGCGGCTGGTACCACACGGGAGACATCGCGGCGCTGACGCCGGACGGGCACGTGATCTTCGGTGGCCGCGGGGACGACATGATGATCCTCGGCACGATCAACATCTTCCCCGCCGAGATCGAAGGCGCCGCGGCCGGCTTCCCCGGCCTCGCGGAATGCGCGGCCTTCAGCGTGCACTCCGCCGCGCATGGGGACGTGCCGATGCTCGCCGTGGTCGAAGGCGCGCCGGGCGCGCTCGACGCTGCGGCGCTGCTCGCCCATTGCCGCGCGCGCCTTGGGCTGCGCGCACCGCGCAAGGTGGTGCTGGTGCCGGCGCTGCCGCGCAATGGCCTCGGCAAGGTGCTGCGTCGGGAACTCGCCACCCTGGCGACCCGGACATGACCGACGCGACCGGAGGGGGGTGCCTTTCCGGCGTCGCATGATGCCGCTGTCCGGGCCCGCGCTCTGGCTGCGCCTTCTTGTCATCAGCGCGCTGTGGGGCGCGGCCTATCCGTTGATCCGCTACCTGGCCGCCCACATGCCGCCCTTCGCGGTGGCCGGCGTGCGCGGCGTGCTGGCGGCGGTCGCGGTCTTCGCCTTCCTGTGGTTCCGGCGCGAGCTGGGCGGCATTTCGCGCAGCGTCGTGCTGACCTCGCTGGTGCTCGGCGTGCTGAGCGGCGTCATCCCGAACACGCTGATCCCGCTGGCGCTGCAACGCATGGAGGCGGCGCCGGCCTCGCTCGTGCAGGCGGCGGGGCCGCTCATCCTCACGCTGCTGGCAGGTGTTCTGCTGAAGAACGAGACCGCGACGCCGCGGATGCTGACGGGCGTCGTGATGGGCTTCCTCGGGATTGCGCTGGTGGTGGGTTCGGGCGGGCTTGGCGGCGGCAGCGTGTCGGGCGCGCTGCTGATCCTGGTGGCGACCTTCGCCTATGCGCTCAGCACCATCTGGGTGCGGCGGGCGGATCGCGGGCCGGCGGCGGCGCTGGCGCTCGGGCAGCAGGCGGTGTCGGGCGTGATCTCCGGCAGCCTGGCGCTGGCGGTGGATGGACCGGGCGCGCTGGTGCAGCCGGCCGGGGTCTGGGTGGTGGCGGTGATCCTCGCGATCTTCGCGACCGCGGTGCCGCTGACGCTGTTCCTGCACCTGGCGATGCGCGCGCGGGCGGCGGATTCGGCGATGGTCGGCTACATCCAGCCGATCTTCTCGACCGCCATCGCGGCTGCGTGGCTGGGCGAGGTGCCGTCCTGGCAGGTGGTGGCCGGTGGTGCGGTGGTGCTGGCCTCGGTCTGGCTGGTCACGAGCCGGCGCTGAGGGGCGCCTCCGGCAGGTGCCACGCCTGGAAGCATCCGCCTGCGCGGATCATCCAGCCTGCCCCTTGGCGGGCATGCGGGCGAAAATCCATGCCTTGAGCGCCGGCGGCAACGCCCCCGCCAACCGCGCCAGGGCATAGGTCGGCCAGGGATAGGCGATGCGCACCCGCCCCCGCGCGATGCCCGCCAGCGTGCGCCGCGCGGCGTCCTCGGCATCCATCAGGAACGTCATCGGAAAGGCGTTCCGTGCCGTCATCGGCGTGCGGACATAGCCCGGGCAGACCGCATGGACCCGGATGCCGCGCGCGCGCTCGGTGGCGTCCAGCGCTTCCGCCCAGCGCTGCACCGCGGCCTTGGTGGCGCAATAGGCCGGCGCGCCCGGCGCGGCCACGAAGGCCGCGAGCGAGGCGATCACCGCGACGCGCCCGCGCACGCCATCCGCCCCGGGCGCCTGCGTCGCCATGGCGTCGATCGCCGGCAGGGCGGTGTTGAGCACCCCGGTCACATTGGTCTCGAAGATCGCGCGCGACTGCGCGGCGGGTTCCGTCGCGCCGCCCGTCCCCGCCGAGATGCCGGCATTGGCGATCACCAGGTCGAGCCGCCCGGCCGCGCCGATCCAGGCCGCCATCGCCGCCGCATCGGTCACGCTGAGCACCGCCGGGCGCACCTGGGCACCCTTCGCGCGGCAGGCCTGCGCGACCTCCTCGAGGCGTGCGGCGTCGCGCCCGGACAGGTGCAGCACCGCGCCCGGCCGCGCGCAGGCCAGCGCCAGGGCTCGCCCCAGCCCCGACGACGCCCCCGTGATCAGCACGGCGTCCCAGGCGGCTTGCATCCTGACCCTTCCGGGGGGAGAAGCGGCGCCATGGCCGCACACCCCCTCTCCTCCATGACCGGCTTCGCCCGCGAGGGCGGGGCGCTGCCCGACGGGTCCTCCTTCATCTGGGAATTGCGCTCCGTCAACGGGCGCGGCCTCGATGTCCGGCTGCGCCTGCCCAACGGCTTCGACGCGGTGGAAGCCGCGCTGAAGGAGGCAGCGGCGCGCGTGCTCAAGCGGGGTAACGTCAACGCGACGCTGACGGTGAAACGGGAGGATCGCACGGGGTCGCGCCTGACGCCCGACCCGGCGGCGCTCGACCAGGCGCTGCGCATCGCGCTCGACCTCGCCGCGCGCATCCCGGGCTGTCCGCCGCCGCGCGCCGAGGCGCTGCTGACCCTGCCCGGCGTGCTGCGCGCCGAGGCCGCCGAACCCGATGAGGCGGAGGAGGAGGCCAAGCGCGCGACCATCGCCACCGCCTTCACCCGCGCGCTTGATGACCTGGTCGCCTCACGCCGCGCCGAGGGCGCGAAGCTCGCCGAGATCCTGGGCGTGCTGCTTGATGAGGTGGCCGCGCTGCGCGACCTGGCCGCGACCGAGGCCGCCGGCCAGCCCGCGCTGCACGCCGCCCGCCTGCGCGAGGCCCTGGCCGCGCTGCTGGAGGGCGAGCGCCGCGTACCGGAAGACCGCCTGGCGCAGGAAGTCGCGTTGCTCGCGACGAAATCGGATGTGCGCGAGGAGCTCGACCGCCTGTGCGCGCATATCGCCGAGTGCCGGCGGCTGCTGGCGTCCGGCGAGGCGATCGGCCGCAAGCTCGATTTCCTCACACAGGAATTCGTCCGCGAGGTGAACACCCTGTGCAGCAAGTCGGCATCCACCGCGCTGACGCGCATCGGCCTCGAGTTGAAGGCGGCGATCGAACGGCTGAAGGAGCAGTCGGCGAATGTCGAATGACGCCGACGCGTCCGGTCAGCCCTCCGGTTGGCGCAGCGGCAGCGTCGTGTCGCCGTCGACCAGGATGGCGGCAGCCACCTGCAAGGCGACCAGCGTGGCGAGAATGATGGCGAAAGTCGGATACAGCATCGTGAAGCCTCCTGTGCTGCGTTCCTCCCTAACCCCTTACGCAATCTGGATTGCTGCAATGCACAATGCAAGGGGCCAGGCGTCGTGATCGCGCGGCGCGGGCTGTGCCTGGTGCTGGCCGCGGCGCCTGGCGCGGGCAAGACGTCGGTGTCCCGCGCCCTGCTGGAATCAGAAGCGGATCTCTCGCTGTCGGTCAGCGCCACCACGCGCCCGCCGCGGCCCGGCGAGCACGAAGGCGTCCACTACTTCTTCAAGTCGCCCGAGGCATTCGATGCGATGGCCGAGGCCGGCGAATTCCTGGAACATGCGCGCTTCCTCGGCCGCGCCTATGGCACGCCACGCGCCGCGGTCGAGGCGGCGCTGACCGCCGGTCGCGACGTGCTGTTCGACATCGAATGGCAAGGCCACCGGCAGATGCAGGCCACGCTGCCGCAGGATGTGGTCGGCGTCTTCCTGCTGCCGCCCTCGCTGCCCGACCTCGAAGCCCGCCTGCGCGGCCGCGGCCAGGACAGCGAGGTCGAGATCGCCCGGCGCATGGCCGCCGCGCGGGAGGAGATCACGCACTGGAACGAATTCGACCACATCGTGGTCAATCGCGACTTCGCGGCCACGGTCGCGCAGGTGCGCGCCATCCTGCACGCCGCGCGCAGCGAACGCCGCCGCCAGCCGGGGATGGCGGGCTTCATCGCCGGGCTGCTGGCCGGGTAGCGCGTGGGGACCATCCTCGAGATCGTCGCGCCGGTCTTCGCGATCATCGCGATGGGCTGGGCCGCGGCGGCCTGGCGCTGGGTGGAGGAAGCGGGCTTCCGCACGCTGATCTGGTTCACTTTCACCATCGCATCGCCGGCGCTGCTGTTCGCCGGCGGCACCTCGGGCACTGTCGGCGGCGGGCCGGCCGCCCTGGTGTTCTTCGTGGCCGCGCTGGTGGTCTATGGCGCGGCGCTGTGGCTGGCGCTGCGCCCGCTATCGCTGAACCTGGCCGAGGCCGGGCTGTTCGCGCTGAACTGCACCTTCGGCAATACCGTGATGATGGGGATCCCGCTGGTGGCGGCGGCCTATGGCCAGGCGGGGGTCGCGGTGCTGCTGGCGCTGATTGCGCTGCATTCGATGGTGCTGCTCAGCCTCGGCACGGTGGTCGCGGAACTGGGCCTGCATCGCCACGCGCCGATGGGGCGCGTGCTGCGCGCGACCCTTGGCGGCGTGCTGCGCAACCCGATCGTGATGGCGGTGGTGGTCGCACTGGCCTGGAGCACGCTGGGGCTGCCGGTGCCCTCGGCCATGCGGCGCACGCTGGAGCTGCTCGGTGCATCGAGCCCGCCGCTGGCGCTGTTCTGCCTCGGCGGGTCGCTGGCGTCGTTCCGGCTGGCGGGGTCGCTCGGTGATGTCGCCTGGTCGCTGGTGCTGAAGCTCGCGGTGCTGCCGTTGCTGGTCTGGGGGCTGTGCATCGCCTTCGGGCTGGGTGCGCTGGAGACCGCGGTGGCGGTGACCACGGCGGCGCTGCCGACCGGTGCGAATGCCTTCATGCTGGCGCGGCGCTATGCGGTGGGGGCGGAACGCTCGGGGGCGACCGTGCTGGTGTCGACGGTGCTCTCGGTCTTCACGCTGGCGGCGGTGCTCGCCTGGTTCCGCGGATAGGGCGCGCGAGCAGGCCGTCGCGGTCGAATCCGCGACCGGCTATGAACTGCCCGCCTGGGCGCGCCCGGCCACGAGCCGCGCGAGGGCGTCGAACTCCGCGACACTCAGCGTCTCCGCCCGCCGCGCGCCGTCGATGCCCGACGCCGCCAGCAGGCCCGGCGCATCGCCCAGCGACTTCAACGACCCGCGCAGCATCTTCCGTCGTTGCCCGAAGGCCGCCGCGGTGGTGCGTTCCATCGCCGCGAACAGCGCCGGCCCCGGGTCATCGGCATGCGGCGTGAACCCCACCACCGCCGACCACACCTTGGGCGGCGGGCTGAAGGCGCCCGGCGGCAGGCGCAGCAGCAACTCGCAGCGGCAGCGCCACTGCGCCAGCACCGCCAGGCGCCCATAGGCCGGGGTGTCCGGTGCCGCGCAGATGCGCTCGGCCACCTCCTGCTGGAACATCAGCGTCATGCCCTCGATCGACGTGGCTGCACGCAGCCATCCGACCAGCAAGGGCGACGCGATGTTGTAGGGCAGGTTTGCGATGATCCGCCGCGGCGCCGCCAGCAGCGCTACAGGGTCCACGCGCAGCGCATCGCCTTCGATCACGCGCAGCCGCCCGGGATGGACCGCGGCCAGGTCCGCCAGCGCCGCCACCGCGCGGCGGTCGAGTTCCACCGCCGTCACCTCGGCCGCGCCGGTCGCCAGCAGCGCGCGCGTCAGGCCACCCGGCCCGGGTCCGATCTCCAGCACATGCCGCCCATCGAGGTCGCCGGCCAGCCCGGCGATGCGCGCACAGACCGCCGGGTCGAGCAGGAAATGCTGGCCGAGCGCCTTGCGCGCATCGAGCCCGTGCCGCGCGACCGTCTCGCGCAGGCTCGGCAGGCCCTCGGCGGTCAAGGCGTCAGCCGCGCCGCTGCGGCGGCGTGGCGGCGGCCGGCGCCGGCGTGATCGCCTGGTTGCGGATGTCGATCTGCGCGCGGCGCTGCAGGTCGCGCAGCACCTGGCGGGAGATCAGTTCCACACGCTCGCGCAGCAGCCGGTCGCGCGCCTGCTCGGGCGTCAGTTCGGCCAGGTTGCGGGTCTCGCGCGCGCAGACCGCGATGATCAGCACGCCGTCGGGCGAGATGATCGGCTGGGTCGGCCGGCCGATCGGCAGGCTGGTCAGCAATTCGCGCAGTTCGGGCGGGTTGATGGTGTCCTGGCGCACCTGGCCCGGGTCGGCCGGGCGGGGCCCGCCGCGCGCCGCCGCCTCGACCATGTCGCAGCTGCGCGCCGTCTCGGACAGCCGCTGGCCGGCCTCCACCTGGCGCAACTGCTGGGCGGTGGGTGCGGCCGGGTTCACCTGGCCCTCGAAGGGGAAGAAGGCCTGCCGCAGCGTCAGCATGGTGGCGATGTCGCGCCCGGCGGTGCGCTTCTGCCGCAGCTGGGCGATCACGAAGCCGCCGGGCACGCGGATCGGGCTGGACACCGCGCCCTCGGGCATCTGGCGCACCACGGCCGCGACTTCCGGGTCCAGCCGCTCGGGCTGCACCCAGCCAAGGTCGCCGCCCAGCAGCGCGGTTTGGGACTGGCTGAACTGCGTGGCCACCATCGGGAAGGGCGCGCCCTGGCGCAGCCGCGCGATGACGTCGTCGACGAAGCGACGGACCTCGGCCTCCTGGCCGGGATTGGAGACCGGGATGTAGATCTCGGAGACCAGGAATTCGGGCTGGCCCGTGCGCGCGCGGGCGGCGGCGACGTATTCGTTGATCTCGGCCTCGGAGATCGTGGCCTGGCTGCCGAGCTGTCCGCGCAGCAGCCGGTTCCAGCCGATCTGGGCGCGGATTTGGTCGTACAGCACGCGCGGGTCGATCCCCGCCCGGCGCAGGTTCTCGCGCAGGCCGCCCGGCGGCAGGCCGTTGCGGTTCTCGATGTCGCCGACGGTGCCGGCGATGTCGGCATCGGTCACCGGGATGCGGCGGCGCGCCACTTCCTGGGTGCGCAGGCGCTCATCGACCAGCAGGCGCACGATCTGGTCGTTGGCGCGGCCCGGCGTGTCGCCCGTGATGCCGGCGGTCAGGGCCAGCAGGCGCCGGCGGCTCGCGACCTCATTGGCGGTGATGACATCGCCGTTGACCACGGCGGCGACGCGATTGGCCTGTGCGCGCGCCGGCGCGGCCGGGACGGACAGGCTGACCAGCACCGCGCCCAGCAGGGCCAGCAGCGATGTGCGGAGGGGGGTGTGCGTCGCGACAGTCATGGCGGTGCCTTCATACGACCCGGGGCAGGCCCGGGGAAGCGTCGCGGGGGGTCCATGGCGGGCAGCCGTCAGATTGCCCGGAACCCGGCGTCGCCGATGGTCTTGAGGCCGATCCTGAACAACAGAACGGTATTGGCGGGATAAAGGTTGCTGGTCGCCGGATCCTCGGCGAAGCGCTTGAGGAAGCGGGCTTCGAACAGGAAGCACTCATCCTCGTAGGCGACGGAGCCGGTGACCACGACGGCGCGATTCAGTTCGATATCGTATCGCCCAAAGGCGCCGACGCGCCAGTTGCCCCATTGCTGCTGGACGCCGAAGGCCACCTCGTTGCGCGGCTGTACCGGCGTCAGGTAGGGCGTCGCGGGGGTATAGAGGTAGCCAGCGGTTACCGTGGTGCGCGTCTCGAAGCTGACATTCGTGGCCAGGTCCATGAAGCGCAGGTCGCCATTCTCGTTGGCGAAGCGTCCGCGGCCGAGGAATTCGAGCCACGGTGTCGGCATGACCCGCGCGCGCGCCACGTAGTCCGAGGCGCGGTTCTCGACGCCGCTGCCGGCATAGAAGGGCCCGCCGTCGCGCTGCGTGCGATACGATGCCCCGGCCAGGCCCTCGACCATGCCGCCATTCGGGAAGTACCAGGCGCCGCGCAGCGCGTGCCGCCTTCCTGCCGGTCGCGGCCATAGAAGCGGTTCAGGCTGAACAGGTTGGCGTCGGTGAATTCGAAGTCGATGCTGTCCTCGTTCGGCACGGAGGACTGGTCGCCGGTGAGCGGGCCGCCGACGATCTGTACCATCGGTTCGATCACCTGGTGGCCATAGGCGCCGGCCCGGCGCACGAAGGGCATTCGCCAGCCCAGCGCGGCGCGGATATTGGCGCGCGCCGCGGTGCCGTCATTCGACGTGATGGAATTGTTGGGCGCCAGCGCGAGGTCGGTGAAGGCATAGGAGGCTACGTCGGATTGCGCGCGCAGCGTCCACATGCCGCCCAGCCGGTCGTTCATCGGCAGCTCGTAGCCCAGGCGGAAGGCGCCGCGCTGGGTGTTGGTGCCCGCGGCACGGAACACCGCGAAGTTCCAGGTGTCGACGGTGAGGGTCCCGCCCAGCGCATCCACCGGCGCGCGCCAGTCGAGGTAGATGTTCGGCCCGACGGTCGGGATCAGGCTGGTGTCGTCGGTCGGGCGCAACCCCTGGAAGATGCGCGCATCGACGCGGGCATAGGCGTCGCTGCCCCAGAAGCCCTCGGTGAAGATGCTGGAATCGAGCCGCCGGCGTGCGCCGTAGCGGTAGATGCGCAGGTAGTCCTCGCTGGAGGCGCGGTTGAGATCGAAGCCGGCGCGCCAGGTCTCGTCGAGCGAGAAGCGCCCGCGGGAGAAGATGTGCCCGGCGAAGCCCTCCGGCGTATCGTCGTCGCCGTTCAGGTAGCCCATCGACCCTTCGGCCTCGATCTCGCCGAAGTTGAACCGGCGGCGATATTCGAGTCCGAAATTGGGTGCCTGCCGGGTGGCGAATTGCGGCCGCAGCACCAGTTCCTGGTTCGGGTCGATCGCCCAGTAATAGGGCGTCTCGACGAAGCCGCCGAGGAAGTTGGTGATGCCGAAGGTGGGGCTGAGGAAGCCCGATTGCCGCGGCGAATCGCCCGCCGGGTGCTGCAGGTAGGGCGTCCAGAAGGTCGGGATGCCGGCGAATTCCACCACCGCGTCGCGGTAGCGCGCCTGCCGCCCGGCCTGGTCCAGCGTGGCGGTGCGGGCGCGCACCTGCCACAGCGGCGGCGCGAGCGGGTCGTCCTGGCAGGGTTCGCAGGAGGAATAGACCACGCGCGACAGGTCGAAGATGGACCCGCCGGTGCGCCGCGCGCTGTTCGCCGCGACGCGCCCGTTCTGCGCCAGCAGCCCGCGCAGCCCCTCGATGACGCCGTCGCGGAACTGGTTTTCCAGCACGACGCTGTCGGCGAAGATGACCTGGCCGTCGGTCTCTATCAGCTGGACGTTGCCGCGCGCGGTCGCGACCCCGGTGTTGCGGTCATAGGTGAATTCATCGGCGCGCACGACGCGGTTGCCCTGCCACGCCTCGACCCGCCCGCGGGCGACCACCAGGGCGCGGTTCTGGTCGTATTCCACTTCCTCGGCGGTGAAGGTGACGGGCTGGTCGCGGTCCGGCGGCGCGCCGGGCGCGTCCGGTGCGGGCTGGCCGGGCAGCAGGGGGGCGATGTTCTGCGGCGCGACGATGGGCGGCAGGGCGCCCTGCTGCGCCAGCGCCGGCGACGCGGCGGCGATGAACAGGATGGCGAATGCACCCAGGCGGAACGTCGCGGCCATCACGGTCACCCATCCTCCAGATGCAGCAGCAGCGCGGTGGCCAGCAGGAAGCCCGCCCCGGCCGGCGCCCAGGCGGCGAAGATGACCGGCAGCGTGCCGGCCTCGCCGAATTCGCCGGTGATCCTGTCGACGACGAACAGCGCGAAGCCGGCCGCGACGCCCCCGCCGATCATCTGCCCGACACCGCCGCGCCGCGACGAACGCATGGAGAACCCGGCGGCGAGCAGCGCCATCGCCGCGGCCAGCAGCGGCAATGCGAGCAGGGACTGGAAATGCAGCCGGTGGCGCACCGCCGAGAAGCCCGCATTCTCGAGCACCTGGATGAAATCCGGCAGTGCCCAGAAGGACAGCGTGTCGGGGCTGGCGAAGGAATCCTGGATGCGCGCGGGCGTGAGGTCGGTCGGGAATTCCAGCCGCTGCGCCGGCGCGGGCAGGCGGTCGGCACCGAACACCACGGCGTCGGCGATGATCCAGCGCCCGGCGGCTAGCACCGCCGAGGGTGCTTCCACGCGCGCCAGCGGCCGGTCCTCGGCCGACAGGCGCCAGACGCTGACGTCATCGAGGCGGAAGGCCTCGCCGGGGCGCAGGTCGCGCAGCGCGACCGGGCGGCCCGACAGGATCGCCACGCCGCGCGGGTCGATCCCGGCATCCGCCTGGCGCAGCCACAGGCGGCCGCCGGCCAGCGCCGAGATGCCGCTGGTATTGCGCAGGAACTGCGAATCGAGCCGTTCGGCCCGCGCCAGCATGGCGGATGACAGCGGCGATATCGCCGCTGTCGCCACCGCGCCGAGCAGCACCGCCACCCCCACCGGCCCGGCCAGGAAGCCCCAGGCCGAGATACCCGCGGCGCGCGCCACCACGAGCTCCGACGATCGCGTCAGCCGCCAGAAGGCGATGATGCCGCCCAGCAGGATCGCGAAGGGCAGGATCTGCATGGCGACGAAGGGCAGCCGGAGCGTGGCGATCTGCCCGACCAGCGCGAAGGTGGCGTCCTGGCGCGTGGCGGCGCGACGCAGCAATTCCATCAGGTCGAACAGCGCGACCAAGCCGGCCAGCGCGGCCAGCATCGCCACCGTCATCGTGGCGAAGCGCCGCGCGACATAGATCATCAGCGTGCGCGCGAAGGTCATGGCGCGGCCGGCATCGGGGGCGGCGCGGCGCGCGGCCAGCCCGGGGCGCCGCCGAGCCACCAGGCGGCGACCACGCCCGGCAGGATCGTCTGCAGCCAGATCAGCGGAACCCAGGCATTGTCGCGCGCGGCGAGGTTGCTCGCCGTAAGGCCGAAGGCCAGCAGCCCGACCACGAGGGCAATGCCGACCGCGATGCGCAGCCCCCCGCCATGGCGGCGGAATTCGCCGGTCAGCGCCACCGCGAGCCCCACCAGCGCGAAGGACAACGCCGTGAGCGGCCCCGACAGCCGCTGATGCGCCTCGGCGAAATAGCGGCGCAATTCGCGGTCGCGCAGGCCTTCATCGGGGTCGGGGTTGAGCAGTTCGGCCACCGAACGTTCGCGCGAATCGCGCGAGCGGGATTCCTCGCCACGGGTGGCGCGCGCCAGGTCGAGGCTGTTCTCGGTGAAGGACAGGATATTGAGCCTGAGCGGCGGGGTGCCGGGCGCGGCGTTGGGGGCCGCGCGTTCCACCTGCTGGCGCACGCCGTTCAGCAGCGTCACGCGCGGGCCGCCGGCGGCGGTGCTGATGCGCCCCTGCTCGGCGAGGATGGTGACCGGCGCCCCGGCGTCGCGCTGGTCGTGCACCAGGATGCCGCGCAGCGTGCCATCCGGGTCGCGGTAGCGCGCATAGACCGTAAGGTCGTTGCCCACCTGGCTGAACACGCCTTCCTGCAGCAGCACGCCAACCAGCTGGTTGCGGATCTCGAACTGCCATTGCCGGAAGGCGGTATGGCTGACCGGCACCAGCCAGAGGTTGAGCAGCATGCACACGCCGGTCGCGATCGTGGCGAGCAGCACGGCCGGCCGCGCGAGCCGCCATTGCGACAGCCCCGCCGCGCGCATCACCACCAGTTCGCGGTCGCCCGCCAGCCGCACATAGACGAACAGCACCACGACGAAGGTGGTGATCGGCAGGATCACCGCGAAGAAGGAGGGCAGCATCAGGCTGGTCAGTTCGACGAAGACCACCAGCGACAGCCCGCGGTCGAGCACCAGTTCGATGAAACGCAGCGACTGCGTGAGCCACACGAGCGCGGCCAGCCCCACCGTCACGGCAATGAGGGCGATGGCGAGCTGACGGAACAGATAGCGATCGATCCTGGTCATCGGCGCCGGGAACCTAGAGGTTTGTGGCCCGCACCGAAAGCCTCGCGGTCCTCACGCCCGCGCGTGCGCCCGGCGCAGCCAGGCCAGCGTTCCGGCCAGGCCGGCCAGATCCTCGACCAGCCTGGCGCCGCGCAGCGTGAGCCCGTGGCGAAGGGCCTTGCCCGCATGGTGCAACAGCCGCGCGGCCGCAGGAGCGCACGCGCTGTCGCTGCGCGGCGGTGATCGACGGCGCGAGGATGGCGGCATCGGCAGCAGCGACCAGCGTGTCGACAGCGCCGGGGGCGAGGCGCGCATCGGGGTTGGGCAGCAGCACGAATTCGGTCTGCGTCTGGTCGATCCCGGCATTGCAGCCCGCGCCGAAGCCGCGGTTGACCCTGTTGCGGATGACGCGCGCCTGCGGCGCGGCGGCGGCGATGAGGTCGGCCGTGCCATCGCTGCTCGCGTTGTCCACCACGACGATCGACAGGGCGGGCGGTAGCGATTCGAGGAAGCCGGTGATCGCGCCGGCGCTGCGATGCGTCACCGCCACCACCGTGACGCGCGCGGCATCCGCCCCGCCTGTCATGCGTCGCGCCGGCAACGCCCGGTCAGGGCAGCACCTTGCCGGGATTCATCACACCGAGCGGATCGAGCGCGGCCTTGATGCGCCGCATCGCATACAGTTCCGCCCCTCCCCGCCAGGCTTCCATCATGTCGGTCTTGAGCCGCCCGATGCCGTGTTCGGCGCTGAACGACCCATCGAGGTCGCGCACCACGTCGTTCACCGTGTCCATGATGTCGTGGCTGCGCGCGAGGAAGGCATCGGGGGCCATGCCGGGCGGCTGTTCGAGGTTCATGTGGATGTTGCCGTCGCCCATGTGGCCGAAGGGCACCGGGCGGATGCCCGGGATCAGCGCCTCGCACGCGGCGGAGGCGCGGCGGATCAGTTCCGGCACCTTCGAGACCGGCACCGAGACGTCGTTCTTGACCGACGCGCCTTCCTTGCGCTGCGCCTCGGGGTGTTCCTCGCGGATGCGCCAGAGTGCCGCGCGCCGCGCCTCGCTGCCGCCGACCACGGCGTCGATCACCTCGCCCGATTCCATCGCGGCACCCAGCACCTGTTCGGCCAGCCCCTGCAGGTCGGCATCGGCGCGGGTCGAGGCGAGGTCGACCAGGATGGTGTGGTCCGCCCGTTCGGAAAGCGGCCAGGACACGCCGGGGATGTGCTTGACCGCGAGATCGACGCCGAGGCCCGACATGTATTCGAAGGCGCGGATCGCGGTCTCGTCCACGTCGCGGAAGCGGCGGAAGACCGCCAGCGCGGCATCCTCGTCGCGCACCGAGCAGAACAGCACCTCGGCCACCCGCGGGCGGGCGAACAGGCGCAGCGTGGCGGCGGTGATGATGCCGAGCGTGCCCTCGGCGCCGACGAACAGATGGCGCAGCGCGTAGCCGGTATTGTCCTTGCGCAGCCGGCGCAGGCCGTTCCAGACCTGCCCGTCGGGCAACACGACTTCCAGGCCGAGCATGAGTTCGCGCGCATTACCGTAGCGCACGGTGGTGTTGCCGCCGGCATTGGTTGACAGGATGCCGCCGATCATCGCCGTGCCCTCGCCGCCGAAGGACAGCGGGAACAGGCAGTTCGCATCGGCGGCCACATCCTGCGCGGCCTTCACCACCACGCCGGCCTCGGCGGTCATGGTCATGTCGAGCGGGTCGATATCGCGGATGCGGTTGAGCCGCGCGAGAGAGAGCACGACGGAGCGGCCATTGCCCTCGGGCGTGGCGCCGCCGACCATCGATGTATTGCCGCCCTGCGGCACGATGGCGATGCCGGCCTGCGCGCAGATGCGCACGCATTCGGCGACCTGCTGCGTATTGGCCGGGCGCAGCAGCGCCAGCGCGGCGCCGCGATACAGCCCCCGCCAATCCGACAGCGCGGGGGCGATGTCGGCGGGGTCGGTCAGCAGCCCGGCGGGGCCGAGCAGGGTGGTCAGGGCGTCGGGCAGGACGGGCATGGTCGCGGTGTGCCGCGCAAGCCGCGGGTCGGTCAATCTCAGCCGCCGCCGCCCATGCGCGCAAACACCTGCCGGTCGCGGTTTTCACGCATCAGCATGGTCAGGCTGGGGAACTTGCCGAAACCCAGGCCCTGGGGCGGGCCGCCCTCGGGGTCGGGCTCGATCTTGCCGTAGGGCTCGGAGGACAGCTTCTCCCATTTCCCGGCGGGCTTCTTCGCCTCGATGGTGACGACCGTCGCCTTCAACAGCATGCGTACGATCGCCTCCTTGGGCGAGGACGGCTTGGTCAGGCAGGGGTTGCCGCCGATCATCGTCCAGCCATTGGCGAGCGCCCAGGCGGTCAGCGCGTCCTTGTCCATCACGGGCGTGGTCCTTCTCGTGTCGCGGCCTTCTGCGCGCGGGGCGGCGGCGGCGCAAGGTTCTCGCGCGTCTCGTCCGGGCCGGGCTTCAGCCCATAGCGTTCCACCAGCGCCCAGACATGGCGCGGGATCATGTTGCGCATCATGCCCGGCTTCTGGCGGCGCAGGTGCAGCACCGTCTCGATGGCCTTCATCTCGACGCGGGCGCGGGCGAATTCCAGCCCGCGCGGGCCGATGCGCGGCTGCAGCCAGGCGACGATGGGGCGCGCCCAGTTGGGCATGCGTCGCAGCGGCAGGCCACCGGCGGCGCGTTCGGTATTGGCCATGAAGCCGCGCACGGCGGCGGTGCGGCGGCCGGAATCGCGCGGGGTCTCCAACAGCACCTCGTCGCCCAGCAGCGACAGCAGCGCCTCGCCGCGCGCATTGCGCACGATCAGCCACTGCGCGCCGGTGCCGCCCATGTAGCCCACGGTGATGTCGGCCAGCACGTTGGTGTAGTCCACGCAGGTGCGGCAGGTCAGCGGGAAGAAATCCCCCGGCAGGTCGGCCAGCGGCAGCAGCAGGAACGGGATTTCGCGGCGCCGGCCATCGGCGTGCCGGATCTCGACATGATAGTCGGCGCGGAATTCCAGATAGGTCACGGTCGCCGGCGAGGGGTCCACCAGCGCCAGGAACTTGTGGAAATTCTCCGTGGTGGTGTTGTCGGAACAGGGCGTACCGATCACGAAGATCTCCTCGAAGCCGAGGCGATCCTCCAGCGCCCGCAGGGCATAGACCTGGCAGGGAATGCCGATGATGGCGATGCGCTTGTGCCCGGCCGCCGCGGCCGGTTCCAGCAGGGCCAGCAGCGGCGCGTATCCCATGCGCATGCCGCGGCATAGCGCGAGATCCGCGGCCTGCGTCACCAGCACCGGCACCGGCTTCCAGCGGTCGTCCGGGTCCGGCGCCATGGTCAGCACGGCGGTCACCGCGCCGGTTTCCAGAAGACGTTCGGCGATTCGCGTGGTGATGCCGGTCCATTGCGCGCCATCGGATGGCGTGCGCAGCGCGGCGCGGACCATGCGCCGGAAGGGGCCGAAATATGCTTCGTCCGGGCGCACCGGGTCGCGTGCGCGGCCATGCACGCGCACCTCCAGCGCGGCGTAGTCGGGCTGGATGAACTGGCAGGCCACGCCACACGCCTTGTCGTCCGCCATGCGGGAGACGCCGCAATCGGTGCACAGGCCGCGCGGCGCGGCCTCGCGCAGCGGCGGACTCGTCACGCTCACAGGAACGCCACCCCGACCACCGCGCCTGCCCCCAGAACCCATAATGGGGAAAAATCCGTCCGCCAGACGAACACTGCCGATACCGCCGTCAGCACCGCCGGCAGCCAGCCCGTCGCCGTGCCCTGCGCCAGGATCAGCCCGGAGGCCGCGATCAGCCCGACCGCGATCGGCACGAGGCCGCGTTCCACCACCCGCAGCCAGAAGCGCCCGGACAACCGCGCCCGCAAGCGCGAGAAGCCGAAGGCCATGAAGGATGTCGGCAGCGTCATCGCGAGCGTGGCGGTCAGCATGCCGAGCACGCCGCCGACATGCCAGCCGAACAGCCCCACCACCAGCACGTTCGGCCCCGGCGCGGCCTGCGCGAGCGCGAAGCGTTGGGCGAAATCGGCATCGCTCATCCAGCCATGCACATCGACCACCAGGCGGTGCATCTCGGGCAGCACGGCAATGCCGCCGCCGACCGACACCAGCGAGATTGCGCCGAAACCCAGCACCAATTGCCAGAAGATGGTGGCGGTCATCGTGCGCGCAGCGCCTGCCAGGCGGCCAGGATGCCGAAGGGCGCCAGGCCCAGCACCACGTACGGCAACGGCACGCGCAGCACACCGGCGGCCAGCAGCGCGCACAGCCCAACGGCCAGCAGCGCGGGCGGCGGCTTGAGCTTCTGCGTCATCTTGGCCGCGGTGCCCAGCACCATCCCCGCCGCCGCCGCCGCCACGCCGGCCAGCACCGCCTTGACGAACGGCACCTCGCCATAGGCGTCGTAGAACATCGCCAGGCCCGCGAGCAGGATGAGCGGCCCGCCGAACATCGCGACGGGCGCGGCGATGGCCCCGGCGGTGCCATGGAAGCGATCCCCCACCATGATCGCGGCGTTGAGTGCGTTCGGCCCCGGCAGCACCTGACCGAGGCCCAGTGTCTCGGCATAGTCCTGGTCGGTCAGCCAGCGCTTTTCCTCGACCAGCACGCGCCGCGCCCAGGCATTGATGCCGCCGAAGCCGATCAGCCCGATGCGGCCATAGGTGAGGAACAGGTCGGGCAGGGTCGGGACAGGGCGCGGCGGGGCTTCGGTCATGCCCGCACACGTGAGACCCTGCGCCGCGGCGGATCAATCCCCCCCGGGTGCATCACCGGCCAATCGCCGCCGGCGGCGCGCGCGAAACAACGCAGCAGATCGGGGTGCGATCGAAAGGTCCCGCGGCGCAGGTCCGCCGATCGGACGAGAGCGGCTCGGGACCCCTGTTGTCCCGGCCAGGACATCCGATGCGAAGATTTCATCGGGCTGAACATTGCTCTAAATGCCTCGCGCAAGCGCCGGGCCCCCCGGCCCGGATGGAAGACCGCCAAAATGACCCAACGCCGCACGCTGATCGGCGCGCTCGCCGCCGCCCCCGCCCTGCTGGCCCTTCCCGCCGCCGCGCAGGACGCGCCCTTCCCCAACCGGCCGGTGCGCATCCTGCTCGCCTTCGCGCCGGGCGGCGGCACGGACCTCATCGCCCGGACGCTGGGCTCGGCCATGCAAGGCGTGCTCGGTCAGCCCGTGGTGGTCGAGAACCGCCCCGGCGCCGGCGGCAACATCGCCACCGAAGCCGCCGCCAATGCGCGGCCCGACGGCTACACGGTACTGATGGGCAATCACGGGCCAATGAGCGTGAACGTTTCGCTGTTCCGCAACATGCGCATCGACCCGGAACGCGTGCTCGAACCGATCGGCTTGGTGGCGGATGCGCCGCTGGTGGTGGTGGTCGGGCCGAAGTCGCGCGCACAGACCCTGCCGGAACTGCTGGCCGAGATCCGCGCCGCAAACGGCAATATCACGTATGGCAGCGCGTCGAACGGGTCGGCCAGCCACCTGGCGGCGGCGCTGATGCTGCAGATGGCCGGCCTCACGGCCGAACACGTGCCCTTCCGCGGTGCCGCGCCGGCACTGACCGACGTGGTCGCGGGCCACCTGCACTTCATGGTGACCACGCTGCCCTCGGTGGTCGGGCTGATCAACGGCAACCAGCTGCGCCCCATCGCGGTCACCGGCGACGCGCGCATGGCCGTGCTGCCCAATGTCCCGACCGTGGCCGACACCATCCCCGGCTACAAGGCGACCGCCTGGTACGGGCTGCTGGTGCCGCGCGGCACCCCGGCGCCGGTGAAGGAACGCCTGTTCGCCGCCATGCGCCAGGCGCTGTCCGACCCCGAGGTGATCCGCCGCCTCCGGGACGAAGGCGCCGAACCATCCAGCATGGACGGCGAGGCCTTCGCCCGGCTGATCCGCTGGGAGCGCGAGCGCTGGGCGACGGTGATCCGCCAGTCGAACATCACCGTGGATTGATGTGCGCGACGCGCGCCGCGAAAGGCGCGCGCTTCGCGAAATCCTGAGACGTGCCCGGCGGGACACCGCGGCGGATCCCGATCAGCCGGAATCGCCTGACCGGGCGACGATGCGCGCAGGAACAACCCGCTGCATCGGTTGGCGTGAGCCGCCGCGAACGCAAACGGCTCTAGCCGAACCGCCTGTCCCGCGCGATGCTGCGCGCCAACCAGCATAACGCAGAGGGTGGGAAGCGCATGAGCGCAGCAGTGCCGGTCGCCGGCAACAGGTTCATCATCGTCGGCGGGGCAAGCCTGGTGGGCTCCGCCACCGCCGCCGAACTGCTCGATGCCGGCGCCAGGGAAGTCGTGCTGTTCGACAATTTCTCGATGGGCTCCGAACAGGCCATCGCGCATATCCGCGAAAACCCGCGGCTGCGGCTGGTGCGCGGCGACGTGATGCGCCTGCCCGACCTGCTGCGCGCGATGGAAGGCTGCGACGGCGCCCTCCTGCTCGCGGCCTACATGACGCTGAACATGAACACCGACCCCTGGGGCGGGTTGGACGTCAACATCCGCGGCGTGCAGAACGCGCTGGAAGCGGCGCGCGCCAACAAGGTCAGGAAGGTCGTCTTCGCGTCGTCGAACGCCGTCTATGGCTATGGCCCCGGCGTGAAGGGCGACCTGGTCGAGGACACGCCGTTCCATTCGGTCGGCGCGCCGCCGGCGGCCATCCTGTATGGCGCGACCAAGATCATCGGCGAACAGCTCTGCCGCGACGCCAAGCGCCGCTTCGGCCAGGACTACGTCGTGCTGCGCTATTCCACCGTCTATGGCGAGCGCCAGCACTACCGCGCGGCGAACGCGCTCTACATCATCGAGACCTGGGACAAGGTGAAGAAGGGCGAACGCCCGCAGGTCTTCGGCGACGGGTCCGAGACCAAGCACTTCGTCTATGTCGGCGACCTGGCGCGCGCCAACCGCATGGCCTTCGAATCGCCGGCGACCGATGTGGCGGTGAACACCTCGGGGCCCAAGCCGGTCACCACGCTCGAACTGGTGCGCATGGTCACGACGCTGGCGGGGTCCACCATCGAACCGGAATTCGTCGGCGACACGCCGGGCAAGGTGCAGCTGACCTCCGGCGGTGCCTTCCGCATCGCGCATGAGGAAGCCTTCGCCGCCATCGGCTGGAAGCCCGAGGTCGAGATGGAGGAAGGCCTGGCCCGCCTGATGGCCTGGATCGAAGGCAACGAGGCCCGTGCCGTCTGACGCTGCGCCGCTCGCCGCGCCCCTGATGGCGCGGGTGGAGGCTGTCGCGCGCGCCGCGCCGGACCGGCCGGCCTTCATCCGCGCGGATGGGCCGGTCGGCTACGGGCCGCTGACGCGGCAGGTGCGCGCGCTGGCGGCGCAATTCCTGCGCGCCGGCCTCGCCCCCGGCGATGCGGTCGGCATCACGCTGGCGGATGACTGGACGCATATCCTGTGCTCGCTGGCGCTGATCCGGCTCGGCTGCCGGCAGGTGGGCCTGCCATGGCGCGACCCCGCCCCGCTGCGCGAGGGCCAGGCGCGCCGGATCGGCCTCGTCGCCATCATCGCCGATGCGCCCGAGGATGCACTTGGCGGTGCGGCCCTGCTGCGCCCCGACCCCGCAGCGGCCGCGTGCGCGCCCGATGCGCAGGACAGCCTGCCGCCGATCGGCTACGGCGAACTGGTCATGGCGACCTCCGGCACCACCGGCCGGCCCAAGCTGATGATCGCGCGCGAACCCATGCTGCTCGACCAGGCGGCGCGCATCGCCGGGTTCGGCGCGGTGTTCCTGCATCGCCCGAGCTTCGACGGCAACCACAGCAAGCGCCTGAGCTACCGCAGCCTGGTCACCGGCGGGACCGAGGTGCTGGCCCACGACCTGCCGGCGCGCGACCTGGCCGCGCTGGTCGCCCGGCATGGCGTGTCGCGCATCCACCTGGCGCCGAAGGACCTCGCGGCACTGCCGGACGCGCTCGGTGCCGCTTCCTGGCCCGCCGGCACCACCATCGTCACCACCGGCACCCGCGTGCCCCAGACGGTCAGGCGGGACGTGCAGGGGCGCCTCCGCTGCGCGCTGCAGGTCGTCTATGGCACGACGGAAGCCGGCATCGTCAGCATCGCCGGCCCGCACGACCACGAGGACCATGCGGATTCCGTCGGCCGCATCCTGCCCGGCGTCGCGGCCGAGGCGCTGGACGATGCGGGTACCCCCCTGCCCGACGGCCAGGACGGATTGCTGCGCTTCCGCACCCCTGCCCTGGTTGCCGGCTACCTCGATGATCCCGAGGCCGATGCGGAGTATTTCCGCGATGGCTGGTTCCACCCCGGCGATGTCGGCCGCCGCCTGCCCGGCGGCGTGCTGCTGGTGGCCGGGCGCGCGGACGACCGCATGACGCTCGGCGTCATCAAGATCTTTCCCGCCGAGATCGAGGCGGTGGCCGAGGGCTTCCCCGGCGTGGCGGAATGCGCCGCCTATCCCATGGCATCGGCGGCCTTCGGCGACATCCCCGTGCTGGCCGTGGTGCCGCGCGAGGGCTTCGACGCCGCCGCGCTGCTGGCGCATTGCCGGGCGCGCCTGGGCCTGCGGGCGCCGCGGCGCGTGGTCGTGGTGCCCGCCCTGCCGCGCAATGCGCAGGGCAAGGTGCTACGCCGCGAACTGGCAGGAACCGTCGCGCCGTGACCACGCCGAACCAGAACAACCGAGGGAGCACACCATGACCATCACCCGCCGCACGCTGCTGGGCACATCCGCCGCCGCGCTGGCCACGCCGGCCCTGGCACAGCCGCGCTGGCCCGACAGGCCGATCGAGATCGTCGTCGGCTTCGTCGCCGGCGGCGCCACCGACCTCGACGCCCGCGCCTTCGCAACGCTGCTCGAACGCCGCATCGGCGGGTCGGTCGTGGTGGTCAACCGCCCCGGCGCGGGTGGCGAGGTCGCCCTCGCCTCGGTCGCGCGATCGCGCCCCGATGGCCACATGCTGGCCACCACCAACATGCCCGGGCTGCTCACCATCCCGATCGAGCGCCAGGCGCAGTTCAAGCTGGACGACTTCGCCGGCGTGGCGAACCTGGTGACCGACCCGACCGCCATCACGGTGCACGAGGACAGCCCGTACCGCTCGATGGCGGACCTGCTCGCCGCCGCACGCGCGCGGCCTGAGGCGGTAACCTATGCCTCGCCCGGCGTGGGCACCGACGACCACCTGCAACTGGTGCTGCTGCAGGCGCAGACCGGCACGTCCTTCACCCATGTCGTGTTCCAGGGCGACCCGCAGCTGCGCACGGCGGTGCTCGGGCGCCAGGTCGACTCGATGGGGCTGAACCTCGGCCCGGTCACGGCGAACCGCGAGAAACTGCGCACCCTGGCCATGGCCGGCACCGCGCGCAGCCGCTTCCGCCCGGACGTGCCGACGCTGACCGAACTCGGCTTCCCGGTGGAGATGGCCTCCGAGCGCGGCCTGGTCGCGCCGGTCGGCACGCCGCCCGCCATCCTGGCGCGGCTGCGCGAAGCCGCCGCGGATATCGGCCGCGACCCGGAATTCGTGCGCATCCTGGAAGCCCGCTTCACCGAACCGCGCTTCGAGGGCGGCGAGGCCTGGTTCACCCGGCTGCGCGGGCTGCAGGAAGGCTACCGCACCCTGTGGCAGCGCACGCCCTGGTCGCAGCGCTAAGCGAGACGCCGGGCGACATCCCTTGGCGGGCTGCGGCGCGCCCGCCAGGACGCAGTCGCGCGCGATGCACCCGGGCGCAGCGGTGGCGGCAAGGTCACCACCTTGCGCGCCGCGCGCGCAGGCTGTGACGCCTGCACCACTGCAAGGTGGCATGGGCGCCGCGAGGTCGCGCCTGGCCGGCCCGGCGCGCCGGCGCGCCCGCGCGCGGCGATCGCAAGGCGGCTCAACCCCAGGTTGGCGTTGGCTTTGCGCCTTGCCGGCGCCGGGGCGCCCCGTCACATTGCGCGCCCTCAAGATCGCCTGGACACGACGCCGAGACCATGGACCACCAGCCCGCCCCACCCCTGCGTGACGCCGCCCAGCTGCGCGACCTGGTGGCCGCGGCCGTGCGTGAGAATCCGGTGGTGGCCGTCTCGGACCCGGCGCTGCTCGCGCGGCTCGCGGACCCCGCGGCGGATTGCAGCTTCGATGACCTGGGCTTCGACTCGCTGGCGCGCATGGAATTGTGCATCTGGATGCAGGTCGAGGCGGGGCTCGAGGTGACCGAGAGCGAGGTGCTCGACCATCCCTCCGTCCGCAGCCTCGCGGCGCATCTCGCCGCCCGCGGCTGATGGATGTCGCTGCCGAACTGGCGCGCTGCGAGACGACCGCCGATCGCTACCGGGTGCAGATCGAGGCGGAGAACGAGCTGAGCCCCGCCGAGATCGCGGCGCTGCACGCCGCGGCGTCGGAGCTGCCGGAACCCTCGCGCGCCTGGGTCGACAAGCTGGCGGCGATGTGCCGGCGCATCCGCGACCCGATCCAGCCATTCCGCCGCCGCGCCCTGGGACCCGGCGTGTCGTTCCTCGAAGGGTCGGCGGCACCGGGCGCGCCGCGCGCCCTGGTGGTCGCCTTCACCGGCGTGGCGCAGCGGATGATGCTGCCGCTCGCGCCCTTCCTGCAGGGCCTGCCGGCGGATCGGTGCGACGTGGTGGTGCTGCGCGATCCGAACCGGCTCGCCTTCCTGGCCGGGCTGCCGGGCTACGCGCCGGACCTGCCGGCGCTGGCGGCGCGCCTCGCGGCGGACCTGCCCATGGACCGCTATGCCGGCCGGTACTGCATCGGCGCCAGCTCGGGCGGCGCGGCCGCGCTCGCCTTCGGTCCGCTGGTGGGCGCGCGCATCGCGCTGTCGCTGGGCGGGCTGCATCCGCGCTGCATGGCACTGCGCGGCGCCCCGGCGGAGATCGACCGCTATGTCTTCGAGCGGCTGCGCGAAGCGGGGCCGCGGGCCGCGACGCGGCTGGTCTGCGCCCATGGCGCGGATTTCCTGCGCGATTGCGTGCGCAGCCGCCTGCTGGCCATGACGGTGCCGGGCAGCGAGGTGCTGGTGGTGCGCAGCGTGGCACTGCATGGCGTGGTGGCCGGCCTGTTCCTGCGCGACGCGCTGGCGCGATTCCTGGAGCAGGTGCTGCTGGATGGCGCGCTGCCCGCCGACGGCGCCTGGCAGCCCTGAGCGCGCCGTCCGCAACACCGGCTCGCCGCCGCCCCCGCGATCCGGCCGGGATAGGCTCGCTTGTGCCATTGCGGCGGGTGCCGCATCGGCTCACGCGGCGCGCGACGCCGGCGGCACCAGGCTGTCGCGGATGAATCCGACCAGCGGTTCGACCAGCGCGGACCGCCCTTCGGCATCGCCGAACAGGCACATCTCGGCCGTGCCGCAGGCCGGCAAGCCCGGCAGTTCCTCAAGCCCCGGCGGCAGGCCGGACCGGCCGAGCACGGTGGCCGCGAAGCCCGCCTGCGCTGCCGCCGCCACGCCCAGCAGCGAGGCCGAGGTATACAGCACCTCGCAGGCGATGCCGGCGCGGGCGAGCGCCGTCAGCGCGCGGTCGCGGAACATGCAGCCCTGCGGCAGCATGGCCACCGGCAATGCGCGGTCCGACGGCGGGCGCCAGCCAGGCGCGGCGACCCAAACTATGGTCTCGGTGAAGATGGGGCGGCCCTCGGTCTCGCCGTCGCGCCGCTTCCCCAGCACGAGGTCGAGCGCGCCATCGCCCATCGCGGCCCGCAATTCGTGGCTGCGCCCGACTTCCACTTCCAGCCGCACCTCGGGGTAGGTCTGGGTGAAGCGCGCCAGCACCGGGGCCAGGTTGCGCGGGATGAAATGGTCGGCGACGCCAAGCCGCAGGCGGCCGGCGACCGGCGGGGCGACCATGCGGCGCACCGCCTCGTCGTTCAGCGCCAGGATGCGCCGGGCATAGGCGAGCAGCGTCTCGCCGTCGCGCGTCAGCGCCACGCCGCGGCCGCCGCGGTCGAGCACCCGCTTGCCCAGGATGTCCTCGAGCCGTTTCACCTTCAGGCTGATGGCCGATTGCGTCAGGCCGAGCGCGACGCCGGCGGCCGTGAAGCCGCCACGCTCGGCCACGGTGACGAAGCCGCGCAGCAGGTCGAGGTCCAGGTCGGGGATGCGCATGGCATGACAGGAAATCATGCGCCGGCGCGCGTCAATGACAGCCGGAAATGAAAAGGGCCGGACCCCGAAAGGTCCGGCCCCTTCCCGATCCCGCAGCGCGGGTCAGATTTCCTCGTCGCCGCCCCAGTCGCCGCCATCATCGGCCGCGCCCCAGGCATCCTGCGGCTCGGCCGCGGCGTCCTGGCCGTAGCCGGCATCGGCGGGCGCCTTCTGGTCGCCCCAGCCGCCGGCTGCGTCGGTCCCCGCGGTCGGCGTCGCATCCGCCCCGCCCGTGCCGAAGCCACCGGCGCCCGCGGCCTGCGCCGCGCCGCCGCCCAGCGCGCCCATCAGCATGTTGCCGAGCAGCATGCCGCCGGCAACGCCCGCCGCGGCCGCCGCAGCGGTGCCGAGGAAGCCCATGCCGCCGCGCGACTGCTGCGCCAGCGCCTGCGGGTTGTGGCCCGGCGGATACTGCGGCTGCGGACGCGGCGGCATCGCCGGGGGCATCGGCGTGTTGGACCGGCCGCCGAACAGGCCGCCGAACACCCCGCCGCCGCCGGCCTGCGCGGCCTGCGCCTGGCCCTGGCGCTGGGCGTTCTCGACCTCCCATTCCAGCTGCTGGATGCGGTTGTTCGCCTCGATCAGCGCCGCCTCCTGCACGAAGGCGGATTGCGTGATGCGGTAGCGCGCCTCCGGCAGGCGGGCGAACAGGTCGTTGATGAGGCGGTCGGCCTCCGGGTCCACGGGCGGCAGGGTGGGCATGCGCGCCGGGCCGGTGGCGCCCCAGGGGCCGCTCGGGGCCTGTGCGATCGGCGCGGCGCCGCTCATCCGTTCCACGAAGGCGGTAATGATCCGCCGTTCCTCGTCCGTCATACGCTTCATCCTCTCCCGACATGTCCGGGGCGCCGCCTGTGTTCGGCCCGCTCTCCCGTCGCGGCGCGAAATGGCCCGGCGGGCGGGCGGATTCAAGATGTGGTGCGGCGCCTGTCATCCCCCCGACATGATGCGCGGTGGCAGGCCCAGCCGGCGCCATTCGATGGCGGGGCAGCGGTCCATCACGACGACCAGGCCGGCGGCCCGCGCGCGGTCCGCCGCGGCTTCGTCGATCACGCCGAGCTGCAGCCAGACCGAGCGCGCGCGCAGGCGGATGGCGTCGTCCACCACGGCGCCGGCCTCGGCGCTCCGGCGGAAGATGTCGACCATGTCGAGCGGCCCGGCATCGTCCAGCGAGGCCAGCGCGGCAATGCCGTGGACGGGCCGCCCGGCGAGCGCCGGGTTGACCGGCAGCGCCGCGTAGCCGCGGTCGAGCAGGAAGCGGAAGACGCCATTGCTGGGGCGCCCGGGGCGGTCGGAGGCACCGACCACGGCGATGCGGCGGGTGGCGAGCAGCAGGGCGCGGATTGCATCGTCATTCATCGCGGGGATCCCGGTGCATCGAGCGTCTTCTGCAGGAATTCGAGATCCAGCCAGCGGCCGAACTTCCGCCCGACCTCGCGCAGCACGGCACCGCGCTGGAAGCCGAGGCGCTCATGCATGCGGATCGAACCCGCGTTCGCGGCGTCGATGCCGGCGATCATCACGTGCTTGCCGAGCCTGCGCGCGGGATCGAACAGCGCGCCCACCAGGGCGCTGCCCAGGCCGCGCCCGCGCGCATCGGCCCGCACATGGACGGAGTGTTCGACCGTATGGCGAAAACCGGGCCAGGGCCGGAAGTCGCCGAAGGAGGCAAGGCCGGCGACACCCTCGCCGTCTTCCGCGACCAGCACCGGATAGCCGGCATCGCGCCGCTGCACGAACCACGCGCGGCGGTCGTCGAGCGTGAAGGGGTCATCGGCGTAGATCGCGGTGGATGTCGCGATCACCGCGTTGAAGATGGCCGTGATGGCGGGCAGGTCGGCGTCCGTGGCGGGGCGGATCGGCATCAGAATTCCTCGAGCAGCCGCCCGCAGCCCGCGACCCTGTCCATGATCCCGTTGGCGCGCAGCGCGTGCCAGTAGGTGGCGGTGTTGATGGCGATGACCGGCTTGCCGAGCCACAGCTCCGCCATGGCCGCGAGCCGCACCATGGACAGGTTGGTGCCGACCTGGATGATGGCGTCCACGTCGTCGCCATCGAGCCGCTTCAGCGCCTCGACGCATTGCCTGGATGTGATCTGCGCGATGCCGGTCCAGGAGCGCGCCTGCATGGCGATGTCGCGCACCACGCTGAACCCCATGTCGCCGAAATACCGCGCGACCTCGGTGTTCATCGATGGCCAATAGGGCGAGAGCACCGCGAGCCGCTTCACCCCGCCATAGGCATGCAGCGCCGCCGTGCAGGAATGGCTGCCGACCGAGATGTCGAGGCCCGAGAAATTCTTCACCTGGCTGATGAACCGATCGGCGCCGCGCGAACCATCGAAGAAGGTCACGGCGGACATGCCCATGACCAGGTAGTCGGGCTCACAGGTCATCACCGATTTCACCGCATCCAGCGTATTGGCGCCGATGAGTTCGGCGCCTGCGCGGAAGGTCTCGTTCGAGACGGCATCGGCATTGGGCGTGAAGATGCGGCTGTAGTGGTTGGTCACGCCGGCCGGTCGCATCATGTCGAAATCAGGCTGCACGATGGTGTTGGTGGACGGTCCCATCACGCCGAACAGCCTGCGCCAGCCCAGTGCGTCCTTGCCCATCGCCATCCTCCTCATGCATCGCCGCGGCAGCGTGCCACAGGCGGGCGCCGGCGCCAGCCCTTGCCGGCACGCGGCGTGCTAGACAGGGGCGGACCACGGGGCGCATCGCCCCGCGCCGGAGACCATTGCCGATGAACCGCCGCTCCCTGCTGATCGCCGCCCCCGCCATCGCACTGCCGGGTGCTGTCCGCGCACAGGGCGCCTGGCCCGACCGACCGGTGCGCTGGATCAATCCGGGCCCCGCCGGCGGGGCGGGCGACGTGCTGTCGCGCCTGGTCGGGGACCGCGTCTCGGCGCGCATCGGGCAGACGGTGGTGGTCGAGAACCGGCCTGGCGCGGGCACCAACATCGGCATGACCGCGGTCGCGCGGGCGGCGCCGGATGGCTACACGATCGGGCTGGCGTCGATCGCCTCGCATGCCGCCAATCGCTGGCTGCACGCCAACATGCCCTTCGATGCGCAGCAGGATTTCGCGGCGGTCGGGCTGATCGCGCTGGTGCCCAACATCGTCGTGGTGCCGCCATCGATCCCGCCGCGCGATCTCCAGGGCTTCGTGGCCTGGGCGAAGGGGCTGGGGCGGCCGTTGAATTTCGGGTCGGTGGGCATCGGGTCATCGCAGCACCTGGCGGCGGCGCAGTTCGGCCTGATCACCGGCGTCGAGATCATCCACGCGCCCTACAACCAGGCCGGCCAGATGAATACCGACCTGATCGAGGGCAGGCTGGATGTGCTGTTCCAGTCGATCTCGGCAGTCGCCGCCATGGCGCAGGCCGGGCGCATGCGGCCGATCGCCGTCAGCGGACCCGAGCGCGTGCCCGCCTTCCCCGACCTGCCGACGATGCGCGAGCAGGGCGTGGACGTGACGACCACCGGCTGGTTCGGCCTGTGCACGCCGGCGGGGGTGCCGGACCCGATCCTGGCGCGGCTCGATGAGGCGCTGGCGGCGTCGCTCGAGGAGCCCGAATTGCGCCAGCGCGTCGTCGCCGGCGGGTCCGTCCCGCGCGTGATGCGCCGCGCCGAATTCGCGCGATGGATGGCGAGCGAGAGCGAACGCGTCGGCGTGATCGTGCGCGCCACCGGGGCGCGGGTGAACTGAGCGGCGTCAGGGCGCGATTGCGCGCCGCAGCGCGAGGCCGACCGGGACCATCCCCGGGATCACCTCCCGCGTGAAGGCGCCGAGTGTCCCGAGGAAGGACGGCAGCGCCGGCGGCGCCGGCGGGGCGGGGCCGAGGGCGGCGATCAGGCCCGGCGCCTCCGCTTCGGCCGCAGCGATCGCTGCATCGCGCGCGCGCAGCAGCGCGCCGTCGTCGAACAGCGGCACGAGGATCGCAGGCAGGGCTTCCAGCAGCGGCGGCCAGTGCGCGAGGTGCAGGTACAGGCTCGGCATCACCGCCGGGTCCGACAGGCCGTGCCGCGCGGCCAGGCTGCGCGCCGCCGCGGCCAGGGCGGGCGGCAGGGCATCGAGGCGCGGCAGTGGCGGCGGGGCCTGCAGCGCCGGGCCGGTCGGCGCAGGCGCGCCCCCCGGACCGGGCGCGACGCCGGCGGCGCGCAGGCGTATCGCTGTCAGCACCGCGAGGTTGGTCAGGTTGCCGCGGTTGTACGTCTCGACCAGGGCGGCCACGCCGTCGGGCGCGGCGGCGGGCGGCAGCATCGGCAGCGCGACCTGCGCCGCGATCCGGTCCCGCGCGCCCGCGACAGCGCCGGAGTCCAGCGCCGGGCGGGCCTGCGCCCACACCCATTCCAGCACCCCCGGGAGCGCCGCGGCATGGCGCCAGATCAGGTTCACCTGTGGCACGCCGCTGGCGGCGCGCAGCGCGTCGTAGATGGCGGTGACCGCAGGTGGGGCGTCCGCCTCGCGCAGTTCGGGCAGGCTCATCGCGCGGTGCTCCAGGCGGCTTCGAGTTCCGCGCGCGTCATCAGGTCGGCGTATTTCTGGCCCATGTCGAACAGGTTCGCCTCGTGCGGGCCGATGGCGCGGTCGCCGACGCAATCGGTCACGCAGATGGTGCGGAGGTTGCTCTGCATGGCGTCGACCACGGTGGCGCGCACGCAGCCCGAGGTGGTGCAGCCGGTCACCGCCACCGTGTCCACCCGGCGGAACGCCAGCCAGCCGGCCAGGTTGGTGTTGAAGAAGGCGGAAGCGCCCTGCTTGCGGATGATGAGTTCGCCTGGCAGCGGCGTGAGTTCCGGGACGATCTGCGACAGCGGGCTGGCTTCCGTCAGTTTCCGCAGGGAGGGCGCTTTCAGGGTGAAGACGCCGGCATCCGAGCCGTCCTCCGCATAGACCACGCGCGTATGGGCGACCGGCCAGGCGTGCTTCCGTGCGAAGGCGAGCAGCGCGACGGTCTGGTCGATGGCCGCGGCGATGTTGCCGCCACCGAAATGCGCGGGGTCGGCGAAGCCGACGACGAAGTCGACGATGACCAGCGCGGGCGTCTCACCGAACCCGGCGCGGTTGCCCATGCCTTGGCGGTGGTAGATGTCGGCTTCCGGGTGTCCGCTCATGGTTCTTGTCCCTCAGACGGCGGGCGCCGCGCATCCGCGCGGCTTGCCTTCGCGCCGTGCACTGTTGCACGGGCGGCGGCGGGTGGGTTGGGCGCGGTCGCGCTGTGCGCTCGCGGCCCGCGGCATGGCCGCAGGCCGCCGGTATCCGTGGTGACGTGCGCGGCCTGGCCGGGCGGTCACGCCACGCGCTCCAGATCCCTGAGCGACTGGATCATCGAGCTGCGCAGCAGGAAGGCGCGGTGCTTCGCGGGGTCGGCTGCGGTCGCGCGCAAGTCGTCATGGTAGGCGCGCCGCACGTCAGGGTCGCGTTGGTTCAGGATCTGGCGGTTGCGCATGGTGGTGGCCTGCACTGTCTCCAGCGCAACCTTTCGGCGCTGGCGGGCGTAGCGGTCCATCATCGAGGCATCGGCGCCGCGCCAGACCTGGGCGAGTTTCTCCGCCAGGTTGAACGCGTCGTGCACCCCGCCATTCATGCCCATCCCGCCCAGCGGATTGTTGATGTGCGCGGCATCGCCGGCGAGGAAGCAGCGACCCTTCGCGTAGGTCTCCGCCACCCGTTCATGCACGCGATAGGCGGTGCGGTGCCGCAGTTCGTAGCCGGCGGGGTTGGGCACCACGGCCTGCAGGCGCGCTTCGATGCGGGCCGGGTCCATCATGCGCGCCTCGGTCTCCGCCGGGTCGGTGGGGAACAGCACGCGCCACAGCGAGGCGGTGCGCAGCAGCACGAACCATTCCTCGGGGTCGGAGATGTAGGCGATGTTGGTCAGGTCATCGATCGCATCATGGAAGGCGAAGGGGGTCGACAGCGTGAGGAAGATTTCCGGGATCGTCTCACCTTCGAAGGCGATGCCGAGCGACTTGCGCACGGCCGAGGACGCGCCATCCGCACCGATCAGCCAGCGGCCGCGCACGGGTTCGCGCGACCCGTCCGGGCGCTCGATGGTGAGCGTCACGCCATCGGCATCCTGCGCGACGTCCACCGCCTTGGCGTCGTAGAGGAACGTGGCGTCGGGGTTGGCCGCGAGCCGGTCGCGCAGCATGCGCGTCAGGCGCCATTGCTCGCATTGCAGGCGATAGGGATGCGCGGTGTCGTCGCGCAGATGCCCGAGGTCGAAGGTGGCGATCACCCCGGTGTGGCGGTCGCGGAACTGCCAGGTCGGGCAGATCAGGCCCTGCGCGATCATCGCGTCCGTCACGCCGAAGCGTTCCAGCATGTCGAGCGTGGGTGGGTGGAAGGTCGAGGCGCGCAGGTCGTCGGGCAGGTCGCGCGCCTGCTCGACGATGGTGACGGGGATGCCGTCCTCGGCCAGCACGGCGGCGGCAACCAGGCCGGCGGGGCCGGCGCCGGCGATCAGAATACGGTGGTCGGTCATGGCCGCATTGCAGCGCGCGGCGCGTGCGGCGGCAAGGCGCCTTGATGCCGGCCTGCACGGAGGCATCTATTGGACATGGTCTTTGCCCTGTTCGACCGCTCGCCACGCGTGGCGCTGATCCGCCTGACCGGCCTGATCGCCGCGCGGCCCGACCCCTTCTCCGGCGGGCTCAATGCGGCGGGCGTGGGCCCGCTGCTGGAACGCGCCTTCGCCATCAAGCGCCTGGGCGCGGTGATCCTGGTGGTGAATTCGCCGGGCGGGTCGCCGGTGCAGTCATCCCTGATCGCGGGCCAGATCCGCCGCCTGGCGGAGCGGAAGAAGGTGCCGGTGATCGCGGTGGTCGAGGATGCCGCGGCCTCAGGCGGCTACTGGATCGCGTGCGCGGCGGACGAGATCGTGGCGGATCCGGCCTCGATCCTCGGTTCGATCGGCGTGATCAGCGCGGGCTTCGGCTTCGACCAGGCGATCGCGCGCATCGGCGTGGAACGGCGGCTGCGCACGGCGGGGGATGAAAAATCCTTCCTCGACCCCTTCCGGCCCGAGCGCATGGAGGATGTGGCGCGGCTGCAGGACCTGCTCGGCAAGCTGCACGAGGAATTCAAGGGCTGGGTCCGCGCGCGGCGCGGCGCGAAGCTCACGGCGCCCGAGGATGTGCTGTTCAGCGGCCGCTTCTGGATCGGGCGGGAGGGCGTGGAACTCGGCCTCGCGGATGCGCTGGGCGATGCGGAAGGCGAGGCGAAGCGGCGCTTCGGGGAGAAGGTGAAGATCATCCGCCTGGGCCAGCGCCGGCGGCCTTTTCCGTGGCGGCTGATCCCGGGTGCGCGCGAAGGCGTGGAGGCGATCGCGGCGGCTGCGGAGGAACGCGCCGCCTGGGCGCGGCTGGGGCTATAGGCCGCGCGGGCCAAAGGCGCGGCCGCGGTGCAGGCGGATCGCGGCCTGCCGCGCTGATGCACCGTGTCCCTGTGGCCGGGCGGCAGCCGGCCGGGGCCTTCGGCCTGACCAGACACGCGCCCACCAGGGTGCTGCCGTAGCCATCGCGCCGGGGCGTGCGCTCGATGGGCGCGCAGCAGCGCCTCCGCCGGCCACGCGTGTCACGCGGCGCCATTGTTGGTCGGGCTCTCGATGTCGACCCGGGCGCGCTGGCGGCGGTGAGCTCACGCCTCGGCCGAGACCTGCTCCATCCAGTCCGGCAGATTGTAGTGCATCGTCACCCGCGCGATCCGCCCGTCGCGGATGGCGTAGAACGTCCCGGCCGGCAGCACGTAGCGCTGGCCGCACGCCGCCGGCAGGCCGTCATCCGTCGCGAGGTATTCGCCATGCACGGTAAATTCGGCGGCGGCGCGCGTGCCGCTCGCATCGGCCATCACGACGATATCGCCCAGGCGTTCGCGGTAGCAGCGGTCCATGCGCGCCATGAAGGCCGCGAAGGCGTCGCGCCCGACCTCCGTCCCGCCCTGGTTCACGTCATGCGCGACATCGTCGGTCAGCAGCGCCAGCATGGCCGGACGGTCGCCGCGGTTGAAGGCATCGAGGTAGGCGCGGATCAGCGCGACGGCGGTGTCCAAAGGCGGTTTCCTTGCCGGAGAAAGGTCAGCCGCCTATAGGTGCCGCGCAAATCCGCGCAGCACCACCCCCGGACCGCCCATGCCGCAGAAGCCCCCGAGCTTCCAGGACATCATCCTGCGCCTGCACCGCTTCTGGTCGGACCAGGGCTGCATCATCCTCCAGCCCTACGACATGGAAATGGGCGCGGGTACCTTCCACCCGGCGACCACGCTGCGCGCGCTCGGTCCGAAAGCCTGGAAGGCGGCGTATGTGCAGCCTTCGCGCCGGCCGTCGGATGGCCGGTATGGGGAGAACCCGAACCGGTTGCAGCACTACTACCAGTACCAGGTCATCATGAAGCCCTCGCCGGCCGCGGCGCAGGACCTGCTGCTGGACAGCTATCGCGCGCTTGGCCTCGATCCCGCCCTGCATGATTTCCGCTTCGTCGAGGATGACTGGGAGAGCCCGACGCTCGGCGCCTGGGGCCTGGGCTGGGAGGTCTGGTGCGACGGAATGGAGGTCGGCCAGTTCACCTATTTCCAGCAGGTCGGCGGCATCGCGGTGGATGTGCCGTCCTTCGAGATGACCTACGGCCTCGAGCGCCTGGCGATGTACGTGCAGGGCGTCGAGAACGTCTATGACCTGGCCTTCAACGATGATGGCGTGCGCTACGGCGACGTGTTCCTGCGCGCCGAGCGCGAATACTCCGCGCATAATTTCGAGCACGCCGATGTGCCGATGCTGTTCCGCCACTTCGAGGACGCCGAGAGCGAATGCACCGCGCTGCTCGGACGCCAGCTGGCGCTGCCGGCCTATGACCAGTGCATCAAGGCGTCGCACCGCTTCAACCTGCTGGATGCGCGCGGGGCGATCAGCGTGACCGAGCGCGCCGCGTATATCGGGCGGGTGCGCACCCTGGCGAAAGGCTGCTGCGAGGCCTGGCTGGCGGGCGAGGCAGCGTGAGGCGGTGCTTGCGCCGCAACGGTTTTCTACCATATGACGGCAACGTTCTACCATGAGGTTGCCATGGGCCAGTTGAACATCAAGGACGACGCGCTGATCGCCGAGGCGAAGGAACTGGCGGCGCTGCTGGGCACCACCGCGACCGGCGCGGTGCGCGAGGCGGTGCACGAGCGGTTGGCGCGCGAGAAGGCGGCGCGCGACGAGTGCAAGCGGCGCATGTACGACGAGATCATGGCGATCGCCGAGCGCGCCTCGAAGCTGGTGCCGCCGGGCGTCACCAGCGATCATCGTGACCTTTACGATGAGAACGGCCTGCCGAAGTGATCGTCGATTCATCCGCCCTGGTCGCGATCCTGTTCAAGGAAGCCGATGCAGCGACCCTTGCCCGCGCGTTGCGCGACGCGCCCTCGCGCGCCGTCGCGGCGCCGACGGTGGTCGAGGCAGCGATGGTGGCTGAAGGCCGCGCCGGCCCGGCGATGGGCGGTGAACTCGACGACCTGCTGCGCGCGGTGGATGCGGAGATCGTGGCCTTCACGGCCGAGCACGCCGCCTTCGCCCGCGACGCCTGGCGGCGCTTCGGCAAGGGGCGGCATCCGGCGGGGCTGAACCTGGGCGACTGCTTCGCCTATGCGCTGGCCGTCGCGCGCGACGAACCCCTGTTGTTCAAGGGCGATGACTTCGCCCGCACCGACGTGAAGGCTGCGATCAAGTGCCTGAACTGCTGATCGAACTGTTCTCCGAGGAAATTCCCGCGCGCATGCAGGCGCGCGCGGCGGAGGACCTGTCCCGACTTTTCGGGGAACGGTGCGCATCGCTCATCGAGGCGCCGCCGCTGACCTTCCACGGGCCGCGGCGCATCGGGCTTGCGGCGCTGCTGCGCGGTTCGGTCGAGACGCCAGGCAAGGAGGAACGCGGCCCGCGCGTCGGCGCCCCCGATGCGGCGATCGACGGCTTCCTGCGCAAGCATGGCGCGACGCGCGAGGCGCTGACGCAGGAAGGCGCATTCTGGGTGCTGGCCAAACCTGGCGAGACGATCGAGGCGCGCGCGCTGGTCGCCGCCGCGATGCCGGCGATCATCCGCGCGTTTCCCTGGCCGAAGTCGATGCGCTGGGGTGGGACGTCGGCAATGACCTGGGTACGGCCGCTCAAGCGCATCCTGTGCGTGCTGGATGGGGCGGTGGTGCCCTTCGATCTGCGGTTGGGCGACGACGACGGTCATGGGCTGGCGAGTGGCGACCTCACCGAGGGCCATCGCATCATGGCGCCCGGCGCCTT
>LNFM01002624.1_pt1 | contig 37354 bp, 39 predicted proteins | sample 596031 | NCBI WGS metagenome assembly LNFM01 (sample SAMN04254537, study PRJNA301005) | activated carbon metagenome | isolation source: dual media filters at the Ann Arbor, Michigan drinking water treatment plant | place: USA: Ann Arbor | reverse complement strand
ATCGTCTGAAGGGCTGGGGACACGCCGGCCACGTGACCTTGCAGCGCGGCGAGCGGTCTCGGTTGGCCGACCACGCGGCCGAGGTGTTGTGAGCACGACTGGTATATGCGGCCGCTGGCGCAGTCGCATATGTGCACCTGTCAGTGATCGATTAGGGGCGGCCTCCTTGGCGACCGCGCTCGCCCTCCTGCAGCGACAACGAAGCGCTGATCGACCTGGAGTCTGCGACCGTCAGGTCTAGATCAGAAGCGCGGCGATGAACACGCCGACCATCGTGAACACGATGGCGATCTTCAGCGCCGTACCGATCACCAGGCCGATCCACGTTGCCAGTCCGACACGCCCGGCGCGCATGGCGTCCTGCTGTGCGATGAACTCGCCGACGGCAGCGCCTACCAATGGCATGAAGACCAGTCCGATCAACCCGGTAAAGATGCCGAGCACGGTACCGACCGCTGCACCGACCAGCCCCAGCGTACTTGCACCGGCGCGCTTGGCCGCCAGCGTCGACGCCAGGTAGTCGACGACGAAGGCAATCAGCGACAGCACCGCGAGTACGCCGATCGTCCAGCCGCTGATCCGTGTGAAGTCATCGATCCACGCGGCCAGCAGGATGCCGCCGAACACGAACACCACCCCCGGCAGTGCCGGCAGGATCACCCCGGCCAGCCCGACGACGATCAGGAAGACCGCGAGCACCCACAGGGCGGTCGTCATGACTTAGCCATGCCGCAATACCAGCGCCTCGATGGCGTTGCTGACATCCTTGCAGCGATCAGTGAGCGTCTCCAGCAATTCGTAAACGGCCTTGAGCTTGACCAGTTGATGAGAATCCGGCTCTTCCCTGAACAGACGCGACATCGCCGCCCGCATCACATGGTCGGCCTGTGACTCCAACTCATCGACCTCGGCACACAGCTTGAGCGTGGCCTGCGGCGTGGCCATGTGCTCCAGATGCGCGATAGCCGCCTGCAGCTTGGTGCTGCTTTCCACTGCCAGTTCGGCCAGGCGCACCGCCTCAGGCGTCAGCTGCGTCACGTGATAAAGGTGCAGCGACTGCGCCGCGTCTTCGGCAACATCGAGCACGTCGTCAATGCGGTTGGCCAGTTCATAGACGACAGTGCGGCCGAACGGCGGAAAGTAGCTATGCGACAGCCCCTCGCGCACTTGGTCCATCACGCGATCGGCCCGTTTTTCCAGCGACTCGATCTCGCGTACCCGGCCGTCAGGGTCCGTCACGTCCTGCAGCAGCAACGTCAACGCGCGCAGTGCTTCTGTCGCCAGCGCCGCATGCGTCTGAAACAGCGGAAAGAACCGACCGTCGGTCGGCCGCAGAATGCGCAGCAGGCGCCGCAGCGGATTGCGGCGTTCGCGGTGTTCTGGCATGAATTGCACGGTCACGATCGGGGAGCGACTAGAACGGCGAGGCGATCATGCCGCCACTGGCCAGGTTGTCGAAGCGCGTGAGATTGCCGGCGAAACGCAGGTTCAGCCGCCCCGTGGGTCCGTTGCGCTGCTTGAGAATCAAGACCTCGGCGATGCCCTTTTCCGTTGAATCGGGGTTGTAGAACTCCTCCCTGTACAGCGCGAAGATGACGTCGGCGTCCTGCTCGATGGCGCCCGACTCGCGCAGATCGGACATCACCGGTCGCTTGTCCGTGCGCGTTTCCACCGTGCGATTGAGCTGCGACAAGGCAATCACCGGCACCTTGAGCTCCTTCGCCAGAGCCTTGAGCGAGCGGCTGATTTCGGAGATCTCGGTGGCCCGGTTCTCGCCTTCGCGCGCGGACGACATCAGCTGCAGGTAATCGATCACGATCAATCCGAGCTGGCCGCAGGTGCGCGCCTGCCGCCGGGCGCGCGCGCGCAGGTCGATCGAGTTCAACGCGGGTGACTCGTCGATATACATCTGCGCGTCATGCATCTTCTGCATGGTGGCGGTGAGCTTGGGCCAGTCCTCGTCGAACAGGCGACCGGTGCGCAGACGCTGCTGGTCGATGCGACCCACCGAACTGAGCATGCGCAGCGCCAACTGCGGCGCCCCCATTTCCATCGAGAAAATGAGGACCGGCATGCCCTGGTCGATGGCCACATGCTCGGCGATGTTCACAGCGAAGGTCGTCTTGCCCATCGACGGCCGACCGGCAACGATGATCAGATCGCCCTTCTGCAGGCCAGAGGTCATCTTGTCGACGTCGACATAGCCGGTCGGCACGCCGGTTACGTCCGATGCATTCGGCGTCTCGTACAGTTCCTGGATCCGCTCGACCACCTGCACCAGCAGCGGCTCGAGCTTGATGAACCCCTGCTTGCCCTTGGCACCTGCTTCGGCAATCTGGAACACCGCCGTCTCGGCCTCATCCAGAATCTGCTTGGTTTCCTTGCCCTTCGTGCTGAGGGCTGCGGTGGTGATCTCTTCCCCCACCGTGACGAGCCGCCGCAACACGGCACGGTCACGCACGATCTCGCCGTACCGACGGATATTGGCGGCCGACGGCGTGTTCTGCGCCAGCGCGTTCAAGTAAGCGACACCGCCCGCCTCCTCTTCCTTGCCGGCGTTCTGCAACGACTCGAAGACGGTGATGACGTCGGCCGGCCGACTCTGGTCGATCAGTCGGCCGATATGAAAGTAGATCAGTCGATGGTCGTGACGATAGAAGTCGTCGCTCGACACCAGGTCGGCGATCTTGTCCCACGCCTGGTTGTCCAGCAGCAGGCCGCCCAGGACGGACTGCTCAGCTTCGATTGAATGGGGAGGCGTGCGAACCGCGGCGAACTGCGGATCGACGATGGGCGAATTCATCGGCCCTCCGTGAGTGGACCGAAAGCATACAAGGCCGCGCCCAGATCGCGAGCAACGCGGGGCACTACGACACAAATGACAACGGCGCGTATCCGTACCGATACGCGCCGTTCTTCCCGCAAATCAAGCGCGCATTATCAATGCGCCCGGACGAACTGCCCTCAAATTCAGATTCAAGCCGCTTCGCCAACCACGGTTATCGCCAGATCGACCACGACGTCAGTATGTAGCGCGACCGACACCTTGTGTTCACCCACGGATTTCAGCGGCCCAAGCGGCATACGGATCTGCGCCTTCTCCACCTTCAGGCCTTGCTTGGTAAGGGCTTCGGAGATATCGAAGTTGGTGACCGAGCCGAACAGGCGGCCGTCGACACCCGCCTTGGCGCCGATCTTGATGGTCTGATCGGCCAACTTGGCGGCGAGCGCCTGCGCTGCCGTCAGTTTATCGGCCTGCGCCTTTTCGAGGTCAGCACGCCGGCCCTCGAACTCTTTGATCGCCGCGTCGGTGGCGCGCTTGGCCTTGCCCTGCGGGATCAGGAAATTGCGCGCGTAGCCCTGGCGCACCTTGACCACATCGCCGAGGCTGCCGAGATTGATGACTTTTTCAAGCAAGATGATTTGCATGATGTGCTCCGGCCCGGCTTAGTGGTTGTCGCTGTACGGCAGTAGCGCCAGGAAACGCGCACGCTTGATCGCCGTGTCCAGCTGGCGCTGGTAGTGCGCCTTGGTGCCCGTCAGGCGGGCCGGCATGATCTTGCCGTTGTCGTTGATGAAGTCGCGCAGCGTGTCGACGTCTTTGTAGTCAATCTGCTCGATGCCCTCAACCGTGAAGCGGCAGAACTTCTTGCGCTTGAAAAGCGCATTTTGCTGACCGGCGCGCCGACCACCCTTGCCCTTGCCCTTGCCTTTGCCCTTGCCCGGGCCGCGTCCAAATGCCATTTCAAACTCCTGAAATCTCGTAATAGTCCGTGATGTGGATTCGTAACCGTTGACTGCGCTTGCTGGTCGGTGCGAGGAAGCCGTCGAGTTCTAGTTCGGTGCCCAATGCCGTCTTGCCCAGTGTCTCGGCGATACCGCCGACGGCGATGGCGACGAACTCGAAGTCCAGTTGCCGCTCGCTGCCCGCTTCAATGCTGGCGCCGCTGTGCGATAGCTTTGCCTCGGTCACCGCCAGTCCGGCGGGTGTGAAGCGCAGCGCCGAGCGTTCAACCAGCCTTGCGCGCAAGCGAACCCGGTTCAAATGCGTGTCAGTGTCCGCTCGTTCAGGCCGTTGCAGGCGCAGCCTGGGGCACCGGTTCCGCAGTGGCCTTCTTCGCCTCTTCGCGCTCGACGACTTTCATCATCGGAGACGCACCAGTCTCGGCCTTCTTCATGCCGACGGTGAGATGACGAAGGACCGCGTCGTTGTAGCGGAAGCCTGACTCGATCTCATCGAGGGTGCCCTGCCCGCACTCGATGTTCATGAGGACGTAGTGCGCCTTGACCAATTTGTCGATCGGATAGGACAGCTGGCGCCGGCCCCAGTCCTCGACGCGATGGATCTGGCCGCCCTGGCCGGTGATCAGCGTCCGATAACGCTCGATCATCGCGGGCACCTGCTCGCTTTGGTCCGGATGGACAATGAAACAGACTTCGTAGTGACGCATGCACACTCCTTGTGGATGCAAGCCGCCCCGGGTGCATGCAGGCCCTTCGTTCGGGTCTGCGCGGGTGCAGCAAGGTGGAAGAAATACGATCCCGTCGTCGGGAAAGCCCGCGATTCTAAAGGGAAAATGCAGTTCAGGGCAAAGCAGGGTTGGCCCGAGACCGGGGCGACGAGATTGCGCGCAGCCACAGCGTCGGTTTGCCGCGCCGGACCGCGGCGCAGCGCCCACCTCGCCAGCGACCGACATGCAGGCAGTCAGATCGTTTCGAGCAACGCTGGCAGCGCCTGCTCAGCCGTCAGCGGCAGCACTAGATGCGCCAGATGATCCAGCGCACTCGGATCAGGATTGATGATGATTACCTTCGCACCGGCGGCGCGCGCCATCGCTGGCAGGCCGGCCGCCGGATACACCAGCCCCGACGTCCCGACCACCAAGACCACTTGAGCTGAAGCCAGCAGGTGCTCGGAACGGCCAAGGATCCCCGGATCAAGACTTTCTCCGAACCACACCACCCCAGGCCGAAGGGGCGCACCGCAGGCCGGGCAGCGTGGCGGTTCGCCAGCGGGCAACTGTTCCGGATGGTCATAGCGCACGCCGCAGTCATCAAGGCACCGCGAGTGCAGGATGTTGCCGTGCAGTTCCAGCACATCGGCGCTTCCGGCGCGAGCATGCAGACCGTCGACGTTCTGCGTGACCAGCGCCAGACTGTCGAACCGCCCCACCGCCCGCGCCAGCGCAACATGGCCCGCATGCGGCTGCGCGTTCAGCACCCCCGCGCGACGTTCGCTGTACCAGCGCCACACCAGGCCAGGATTGGCGCGGAACGCGGCGGGCGTGGCCAACTGCTCCGCGTCGAACTTCGACCATAGTCCGGTCAGCGCATCGCGAAACGTCGGCACACCACTCTCGGCCGACATGCCCGCACCCGTGAGCACCGCGACTCTGCGTGCAGTCTGCAGCAACGCGCGGGCAGCCGCGATCGTCATGCGGTCAGTGGACCGGGTTCGGCCGGGACGCGCGCGTCCATCAGCGCAAACCACAGAGGCGGAACGAGTGCCGCCAGCACCATCGTCGGGTAGCCCGCCGGAAGTTGCGGCGCCTGCGGCATGGAGCGCAGCGCCTCGAATGGACGAGCGACATGAGCGTGATGATCCGAATGCAGTTGCAAGTTGAACAGCAACAGGTTGCTGACGACGAAGTCGGCATTCCAGGAATGATGGGGCGCCACCGGTTCCGGACGCCCCCCGGGAAGCACACGCCGTCTCAGGCCGTAGTGCTCGATGTAGTTGACGATCTCCAGCAGGATCACCGCCCAGACCGCCTGAAGCGCGAGGAACAACGCCGCAGCAGCGCCAGCACCCGCACCGACGAGCAACACCGCACCGACAGAGAGCAGGCTGCCAGTGAGCACCCAGTTGGCCGGGTGCCACGCAGATCGGCCTTGGCGCTCGAGTCGCCATGCCTCCAGGCGCCAGCCATGAACGAGGCTGCCCCAAAGCGAGCGACCGATGAAGCGGTACACGTGCATGCCGCGCGGCGCAGTGGCCGGATCATCGGCCGTCGCCACGCGCGCATGGTGACCGCGGTTGTGCTCGACGTAGAAGTGGCCGTACGCGACGCTTAGCAGCAGCACCCGAGACAGCACCCGGTCGAGGCGCGACGAGCGATGCCCGAGTTCGTGCGCGACGGTGATGCCAACGCCTCCGGTCACGGTACCCACCGCCACCGCAAGGATCGTCACTTCGAGCGCGCCAAGTTCGGGCACGAGTAGCACCGCTTGCAGCAGCAACCACAGTTGCAGCGGGACCTGCGCTCGCGGCAACCAGCGGGCCCAGGCCGCCGGCAGGAAGGCAGCGGTGCGTCGCTTGCGTGGACCACCTACCAGCGCATCGAGCAGAGGAATCACGATGAACGTGACTGCCAGCGGTAACCACAGCAGGTCGATGCGCGCCGCGATCAGCGGCAGCAGCGTGAACACGCCGAGGATCCCCAGGGCAACGACGAACCGCACGAAGTGCACCATCGGCCGATCCTGCGCGATCACGGCCGCCCCATCAAGCCCATGGGTCCGTTACCGGGCGGCCTTGACGCGCCGCTGGCGCGCGGTCTCGAACAGGCAGATGCCGGTGGCGACCGACACGTTTAGGCTTTCCACCTGGCCGGCCAGTGGAATGCGTGCCAGCCAGTCGCACTTGTCGCGTGTCAGGCGGCGCATGCCTTCGCCTTCGGCTCCAAGCACCCAGGCGATCGGACCGGTGAGATCGAGTTCGTAGACCGTCTTGTCGGCCTCCCCAGCGGCACCAGCGATCCAGATGCCTGCCTCCTTGATCTCTTCCATGGCCCGCGCCAGATTGGTCACGGTGACCAGCGGCGTGCTTTCCGCTGCCCCGGCAGCAGCCTTGGCAACGATCGGGGTCATCGATGCGGATCGATCGCGCGGCACGATGACCGCGGCCGCACCCGCTCCATCAGCTGTGCGCAGGCAGGCGCCCAGATTGCGCGGATCAGTCACGCCGTCGAGCAGCAACAGCAGCGACCCTGCATTGACGTTGGACAGCACGTCATCCAGGCTGCGGCTTTGCGCTGCTGGCGCGGCACACAGCGCCACCACGCCCTGATGCGGGACCTCTCCGGCCAGCCCGGCCAGGCGGCGTCCATCAGCATGAAGCACCCGCACGCCGGCGGCTTCGGCTTGATCACACAGACGCCGCATGCGCTGATCGTGCCGCTGCGGGTCTACGTACAGCACCTCGATCGACTCTGCCGCGCTCGCCAGTCGGGCCGCTACTGCGTGAAAGCCTGCCAGCACCAGGCGATCGTCGGCAGCACGCTCGCTCACGTCCGACTCCGTGTGCGCGAACGCAGCAGCCCCTGACTGCTGCTGCGCTTGCCGTTGCGCGCGCGCTCCCGCTTGTCGACATCGCGCCCTTTGCGCGCCTGAACGACGGCCACTCGGGTACGCCGCTGCTCCACACTTTCCCCCTTGCGCTTGTCCTTGCGCGGCGGCTCTGCTTCACCGCCCTGCATTGCCTTGCGCTCCTGCTCGCGCACCAGACGAAACTCGATGCGGCGCGCCTCCAGGTCAACCCGCGCCACCTGCACCGTGACGCGATCGGCCAGCCGATAGCGCAGACCGGTCCGCTCACCGCGCAGCTCATGCATCGGCTCGTTGAACATGAAGTACTCCGATCCAAGCTCGGAGACGTGCACCAAACCCTCGACGAAGAGGTCATCGAGCACCACGAACACGCCGAACGGCACCACACTGCTCACCGTTCCGCTGAAGGTCTCGCCGACCTTTTCGCGCATGTAGTAGCTCTTGAGCCAGGCCTCGACATCGCGCGACGCGTCGTCTGCACGCCGCTCGTTGGCCGAGCAGATCAGTCCGAGTTTCTCCCACACAGCGATGCCAGCCGGCTGCTTGCCCGCGGGCTTGACCGTCGGCGGGGGCGGCCGACGCCCCGCCTTGCCACGCGGCATCGGCAGGGGCGCATCGTCACCGGCAGCAATCTTGGGCAGGTAGACGGACTTGTCCAATACTGCCTTGATCGCACGGTGCACCAGCAGATCGGGATAGCGGCGGATCGGCGAGGTGAAGTGCGCATAGGCCTCGTATGACAGGCCGAAGTGACCTACGTTGTGCGGGCTGTACACCGCCTGCTGCATCGACCGCAGCAGCACCGTTTGCAGCAGTTGCTGATCCGGTCGTCCTGCAATGTGCCGCAGCAGGGCGGCGTAGTGAGAGGAGTTCGGCTCGTCGCCGCCCTCGAGGTTCAGTCCGAGGGACTTGAGCAGCGCGTGCACATTGCCGAGCCGCTCGACGGTCGGCCCTTCGTGGATTCGATAAAGCGCCGGCTGCTTGTAACGGTCGAGCAAGTCGGCCGCGCACACGTTGGCGGCCAGCATGCACTCCTCGATCAGCTTGTGCGCATCGTTGCGCGTGCGCGGCAGGATCTTCTCGATGCGGCCATCCGGATCGCACACGATGTAGGTCTCGGTCGTCTCCAGATCCAGCGCGCCGCGCTTGATGCGCGCCTTGGCAAGCGCCTGGAACAGCGCGTACAAATCTTTCAAGTGCGGCAGCACTGGCGCGAGGCGCCTGGCCGCCGCACTGTCAGGCAGCGACAGCGCGTCCCACACCTCGGTGTAGGTGAGCCGCGCGTGCGAGTGCATCACGGCGGGATAAAACTGATAGGCGGATATCTCTCCCTCGGCGGTGACGACCATGTCGGCGACCATGACCAGCCGGTCGACGGCCGGATTGAGCGAGCACAGGCCGTTGCTCAGTTTCTCCGGCAGCATCGGGATAACACGCCGGGGGAAGTACACGGAGGTAGAGCGGTTCTGCGCCTCCGCATCGATCGCGCTGCCCGGCTGCACATAATGGCTGACGTCGGCGATGGCGACGATCAAGCGCCACTTGGTGCGGCGCTTGTCCATCGGCTCGCAGTAGACCGCATCGTCAAAGTCACGCGCATCCTCGCCGTCGATCGTCACCAACGGCACATCGCGCAAGTCGACCCGCTGTTTCAAGTCCTTGGCGACGACCGTCTCCGGAAGCTTCATCGCCTCGGCGATCACGTCGGGAGCGAACTCGTAGGGCACCGCGAACTTGCGCACCGCGATCTCGATCTCCATGCCCGGATCGTCAACCGCGCCAAGCACCTCGACCACACGCCCCATAGGCTGCACATGCCGCTGCGGCTGCTGGACGATCTCTATCATCACCACCTGCCCCGGCTCGGCATTCATCGCCGCACCCGGCGGCACCAGGATGTCGTGCGCAATACGCTGATCTTCGGGCACCACGATCGTGACCCCGCGCTCGTTCAGGAAGCGACCGACGAGCCGATTGGTACGGTGTTCAATGACCTCGACGATCTCGCCTTCCTGTCGGCCGCGCCGGTCAAGTCCGGCGGGCCGCGCGAGCACGCGGTCGCCGTGCAGCACCTTGCTCATCTCGTGCTCGGGCAGCGCCATGTCGGGCCCGCCGTCATCCAGAATGAGAAAGCCGAAACCGTCGCGGTGCCCCTGGACCTGCCCCGACACCAGGTTGGCGCGCGCCGCCACCAGCAGCAAGCCGGCACGATTGCGCACGATGCGACCGGCGCGCTCGAGCTCGATGACATCCGAATCGAACTGCGCGCGGGTCTCCTCGATGACGCTCAGGCGCTGCGCGAGTTCATCGGGCGTCAGGGGAGAGCGCGCCTGCGTCAGTTCTGCGAGCAGCTGATCGCGCGTTGCTGTCGGCGATGCGGCCGAGCCTTTCGTGGGTGACAACGTGTTCTTCTTTCTTTGAAGCCGCGCGGTGCGCGTCAATTTGACACGTCAGCCTCGGCAATTACAATGCGCGCCTCGCATCTGCCCAGATGGCGGAATTGGTAGACGCACTAGTTTCAGGTACTAGCGCCGCAAGGTGTGGAGGTTCGAGTCCTCTTCTGGGCACCAGGTCAGTGAAAGCCGGTTCGTCTCGTGACGGACCGGCTTTTTTCTTTGGCGGGTCGTTGCAGTGTGAAGCCGCGACGTGCCGTCCACGCCAGATCCGTTCAAGCCAGTTGCCGCCCGCGCAAACGCGCCGCCACCTGATTCGGTCGCAGTGCGTCGTACTCCTCGAAAGGCTGATGGATCCACGGACTGCTTTCCAGGTGCTGGACGAAGTAGTCGGGCTTGAAAGTCGACACAGCCTTGTACCAAAGGACGGCGGTGCGCACCTCTTCGATCGCCGGAAAGCGCTGCTTCAGGTGGTCGATGACACGCGCCATCGTGACACCGGAATCCACGAGATCATCAAGCAGCAGTACCTTGCCAGCGATCTCACCGCCCGTCTTGGTGATGTACTGACCGATATCCAGGCGCCCCTGCTGCGTGCCGGCCGCCTCGCGATACGAACTCGCCGCCAAAATGGCGAGCGGCATGTCGTAGACGCGCGAGACGACGTCGCCGATGCGCAGGCCACCGCGCGCCAGACACAGGATCGCATCGAACTTGTAGCCGGACTCGTACACCTGGGCGATCAACTGCTCGATCAGCCGGTGATACTCGTCCCAGGTAACGTGCAGGTCGTTCATCGGTGTCCTACTCGGCAAACGGATGGCGCTGCATGATGGTCTGATCCCGCTCCGGCCCGGTGGAGACCATATCGATCGGCACACCGGTCACCTCGGCCAGGCGCTCGAGATACTTGCGCGCATTAGCGGGCAGCCCATCCCACTGCTGGACGCCGAAAGTCGACTCACTCCACCCCGCGAACTCCTCGAACACCGGCTCGCACTGCGCCACATCGTCGGCGCCGAACGGCAGGATGTCGGTGGTCGATCCGCGAAACTTGTAGCCGGTGCATAGCTTAACGACCGGCAGACTGTCCAGCACATCGAGCTTGGTGATGCATAGGCCCGTGGTGCCATTCAGTTGCACCGAGCGGCGCAATGCTGCGGCATCGAACCAGCCGCAGCGGCGCGGACGACCGGTGACCGCGCCGAACTCCTTGCCACGTGCACGCAGGAGTTCACCCGTAGCGTCAAGCAGTTCGGTCGGAAATGGGCCGGATCCGACGCGGGTCGAGTACGCCTTGGTGATTCCCAACACAAAGTTCAGCCTCTGCGGCGCGACGCCAGCACCGGCGGAGGCTGCACCGGCCACCGTGTTGCTCGACGTGACATAGGGATAGGTGCCGTGATCTACGTCCAGCAGCGTGCCTTGCGCACCTTCGAACAGCAGCCGCTGACCGGCCGCCATCGCCGCGTTCAATCGATATGACACGTCGATGATCATCGGCTTCAATCGTTCCGCCTGCATCAGCGTCTTGTCGATCAGCTGCGTGGCATCGATCGCACTTGCATGCAGGTACTGCGTCAGGACGAAGTTGTGATAGTCGAGTGCTTCTCGCACCAGTTCGCTGAAGCGAGCCGGATCGAACAGATCCTGCGCACGGACGGCACGCCGAGCCACCTTGTCCTCGTAGGCGGGACCGATGCCGCGGCCGGTGGTGCCGATCTTGCCCGCACCCAGTCGCACCTCGCGCGCCTTGTCGAGCGCCACGTGATAGTCCAGGATCAACGGACAATTGCCGCTGATCGAAAGTCGCGGCAGGCAGTCGATGCCGGCAGTGGCAAGCTCGTCGATCTCGCTGAGCAACGCCTCCGGCGACAGCACGACCCCATTGCCGATATAGCAGCGCACGTCCGGACGCAGAATGCCGGACGGAATCAGCCGAAGGATCGTCTTGACGCCATTGATCACAAGGGTGTGCCCGGCGTTGTGCCCACCCTGAAAGCGCACCACGCCATCGGCCTGCTCGGTGAGCCAGTCGACGATCTTGCCCTTGCCTTCATCGCCCCACTGGGTGCCGACGACGACCACGTTCTTTGCCATTGTTCCCTCGAGATTGCGCCGGGCGCTCAGCGTCCGACCACCTGCCATCGACCGTCGACATGCCGCAACTCGCGCGGCACGACCTCGGTGCCGTGCGCCTCGCCTGCATCCAGCTGCTGCACCACCACCTCCCCTTGTCGGCGCAAGCTGGCGACGCACTGCGCCAGCGCCGGATCGTCTAACGCAGGTGCAAGGATCGCCTGTTGTGCGGTCAGGTCATTGCCTCGGGTCAACTCACGCACGTCGATCGAAAATCCGGTCGCCGGCCGGGCGCGTCCGAAGGCGCGGCCGATGTCGTCATAGCGGCCGCCGCGCAGCAACGCCGCAGGCGCTGCACCGTAGGCGGCGAAATTGACGCCCGTGTAGTAACGATAGCCGTGCTGATCGGACAGATCGATCGTCACGCGGTCGGCTGGGAGCCGCTGCGCGAGCCACGCGAGGTCATCGAGAGCGCGCGTGATCAATGGCACCGCCGGCAACTGCCGCCGAGCTGCGGTGATCACGTCGGCAGGCAAGCCGTGCAGGCGCATCAAAGCCAGGAGCGCATCGCGGGTGGTTGGCTGCAGCGGTGCCGCAAGCTCGCGCAGCCCCGACACGTCTTTGGCACCAAGTGCCGAAAGCAGATCGTTGGTCAGCGCTGCGGCGGCAGCGTCGAGCGCCAGCAGCGCGCGCGTGATGCCAGTGTGGCCCAGATCAAAATGCACACTTTGGACGCCCGCGGCGCGCAGCGACTCGACAGCGAGGCACTGGACTTCCGCATCCGCCGCAAGGCCGGCATATCCGTACAGTTCGGCTCCGACCTGCAGCGGCTCGCGCGCCGCCAACGGATGCCCGGGCCGGGTATGCAGCACAGCGCCCGCGTAGCACAGTCGCGCCACGCCTTGGCGATTGAGGATGTGCGCATCGATACGCGCAGTTTGTGGTGTGATGTCTGCGCGCAGACCCAGCTGGCGTCCTGACAGTTGATCAACCAGTTTGAAGGTGCGCAGATCGAGATCGTGGCCGGTACCTGTCAGCAGCGAGTCCAGGTATTCGATAAGCGGCGGAATCACCTGCTCGTAGCCATAGCTGCGGTACAGGTCAAGCAGCGCGCGGCGCAGTCGTTCAATCTGCGCTGCCTCGGTCGGCAGGACGTCGGCGATTCCTTCGGGCAGCAGCCAGCGGGACATGTTCGTCAGGGCAATCGCAGCGAAGGTCGCATACACACGTGTCCGCTGGCGCGGTCACGCATCAAAGGACAAGCAGTGATACCCCAAGCCCGGAGACGATCAACGCCAGCCCGATAAAGCGGATCTGCCCATCCGACAGTGCGAGCAGTTGGCGGAACAACTCCCGCCACTTTGCCGGTGCTGCGAACGGCATGATCCCTTCGAGCACAAGCATCAGCGCGATGGCCAGACCAACGGTTGCCACGTGAAGACGAGTCGAGCGCCAAATCAGCGCGGTGCGCGCCCCGGCGTCGGCGACTTCATGTACTTGAAGAAATCCGACGACGGGTCGATCACCATCACGTCGCTTCGGCTCCGGAAGCTCGATCGATACGCTTCCAGACTGCGATAGAAGTTGAAGAACTCAGGGTTTTGGCCAAACGATTGGGCATAGATCGCCGACGCCTTTGCATCGCCCTCGCCCTTGACCGTCTGCGCCTGCTTGTAGGCCTCAGCCAGCAGCACCTCGCGCTGCCGGTCCGCATCCGCCCGGATCTTTTCGCCCTCGGCTCCACCGATGGACCGCTGCTCGTTCGCTACCCGCTTGCGCTCCGCCTCCATGCGGCGAAAAACCGACTCCGAAATCTCCGGCACGAAGTCGACGCGCTTGAGTCGCACATCGACGATTTCGACGCCGACTTCCTTGACACGCTCCTGCACCGCGACCCGAATCTCTTCCATCGCACGCTCACGTTCGCGCGAGGTCACTTCGTTGACCGTGCGGCGGTTGACCGCCTGGTTCAGTGCGTCGCGTACCAGCGTATTGATGCGTTCCTGCGCCGCGCGCTCGTTGCCGAGAAAGCTCACCCAGTAACGCCGCGGATCGTTGATGCGCCACTTGACGAACGAATCAACGAACAGATTCTTCTTCTCCGAGGTCTGCACGCGGTCGGGCTGCGGCGTATCGATGGTCAGAATGCGCCGGTCGAGATAGACAACGTTGTTGACCAGCGGCCACTTGAAGTGCAGGCCCGGCTCGGAGATGACCTCCTTGATCTGCCCCAGCGCGAAGACGACCGCGAACTGGCGCTGGTCGACAATGAACGCGCAGGCGCGAAACAGCACGGCTGCGATGACGACTGCGACGATGGTGCCGATGATCTTGTTCATCTGCCGCCCCTTCACCGTGTCTCGCGATCGCGGCTGCGCGCCGGATCACGGGTAGCCGGCGGTACCGCCGCTGCACTGTCGGCCGGGGTGGCAGCGGGCGGACGCGCAGCCGCGTTGCCGTCGGCGATGGCCTGCTGCATCAGCTTGTCCAGCGGCAAGTAGAGGAGATTGTTGCCGCTGCGCGTATCGATCATCACCTTGCTCGCGTTCGTGAACACCTGCTGCATCGTCTCCAGGTACAGACGGTCGCGGGTCACGCCCGGTGCCCGGTTGTACTCGACCAGTATCTGCCCGAAGCGCGACGCGTCGCCCTGCGCGGTCTCGATGACGCGCGATCGGTAGCCTTCGGCCTCCTGCACCAAGCGCGAAGCCAGACCGCGCGCACGGGGCACAACATCGTTGGCGTAGGACTGTCCCTCGTTGATCTGCCGCTCGCGATCTTGCGAGGCACGTACTGCATCATCAAATGCTGCCTGCACCTGCTCCGGCGGTTGCGCGTTCTGGATCGCCACCGCTGACACCAGGATCCCGGTGCCATAGCGGTCGAGCATCTCCTGCATCCGCTTGCGCGCCTCTTCGGCGATCTCCTGGCGCGACTCATACAACACCGAGTCCATCGTCTTGCGGCCGACCACCTCGCGCATCGCGCTCTCGGCCACCTGCTGGACGGACTCGATCGGCCCACGACTGTTGAACAGGTGGTCGCGCGCACCATCTGCCGTTTCCCGGATGCGGTACTGAACGGTGAAGTGCAGGTCGACGATGTTCTCGTCGTCAGTCAGCAGCAGGGCTTCCTTCAACCGATCGCCACGTCCGCGCGCACCTATTTCGATCGTGCGCAAGGACAGCACGTCCACCACTTCGTGCGACTGGACAGGCCACGGGGCGCGCCAGCGAAAGCCCGGCGGCGTGCTCTCGCTGTAACGACCAAAGGTCGTGACGACGCCGACCTGTCCCTCGGGAACGATGTAAAAGCCGCTGAACAACCAGATCAAAATGGCGGCACCGAGCACCGCGAGCGCACCGATACCCGCTCCGCGCGCATCGGGTCGCTTGCCGCCGAAGCCACCGCCATTGCCGCGGCCGTTGCCGCCGCGCTTGCCGAATAAGCCGTTCAAGCGCTTATTGAAGTCCCGCCAAAGTTCGTCGATATCAGGCGGGCCATCCTGGCCCCCTGGCCGCTGCGGCTTGCCGCGTTCACCACGGGGCTCACCATTGCGCGGCTCGCGCTCGTTGCGGGCGTCGCGCGCCTCGCCGTCGTCCTTGTCATCACCACCCGAGCCTCCACTTCGGCCCCATTGCGGGTCGTTCAGCGACATGGCGTTTCCATACTGGGAGTGCATTGACTGCCGTTCGAGAGGACCGCCAAAAAGCGGTCAGGATCAGTGCGAGACATCGGCGGGGATCGTTGGGTCGGCTTCAGAATCGACCACAGCTTTGCGGTCATCGTCGGTGTGTGCGGCCCGCGCACGCTCGGCGATGACCTCGCGCAGTTCATCGACGCCGGCGCCGCTTTCTGCGCTCAAAAAAACGCGAGAAAGCGTACCACAGGGGTCATGCTCGACGCCTGCTTCGCGACTGAGTCGGTCGACCTTGTTGAACACCAAAACCTGCGGAACGTGGTCAGCGCCGATCTCTCTCAACACGCGGTCGACCTCGACCATCTGCGCGTCGCGCGCCGGCGATGCTGCGTCCACGACATGCAACAACAGGTCCGCTTCCACCGTCTCGTCAAGCGTCGACTTGAACGCCTCAACCAGCGCGTGCGGCAGCCCCCGGATAAACCCGACCGTATCGGAAAGCACCACCTCCACGTCCGGTGCAACGAAGCAGCGGCGCGACGTGGTGTCGAGCGTTGCAAACAGCTGGTCCGCCGCGTAGGCCTGCGCTCGGGTGAGGGCGTTGAACAGCGTCGACTTGCCGGCATTGGTGTAACCCACCAGCGAGACCGTGAACACATGCCGACGGTCGCGCGAGCGGCGTTGCGTGCGACGCTGCTTGTGCAGCACCTTCAGCCGTTCGCGCAGCACCTTGACGCGGGTCGTGATCATCCGGCGATCGAGTTCGATCTGCTTTTCGCCCGGACCGCCCGTCTTGCCCAACCCGCCTCGCTGCCGCTCCAAGTGGGTCCAGCCTCTCACCAGCCGGGTCGACAGGTGATCGAGTTGCGCCAGTTCGACCTGCAGTTTGCCCTCGCGGCTCTTGGCGCGCTGGCCAAAGATGTCGAGGATCAGCGCTGTGCGGTCGAGCACCAGCGCGTCGAGTTCACGCTCGAGATTGCGTTGCTGAGCCGGTGACAGAGCGACATCGAACAGCGCAACCCCCGCGCCAGCCGACTTCATCTGGGCAGCAATCTCTTCGGCCTTGCCTGACCCGACGAACAATGCGGGATCTGGGCGCTCACGACGCGCCTGCACCGTGCCGCCGACCGTATAGCCCGCGGAGTGAGCAAGTTGCTGGAGTTCTTCGAGCGCATCTTGTGCAGCGACTGGCCCGGTACGACCGACCGCGACACTGATCAGAAAAGCGCGATCGGTGCGTTCGGCGCGATCGGTCTCAACCTGGAAGACGGTCAGCTTGGTGTCTCCACACTCAGGTTCACCGGACGCGCAGGAACCACGGTCGAGATCGCGTGCTTGTAGACCATCTGCGTGACGGTGTTGCGCAGAAGGACGACATATTGATCGAACGACTCGATCTGGCCCTGTAGCTTGATGCCGTTGACCAGATAGATCGACACCGGCACATGCTCCTTACGCAGGGCATTGAGGAACGGGTCTTGTAGGAGTTGCCCTTTATTGCTCATATTTGCTCCGATGAAAGTGTCGGCACTCAAGGTCGCGCCACACACTGCCGCGAACGCGCCGAAGTTAGATGGCGCGGCAGCAAGAAAATTCAATGTAAAGGAAAAGGGGGGTGCGCGCCATCGCGCACGCCGCGGGAAGCAGCAGAAGTTGGCTACCTAGACGGCGCGCGCGCGGTCCGCGTACGGGTTGGTGCTTGAGCGGAACTCGACGCGCAACGGCGTACCGCTGAGTTCGAACAGATCGCGGAACCAGCCTTCCAGGTAGCGGCGATAGCCGTCACCAACACCGTTCAGACCCGAGCCGTGGATGACCACGATGGGCGGGTTCTGGCCGCCCTGGTGCGCATACCTCATCTTGGGTCGGAACTGGCCCGACCGCGGCGGCGGCTGCCGCTCGATTGCCGCCTGCAGCGCACGCGTGAGACGCGGCGTGGGGAGCTTGGCGAACGCCGCCTTGTTGGCCTCCGCGACCGAGCGCATCACCGCGCCCAGTCCGGTTCGCTTGCGCGCCGAAATGAAATGGATCCTGGCCCAGCTCAAGAAGTGCAGCTTGCGTTCGACTTCGCGCTTGATGGTCGCGCGCTGATAGTCATCCAGGCCGTCCCACTTGTTGACGGCGACGACCAAGGCCCTGCCTGATTCGAGGATGTACCCCGCGATGTGCGCGTCCTGATCGGCGATTTCGCTGCCGCCGTCGAGCAGCAGTACTGCAACATTGCACTGCTCGATCGCCTGCAACGTCTTGACCACCGAAAACTTCTCGATGCTCTCGAACACCTTGCCCCGTCGCCGCAACCCGGCCGTGTCGATCAACCGGTATGGCCGCTCGCCATAGTCGAAGTCGATGGAGATTGCGTCGCGGGTGGTACCCGGGGCATCGAACGCGATCATGCGTTCCTCGCCGATCAGGGCATTCACCAAAGTCGACTTGCCGACGTTGGGACGCCCGACGATCGCCACGCGAATTCGGCCGGACCCGTCGAGCGTTTCCGGGTCGACCGGCACCTCGAAGCCATCGAGGACCAGGTCCATCAGTGCCGACACGCCATCGCCATGTGCCGCAGAAATGGCATACGGCTCGCCGAGTCCAAGTTCGTGGAACTCGGCGGTCGCGGACGCGGGCAAGCCCTCGGCCTTGTTCACGGCCAGCACCACCCGTCGCCCGGCACGCCGCAGGCGTTCGGCAATGCGCTGGTCCTGCGGCGTCAACCCGTCGCGCGCGTCGAGCAGGAAGATCACCACATCGCTCTCGGCGATCGCCAGTTCGGCCTGCGCCGCCATCTCCTTGACGATACCCTCGGCGGCCACGGGCTCGAAGCCACCGGTATCGATGACCAGGTACGGCATCGGACCGACCAGACCATCACCATAGTGGCGATCCCGCGTCAGTCCCGGAAAGTCGGCAACCAGCGCTGCGCGAGTACGGGTGAGTCGATTGAACAGGGTCGACTTTCCCACGTTGGGACGCCCGACGAGGGCGACTACCGGTTTCATGCGCTCGGGCTCCGCGTCACCGCTCGACGCTCAGGAACGCCAGCGCTCCACCTTGCGTCTGCACGATGGCGCCATTGGCCCACGCGCGCGGCGCTGCCGTAATCGCATCGCCCAGGGCCACGCGAGCCACAAACTCTCCGCTGCTGGGACGCATGAAATGAACGAAGCCCTTGAAGTCACCGACCAGCACGGACGATGGAAGTGTGAGCGGGTTGCTCAGTTGGCGATTGGCGAGGGATGCGTTACGCCACACGCTGGCGCCGCTGTCGCGTGTGTGGGCAACCACGGCGCCCCCGGCATCGACGGCGTACACGTTCAGCTCGTCCATCGAAACCCCCGCGCCGGCCGCCAGATCCCGGGCCCAGCGCAGGTTGCCGTTGGCGTTGTCAACGCATGTCAGTCGACCCTGAAAAGCGGCAGCACAGGCATCTCGACCGCCGACGGCGATCGCACCGATGACATCCGCGAGCCTTTCGACTTCCGTGGCGCCACGAGGCTCGGCCACCACCGATTCCCATCGCACGGCGCCGTTGGTCAGCGACAGCGCCACGATCCGTCCGCCGGGAAGGCCAACCAGCACGTTGTCGCCGACAAAAGCCATGTCGGCCGATGCACGTAGCGTCAGCGGCGGCGGCGTGCGCGAGAAACTCCAGCGCCGCTTGCCGCTGTCGCTCTCGAACGCGGTGATGCGCTGGTCAGTCGAACGCACGATCACGACACCGCGACCCACGAGGGGCGTGGTCAGTACATCGCTGGATAGCTGGGCGCGCCAGCCCGGTTTGCCGTCGGCGCCGAAGGTCAGCACTTCTCCCCGCGCGCTACCAACGGCAATCACGAAACCATCGCTGCCCACGCCTGCCGTCAACCTGGCATCAGCGTCGACCCTCCAGACCACCTCCCCGGTGGCTGGCGCAACGCGGACCAGCGTGCCGTTCGAGCCAGCGGCGTAGACGGCGTTCTCAAGCACCGCCGGTTGCAGTGGCGCGCCACGGGCTTCGCCGACATTGACGCGCCACGCGGTGCGCACGCTCAACGTCTGCTTGAAGTCGGTCAGCTCGGCCGGCTTGGATGCGTCGCTCTTGCTCGACGAGCAGCCCGATACGAGCAACGCGCCACCCAGCGCGGCCCCGAGAAGCAAACGGCCAAGCACGGAAACGTTGATCGTCATCAGGACACCGCGGGCGCCGGCACCGAGTCGAGCTTCAGCTGGATCAGTTGCCGCAGCGGATGCTGGGGGTCTGCCTTGTCGAGTGCGACTTGCCAGGCGGCGCGCGCCTCTGCGGCCTTACCCTGGGCCAGCAGCACATCGCCACGGCGGTCGGCAAAGGCGGTCAGATGGGCGGCAGGCACGTCGCCCGCCAGCACTTTCGTCGCTTCATCGAAACTCTTCTCGTCTAGCAGCACGCCGGCCAGCCGAACGCGCGCAATCAGCACGAGTTCCTCGTGGCCTGACTTGTCGATCACCCACTGCAGTTGCGTACGCGCCGCCGGCAGGTCGTTCGCCTCGTGGTTGACTTTGGCCGCATGCAACGCCGCCATCACGGCAAAAACCGTCCGGCCGTGGTTCTGAATGAGCGTACCGGTCAGTTCCTTGACTCGCGCGCCGTTGTTTTCTCCCAGGGCCTTGAGCACCTGCTCGTAGGCGGCAGACGCTGCAGCTGCCTCCTTCCGCTCGTACCAGCGCCAGCCGTTCCATCCCGCCACCGCGAGCAGCGCCAGCGTTACTACGGCGAGAAGAAAGTTGCCGTACTTCTCCCACCATGCCTTGAACGTGGCGAGTTGTTCCTGTTCCTGTAGGTCGTATGCCATGTTTGCCTGCGCGTCCGCTCGTCCTGTGTTGTTCGCTTCGTGATCTGCTAAAGCGGCGTCTCGGCCGCCTGCAATGCCTCAATCAAAACCTCCGCCAGCCGTGCAATCGGAACGCTCGACTGCTGCGCAAACGCTCGCTCGGCACTGCCGCCGCGCAGCGCCTTGACAGCAGCGCTGCTGGCCTGCAGTTCCACCTCGCCGATGATGACAGCGAACTCGGCTCCACTTGCGTCGGCCTTTTTCATCTGCGACTTCATGCTTGCGTCGCCCGCATGCAGAACTACGTCCAGGCCCGCGTCTCGCAATTGTTCCGCGACCAGGAACGCGCGCGTGCGCGTGCCTCCTCCCTGGTGCAATACATAGGCGTCGCAACTGGGCGCCAGATCGAGTTGGCCGGAATTCCTGAGCAACTCGATCACGCGCTCGATCCCCATGCCAAAGCCGATGCCGGGCGTGGGCCTGCCGCCCATTCGCTCGATCAGCGGGTCGTAGCGACCGCCGCCACAGATCGTGCCTTGGCTACCGAGCGCGTCGGTGATCCACTCGAACACCGTGAGGTTGTAGTAGTCCAGACCACGCACAAGCCGCGGATTGACGCTGAACTCGATGTTGGCAGCCACGAGCAACTGCTGCAGGCCGTCGAAGTGCGCGCGCGAGCTCTCGCCAAGGTAGGTCGAGATGCGCGGCGCGGCGGCGACGATGTCGGCCAGCGCCGGATTCTTGGTGTCGAGGATGCGCAGCGGATTGGTATGCAGACGTCGCTTGGCATCGGCGTCGAGCATCGCCTCATGTTGCTCGAAGTAGGCGATCAGCTCGGATCGATGCGCGGCGCGCTCGCTTGCCTGTCCCAGGCAATTGATTTCCAGCCGCACCTTCGGCAAGTCCAGGATCTGCCATAACCGCGCCAGCATCACGATCAGTTCTGCATCGATATCCGGGCCGGCGAATCCGATCGCCTCGACATTGACCTGATGAAACTGCCGGTAGCGCCCGCGCTGAGGACGCTCGTGGCGAAACACCGGACCCATGGACCACACGCGGCGCGGCGCGTCATAGGTCAGGTTGTGCTCGATCGCGGCACGCACCACACCGGCGGTGAACTCTGGTCGCAGCGTCAAGTGCTCGCCGTTGAGGCGGTCTTCGAAGGAGTACATCTCCTTTTCGACGATGTCGGTGACCTCGCCGATGCCCTTGACGAACAACTCCGTGTACTCCAGGATCGGCGTGCGGATCTGCTGGTAACCGTAGCTGCGCAGCCAGTCGCCGACCCGGGCCTCGAACCACTCCCAGAGCGGTGCGTCGACGGGCAATAGGTCGTTCATGCCGCGCACGGCAGACAGTTTCCTGGAACCCATCGCTATGCCGCCGTGCGCGCGTACCTGCGCTGCACGTAGTCCGCGACCATCGCCTGAAATTCCTCGGCGATGCGCTCGCCCTTCAGGGTGACCGTGCGCTCACCATCGACGAAGACGGGGGCCACCGGCGCTTCACCGGAACCCGGCAGGCTGATGCCGATATTGGCGTGCTTGCTTTCGCCCGGGCCGTTGACGACGCAACCCATGACCGCAACATTCATCGACTCCACGCCGGGATAAGACTGGCGCCATGCCGGCATCTGCTCGCGCAGATAGTCCTGGATCTTTTCGGCGAGTTCTTGAAAGAAGGTGCTGGTGGTGCGGCCGCACCCCGGGCAGGCGATGACCATCGGTGTGAATGCCCGCAGGCCGAGTGTCTGCAGAATCTGCTGTGCGACCTCGACCTCCTTGGTGCGCGGCTCGCCAGGTGCAGGCGTGAGAGAAACACGGATCGTGTCGCCGATGCCTTCCTGCAACAGCACCGCCAGCGCCGCGGTCGATGCGACGATACCCTTGCTGCCCATGCCCGCCTCTGTGAGGCCCAGATGCAGCGGATAGTCGCAGCGGCGCGCCAGCTCGCGATACACGGCAATGAGATCCTGCACGCCGCTCACCTTGGCCGACAAAACGATCATGTCGCCGCCCAAACCGATGTCCTGCGCCCGCTGCGCGTTCTCGATGGCCGACCGCACCAGCGCCTCGCGCAGCACGGCATTCGCGGTCCAGGGCTGCGGTCGCTCGCTGTTCTCATCCATCATGCGCGCCAGCAGTTCCTGGTCCAGCGAGCCCCAGTTGACACCGATGCGCACCGGCTTGCCATTTTGAGCAGCGATTTCGATCATCCGCGCGAAATTGTCCTCGCGCTTGGCACCGCGACCGACGTTGCCAGGGTTGATTCGATACGCTGACAGCGACTGCGCGCACCCCGGGTAGTCAGTCAGCAGCTTGTGCCCGTTGTAGTGGAAGTCGCCCACCAGCGGCACATCGATGCCCATGCGATCGAGCTGATTGCGAATCGCCTCGACCTCGGCTGCAGCCTCGGGCGAATTCACGGTGATTCGCACCACTTCGCTGCCCGCCTGCGCAAGTTCCTTCACCTGGATCGCGGTGCTGATTGCGTCTGCCGTATCGGTGTTGGTCATCGACTGGACCATGACCGGCGCAGCGCCGCCGATTCGCACCTCGCGCGCACCCCAGCGTACGGCCACTTGCCGCGTGGGGTGACGGAGCAGCGCACCAGTCGGGGCAGGCAGGCAATCGACAACTGCGACGGCGGCGGCGGGCTGGTTCATCGTCGGCTTACTCCAGCGTCAGGCGTGCCAAGTCATCGGCACGGGCGTGGGCCTTCAGATCAATGACCTTGCCGCGGTACTCGAGTCGCACGGCGGACGAGTTTCCGATCACCAATCGCAATGGCGGCCGCACCGGTGCCAGGCGCCGCTCGGTCCCGGGTTCGTGCAAGCCGCTGAGGATCACGGCGCCGTCTGCTTGCGTGACTTCGATCCATGACGGGCGATCACCGATCTGCAGTCGCACGCCGGAGAACGACACCGGTACCACGGCTTCCGCCGGGGCTTGCGACCGGGTTGAATCCTGCGGCGAGACGCCAGGCGTCATTACCGGTGCGTCGGTTGACGAGGCATCCCCACTGTTGCTCGGCGCCACCGGGGTCGGTACTGCACCCGCCTCTGAAGCGCCGCTCGGCGCAGCGCTTGGGGCAGGGGCCGAATCCGCCGATCGTGAATTGACAGCTGGATCGGAGATCGGTGCCGCCGTCGAAGCGACGGTCGGTGCGCCTACGGACGTCAGCCAGCCGATCAGGCCAAGCACCACCAATGCGATGACCGCGCCGCCGATGACCGCAATGCGCGACCTGCCATCCACGCCGGGACGACGCGTGTTTGCGCGTGACGTTCCCGCCTCCGGCAGCGGATCTCCGAGCGAGCGGGGGGATGGCAGCCGGGCGGCGAGATCGGCCAGCAAGGGCGCCGGATCGATCTGAAGCTCCTTGGCGTAGTTGCGCACGAAGCCGCGCACGAACGGCGCCTCGGGCAGAGACGCCAGTTGCTCGTCTTCCAGCGCAGCCACCTGGCGGGGATGCAGGCGCAAGCGCGCCGCCATGTCGGCCACAGAGACGCCGAGCCGCTCCCGTGCATGCGCAAGGGCGTGACCGAATCCGATCGGATGCGATTGAGTGGCGGCCGCGCTCTGAGCTGGTGCTTCGTCCGTCTGGACAGACGCGATCGCGCCTGCGTTCTGCCCAGCGGCATCGCCACCGCCCGCACCACCCGCGGTGCAGTCATCGGCCACGGTCGTACGCGCGTCGGATTCGATCTCAGTCATCAAACTTTTCACGGCGCAGCAAACTGGCTTCGTTGGAGTTGGCGAATCGGCGCCTGAGCTGGTCTGCATACTGGCGCTCTCCGCGAACGTCGCCCTGAGCGCGTGCGATGCGCAGTCCCAGCCACAGCGCTTCCGCATTTGGTTCCAAGTCGCGCTCGAGCAGACTGAAGTAGAAATTGGCGCGGTCAAGTTGCCGGGTGGCCAGATACAGGCGTGCCAGTTGAAACTTGACGACCGGCGAAGAAGCATCCGATTCGAATGAACGGCGCAAGTACGTTTCAGCCGACTTGTAGTCCTTTACCTGCATCAGACAGACGCCGGCGTTCTGCAGCGGCAGCGCCGGAGTGGTGTAGAGCCGGTTATCAGCGGCGCGCTGGAAGTGGGCAAGCGACTCGCGTTCCCGTCCGGTGCGGCACAGGAACCAGCCATAGTTGTTGTTGATCTCCGGACTGTCGACGTCGATTCTGAGTGCCCGGCCAAAGTTCGCCTCGGCCTGACTGCGGTCATCCAGCTCCATATAGATGAGACCGAGCAGCGCGTAGGCCTGCGCCAGATTGGGGTCAATGCCCAACGCTTGCTTGGCCTCATCGATCGCCACCGCGTACTGGCGCTGGCTGTAATAGTTGGAGGCAAGCCGCAGACGTAGAGACGCGCGCTTCTGCAGGTCCGCCTCGCTGTTCTGCACCGCGCCTGGGTTGTCCACCTGCCGGCCGTTGACGGTGGTTGTCGTCTCGCACGCGCCAAGCGCCGTCACCGCGGCGCACGCCCAGGCCAACGCTCGGATCAGGTGCATCAGTTCAGACTCCGCAACGACTCAAGAATGCACGGCAACCAGCGGCGGCAGCTGACGCAGCCGGTCGGCGCGCCGCGTCCTGTCCTGCACCTCGCCCGCCAGCTGGCCGCAGGCTGCGTCGATATCGTCGCCGCGCGTCTTGCGTGTTGTCGTGACGATGCCCGCGTCCTGCAGGATCTGCGAAAACCTGCGAATGCGGTCCGGTTGCGAGCGCTGCAGCCCCGAATCCGGAAACGGGTTGAACGGGATCAGGTTCAACTTGCACGGCACATCTCGCACCAACGCGATCAACTCGCGCGCGAGTTCGTCACTGTCGTTCACGCCATCGAGCATCACGTACTCGAACGTGATGAAGTCGCGCGGCGCGTGCTCGAGATAGCGCCGGCACGCTGCCATCAGGTCGCGCAGCGGATGCTTGCGGTTCAGAGGTACCAGCCGGTCCCGAAGCTCATCGTTCGGCGCATGCAACGACACAGCCAGCGCTACCGGACATAACTGCGAAAGCTTGTCCATTTGTCGCACCAGACCGGACGTGGAGACGGTAACGCGCCGCCGCGACAAGCCATAGGCATCGTCATCGAGCATCAGTCGCAATGCGGGAACGACCGCATCAAGGTTCTGCAGCGGCTCGCCCATTCCCATCAGGACCACATTGCTGATCACGCGCTCGCCTTCATGGCCGACGCTCGAGGTGATGCCGACGCTCGACCGCAACGCATGCTCGGCCCACCACAACTGACCGATGATCTCCGACGTTTTCAGGTTCCGATTGAAACCCTGCCGGCCGGTCGAGCAGAACAGGCATGCCATTGCGCAGCCCGCCTGCGTGGAAATGCACAGTGTGCCGCGATCGTCTTCTGGAATGAACACGGTTTCAATCGCGTTCGCCTGGCCGACGTCGAGCAGCCATTTGCGCGTGCCGTCACCCGACGTGGCGTCGCGCACCACCGGCAGCGCCACGATCTCGGCCCGCTCGGCCAACTTGCTTCGCAGCGACTTGGCCAGATCGCTCATGGCATCGAAGTTGCGCGCGCCGCGCCGATGGATCCACCGCTGCAATTGGCGCGCACGAAACGGCTTCTCGTCGAGGGACGAGACATACGCAGTCAGTGCGGCTGCGTCCAGGTCGAGCAGATTGACGCGATCCACCGGCAATACCAGAAGGCAAACGGCTCAGCGGGAGTGAACGTTCATGCCCGGGAAAAAGAACCCGACTTCGACTCGCGCCGTTTCAGGGGCGTCCGAGCCATGCACGGCATTGGCGTCGATGCTGTCGGCGAAATCTGCGCGGATCGTACCGGGCGCCGCCTTTTTCGGATCGGTTGCGCCCATGAGATCCCGGTTCTTCGCAATCGCGCCCTCGCCCTCGAGCACCTGAACCATGATTGGACCGGAAATCATGAAGCTCACTAGGTCCTTGAAAAAAGGACGCTCGCGGTGCACACCATAGAACGCTTCGGCGTCGGCACGCGACAGATGCATCATCCGGGCAGCGACGATCTTCAGTCCCGCCCCCTCGAACCGCGCAAGGATTGAACCGATGACGTTCTTCGCAACTGCGTCGGGCTTGATGATGGATAGGGTGCGTTCGATTGCCATTGCCTTGTTTCCGTTGATTGGTTGAAATTGCGATCAGCGCACGGTGACGAGCCCGGGCCAAAGTAGCGTGCGAACGCTGCCGAAGCGTGCCTTGAGACCATTCGCCAGGCGGCGAAATGTCTCGAAAAATTAAAGAGTTGCGACGCAAGCCGAGCGCGCGATGTTATCACGCAGACAGCGTCAGCTCACGCTCTTGACGACCGGCGGGGGTTCGAGAACAGCCATCGATTCGACATGCGCGGTGTGCGGGAACATGTTGACCACGCCGGCCGCGCGCAGTTGCCATCCCCCCTCGTTAACCAGCACGGCACAGTCTCGCGCGAGCGTGGCTGGATTGCACGATACATAGACCAGCCGGCGCGGCCACTGCCGCGTCTGCGCCAGCGACTGGACCAGAGCCAGCGCGCCTTCGCGCGGTGGATCGACTAGCACTGCGCCGATCGGCGAGTCGCCGTTGAGTCGATTCCAGTCGTCCAGGGTCCACTCGAACAGGTTGCGCGCAACGAACGAAGTCCGCTCGTCGAGGCCGGCGCGTTGCGCAGCCTTGCGCGCCCGGGCCACCAGTCCCGGACTGCCTTCAAGTCCGACAACGTGCCGCGCGCAGGTGGCCAGGGGCAGCGTGAAGTTCCCGAGTCCGCAGAAGAAATCGGCGACTGGCTCGTCGGCGACTGGCTCGAGCAGGCGGACCGCACGTCGGACGAGCACCTCATTGATTCGATGATTGACCTGCGTGAAATCGGTCGGCACGAACGGCACGCTGACGCCAAACTCGGGCAAACCGAGCAGCAGGCGGTCGGCGTCGAGCGGATCGAGCGGCGCGGCTGTATCGGGGCCCGCCGGCTGCAGCCACGGCGTAACACCGTGATCGCGGCCAAAGCGGATGAGCAGTTCGCGATCGACCGCCGTGAGCGGCGCCAGATTTCGAAACACCAGGGCGGTCTGCTGGACACCGTCATGGTCGGCAACCGCCAACTCAATCTGCGGCAATCGGTTAAAGACTGACAACGCGCCGATCAAGTCACGCAGCGGCAGCAGCAGTGCGCTGACATGAGGCGGCAACACGTGGCACTCGCGCATGTCGGCCACGAAGCTGCTTCCTCGCTCGTGGAAACCGATGAGTACACCGCCCTTCTTGGCGACATGCCTCACCGTCAGGCGCGCGCGGTAGCGGTAGCCCCACGTTGGCCCATGAATCGGCCGCATCATGGTCTGCGGTCGCACGCGACCGATATGCCAGAGCGCGTCCTCGAGCACCCGCTGCTTGATCGCCACCTGCGCGCTCGACTCCAGGTGCTGCATAGCGCAGCCGCCGCAAAAACCCTGCCCGACACCAAAGTGGGGACAACGCGGCGTCACTCGCATCGCGCTTTCGCGCAGCACCTCGACCACGCGCCCGGTCTCGTAGCTCGGCTTGACGCGCACCGGTATTGCGTGGACGCGCTCGCCCGGCAGCCCGCCCTCGACAAACACCACCTTGCCATCGCGATGCCCGACACCTCGCCCTTCGAGATCGAGGGACTCGATCTCGACCGTGTATGACTGGGTCATGTCAGCGTTCCTGCCAGGCAGCGAGGAACTCGCGCCAGTGCGCTGCCTCGGTCCGCGCAGCGAGCACTTCCCGAACGAGTTTCATTTCATCGGCGTAGGCAGCATCGGATAACTGGCCGCGCATCTTTTGGAAGCGGCAATACACGAGATAGGTGTTGACGACATCCGTCTCGCAATAATCGCGGATCGAATCGATCGCGCCAGCCTGGTAGGCGCGCCAGACCTGACTGCCATCCATGCCCAGCTTGCCCGCGAAGCCACACAGCTTGGCGAGGTCATCGAGCGGCACGGCGGCACGCGGCTGGTACATCGCCAGCAAGTCCATCAGGTCGCAATGACGGGCGTGATAGCGACCGATGTAGCTGTTCCACTTGAAGTCGCGGTCGTCGTCGCCTTGATCCCAATAGCGCGCGGCAGACGCGCCATGGACGAGGCCGCGGTAATGTAGTACCGGAAGGTCGAACCCACCACCGTTCCAGCTCACCAACTGCGGCGTATAGCGGTCCACCAGACGGAAAAAGTCTTGCACCAGCCGCCCTTCTGCATCTTCAGTTGTACCGAGGCAGCGCACTCGAAACCCGCTGTCGTCACGGAATGCACAGCCGATGGCGACGATCCGGTGCAGATGATGTTGGAGAAAGTCGCTGCCGCCGGTGCGCTCACGGCGCTCGGAGAACGCGCGTTCGGCAACCAGGGCGTCATCGAGATCCGACCACTCGGGCCGCAGTCGACGCAGGCCGACGACGTCAGGCACCGTTTCGAGATCAAAGCAAAGTATGGGAGTCACGCGCCATTGTATCGACGCGCTACGGCGACGCGACGACGCAAGACGTCAGAGCAAAGCGTCAGGCCGCGTAACGGTATAGGCCGAAACCTCGTAACGACAACCTCTGAAGCGACATGTCTGGCGCCCACCGGGTGTCGCGGTAGTCATCAGAAACGTTGAGACGCCATGCTCCTGGCAGTCATGTGGTCCGGGCTTGTCGGCTACGCGACCCGTACAGCACTGCACAGGCACGGGATGTTCTGGCTGCGGTGTGGGCAGCCATCCCAGCGTCATCGTTCGGGCAGGAACTTCAGCGGGTCCACGGGTTTGCCAGCTCGCCTGACCTCGAAGTGCAGTTTGGGAATGTCGCTGTCGGTCTTGCCCATCTCGGCGATCCGCTGTCCGCGCTTCACCGCCTGCCCCTGCTTGACCAGCAGCTGCCGGTTGTGGGCGTACGCGGAGATGAAGTCGTCGGTGTGCTTGATGATGATCAAGTTCCCATAGCCTCGCAAGCGATCGCCGCCATAGACCACCTCACCGTCATTGGCAGCCAAGACCGCATCGCCCTCCTTGCCGGCGATATCGATACCTTTGTTGCGCGCCTCGTCGAAGTTCTCTATCACTCTCCCGGCCGCGGGCCATGCCCACGTCAGCGCGGGCTCCTTGGACCCGGGCGTCACGGAACCAGGTGCCTTCGATGCAGGAGCAATTGCCTTGGGCGCCGGTGCGGGCACAGGCGTCGGCGCCGGCAGAGCACTTGGCGGTGGGGCAGCCGGAGTGACCGGGCCCATCGGCAGTGGCACAACCGGCGGCAGCGATGCAGCGCCGTCAAGCGGCCGCATCTCGGCGGCACCCACTGGCGCAACGGGCACCGCGGCGACAACCGCCGGCCCGACCGCATCGGCGGGCGGCGCGACACGCAACGACTGTCCCGCTTGCAATCGGGACGGATCATCGAGGCCATTCCACCGCGCGAGATCGCGGAAGTCCTGGCCGAATGCGAGTGCGATGCTGTAAAGCGTGTCGCCGCGCTGTACGACGTACTGTCCGTCAAGCGCTTCGCGCGCGCTGGCTTGAGGCGCTGGCGCAGCGACGGCCGTCGGTGTGCGCCGTTCCGAGCGGTCCAAAATGGGTGCCTCACGCAACGAAGTCGTCGTGCACCCAGTGAGCACCGCGAGCAGCAACACCGCAATCTCGGCCCGCAGGCGCATCCTCTTGCTTTTCATTCAGCCCCCTACGAATCGCGCTTCCGGTACAGCCTAGGCGGTACCACCGCGCAACGGAACGAATCTCACCGCCTCCGCCGACCGGCGGACCACACGGCCAGCATCGTCTTTGGTGATGACCATCAATTTCTGCGCAGCGCTACCCAGCGGGGCGACGATTGTTCCGCCCGACTTGAGCTGATCCAGCCACGCCTGAGGCAACTGCTCACCCGCGGCAGCCGCAGCAATTGCATCGAAAGGCGCCTCGCTTGAAACGCCGTCGAAGCCATCGCCAAAAACAAGTCGCAGGTTGGAAACGCGCAGCGGCCGCAGGTTGTTGCGTGCCAGATCATGCAGCGCGCGCACCCGCTCGACCGATATCACACTACCGAACACTCTGGCCAGAACGGCTGCGGCATAGCCGCAGCCCGTGCCGATCTCCAGCACCTTCGCGCTCTTTGGGTCCGCGCAGCGCTCGAGCGCAAGTTCGGCCGTACGGGCCACGATGTACGGCTGCGAGATCGTTTGTCCGTGACCGATGGGTAGAGCAGTGTCTTCATAAGCACGACTGGCAAGCGCTGCATCGAGGAAGGCATGGCGCGGCACCGCCGCCATCGCGTCGAGCACGCGGTGATCGCGCACCCCAAGTTCGCGCACGCGATCGACCATTTTTGCCCGCACCCTCTCGGAGGCCAGGCCACCGTTGCTGAGCCGCTCGCTCACGACTGACTCCGCAACCACTGCGTGACGGCAGGCAGTTGCTCGGCATGAGTCAGATCGATCTGCAGTGGCGTCACTGAAACCCATCCATTCGCGGTGGCGTGAAAATCCGTACCCGGACCCGCCTCCTTGGCGCCACCGGCCGCTCCGATCCAGTAGATCGGTTCGCCGCGCGGGTTTTGCGCGCGGATGACCGGTTCGGATGGGTGGCGCTTGCCCAGGCGCGTGCCCTGAATTCCGCGCACTTCGCCCGCCGCCAGATTGGGCAGGTTGACGTTCAACAGCATCGGCGGCATCAGCGGTGCCTCAACGTAGCGCAGGAGCACCCGGGCTGCCCACGATGCAGCGCTATCCAGATGATCCCAACCCTTGTCCACCAGCGAGAACGCGATTGACGGAATGCCGAAGAGATGCCCTTCCATGGCAGCGGCTACGGTTCCCGAATAGAGCGTGTCATCGCCCATGTTCTGGCCGTTGTTGATGCCGGAAATGACGAGGTCGGGACGTTCGTCGAGCAGGCCGGTGAGTGCCACATGCACGCAATCCGTCGGCGTGCCATTGATGAAGTAAAAGCCATTGGCGGCGCGGCTGACAGTCAAGGGACGGGACAGCGTGAGGGAATTGCTGGCGCCGCTATGGTTCTGCTCCGGGGCAACAACGGTGATTTCGCCGAAACGCGCAGCGGCATCAACCAGCGCCTGCAGGCCGGGCGCCAAGTAACCATCGTCATTTGAAACAAGAATGCGCACGATGCGGTTGGCGGCTTGAAAAAACAGAAGGGGTTAGCCCGAAAGCTAACCCCTTCAACATTCAATGGTCGGGGCGGCGGGATTCGAACTCGCGACCCCTTGCACCCCATGCAAGTGCGCTACCAGGCTGCGCTACGCCCCGATGAAAAAGATTGTACACGCCACTGCGGCTGCCTTTATGCGCGCTCATGCTTTGTGCGAATCGAGCAGGAGATCGCGAATCTCCAGCAGCGCATCTCGCAACGCAACCGGCGTCAGCTCGCCATTTTGCAGAGCCGATCTCGCGCGTCCGTTCTGCCGAGCGCCTCGGCGGCTGGTTGACTCATCCAGTCGATTGCGGGCACCACTGATGGTGAAGCCCTGCTCGTACAGCAACTCGCGGATGCGACGGACCAGCAAGACCTCGTGGTGCTGGTAGTAGCGACGGTTGCCACGTCGCTTGACCGGCTTTAGTTGCGTGAACTCCTGCTCCCAGTAGCGCAAAACGTGGGGCTTCACGCCGCACAGGTCGCTCACCTCGCCAATGGTGAAGTAGCGTTTGGCCGGAATGGGCGGCAATGGCGGCGGCCCATCTGCACGGGGTGTGGACATGGCGCCAGGATCGGAAAGGGCGAGTTCTCGGAATTGCGCTAAGACTGCGCCTGAGCAACTGCCGCCTTGAGCTTCTGGCTGGCATGAAAGGTAACCACACGCCGCGCAGTGATCGCGATCTCCTCGCCGGTCTTGGGATTGCGACCCGGCCGCTGAGGCTTGTCGCGCAACTGGAAGTTACCGAAGCCAGACAGCTTCACGGATTCGCCGCGCTCGAGCGCGGCGCGAATCTCGTCGAAGAAGCCATCGACCATGTCCTTGGCTTCACGCTTGTTCAAGCCCAGCCGCTCGAACAGCGTATCCGCCAGTTCGGCCTTGGTGACAGTCTTGCCGCTTCCGTCGCCACCGCTACCGCTGCGCGGGGTGCCTGGCAGGTCGGGAAACTTGAACGCCGGCATGCGTTGATCGTTGTCCATGGGTCTGCTAATGCCGCAAGCGTGCCCCCAACCGGGCACCAAGTTCGTCGATGATCGCGGCCACTGCAGCATCCGCATCTGCATCGCTCAAGGTGCGTTCAGTATCTTGCAGCTGAATTCTGAAGGCAAGGCTTTTCTCTTTATTTAACAACGTGTTAGCGGACGCTCCCGGCGACTTGGGCGAATCTCCGACGGATGGTCGATAGACGTCGAACAGACGGAATTGGCGCAAGCTTGCCAAGCGCGGATCAATCTGTTGAAGCGCGGCGACGATATCCTCGATCTGCCGCTGCGTGACTGTCTCTTCGAACCATAGCGCCAGATCGCGCTGGACCGACGGAAACCTCGGCACAGGTGCAGCGTGCGGGATCGGCTGGCCGAGCAGCGCAGCTACCTCGAGTTCGAAGACAACAGTCGTCTTCGTCAACTCATATTTCTGTTGAAGGCGAGGATGAATCTCGCCAATCCAGCCTATCGGTTGCTCAGCAATCTCCACGCGGGCGCAGCGACCGGGGTGAAGCGCCGGATGCGCCGCAGCGACAAAGCGCACGCCTTGGTGATGGGAAAGCAAAGCTTCGACATCTCCCTTCAAGTCGAAGAAGTCCACATCGCGCGTCGGTTGGCTCCACTGCTCATCGGCAACCGGTCCGTAGGCCAGCGCGCCCAGGCGTTGGGGCTGCTGGATCCCGGGCACCTGCAGCGAACCTTCTTTCAAGGCTGGATCGGCGAGGAACACGCGGCCGAGCTCGAACACGCGCACGCGCGCGGCCTTGCGGTTCAGGTTGTACCGAAGCGCGGCTACCAAGGTTCCAAGCAGCGTCGAGCGCATGACCGCGAGGTGGCTGGCGATCGGATTGAGCAGTCGGATCGGCGTGGCGTTGCCAGCAAAATCCTGCTCCCACGCGTCCTCGACGAAGCTGTAATTGATCAATTCCTGATATCCAGCTGCTGCCATCGCGGTCCGCAGCGAGTGCGCCGGGCGGTTCGCTTCAGGCTGCGCGCGCATGGCGGCACGGGCGAGCGGTGGATCAGCCGGAATGCGCTCGAAACCGTAAAGGCGTGCCACTTCCTCGATCAGGTCTTCTTCAATCTCGAGGTCGAATCGATAGGACGGCGGAGTGACAGTAAAGCGCTCGGCTTCGCGCACGAACGGCAAAGCAAGCCGATTGAAGATGGTGGCGATCTCATCGTCGGTTATCGGCACGCCGATCACTCGGCGGCAACGTTCGCTGCGCATGACCACAGGATCGCGTGGCGGCAGGCGCAGCACCTGATCGTCAACAGGACCCACCTTTGTCTGCGGCATGCCGCAGATGTCGACGATGAGCCGCGTGATGTACTGAAGGTGATCCACCGTGGTGGAGAAGTCGACGCCGCGCTCGAAGCGGTGCGCCGCGTCGGTAGAAAAATTGAACCGGCGACTGCGGCCCTGGATCGACTCGGGCCACCAGAACGCTGCTTCGACATAAACATTGGTGGTACCCAGCGTCACCGCCGTTTGCTCGCCGCCCATCACACCCGCAAGCGCCTCGACCCCGCGACGGTCCGCAATGACGCCCACCCAATCGTCCACCTCAACCGTCTGGCCGTTGAGCAGTTCGACACGCTCGCCTGGACGCCCCCAGCGGACTTCCAGGGGGCCGTCGACCTTGTCCAGATCGAACACGTGCGAGGGCCGACCGAGTTCGAGCATCACGTAGTTGGAGATATCGACAAGGGCGGAAATGGGACGTTGACCACTTCGCTCCAGGCGCTGCTTCATCCAGCCCGGAGTAGCAGCGAGGGGGTTGAGCGCGCGGATCACCCGACCCGAAAAGCGCCCGCACAAGTCGGGAGCCAACACCTTGACTGGCAGGCGCTCGCCGAAGGTCGCCTCGACCGCGGCAAATCTCGGCAGACACAGCGATGCGCCCGTGATCGCCGCCACTTCGCGGGCCACGCCGATCAAGCTCAGGCAATCGCCGCGGTTGGGCGTGAGTTTGATCGTCAGGCGTCGATCATCCAGGTCAAGGTACTCGCGGATGCCGTGGCCCAACGGCGCACCGGCATCGAGGATCATCAGGCCGCCGTGATCTTCCGACAGCCCCAGTTCGCGCGCCGAGCACAGCATGCCTTGCGACTCCACGCCGCGCATCCTGGCCTCCTTGATCCTGAAGTCGCCCGGCAGCACTGCGCCGACGCGCGCGAAGGGCACGCGGATGCCTGCGGCCACATTTGGCGCGCCACAGACGACCTGCTTGATCACTCCCGTGGCATCGTCGACTTCGCAGACAGTGAGCTTGTCGGCGTTCGGATGCTTGTTCACGCTGTTCACCTGCGCCACCACCACGCCAGTGAACGGCGGCGCCACGGGCTCGCTGCCTTCGACTTCGAGGCCAGACATCGTCAGGCGAGCCGCCAAATCGTCGCTATCGATCGACGGGTTTACATAGGCGCGCAGCCATTGCTCGGAAAATTGCATGTCTGGTTCTTTCCCAACCGCCTAGTTGAACTGCCGCAGGAAGCGCAAATCGCCCTCGAAGAACAGGCGCAGATCATCCACGCCATAGCGCAGCATGGTGAGTCGGTCCAGACCGGAGCCGAACGCAAAGCCGGTGTATCGCTCGGGATCAAGTCCGAAATTGCGGACGACGGTCGGATGGACCTGACCAGCCCCCGACACTTCGAGCCACTTACCCTTGTTCGGACCGCCGGTGAACATCATGTCGATCTCAGCCGAGGGCTCCGTGAACGGAAAAAAGCTCGGGCGAAATCTCACCTGCAGATCGTCGCTTTCAAAAAAGCGGCGCAGGAAGTCCGTGTAGACGCCCTTCAGGTCGGCGAAGCTCACACCTTCGTCGATCCACAGCCCCTCGACTTGATGGAACATCGGCGAGTGCGTTGCGTCGGAGTCAACACGGTAGGTGCGACCTGGAGCGATCACCTTGATCGGCGGTTGGTGCGTGCGCGCATAGCGCACCTGCATCGGCGACGTATGCGTGCGCAGCATCAGCAACTTGCCATCGGCGTCGCGCGCGTCGACATAAAAGGTGTCTTGCATCGAGCGCGCCGGATGGTTCTCCGGGTTGTTCAGCGCGGTGAAGTTGAACCAGTCACTTTCGATCTCCGGTCCATCGGCCACTTCGAAACCGACAGAACGGAAGATCTCTTCAACCCGCATCCAGGTGCGCGTCACCGGGTGGAGTCCGCCGGCCGGGCGAGACCGTCCGGGCAGTGTCACATCGATCGATTCCTGTGCAAGCCGAGCACCCAATTGCGCTTCCGCAAGTTGCGCTCTCCGCTCCGCGAGAGCTGCCTCGATCGCTTCCTTGGCACTGTTGATGCGCGCACCCTGCGCACGCCGCTCTTCCGGCGACACCTTTGCCAGTTGCTTGAGCAGTTCCGTGACGCTGCCGGTCTTGCCGAGGAAACGAGCCTTCTCGTTTTCGAGTGCAGCCGGTTGAGCGACCGCGGCGAAAGCGGCGCGGGCGTCGCTAACCAGTTTGTCGAGTTCCATCGTTGCGGCCGAGAGGAGAAAAGAAAAAGAAAAGGGCCTGGCATCGAGCCAGACCCCGTAAGACTTCGAAGCACTGCCGAGGCGTGGCCCCGGCAGTGAGTCACGCGGATGCCAGGCTGGACTTGACCTTGTCGACGATCGCCGCAAAACCCGGCTTGTCGAGCACAGCCATGTCGGCAAGAACCTTGCGATCGAGGTCGATCGCGGCCTTTTTCAAGCCGTTGATGAACACGCTGTAGCTCATGTCGTGCTCCCGCACAGCAGCGTTGATCCGCGCGATCCACAGCGTGCGGAACACGCGCTTCTTGGTCCGCCGGTCGCGGTAGGCGTACTGCCCCGCCTTCATCACCGCCTCTTTGGCGACACGGAAGACGTTGTTGCGCCGTTGAGTAAAGCCCTTGGCCTTCGCCAAGACCTTCTTGTGCCGCGCGCGCGCGGTTACACCACGTTTAACTCGAGGCATGTTCGCTTCTCCTTAGCCGTACGGCAGCATGCGACGCACGGATTTCACGTCGGCTTCGTGCATGTTGACCGGACCGCGAAGGTGGCGCTTCGCCTTGGTGGTTTTCTTTGTAAGGATATGGCGCTTGAACGCTTGGCCACGCTTGATCGAACCGCTCGCGCGGATCGAAAAGCGCTTGGCGGCGCTCTTCTTCGTCTTCATTTTCGGCATTTGCCGTCCCTTTCTTTGATGAATGCAGGCGCCCGGTGCTCGCACAAGGGACTTGATGCCTGCCTTCACTTGTTGTCCACGGCCGAACGTCAGTCCGTGGATCCCGCCCCGTGCGCCGCTTGCGCGGCACGCGGTCACTTCTTCTTGCGCGGTGCCAGCATCATGATCATCTGGCGGCCTTCCAGGCGCGGCATCGACTCCACCAGCGCCAAATCATCGACATCGTTGCGAACCCGCTCAAGCAACTTGGCACCTAGATCCTGGTGCGCCATTTCTCTCCCGCGAAAACGCAAGGTCACTTTGGCCTTGTCGCCTTCTTCAAGGAACTCCCGCATCTTGCGGACCTTGGTCGAGTAGTCGTGATCATCGGTGGCGGGCCGGAACTTGACCTCCTTGATCTCGATGATCTTCTGCTTGAGCTTGGCCTCGTGCGCCTTTTTCTGCTCCTGGTACTTGAACTTGCCGTAGTCCATCAGTCGACAGACCGGTGGCACGGCAGTGGGAGCGATTTCGACGAGATCCACATCGGCTTCTTCAGCCATGCGGAGCGCTTCAAGCGTGCGGACGATGCCAAGCGGCTCGCCCTCCTGTCCGACCAGACGGACTTCCAGAACCCCGATCTCGCGGTTCAGGCGATGCGAACGTTCTTGAGCGATGGTGTGCTTCTCCAAAAGTAAGAATTAGGCCGTGCTGCCCTCATTGCGCCGATGCGCGACATCGTCGGCGAGTCGCGCTGCAAACGCATCGAGCGGCATCACCCCAAGGTCGATACCGCCGCGGGCCCGCACGGCCACCGTTCCCGCCTGCATTTCCTTGTCGCCCACCACGAGGATGTACGGCAGCTTCTGCAT
>LNFM01006521.1_pt1 | contig 37370 bp, 43 predicted proteins | sample 596031 | NCBI WGS metagenome assembly LNFM01 (sample SAMN04254537, study PRJNA301005) | activated carbon metagenome | isolation source: dual media filters at the Ann Arbor, Michigan drinking water treatment plant | place: USA: Ann Arbor | reverse complement strand
CGCTACTCTTCATCGCTATCTTGAATCACATCGCGATTCCTCGCGTCCACCCCTTAAGCTAGCGCCTATGACCTTCCCCCTCCGGGGGAAGGTAATCCTCAAGGGTCGGGCTTCAGCACGCGGTGCATGTCGAGCACCGGCGTGCTGCGGCCCAGGCCGAGCTGCGAGAGGATGGCGTGGGCCTGGCCGCGGTGATGGGTCTGGTGGTTGAAGAAATGCGGCACGATCAGCGCGGGCGGGTCGTCGAAGACGCGGCCCTCGTTGTTGATGTAGCGGAAGGGTTGGTCGAAGAAGCCGGACGGTGGTTCGGCGAAGAAGGCCTCGATCCGCGTGTCCATCTCGATGCGGGCGGCGTGAAGGGCGTCGAAGGAGTCGTGGACGATCGCGTCCAGGCCGGTCGACGGTGCTTCGCCGCCCGCGAAGCGCGCCATCCAGATTCCGTCGCCGATCAGCAGATGGTTCAAGGTGCCGTGCAGGCTGCCGAAGAAGGCGCCGACGTCGCGTTTGCGGTCGGCGTCGGTAAGGCCGGCAGCGGCGGCGTAGAGGCGCTGGTTGGCGAGCGTGTTGTAGCGGGCGTACTGGCGCCAGAGATCGTCGTTTCGCATGTGCGAAGGGTAGTTCTCGATTGATCTCGGCAGAAGATCGTCCAATGCTCGGTCCATGATGAATTCGGTTCATCAATAACAAGATCAGGGACGGGGCGTGGATCGGATCGGCGACATGGCGGCCTTCGTCAAGGTGGTGGAGGCCAATGGCTTCTCGGCCGCCGCGCCGCAGCTCGGCCTGACGCCGTCGGCCGTGAGCAAGCTGGTGACGCGGCTCGAGGAGCGCCTGGGCGTGCGGCTGTTCAACCGCACGACGCGCAAGCTGGCGCTGACCGAGGCCGGCGAGAGTTTCTACCGCGACGCCGCGCGCATCATCGGCGAGGTCGACGAGGTCGAGGCGGCGATCGGCCGGCGCGGCCACGAAGCGCGCGGCCTGGTCAAGGTCACCACCTCGCTGGCCTTCGGCGCGCACCAGATCCTGCCTTTGGTGCCGGAGTTCCTCGACAACCATCCCGGCATCGAGCTCGACCTCAGCTTCACCGACCGCGTCGTCGATCTGGTGCAGGAAGGCTTCGACGTCGCCTTCCGCATCGGCCATCTCGCCGATTCCAGCTTCGTCGCGCGCAAGATCGGCGAGGATCGAAGAGTCGTCGTCGCCGCGCCGTCCTATCTGAAGAAGCACGGCGAGCCCAAGCATCCCGACGAGCTCGCGCGCCACAACTGCCTGGGCTTCCGCGACCGCACGCCGATGAACCGCTGGCCGTTCCTCGTCGACGGCGCGCCGCGCGAGGTGATGGTGCGTGGCAATTGCCGCGGCGACGACGGCGACATGCTCTACCAGCTCGCGGTCGAGGGCGTCGGCATCGTGCGGCTCACGCGGCTGACCGTAGCGCGCGCGGTGCGCGACGGCAGCCTGGTCGAGATCCTGCAGCCCTTCACGCCGCGCGACACGATTCCCATCCAGGCGGTCTATCCGCATCGCCGCCTGCTGCCGCCCAAGGTCACCGCCCTGGTCGATTTCCTCACCACCAAGTTCGACCCGCCACCGTGGGAAGACGAGTCCGCGCCGTCATGACCACGAGAGTCTTCCCTTCTCCCCGCGAAGGCGGGGAGAAGGACTTGTAACGATGCGCGCCGCGCTGGCTTTCCTGTTCGCGCTGTTCTTCCTCAGCGGCTTCAGCGCCCTGGTCTATCAGACCGCGTGGCATCGGCTGCTCGGCCTGTTCGGCGGCGCCGACAGCATCTCCGCCGCCATCGTCGTCGGTGCCTTCCTGCTCGGCCTGGGCATCGGCAGCCTGATCGCCGGCCTGCGCGCCGATCGCCTGTCGCGGCGCAGCGCGCTGCTGCTGTTCGCGGCCTGCGAGCTGGGCATCGCGGCCTTCGCCGTGCTGAGCCCGTGGCTGTTCCACGACGTGGTGTTCGCCAAGTTGGCACCGCTGTCGTCGTCGCGGCTGACGATGTTCCTGATCGTCTTCGCCTGCCTGCTGTGGCCGACCTTCCTGATGGGCTGCTCGCTGCCGCTCTTGTCAAAGGCGATCGTGCTGGACATCGCCGCCTCGGCGCACCAGATCGGCTGGCTCTACGGGCTGAACACCTTGGGCGCCGGCGTCGGCGCGCTCGTCGCCGGCTGGGTGGTGATCGGCCATCTCGGCTATGACGGCGCGATCTATCTCGCCGCCGCGATCAATGTCGCGATCGCCGTGGGCGGCGTCTCGCTGGTGAGCACGCGCGGGCTGAGCGCCGACAGCTTGGTGGCGGCGCCGACCGCCACGACGGCGATCGCCGACGCGCCGGTCGGCCGCTGGTGTTTCCTGGTCTTCGTCTCGGGCTTCACCATCGTGGCGCTGCAGATCGTCTGGTACCGGCTGATCGGCGTCACCCTGCAGTCCAACGCCTACGGCTTCTCGCTGGTGCTGGGCGTGTTCCTGATCGGCGACGCGATCGGGCTGCTGGCCGGCTCGAAGGTGATCGACCGCATTGCCGATCCCCGCGGTTTCTTCTTCAGGATGCAGGCGATCGCCGCCCTGCTCGGCATCGGCGGCGCGCTGCTCTTATACTGGCTGATCGGCTGGGGCGTGCTGCCCGACGACATGGTGGATCGCGATGTCTTCGCCACCGGTCGCATCCGGCGGTGGGTGCTGATCCCGACATTCCTGATCTTGATCGTGCTGCCCGCCAGCTTCGTCATGGGCTTCTCCTTCCCCGTCGTGCAGAAGGCGGTGCAGCGCGACCTTGCCTCGGTCGGTCGCCGCGTCGGCTACGTGCAGCTCGCCAACATCGTCGGCAACAGCGCCGGCAGCCTGGTCGCCGGCCTGGCGCTGCTGCATTGGCTGGGCACGTCAGGCACGCTGAAGCTGATCGCCGTGATCGGCCTGGCTTTCGCGCTGATCGAGGTGCTGCGCGACCGCGGCCCGACGCGGCTGCGCATCGCCGGCGCCGCCGTGGCGCTGGGCGCCTGCGTCGCGCTGCTGCCGGCGACACACGGCTTCTGGACCGTGCTGCACGGCCTGAAGCCGGGCGAACGCGCCATCGTCGCGGAGGATCGCACCGGCGTGGTGATGATCCGGCTGACCGAGGCCGAGCGCGGCCGCATGTACATCGCCGGCCACTCGCAGAGCTGCCTGCCGTTCTGCACCATCCACGCCTTCCTCGGCGCCATCGGCCCGCTGACGCATCCCGATCCAAAGCGCGTGCTGGTGATCGGCAGCGGCAGCGGCGGCACGCCCTACAGCGCCGGCGTCGATCCCCGGACCGAGCGCGTGCGCGCCATCGAGATCGTCGAGCCGGTGATCGACTCGCTGCGCACGTTCGTCGCCGGCGGCGGGCGCATCGGCATCGACCGGCTGCTGAGCGACAAGCGTTTCGACTTCCACATCGGCGATGGCCGCCACGCGCTGGCCCTCGACACCACGCGCTATCACGTCATCGAGGCCGACGCGATCCTGCCCAAGAGCTCGCTGTCGGGCCTGCTCTACTCGGTCGAGTTCTTCCAGCAGGTCAAGGCGCGGCTCGAGCCCGGCGGGCTCTACGTGCAATGGGCGCCGACCGAGCGCAGCGTCTCGACCTTCCGCAGCGTCTTTCCCTACGTCATTGTGGTTCATCCGGCGCTGATCGGCAGCGACCGGCCGATCGCCTACGATCCCGCGGCGATCCGGCGCAAACTCGACGACCCCGCGATCCGCGCCTATTTCGAAACCGCCGGCGTCGACGTCGCCGAGCTGCGCAAGTGGTTCGGCGACAAGAACCCCGACGTGCTCAACGACGGCAAGGTCGAGCCGTTCGCCGACGCCAACACCGATCTGTTTCCGCGCGACGAGTACTACCTCAATCGCAGAGATCCGGTGGGACACTGAGTCTGGGTTCGATCTCGTCGGGGCATCGCCAAGGGGGTTGACTCCCATACATCTTCACCAATACTTAAGTGAATGCTACAGTATCAATCCCAGCCCTTGGACCTCGCCTTCCAGGCGCTCTCCGATTCCGGCCGGCGGGCCATGGTCGAGCGCCTGTCCTTCGGTCCCGCCTCGGTCAGCGAACTGGCCGCGCCCCTGCCCATGACCCTCTCGGCAGTGATGCAGCATCTGAAGATCCTGGAGCAGGCGGGGCTGGTGAAGAGCGAGAAGGTGGGCCGTGTGCGCACCTGCCGCCTGGAGATCAGCGCCATGACCACGGTCGAACGCTGGATCACCGAGCGCAAGCGCTTCTGGGAACGGCAATACGACCAGCTCGAGGCCTATCTGGCCGCCACTGAAAGCAAGAGTGAGGAGCCTTCCACGTGACCGTCGTCAACGCCACCTTCACTATCGAACGCATACTCAATGCCTCGCCCGCGCGCGTCTTCGCCGCTTATGCGACGATCGAGGCCAAGGGCCAGTGGTTCAAGGCGCCCAGCGATATCGAGACCCTGAATCGCGACTTTGACTTCCGCGTCGGCGGTAAGGAGCGCTTTCACGCCCGCTGGCCCGGCGGCATGGTCACCGACTTCCAGGCGACTTACCATGACATCGTGGAGAACGAGCGGATCATCCTCGTCTACGACATGTTCCGCGACGGCGAGAAGCTGTCGGTCTCCCTCCTGACCCTCGAACTCAGGCCCGAGGGCGACAAGACCCGTCTGATCCACACGGAACAGGGCTCGTACCTGGTGGGCGGCGGCGAGGCCGTGGCCAGCCGCGAGCACGGCACCACCTGGCACATCAACAACCTCGTGGCCCTGATGGACGGCCGCGAGCAGAAAGCCCTCGTATGACCATCGAAGTCTTCGGCCACCCGTTCTCGTCCTACACCCAGAAGGCGCTCATCGCCCTCTACGAGAACGATACGCCCTTCACCTTCCGCGCCATCGCCCCCGACGAGCCGGACAACAACGCCCGCTTCGCCGCCTTGTGGCCGATCCGCAAGTTTCCCATCCTGGTGGAGGACGGCCGCACCGTGCTGGAGGCCACGGCCATCATCGAACACCTCGCCGCGCGCCATCCCGGCCCCATCGCCCTGATCCCGGCCGACCCGGACCTGGCGGTGGAGGTGCGGATGATGGACCGGGTGTTCGACAACTACGTCATGACTCCCCAGGGCAAGTTCGTTTGGGACGTGCTGCGTCCCGAGGCCGATCGCGATCCATACGGTGTCAATGAGGCTCGGACCATGCTGGAAACCATCTACGCCTGGCTGGACGAGCGCATGGCCGCGCGAACCTGGGCAGTGGGCGAGAGCTTCACGCTCGCCGACTGCGCAGCCGCGCCGTCGCTGTTCTATGCGGACTGGACGCACGAGATTCCGGCGCGGTTCAAGAACCTCAAGGCCTACCGCGCCCGCTTGCTCGCCCGGCCCTCGGTGGCGCGGGCGGTGGACGGCGGCCGGCCCTACCGCCACTACTTCCCCCTCGGCGCGCCGGACCGGGACTAGGCGCCGGCTCCCTCGATCTGCCGCCGCAGCGCGCGCTGGCGTTCTCGGCCGAGCGGGAAGCGCCAGAGTGCGAGGGCACAGAGGATGTGCAGCACCGTCGGTAATGCGACGAAGACCCAGAGCAGCCCGTTGATCGCCGTCTTGTCGTTGGGCACACCGGTCTTGAAGCCGACCCAGTCGAGCACCGCGTAGGTCACGCCGACCGCCAGCGCCAGGCCGATCTTCTCGGTGCTGGCGAGCAGCGAGAAATAGACGCCGGCCTGCATGCGGCCCGTCGTGACCTGATCCTCGTCGGTGATGTCGGCCATCATCGCCTTCATCAGGAAGCGGTGCGAGGCGTAGGGCAGGCCGAACAGCACCAGCACGATCAGCGCCATCGGGAAATCGCCGGGGGTCAGCAGGAAGAACACCGGCAGCAGCAGGACGCTGTAGAGCTGGGCCCAGATCAGCGTCGTGTGCTTCTCGAACCTGGCGCCGAGCTTCACCCAGAGCGGGATCGCGAGGCAGCCGGCGACGAAATAGGCCAGCATCAGCAGGCCCGAGCGTTGGCCGAGCGCGAAGGCGTCCTTGATCACGAAGATCACCAGCGAGCCCGACACGCCGCTCGACAGGCCGATCAGCAGGTCGGCCAGCAGCAGGCGGCGCAGCGGCCGGCTGCGCCACAGCGAACGCAGCACGCCGCGCCAGTCGACCTGCGCGCGCTCCGTCACCGGTACCTCGGGCACCCAGGCGATCGCGGCGAGAAAGGTCGGGATCAGCAACACGATGATGAAGAGGCCGACGCCGCGCATCTTCTCGCGCAATGAGGCGACGCCATTGGCCTCGTAGATCGCCGGCACCGCCAGCACGGCGATCAGGCCGATCATCAGCATCGCCTGATAGGCGCCCTGCAGGCGGGTGCGCGCGTCGTAGTCGGTGGCGAGCTCGGCGCTCCACGCCAGGATCGAGATCGTGGCGAAGGTCCAGCCGACATAGAGGATCAGCAGCCAGATCAGCAGGTATGTGCCGCTGACAGTCCCGGAGGGCAGGAAAATCATCCAGACGCTGATGGCGAGGATCGGGATCGCCGCGGCGATCCATGGCTTGCGCCGTCCCCAGCGCGTGCCGCGGCGGTCGGCGAACAGGCCGAAGGCGGGATCGATGGCGACGTCGAAGAAGCGGGTGATCATGAAGATCGAGCCCACCGCGGTGAGCCCGAGGCCGAGTTCCTCGGCGTAGAACGGCGGCAGGTAGATCACGATCGGCAGGCCCAGCCCGGCGATCGGCAGCGCCTGCGAGACGAACGCCAGCACGCGGGCGCGCGACAATTGCATTCTCTTCGGTCCTCCCCCGACCTCATGCTGAGGAGGCCGCGCTTGCGGCCGTCTCGAAGCATGGGCAACAACTCGACTGTAGCCCACCCTTCGAGACGCATCGCCGCGCGATGCTCCTCGGGGTGAGGTCGAGGCCATACGATGGCGTGGTCGAGGGGAGTGTGTCGATGCCTGAAAATCCCGTGCTGCTGACGGTCGACGCGCGTGGCGTCGCGTCCGTGACGTTCAATCGGCCTGAGGTGAACAACGCCTATAACGACGCGCTGCTCGACGGCCTGCTGCGGGCGCTCGATGCGCTGGAACGCCGGGCGGATCTGCGCGCCGTGGTGCTGCGCGGCGAGGGGCGGCACTTCCAGGCCGGCGCCGATCTGGTGTGGGTCCAGGGCGTGCGCGACCAGGATGCGGCGGCCAACGAGCGGGCATCGATGGTGACCGCCGAGGCCGTGCGCCGCCTCAACGAGGCGCCCTGCCCGACCGTGGCGCTGATCCGCGGCGCCTGCATCGGCGGCGGCACGGGCATCGCCGCCGCCTGCGACGTCGTCGTCGCCGCCGAGGACGCCTTCTTCGCCATCAGCGAGACGCGCTGGGGCCTGATGGCGGGCATCATCATCCCGCAGCTCGTCGACGCCATGGGCATCCGACAGGTGCGCCGCTACGCGCTCACCGGCGAGCGCTTCGGCGCGCAGGAGGCACGCCGGATCGGCCTGGCGCACGAGGTGGTGCCTGATGACCAGCTCGAGGCCGCGGGCGCGCGGATCGTCGACGCCATCCTGCTGAACGCGCCGGACGCGACCGCGCAGACCAAGCGGCGCAGCCTGCTGGTGGCGCGATCGCTGCTCGACGCCGACGTCGTCGACGCGCTGGTGCGCGAACATGCCGCCAAGCGACAGACCGACGAGGCCGCCGAGGGCCTCGCCAGCTTCGTCGAGAAGCGCAAGCCTGGCTGGTATCGCGGCTGAGCCTTCGAATTACCTTCCCCCGGAGGGGGAAGGTGGCGCGGAGCGACGGATGGGGGATGCCTCAACGCACTCGGAGTCCGTCTTCGACATCCCCCATCCGCTCTTCGGGCACCTTCCCCCTCCGGGGGAAGGTAAAAAAGGGGACGAGCGCTTGCATGAACACAGTGCCGTTGCGTAGCCTCGCGCGCGACAACGAGGGAAGGAAACGGTGATGGCGGCGAGCGCGGGCAAGGTCGGCGAGGTCAGGGTCAAGGCCGACCGGTTGACGTCATACATCCTGAGGATCTGCGAGAAGGACGGCAGCGAGCCCGGCGAAGCGAAGATCGTCGCCGAGAATCTGGTGCTGGCCAACCTCTACGGCCACGACAGCCACGGCGTCGGCATGATCCCGCGCTACATCGAGAACACACGCGCCGGCAACTGCAAGCGCAACTGGCACGCCAAGATCGTCGTCGACAACGGCGCGGTGATCACCGTCGATGGCGGCAAGGGCTACGGCCAGGTGGTCGCCGGCGAGGCGATGGATTTCGGCATCGAGCGCGCGCGGCAGTTCGGCGTGTGCGTCGTGGGCCTGCGCAACTGCCACCATATCGGCCGCATCGGCGCCTGGGGCGAGCGCTGCGCCGATGCCGGCATGGTCTCGATGCACTACGTCAACGTGCACGGTCACAAGCCGCTGGTGGCGCCCTTCGGCGGCGCCGAGGCGCGTTTCTCGACCAACCCCTATTGCTGCACCATCCCCGGCGAGAACGGCCAGCACATCGTGCTCGACTTCGCCACCAGCCAGGTCGCCATGGGCAAGGTGCGCGTGGCCTACAACAAGCGCGAGGAGATGGAACCCGGCCTGCTGATCGACCACGAGGGCAACCACACCAACGATCCCGGCGTGATGTGGGGCAACGGGCCGTTCGGCGCCATCCTGCCCTTCGGCCTGCACAAGGGCGGCGGCCTGGCGGTGATCTGCGACATCCTCTCGGGCGCGCTGACCGGCGGCATGACGGCGACGCCGGAGACCACCAAGGGTCCGCCGGGCGACATCGTCAACAACATGCTGTCGGTGATCATCGATCCGTCGAAGCTGGGTGGCGACAGCATCTGGCGCAAGGATTCGCAGGATTTCATCGCATGGGTGAAGTCGGCCAAGCCACAGCCCGGCGTCGATCAGGTGTTGACGCCCGGCGAGCCCGAGCGCGCGCGCCGCGCCGACCGACTGGCCAAGGGCGTGCCGGTCGACGAGACCACCTGGGGTCAGTTGCGCGACATCGCGCGCCTCGTCGGCCTGGATGACGCCGAGATCGCCCGCGTGACCGGTCTCTGATCACGAGACGATGGCGGCGCGCGCGAAGCTGGGTATTATTGGGGCCTTGGGATGATCCCCGTTGGGGGGTCTGCCGCACCGGCAGGTCGAGAGGAGAGGGTCGATGTTTCGTAAACTGGCGATCGTCTGCGGCGCCATTGGCGCCATGGCGATTTCGGGGGGTGCCCAGGCGCAGGGCTTCCGGCTGTGCAACCTGTCCTCGGTGGACATCGAGGTGGCCAAGGCGCTCAACACCGGCAACAAGAACCCGCAGGGCGGCCACATCATTATTTCAGAGGGCTGGTACAAGTTCGCCAAAGGCCAGTGCGCCGTGCTGTGGAGCGGCAAGCTCCAGTACCGCTACTACCTGCTCTACGGCCAGAACAAGGACGTGAACAAGGAGTGGAAGGGCGACATTCCGATCTGCGTCAGCCGCCAGCCCTTCACCATCACCTCCGACCTGTGCCAGCCCGACAAGTACCGCCGCATGTTCTTCCAGGTCGACACCGGCGAGAACGACAGCTGGACGCAGAACCTGCGCGACTAGCCACGGCTGAAACTACCTTCCCCCGAAGGGGGAAGGTGCCCGAAGGGCGGATGGGGGATGTCGAAGACGGACATCGCCTTTGTTGAAACATCCCCCATCCGTCGCTCCGCGCCACCTTCCCCCTCCGGGGGAAGGTTAAGAGTCACGTCACCGTCTCGGGATTCATCACCCGGATCGGCTTGCCCTCGAGCCAGGCCAGCATGTTCTCGATCGCGTCGGCATAGAAGGCGCGGAACGCCGGCTCGACGACGTAGCCCAGATGCGGCGACAGCACGACGTTGTCGAGGCTGGTCAGCGGATGGCCCGGCCGCATCGGCTCGACGTCGTAGACGTCCAGCCCGGCCGAGGCGATATGGCCGCTCTTGAGCGCGGCGATCAGCGCCGCCTCCTCGACGATCGGGCCGCGCGAGGTGTTCACCAGGACCACGCCCCTCTTCATCTTCGCGATGTCCGCCGCGCCGATCAGGCCGCGCGTGCGGCCGCTCAGGATCAGATGGATGGTGATCACGTCGGAACTCGCCAGCAGCTCGTCCTTGGACACCAGCCTGGCGCCGTGCTCGGCCGCTTTCTCCGCCGTGAGATTCTGGCTCCAGGCGACGACCTCCATGCCGAAGGCCTTGGCATAGCCCGCGACACGCGCGCCGAGCTTGCCCAGGCCCAGCACGCCCAGCCGCTTGCCCTCGAGCGCGAAGCCCATCGGCAGGCCCTTGTGCCAGCCGCCCTTGCGCACCAGCCGGTCGCCGGCCGTGACATGGCGCACGGCATCCATCAGCACCGCCCAGGTCAGCTCGGCGGTCGGCGCGCTGGAGCCGCCGGCGCCGGTGTTGCTGACCGGAATACCGCGTGCCGTGAGCGCTCCGAGATCCATGCTGGGCGCGCGCGAGCCGGTGAGGACGACGAATTTCAGATTGGGCAGCCGGTCGATCAGCGCCTTGGGAAACGGCTGACGCTCGCGCATCAGCAGCACGGCATCGAACGGCGCCAGCACCTTGGCCGCCTCGTCCGGTCCGCCGAGATGGCGATCGAACGCAGTCACCTCGACACCACGCTTGCGCAACCTGTCCCAGTCGCCATAGGCCAAAGCGACGTCCTGATAGTCGTCGAGGATGGCGAGTTTCATCGGCGTGTCCTTCCCAAATCGATCGGCCCATCATGACAAACGGCGCGCCGCTGGCACAACGGCGCGCCGTTCATGGGAGTTGGTCCGCATCACCCCGAAACGCGGCGAGGTCCTCGGGCACACCGGTGATGATGTCCATGGCCAGGAAGAGGAGCGCGCTCCGCCCTCAGCGATCGAGCCACACATCCTCCATGCGCCAACCGTTGTAGATGCTGTTCACCATGATCGTGATGGTCTTCACCTCGGGGCGCCAGCAGGTGCCGCCGATATCGCCCTTGCCCTGCGTGAGTATGTCGACGAAGGCCTTGCGGTCTAAAGACATGGCGACGGCGCGTCGCGGCAGCGGGGCGGCGGCAAACGCCGTGACAGGAGAGTCGCGACGGCTCACCGCCCATCCCCCTTGATCCAGCGGAGATTGGTGCCGGGGCGTCCTGTCGTGCTCTCGACGGTGTGGGCGTTGAGAAAATCGACGGCCTGTCCGATGACCTGCCGCCAATTCGACAGATGCCGCTCGTTGAAACGCAGGCTTACCCGCCAGCCATTGATGCTGAGGTCGTCGACAAAGCAGGTGTTGGGAAAGGTGTAGCCCGCCGCGATCGCGCTGGGGCTGAACTGCCCATCCTGGCATGTGATGATGAGTTCGTAGCGGCCCGGCGCACTGCCGGCGGCGAAGACCTTCCTGTCGCCGCCCCACCAGAGACAGCTTCGCGCATCGGACCGCTCGTATCGCACCAGGCCGTCGGTCGCCGCGGATCGGCGGCAGGACTGCTCGAGACGCGTGAAGGCTTCGACCGCGCGCTGGTCGGGATGGCCGCGATACGCGCCCCCGAGCGTCAGGTTGAGGATCCAGCTCGCCCGCTCATGCATCAACCGACCGTCCCACCGCTCGTGCTCTGTCATCGGGACGGGCGGCGTGGCGGAGCCGATCTCGAGGTGCAGATAATCGATGTCGCGTCGACCGCCACCGCCGTACCAGCGACTGAGCTTGGGGTGGCGCGGCGTTGCCGGCGGCACGAAGCCGGGGGGAACCTCCAGCCGCCACCGGTGTGTCCGGCCCGTGTCGCTTTGCGCCTGCTCGATCACGATGTCGACCGGCCGCGTGCCATCGTCCAGCGCCCGGTCGACAACGATCCAGCTGGCCGGCACCAGCACCACGGCAAAGACAATCATCAGCGGCAACAAGAGCAGATCGGTGCCCCGTCCCCAGTCGGCGCGGCGCGTATCGCGGGGGCGCGTCAGCGCGATGAAGACAAACGTCCAGGCGGTGGTCGTGACGATGGACCACGGCATGAACGTCATGCCAACCATCAGGGCGATGCCGAAGCCTATGATAATGAACACCGCGAACGGCAGCGACGCCAGGCCGAGCGCAATCGGCGGCACGGCGATGGACAGCAGGGCAACGCGCTCGATCGGGAGCCAGGACCGGTCCGGCAGGTCCAACGCCTTGCCGGGCGACGTGAAATAATACGCGAGAGTTCCCGCGATCGTCATGCCGGCCGACCCGACACCGAGGATCAACCCGCCCCACGTGCGAAAGCCAGCCTCGTCGTAGGAGGATATCAGCAGCAGGACCGGGATCGTCACCACGCCGAGGCCGAGGCCGTAGACGACGGCATTGTCCAATTGCTGCAGCCATGGGCGTCGAAATAGCATCGCGTGAATATATATGTTTCCTAATTAGGAAACTATCTATAGGCGGACGGCTCCGCCTTGTACAGGGACATTTTCCCTGTTAGGAAACTGTTGATGAGCGATGCGTTCAAGGCGATGGCATCCGAGCCGCGACGGCGGATGCTCAATCATCTCGCGGGCGGACCAATGACCGTCGGCGAGATCGCGGAGAAGTTCGACATGGCGCTGCCGTCGATCTCCAAGCACCTGGCGGTGCTGCGCGAGGCGGGGTTGGTGCACGAGCAAAAGCGCGGCCAGTTCGTGATCTACAGCCTGGCCGGCGACAGCCTGGTCAACACGCTCTACGGCTTTCTCGCGCCGTTCTGTCCCGACGCGCGACGCATCACCGCCGAACGCAAGCGCGAGCGGAAGAAGAAATAGGCGCGCGAGGGCCTGGCCTTGCGGACGCTTGCGCTGTTGGCTACGGGCCGCGCCAATCCTCCAACCCGAGCCCGCCGACGCGCGCGAACTCCCGCGCGTTGTGCGTCACGATCTTCAGCCCGCGCCGCAGGGCACAGGCTGCCAGCAACAGGTCGTAGGCGCCGATGGGCGTGCCCTGGCTGTTGAGGCTGGCGCGCAGCTGCGCCGCCACGCGCGCGTCCTCGCGCTCGAACGGCAGGACAGAGATTGTATTCAGCAGCATGCGCATGGCTTCGCGGACGCGCGGCGCCAGGCCGGGATTGCGCGCCAGCCCGTACTCGATCTCCATCTCGGTGATCACCGAGGCGGCGAGTTGTGGCGGCGCCTCCCGGCGCAGCCGCGCCATCACCGCAGGCTCGCCGCGCGCGAAATCGCTCAGCACGTTGGTGTCGAGGAGATACTTCACGACAGGGCGTCTTCAGGCGGCGACAGCAATTCGTCGCGATACGCTTCGAAGCGCGGCGCATCGGGGACGCCTTGCCACTCGAGGATCAGGGACGGCCAGCCGGGACTGCCGAGCGTCTTCTTGTCCAGCCATTCACGCACCGCCTTGCGGATCAGGCCGCTGCGCGTCTCGCCCAGCGTCCGGGCCGTGCGATCGAGTTCCTCGGCCGTCTTGTCGTCGAGATAGAGGTTGAAGTTCATGGCCAGCCCCATCGATATAACCTCATACAGGTTATATAGTGTCGATGGCCGTTACAACTGCGCCCATGCGAGGCGGATCGAAGTCGAAGTCGCCCGGTTCCTTCTGTGCCAGCGCCTCGGAAAGGCTCATCTTGCCGCCGGACAGACGCCGATAGGCCTCGATGGTCAGCAGCACGTGCGCCGGCCTGCCGCGATCGGTGATGAAGACGGGGCCCCGCTTTGCCGCCTTCTTGGCGCGGCTGGTGTCCTGGTTGAATTCGCGGCTGGTCAGGGTGGTGATGGGCAGGGGCGGGCTCCGCGGGCGATCGCTGGAGGCTATGTAGCTACGTTGCTGCTTTCCAAAAAGGCTGATTGCGAGGCTTTGCCATCGTCTGCGCGACAACAATCGACGGCGCCGCCCCAGCCCCTATGGCGCCGTCGGACTTAATTCTAGGCTGCTGGTGTGGTGCCCATGCTTCGAGACGGCCGCAAAGCGACCGCCTCGGCATGAGGCTTGAGAGGATCACTCCGGCTTGAGGTTCTTCTCGCGGATCGTCTTGCCCCAGATCTCCTGTTCCTTGCGCTGGAAGTCGGCGAATTCCTGCGGCGCGCTGGCGATGACTTCCATGTTGAACTGGTCGACGAACTTCTTGCTCACCTCGGCGCTGGTCGCCGCCTTCTTCAGCTCGGCGTTCATGCGATCGATGATCGGCTTCGGCGTGCCCGCCGGCGCATAGACGCCCCACCACGAATACGAGGTCGGCGCCTTGATGCCCTGCTCGGCGAGCGTCGGCACGTCGGGCAGCGCCGGTATGCGCTTGTCGCTCGTGATCGCGATCGGCCGCAGCTTCTTCGACGCGAAGTGCGGCGCGATCGCCGTCACGCTGGAGATCGCCGAGTCGGTGTGACCCGCCAGCGCGTCGGCCAGCAGCGGGCCGCCGCCCTTGTAGGGGATGACGTTGATGTCGAAGCCGTTGTCGCCCAGCATGCCGTTCACCAGGACCAGCGCCTGGCTGGCGGCCAGCACGCTCATCGACAGCTTGCCGGGCTTTTTCTTCGCGTCGGCGATGAATTCGGCCATCGTGTTGTAGGGCCGGTCGGGATGCGTGCCGATCGCTTGCGGCGTGCGGCCGATCAGCATCACGTTGGCGAGCTCGCTGTCCTTGTAGGGCAGGTCGGCCGTGAACAGCGGATTGAGGATGTGGTTGTCGAAGACGACCAGCCAGGTTTGGCCGTCGGGCGGCGCCTTGGCGGCGACGGTGGCGCCGACCACGCCGGTGCCGCCGGGCTTGTTGTCGATCATGATGTTCCAGCCCAGCGACGCCTGGAGCTGCGCCGCCAGGATGCGCGCCACCGGATCGGTCGAGCCGCCGGGCGGGAAGGGCACGACGAAGCGCAGCTGACCCTTGGGCCAGTCGCCGGTTTGCGCCCGCAATACCGCCGGCGCCGCCACGCCCAGCACCGCTGCCGTCCCGAGCAACGTGCGTCGCCGCAGAAGATTTTTGATGTCCTTGCTCATCGTTCCGTCCTTCCCTGTGCCCGTCTGCCCGCGGGTGGATCTGGCCGGTTAGTCGGCCTTGATTCCGCTATCCTTCACGACCTTGCCCCGGCGGTCCACCGGTTCGCGAACCCTGCCGGAGTTGCCAGCGTCCATAGGACGCGAACGGCGGGGATGCAACGGTCGCGGATGCCGTAATATGGGACGACATGGCCGGTTCGCTCGTCGCCATCATCATCGGTTTCGTCGTGCTCGCGGTCGTCTTCGGCGCGATCGAGCGGCTGTTCCCGGCGCTGCGCCAGCCGATCGTGCGGCCGGGTTGGTGGACCGACCTGGGTTACTGGATCTTCACCCCCCTGGTGACGCGCGCGGTCATGCGGGTGGCGCTGATCGCGGCGGTCGTGCCGGTGCTGCTGCTCGCCGGCCAGGGCCTCGATCCCGAGCGCATCGCCCAAGGCTTCGGGCCGCTGTCGCGCCAGCCGATCTGGCTGCAGGCGATCGAGATGATCGTGCTGGCCGACTTCCTGGGCTACTGGGTGCATCGCTGGTTCCATGGCGGCTGGCGCTGGCGTTTTCACGCCATCCACCACAGCTCGACGCATCTCGACTGGCTGGCTTCAGTCCGCCTGCACCCGCTCAACGACGTCGCCAACAAGCTCGCCATCGCCCTGCCGCTGGTCGCGCTGGGCTTCTCGCCGCTCGCCACGGCGGGCGTCGTGCCGTTCCTGACTCTCTACGCCATCCTGCTGCACGCCAATGTCACCTGGAGCTTCGGCCCCTTGCGCAAGGTGATCGCCAGCCCGGCCTTCCATCGCTGGCACCACACCTCGGCCGAGGAGGGCCGCGACCGCAATTTCGCCGGCCTGCTGCCGCTGTGGGACATCCTGTTCGGCACCTTCTGGCTGCCCGACCGACAGCCCACGGTCTTCGGCGTCGAGGACAAGGTGCCGACGCATCTGCCCGGCCAGTTGCTGTGGCCCTTCCGTCGCGAACGCGAGCGCTTCACAATCACCCGCTAAGTGCACCGTCTGTCATCCCGAGCGCAGCGAGGGATCTAGGGAAGATGCCTGGATTCCTCGCTGCGCTCGGGATGACAGAGATGCTCCTGGAATCGGCCGCCATCTTGTTCGAGCGGCCGGCAATCGGGGGAACGCCGGCATGGATTCGATCGCGCTCGCCTTCACGCCACGCTACGTGGTGTTCACGCTCGCCATCCTGGCGACGGTCGCCTTCCTTCTTCTGTCGTTCGTCTATCCGGGCTTCCTGGTGCTGTTCCTCATCGCCGGCGTGCTGACCGGCGTCGGCGTGCACGACGTCGTGCAGAAGAAGAGCAGCATCCTGCGCAACTATCCGATCGCCGCGCACATCCGCTTCCTGCTCGAGGAGATCCGCCCCGAGATCCGCCAGTACTTCCTGGAGAGCGACACCGACGGCGCGCCGTTCAACCGCGAGCAGCGATCGGTCGTCTACCAGCGCGCCAAGGGCCAGCTCGACAAGCGCCCGTTCGGCACGCAGCTCGACGTCTACGAAAACGCCTTCGAATGGCTGCATCACTCGGTCGTCGCGCGCCACCCGGCGACCGAGCCCTTCCGCGTCTCGATCGGCGGACCCGACTGCGCACAGCCCTACTCGGCCTCGGTGTTCAACATCTCGGCCATGAGCTTCGGTTCGCTCAGCGCCAACGCGATACGCGCGCTGAACACCGGCGCGAAGAAGGGCGGCTTCTACCACGACACCGGCGAGGGCGGCTTCAGCCCCTATCACAAGGAGAACGGCGGCGACATCGTCTGGGAGATCGGCAGCGGCTATTTCGGTTGCCGCAACCCCGACGGCACGTTCAGCGAGGAGCGCTTCCGCGAGACCGTGGCCGCGCCGCAGATCAAGATGATCGAGATCAAGCTGTCGCAAGGCGCCAAGCCCGGCCATGGCGGCGTGCTGCCGGCCGCCAAGGTGTCACCGGAAATCTCCATCACGCGGGGCGTGCCGCAGGGCGAGGATTGCATCTCGCCGCCCTACCACTCCGCCTTCTCGACACCGCTGGAGATGATGGCCTTCATCCGCAAGCTGCGCGAGCTGAGCGGCGGCCGGCCGGTCGGCTTCAAGCTCTGCATCGGCCATCCCTGGGAGTTCCTGGCGATGTGCAAGGCGATGATCGAGACCGGCATCTATCCCGATTTCATCGTCGTCGACGGCGCCGAGGGCGGCACCGGCGCCGCGCCGCAGGAGTTCCTCGACCACATCGGCACGCCGATGCGCGAAGGCCTGCTGTTCGTGCACAACGCGCTGGTCGGGCTCAACATCCGCGACCGCATCCGTATCGGCGCCGCCGGCAAGATCACCTCGGCCTTCGACATCGCGCGCGTCATGGCGTTGGGCGCCGATTGGTGCAACGCCGCGCGCGGCTTCATGATGGCGGTGGGCTGCATCCAGTCGCAGAGCTGCCATACCGACCGCTGCCCGACCGGCGTGGCGACGCAGGATCCGCTGCGCCAGCGCGCGCTCGACGTGCCCGACAAGGCCGAGCGCGTCTATCGCTTCCACGCCTCGACCTTGAAGGCCCTGGCCGAAGTGGTGGCCTCGGCCGGCCTCGATCATCCCAGCCAGCTGCAGCCGCGCCACTTCTCGCAGCGCATCGCGCCCAACAAGGCCAAGAGCTTCGACCGGCTGTACCGCTTCCTCGAGCCGGGCGAGATCCTGCGCGGTACCAACGATCCGCGTTACACCGGGCCGTGGCGCGTCGCGCGCGCCGACAGCTTCGCGCCGGCACCGTGATGTCGCGATCGCATATGGGCTCCGAGGCGCTGGGGGCGCGCCACTCCAGTGGCGCGGCGGCCGCACGACATGACGCGCCAGCTTTCAAGGTCTTCGGGCCGCGCCGCTCCAGCGACGCATCATGAGCGCCGCTGGAGCGGCGCGGCCCCATGACGGGGATGCCCGGGCTCGGCCGACGCGGCTTCGCGCGGGCCGCCACCGGCCTTCTCCTCGCCGGCCCGGCCACGGCGATGGCGCAGCCGGCCTGGACGATCCTGCCACCGACACCCGCGATGCCGCAGCCGACCAGCAGCGGGCGGCTGCGGATCGGCGACGTCGAGCTCTTTCACGCCGTCTTCGGCGACGGCGAGTCCGTGCTCCTGCTGCATGGCGGCATGGGCCATTCGAACTACTGGGGCCACCAGATCGCCACACTGGCGCGAAACCACCGCGTGATCGTCCTCGACACCCGCGGCCACGGCCGCAGCACGCTGTCGCCGCAGCGGATGTCGTACCGGCTGCTCGCCGACGACGTCGTGCGCGCCCTCGATGCGCTCGGGATCAGACGTGCGGCGATTCTGGGATGGAGCGACGGCGGCATCACCGGGCTGGACCTCGCGATGCGCCTGCCCGACCGCGTCAGCCGCCTGCTCGCCTTCGGCGCCAACTTCAACCTGCAGGGATTGAAGCCGGCGGGCGCGCAGAGCGCCACCTTCACGCAATATGCCGAGCGCTGCCGTCTCGACTACGCCACCCTGTCGCCGGCGCCGGCGAACTGGCAGCGCCTGCTCGACGACCTGCGCCGGATGTGGGGTTCGAGCCCGACCTGGACGGCGCCGCAGCTCGCGACGATCCGCGTGCCGACCACGATCGTCGGCGCGGAGCACGATGAGATCATCCATCGCGAGCACACCGCGGAACTGGCCGTCGCGATCCCCGGCGCCCGGCTGAGCGTGCTGCCCGGCGTCAGCCATTTCGCGATGCTGCAGGATCCCGCGCGCTTCAACGCCGAGCTGGCGGCGTTCCTGCGGCCCTAAGGGGTGAGAACGATGCTGTCATCCCGAGCGTCGCGAGGGATCTAGGGAAGCTGCCTAGATCCCTCGCGACGCTCGGGATGACAGGGTTGTGCCGATTTCAGCGGAACCAGTGGCGATAGCGCCGCCACATGTAGTAGCCCCCGATGGCGATCGTCGGAAGGAGGACGATCAGCGAGATCCACCACGAGCCACTCATCCATGCCTCCGCCGCCAGCGCGATACGGCCAGGATCATGACATCGCCGTGGGGCATGAGGAATACTAAACCGGTATGCAAGCGCTTGGCTTGACGCGACGCCCTGTTTGACTCCCTAGTCGCGGCCAAGAAGCGAGGGATCGGAGCGCGGACAATGCGATTGTCCTACGGCTGGGCCGTGGTCGGCGCCGGCATGTTGTTGACCTGCATCAGCGTCGGCTCGATGTTCTCGCTGGCGGTGTTCCAGGATCCGTTGTCGGCCGATACCGGCTGGTCGCGCACCGGCGTGTCGGGCGCGATGACGATCGACTTCGTGTGCATGGGCTTCTCCGCCTTCATCTGGGGCGCTCTGTCGGACCGCTTCGGCACGCGCGCCGTCGTGCTGGCGGGCACGGTGTTGCAAGGCATCGGCCTGGTGCTGGCCAGCCGCGCCTCCTCGCTGCTCGAGTTCCAGATAACGTTCGGCGTGATCGTCGGCACCGCCGCCGGCGCGTTCTACGCGCCGCTGATGGCCACCGCTTCGGGCTGGTTCGAGAACAACCGCAGCCTCGCCGTGGCGTTGATCTCCGCCGGCATGGGCGCCTCGCCGCTGGTCGTGGCGCCGATCGCGCGCCAACTGCTCAACGCCTACGACTGGCGCACCGCCATGCTGATCATCGGCATCGGCGTGTGGGTGCTGATGATTCCGGCGGCGATGGTGATCCGCCGGCCGCCCGCCGCCGCGCCGACCGCGCCCGGCGTCGCCGCCGAATCCGACGGCTACACATTGAGCGTCGGCCAGGCGCTGCGCACGCCGCAGTTCATCGCCATCGCGCTCACGCATTTCTGCTGCTGCGCCGCGCATTCCGGCCCGATCTTCCACATGGTGAGCTACGCCACCGCCTGCGGCATCGGCGCCATGACCGCCGTCACCGTCTACAGCGTCGCCGGCCTGTCCGGCCTCGGCGGCCGCGTGCTGCTCGGCATCACCGCCGATCGCATCGGCGCCAAGCCAGTGCTGGTCGCCGGCCTGCTGCTACAGGCCGCGGCCGCCGGCACCTATATCTTCGTCGGCGCGCTCGGCGAGTTCTACGCGCTCAGCGTCGTCTTCGGCATCGCCTATGGCGGTGTGATGCCGCTCTACGCGGTGCTGGTGCGCGACTATTTCGGGCCGCGCATCATGGGCACCTTGTTCGGCGGCGTGTCGGCCATGGCCAGCCTCGGCATGGCGCTGGGGCCAGTCGCCGGCGGCTGGGCGTTCGACACCTTCCAGAACTACAACTGGCTCTACATCGGCTCCTTCGGCGTCGGGCTGGGCGCCGTGGCGATCGCGCTCACCTTCCGGCCGCTGCGCGTCGCGCCTCAGGCCGCGAAGCCGCAGCCTGCGTAAGCACCTCGGCGATCTGCACCGCGTTCAGCGCCGCGCCCTTGCGCAGGTTGTCGCCGGTGACGAACAGCACCAGGCCATGGGCGACCGTCGGATCGCGCCGGATGCGGCCGACATAGACAGGATCGCGGCCCGTCGCCTCGAGCGGATTCGGCACGTCGCTCAGCACCACGCCCGGCGCGCGGCTCAACAGCTCGGTCGCCTGCTGCACCGAGATCGGCCGCTCGAACTCGACATTCATCGACAGCGAATGGCCGGTATAGACCGGCACGCGCACGCAGGTGCCTGAGACCAGCAGATCGGGGATCTCGAGGATCTTGCGGCTCTCGTCGCGCAGCTTGACCTCTTCCTCGGTGTAGCCGTCCTCGACGATGCGATAGTTCAGCGGCACGACATTGTGCGCGATCGGCACGGCCCACTTCTGCGGCGCGGGAAACGCAAGTGCGCGGCCGTCGTGCCCCAGCGCGCCGGAGCCCGACGCGGTGGCGCCGACCTGGTCCTCCAGCTCGCGCACGCCGACAACGCCGGCGCCCGACACGGCCTGGTAGGTGCTGGCGATCAGACGCCGCAAACCGGCCGCCTCGTGCAGCGGCTTGAGCGCCGGCATCGCCGCCATGGTCGTGCAGTTGGGATTGGCGACGATGCCCTTGGGGATCGCGTTCAGCGCGTGCGGATTGACCTCGGATACCACCAACGGCACGTCGGGATCGCCCCGCCAGGCCGAGGAATTGTCGATCACGATCGCACCGGCGGCGGCGACCTTCGGTGCGAGCTGCTTTGACGTCGCGCCGCCAGCGGAAAAGAACACGAAGTCGAGGCCGCCATAGTCGGCCGTCTCGGCATTCTCGACGACGATATCCGTGTTCTTCCAACGAATGCGCGTGCCAGCCGATCGGGCCGAGGCGAAGAGACGCAGCGAGGAGATCGGAAACTTCCGCTCCTCGAGGATCGCGCGCATCAGCCCGCCGACCAATCCGGTCGCGCCGACAATTCCAACCGCATAAGACATGGGACGCTTCTCCTTGAGTGAGCCGGAGACGGGCGCCCTTCAACGACAAAGGCCCCGTCGATCGGCGGGGCCTTGAAAGTGTTGCTCGCTGTCGTACCGTCTACCGCGCGCGCACCCTCACCGCCCCACCAGAGGTGGTCGGTTTCGGGGTGGTCTTGATGGCGACGGTCGACATCGGTTCGGGCGCGGGAATATCATTCCGAGCCGGGACGCTCAAGGGCATATCGCGAATGCCGGGCGACTTCAGGCGACGCCGACGCTTTGCTCCGCGCCCAGCTCCGGCCTGCGGTGCTTGTTGATCTTCATCCAGACATGCTCACCCGAGGTGATGGAGCCATAGCGCGGCGGCCGTTGCGCGTCGGCGCAGGTCGGCAGGCATTCGATGACGGCATCGTAGTTGGGCTGATGGAAGAAGGTCATCGAGATGCGTCGCGCCGCCTCGCCCGCCATGCGCGATGGGTTGACCACGCGATGCAGGGTCGAGACCCATCGGTCGTTGGTCCATTCGGCCATAAGATCGCCCAGATTGACGACGAACGCCCCGGGCACGTGCGGCGCGTCGAGCCATCCGCCGTCGCGCGTACGCACCTGCAGGCCACCCTCGGCCGCGTCCGGCTTGACGATCGTGAGGCTCCCATAATCGGTATGCGCCCCGGCGCGAAGCTGGCCGGGCTTGGGCGGCTCGAGCTGCGGCGGATAGTGCAGCACGCTGAAGTTGGTGATGTGGCGATCGATCTTGTCGTCGAAGTACCGCTCGTCCATGCCCAGCGCCATCGCGAAGATGCGCATCAAGGTCGACGCCAACCCCTCCATTCGGCGGTAATACGCGGTCCACGCCGTCTCGAACGCGGGCATGCCGTCGGGCCACATGTTGGGCGCGAAGAACCTGCCCGGCGCCGCGGCGCGGTGATAAGCGTCGTCGGGCGCATCGACCGGCCCGATCGAGAACGACTCCTTGAGATCGGGCGGCGTTTCCTCGTCGAGACTGTAGGCCAGCGCCTCGTTGCCCAGGCCGATGTAGCCGCGATAGCGGTCCGGCGGCATGCGATAGCGCAGTTTCTCCTCCAGCGGCCGACGGAAGAACGCCATCGACTCGCGCCGCACATCATCGACCAGGGAGTCGGCGATGCCGTGCCCCGAAACCAGCAGGAAGCCGAGATCGGAGCAGGCCGCGTCGACCCGCCGCGCCAATGCGCGGCGCTCGGCATCGCTACCACTCAGGAAGGGGGAGATGTCGATGACGGGGATGGCGCTGGTCATGCCGCGGCACAAGGCAAGCGGCGTGCCAGACGTCGCGATGATCGTGACGTGCCTGGTGCTGGTCACCATGCGACGAAAATTTGGAGCGGGCGAAGGGATTCGAACCCTCGACCCCGACCTTGGCAAGGTCGTGCTCTACCCCTGAGCTACGCCCGCGCTCCTCGCGGTGCCACACGACCGGAATCGCGTGACGGGGGCGGGAGATAGCGGCTTTCCACCGGCTTGGCAAGCTTGCTAAGCAGCGGCCCATGGATACCGAGACGCTGCCCGACGGCCACGACCTGCCGACCACGCCCGAGACCCTGCTGGCGCTGCTCACCACGCTCGGCATCGCGCACGAGACGGTACGCCACGAAGCGGTCTTCACCGTCGAGCAGTCGAGCCGCGTCAACGCCCAGCATCCGGCGCTGACCTCGGGCGTGCACATCAAGAACCTCTTCCTGCGCAACAAGCGCGAGGAGATGTGGCTGGTGGTGGCCGAGGCGCACCGGCCGATCGACCTCAAGAAGCTGGGCGAGCGCATCGGCCTGGGCCGCGCCTCGTTCGGCAGCCCCGAGCGACTGATGCGGTATCTCGGCGTGCGGCCAGGCTCGGTGACGCCCTTCGCCCTGGTCAACGACACGACGCGCGCCGTGCGCCTTGCGGTCGATCGCGTGATCCTCGCGGCGCCGCGCGCCTGGGCGCACCCCCTGGTCAACACCATGACCACGGGGTTGAGCGGCACCGATCTCGGCCGCTTCTTCGCCCATACCGGACACGCGCCGATGATCCTGGCGCTTGACTGACGTTATAATATAACACTACCGTCAGGCCATGAGACGAACGACACGGCGGCAGTTCAGCACCATCCTTGCGATGGGGGGCGCGCTGGCGGCGCTGCCGGCCTTTGGCCAGCAGAAGCCGAAGGTCGTGGCCAGCTTCTCGATCCTCGGCGACTTCGTCGCCATCGTTGGCGGCGAGCGCATCGAACTGTTCACCCTGGTCGGCGCCGACCAGGACGCGCACACCTATCAGCCGACGGCCAGCGACAGCCGCACCGTATCAGGGGCGCAGGTCCTGGTGACGAACGGCCATGGCTTCGAGACCTGGGCCGACCGGCTGGCCGGCGCCGCGCCCTTCCGCGGCCGGCGCATCGTCGCGACATCAGGGGTGCCGCGCGATCGTCATCTCGCCGACAAGCCCCATCACGGTCACAGCCACGGCCCGGCCGGCGGCAGCGATCCGCATATGTGGCAGGACGTGGCGCTGGCGCGGCGCTATGTCGCCGCCATCGCCGAAGGACTTGTCGCGGCCGATCCCGCCGGCGCCGATGGCTATCGCCAGCGCGCCGAGGCCTACGACAAGCGGCTGGCCGAGCTCGACACCTGGGTGCGCGAGCAGATCGCCACGGTGCCGGTGGCCAAGCGGCGGGTCATCACCGGCCACGACGCCTTCCGCTATTTCGCGCGCGCCTATGGCGTGACCTTCCGCTCACCGCAGGGTGTGAGCACAGCGCGGGAAGCCTCCGCGCGCGACGTCGCCAATCTGATCCAGCAGATCCGCCGCGAGGGCATCCGCGCGATCTTCATCGAGAACATGTCGAACCCCAAGCTGATCGAGCAGATCGCCCGCGAGGCCGGCGGTGTGGTCGGCCCGGCGCTATATGTCGATGCGCTGTCGCCACCGGGAGGACCAGCCGACAGCTACGAAAAAATGTTCCGCCACAACGTCGCCGCGCTGGTCGCCGGCATGGCGAAGAACTAGCCGCACCATCGACACATGGAGATCGCGCTGCGCTGAGCCAGCGTTTATATTGGCGGCATGGTCGGCCGGGTCCTTCATCGTCTTTGCGGATTGCTCGTGGTTGGCGCGCTGTGGAGCGCGCCGGCGCTCGCGCAGCAGGATTCGCCCAAGACCGAGCGCGTGACGGTCGACGGCCGCGACATGTCGATCCCGGCGCCGTTCCAGTATTGCGACCTCGACGCGACGGAAGAGCGCGACAAGCTGTTGATCGACGCGCTCGACAAGCTCGCGGCGGGCCGCCAGGTGCTGCGTCGCCTGGCGCCGTGCGAGGAGCTGAAGACCTGGCGCAAGGACAAGGATTCCGATCCGATCGAGATCATGCAGATGCTGCACGATCCGGCCGCCGGCCCGGTCGAGCGCGGCCGCATCGCCTATATCACCAGCATCGTCGCCGGCCGGCCGATCGCCGGGCGCGACGCGACCCTGAAGAAGGCGGCCGATGGCCCGCCCGCCAGCATCGGCGAGTATCGCTACGGCCATATCGCGCTGATGGAGCGCACGGACCGTAGCGTGATGTCGGCCGACGCGGTGGTCGTGGTGATCGACGGCCAGCAGCACGAGCTGGCCTCGCTGCGCGCCTGGACCTTGGCCGCCGGCCGCTCGATCCTGATCGAGGTCGTCGTGCCCTACGAGGGCGACGGCGCGGCGCTCGACTGGATGCAGACCGACCAGCGCGACCATGTCGACCGGCTGCTGTCGGCCAATGGCGAGCGCGCCCGGCGCTTCGACAGCGCCCGCCCGCCGATCCTCACCGAGCCCACCCCCAAGCCGCGCAAGCCGCCGCCGATGTTCAAGCCACGCAATCCCGACGAGGAGGATTTCTTCGCCGACTACGGCGGGCAGATCGCGTTGGGCATGATCGGCGGTGGCGCGGTGCTGATCATCGTCAGCATGCTGTGGTCGAGCCGCGTGCGCCGACCGGCGTAACCCAAATCTGTCATCTCGAGCGCAGCGAGGGATCCAAGGTGTATGGCCTAGATCCCTCGCTGCGCTCGGGATGACAGTGATGCCGGTCAGGCGACTCCCGCCCGCTCGGCCAGCCTGACCAGCGCCGCGCGATTGGTGCCGGAATAGCAACGCCCCAGCGCGTCGCGCCAGTTCAGCCAGACGTAACGGACGTGCTCATCGGGATGCAGTGTCGCGGCGAACGGCGCCACGACCTCGACGCCGAAGGTGTGCTCGACATTGTGCGTCACGTCGGGGGCGTAGCGCGGCCGCCAGCGGCCGTAGATGGCGTAGCGATTGACCAGGTGCCAATCGCTCAACGCCCCGCCGACGTCCAAACCGGTCTCCTCGCCCACCTCGCGGCGCGCGGTGTCGGCGAGCGACGCGTCGCCCGCCTCGCGCGAGCCGGTGACCGATTGCCACCAGCCTGGCCAGTCGCGCCGCTCCATCATCAAGACCTTCAGATCGGGCGTGTGGATCACCACCAGCACCGATTCCGGGATCTTGAAGCTCATCGCTGCGCGGCGAGCGCGGCCACGCGGTCGAGCGCGGCGCGCGGCAGGGGTCCCTTCTCGGCGGCGGCGATCGCCTGCTCGAGATGGTCGAGCGTCGAGTAGCCGATGATCATCGTCGTCATGCCTTCATGGGCGATAGAGAAGCGCATCGCCGCCTCGGTGAGGCTGGACGCGATGCCCTCGCGGATCAGGATCTCGAACCGCTTGGCGCGCTCGACATCGGCGCGAAAATCGCGGCCCGAGCCGATCGGATCGACCACCTGCATGGCCAACGGATGGCGCGCCTCGCTGCCGCTGAGCGCCCCGCCGGCCAGCGCGCGTATGCCGATGACGCCCATGCGCGCCTTCTTGGTGTGCTCCAGAAGGCGGCCGTAGTCCTGTCCCGGCGCGTGGGTCGGCATCGGCCCACCGGCGCTGGGATTGAGCATGTTGTACACGACCTGGGCGGTGTCGAAGGCCTGCGCGTCGACGACGCGGCGCAGGGCGCCCGACTCGCCGGTGGCGGTGATGCCGGCGAAGCGCATCTTGCCGGCGCGGCGCAGCTTGTCGAACGCCGGCACCACCTCGTCGAGCACCGCCTCGACCTTGATCGAGCCCGGCCGGCCGCTGGTCTCGATCGGGTTGTGCAACTGGAACAGGTCGACCGATTCCAGGCCCAGCCGCTTGAGGCTGGCGTCGAGCGCCTCACCGATCGCCACGCCGATATTCGGCATCTGCTCCGGCAGCAACCGCACCTTGGTGCCGACCACGACATCGGGCTTCAGCTTGGCGAGCACACGGCCGAGGTTCTTCTCGGACTCGCCGTTGCCGTAGACCGCCGCCGTATCGAAATAATTGATGCCCGCCTCCAGGGCGCGCGCCACGGCGCCCTCCTGGTCGGCCGGATCGCCCTTGGTCATCAGGCCGCCGACCGCACCGCAGCCGAAGCCCAACACCGACGTCTTCAGGCCTGTGCGGCCCAGCGTGCGCATCTCCATCGAGGCCTCCCCAGCGGTTGTTGATGCGAGCCTACGCCAGTTCGCACAGGCGGCGCTGCTCATGTTATGTTAACATCGTTCACTGACGAGAAAGCGCAGGAGAAACAACGATGACCGTGTTGGCGGGCTCGATCCTGGCCATGGCCCTGGCGACGGCCTTTTTCGTCGGCGGGCTGTAGCGCGACATTTGATTTGGCCACACGCGACGTTTGGTTTGGCCACACCCCCGAAAAAAGCCCAACGAAATCAATAGCGGCGATTTTCGGCCAGTTCGCCGGCCTGCGGGACAGATCGCAGGCACGGATCGGCCTGGAAACGTGAACAAAGTGGCCCGTTGAGGCCCTCTCGAACGGTCTTCGAAGGGGATAGGAACGGTCGGTGGACCGTATAGAGAACAACCACCAACGGAGCCCCCTTGAAGACCATCGTGATGATCGCTTGCGCCCTCGCGCTCGCTACCCCGAGCTACGCCGAGCCCATGAGCGGGCAGGCCAAGTTTGCCGATGCCGACAGCGGCACGATCAACGGCGTGCGGTTCAGGATGCAGGGGTACGACGCGCCTGAATGGGACCAGATATGCCACCGAGGCGCTCCCTTGCGGCCCTACCGTTGCGGCTTGGAAGCCGCTTCCGCCCTGCGCGCCTTCATCGCCGGCCGGCCGCTCGACTGCGACCCGGTTACGCAGGAAGACGGCGGCACGACGGATCGCCACGGCCGCACGCTGCTGCGGTGCCGCGTCGGCGGCCAAGACATCGGCGCGTGGCTCGTCGAGCGAGGTTACGTCGTCGCCTACCTGCGCTACAGCGACGACTACCTGCCGCATCAGCAGCGGGCGCAGGCGGCTGGGCTGGGTCTCTGGAGCGGCGTCTTCATGGAGCCGCAGCACTGGCGGCTCAGCAAGCGCTGGTGGTACTAGCCAGCGCACCGACTTCACCGCCGGCGGCCACCGATCAGCAGCTCGCGCGCAGCGCCTGGCTCGCCGCCGTTCTTGCCCACCGAATAGGTGGTGGACACTGGCTCGATCGCGAAGCCCTTGAACAGCGATCGAACCTCCTGCGTGTCGTTGATCGACAGTAGGAAGCGGCCCTTCAGCCGGCCGAGCTGCTCGGCCATGCGCGTGAAGTCCTCCTTGCCGAAGACGCCCTTGCCGTAGTCCGCCTCGCAACCCCAATAGGGCGGATCGAGATAGAACAGCGTGCCCGGCCGGTCGTAGCGATCGAGGAAGGCCGACCAGCCCAGCCGCTCGATGGTCACGCCGGCGAGCCGCTCGTGCACCGCTTCGAGGATCGGCACCAGCTTGGTCACGTCGAACCGCGCCGGCCCCATGCTGACGCCGAAGGTGCGCGACTTCACCTTGCCGCCAAAGCCGGTGCGCTGGAGATAGAGGAAGCGGGCCGCGCGCTCCAGGTCCGTGAGCGTGTCGGGATCGGTGGCCAGCAAGCGCTCGAAGTCCGACCTGGTCGTGAGCTGCCAGCGCAGCATGTCGAGGAACGGCACGTAGTGACGCTGCAGCATGCGGAACAGCGTCACGACGTCGGTCGAGATGTCGTTGATCACCTCCGCGTCGGCGCGGAAGGGCCGCTTCAGGAACACGCCGCCCATGCCGATGAACGGCTCGGCGTAGAGCGAGTGCCTGATCCGGCTCAGTCGCCCGACCACCGCCTTCGCCAGATTGCGCTTGCCGCCCACATAGGGCGCGACGGTGCGCACAGGCCGCACCTTCGTTCGAGTCGACTCCATGATGGTTGTAGTGCTCTCTTCGCTCCCGCCCCTGCAGGGGTGGCGGGACGGCCACGACGTGGCCGGTTGTGGCCGTGTGGATCTGAGGTCCACGGTTCGCGCTGTTGACGCAGCGCGGCCCCCGCCGGCCAGCGGCGGGGGAATAGATCGGCGTGGCGCCGCGGCGCATCACGCCACCTTCAGCCAGCCTTCCGGCATGGTGAGGATGAGCTGGTCGTTCTTCTGCTCGACGCCCGGCTCCTCGCTCTTGCGCGCCGCGCCAACGAGCTGGTCGAAGTGGCCGACATAGACCTTGGCCATCGACCGCGCCGAGCGCTTCATCTTGATCACCGACAGCGACAGCGGGCCGTGCGCCTTGGTCTTCAGCGCGATCTTGCCGGCCGCCTCGGCGCTGCCCACGAGCAAGGTCAAGGTCGTGCCGTTGCGCCAGCCGAGCTTATCGGTCATCGCGCTGGAGAGATGGACATGCAAGCCACCCCCCCCCGTCACGCGCACCTTGACGTCGGCCGTCTTCGCCAGCGGCCGCTTGAGGGTTTCCACTTCCTTCCATGCCATCGCGGATCTCCATCGTTCTCAAAGAGGACAGATACAAAGCGGGAGTTTCGAGGGGCGTGTCGTCGTCAGGTTTTCGAGGGGTGTGTTGGACGGGCCACCGAATGCTATGCGCCCTGATATGTGGGCCGATCGGCTGCTCGCCGCGGCCGGAGAGAAACGACGCGGGCTTCATCCTTCGCGAGCTGCCACTCGGCCTGCGCCTCGGCGAGATGCAGCGCCGCCTTCGCGACGATCGTCGGCGCGATCTGGCGGCGGTACTTCCACACCAGGGCGAAGAGCGACGCGCGCTGGCCGAGGCTGATCTGCTGCGCCATCGATCGCCGCTCGTCGAGATCGCGGGCGAAGCGTTTGTCGAACGACGCTGGCAGGAACGAGCATCGCGCCAGGGCTTCGATGCAGATCCGATCGACATCCGACATGACCTTCCAGACCGGCGCGACACGCGGCATCGCTTAGGCGCCCACCTTGTCGAACGCGGCGATCGCGGCATCGACCGCCACGTCGATCGCCGCGAGGTCGGTTGCCGCGGCGATCGCGTCATGCGCGTCGAGCCTGATGCTCTCGATCGTCGCCGCGACCCGGCGCCAGGCTTCGGCCTTCTGCGCCCAAACCGTCGCGATGGACTTAGCCGGCACCCTGGTTCGCAGCACCTCGGCCTCGACCAGGGGGAAGCCGGCGAAGCTTTCCGGCTCGTGCGCCAGCTCGAGGAAGCGTTCGGCCTCGGCGCGCTTCTCGGCATAGACGAGCGACTGCCCGGCGCCCGGCGTGATGAAGCGAAGGCGCGCCTGCTCCGCGCGGGCATCGATCGAGCGGGTGGCGGCGGTGCGCAGGCGGTCCAGCTCGGCCGCCTGCAGCCCGGCATCCAGACGCCAGTCACCATCGCGGAAGCTGTGCTGCGGGCTCGGCCGGCGCTTCGTCGTCGCGCCATCGGGCAACGCGCCCAGCGTCTCGACGCGCCACGACCCGCCCGTCGTCGTGTCGTAGGCCATTTGGCCGCGATGATCGGGCACGACGGTCCATTTCGCGCCATCCCACACCGCCGCCTGGTCGGCGTCGATCGCCGGCGGCTTCACCTCAGTCGTGTTGGCCGGGAAGTGATAGACGCCCGGCTCCTGCGGCGACGCCCAGGCCTGCTCGCGGCCGAGATAGGCGCCGGTGGCGGGATCGAAAGAGTAGACGGTGATGCTGTCGCGGGCGTCCACGGTGGGCCTCGTCTAGTAGCGGATGAAGAAGTTGATGGCGACGTTGCGCGGCCGCGTCTCCTGCGCGACGCGCGGCGCGGCGTAGCCGGACTTGGTGGTGATCGTGGTCGACGACGAGACGCCGTTGTTGCTGGCGTTGTCGCCGTCGAGGAAGCCGGGCGTGCCGCTGACGCCGTGCGGGAACTCCATGCCGTGCTCATGCCCCTGGAAGGCGTCGAGCTGCGCCGAGCCGAGCACACGCCCGCTGTCGACACCGCGGCCGGCGTCGAGACCGCGCAGGAACTCGCCGCGCAGGTCGGGCAGGTTGAAGGTGGTGGCGCCGTCGCCGACGCCGAACGTCGTGCCGATCGCCGCGAACAGCGCGGCGTAGGTGGTACGGCTGACAGCGGCGCCGTTGCAGGCCAGCTCGCGGCCGCCCGGCGCGTTGCGGAACGTGGCCACGATCGTGCCGGCGCCCATCGACGTCGCCGCCGCCGCCTTGGCGGCGACCGCGTCGGAGAGGTCCTGCTTGCGACCAAGCGTGAGGAAGCCCATCTCGTCGCAGAGATAGGCGACGTTAGCGAACAGATCGTCGTAGACCACGGCATCGTCGATCGACGCCGGCGTGCCCGTCCCGGGGTTGCCCGCCTGGAAGCCATGCTTGCCGACACCGTGCTTGTCGGTGTGCGGGTGAGCGCCGGTGTTCCACCTCATGCTGCAAGCTCCTCTTCATCCGGCCAGTCGTGCAGTGACAGGCCATGGGCGCGCGCGATCACGCGCTCGATCCAGTCGATTTCCGCCGCGTCGAGCGCCACGTCCTTGACGCCGACGAAGTCGACGGCGCTCGCCGCGATGATCAGTGGCGCGGTGAACAGGCCGGTGGCGTCGTGCGCGCCGGCCGCCACCTGCAGGCCGTCGCGGCGCAGGATGACGCCGCGGCCGGTGTCGCCGGTGGCGACGCGCAGCGTCAGCAGCATCTTGGAAGCACCGCCGCCGACCGCGAGCGGCATGTAGGGATCGACGCCAGGCGCGCCCAGCGACCCGACCGTCGCCACGTCGCGCGCCAGCGACACACCGGTATCGGCGCGGTCGATCTCCGTGAGCGGGTTGTTCACGAAGCTGGCGACGACGAAGATCGTCAGATCCTTGGCGTTGCCCAAAGTCAGCGGCGGATCGTCGACCGGCGGGCCGGGCGTCAGCCACGTCAGCGGCGCGCCGCGCCGGTCCTTCGGCTCGACATAGACGAAAAGCGGCTGCGTGTGCGCCGGCGCAAGTCGGCTCACCAGGCATTCGAGCCGCGCGTTGCCCCATTGGCGAAAGCCTTCGCCCATGCCGTCGCCGACGCGCCGGTCGACGACGCTGGTCGGCGGCGCCAGCACCGCCCAGGTGAAGACCGCCGCCTCCGGCGTCAGCGGCTCGCCCAGCGGATGGTTGAAGCTGGCGCCGTGGAACTCGACGATCATCACGTCGAAGCCCTGCCGCCACGCCAGCTCCATGTAGAAGCGCGGCGTCATGCTGGCGTCGCCGAGGAATTTCCGCACCGCGTCGCCGCGGCGCTGTGTCACCGTGGGCGACAGCGCCGTGCACGGGTCGGGCAGGCCCAGCGCCAGCTCCCAATCCTCCAGCATCTCGACCGTGCGGCGCGGGTCGCTCTCGCGCATCAGGTCGAGCGTGCGCTGGTCGAGCCGCGCCAGCGCGTCGCCGATCGGCCGCAGCGCGGCCAGCAGCAACGGCGCGCGCCACGGCGGCCCCTTGGGCAGCAGCGGCGCCACCAGGCTGTCGAAGTAGGCGTCGCTGTCGCGCATCAGACCCACGTGATGGTTCCCAGGGTGACGATCTGGTGCGCGGCGGGCACGACGTTGCCGACCGGCGCCACCAGCGCGTGATCGGTCTCACCCACGGCGGCGCTGATCGCCTCCGTGATGTGGCTTCGAAGGATCGTCGAGCCCAGCTCGGCCGAGCGCCGCAGCAGGTCGCGCAGCTCGGCCTCGACCGCGGCCTTCACCGTCGCCGAGTTGGGTGTGATGGTGATCTGCGGATTGATCGGCAAGGCCGTGGGCGCGAAGACTAGGATGGTCGCGCAGACCGGCCGGCGCGCGTCGAGATAGGCCTGCACCGTCGTGATGTCGCCGGCCAGCGGGATCGGATCGACGCGATCATCCATCATGAAGGCCACGCCGACCTTGCCCAGGCCGGTCCAGTTGGCTCGCGACCAGGCGCGCGTCACACCGGGCACTTCCGTCGCCCACAGCTCGTAGTCGTGCGCGGCGCCACCCTGCGGCGGCTTGCGCCAGCGCGCGAGGATGCGCGCGCGCAGCTGCTCGTCGGTCTCGACATCGGCGCCGCCGGTCGCCGCCGTCGACAGGGTCGCCGTGGTCTGCACCGCCGCGACCGGCGACACGAAATTCAGCGCCACGGCGGCGTCGGCGTTGCCGGCCATGCCGCCCAGGGCGGCGCGCACGGCCGCGGTGATGGTGCCGCCGCCGCCGATCGCCACCTCGGCGATCGTGGCGTAGCGCACGCCGTCGATACGCTGGAGCTGCGTGCCCGCGGGCACGACGGCGTCGGGCGCGCCGGTCAGGGTGGCGACGCCCTCGGCCTTCGACGCCGCGCGGCGCACCAGGCCGCGCAGGCGCGCATGATCGTCGAGCATCTCCTCGTCGGCGGTGTGCGGCAGGAATTGCCGCTTCGCCCAGTCGAGCCAGCCGTAGAGGTGGAAGACGGTCATGGCGACGACGCGCGCCAGCACGGGGAGCACGCCGAAGCGCAGGCGGCTGTCGGCGCCGGGCAGCCGTGTCGCCATGTCGGCGCGCGCCTGGTCGTCGAGCTGGCGCAGGGTTGGAAGGGGGAAGCTCACAGGAAAAATCCCGGCACGGCGCGCTGGCTACCCGTGCATCGCTTGCCGTTGTGATCGTGACCGGACAGGTAAGCCTCTTCGGTTTCGACGTGCTCAACGATGTAGACCCGCTGCCGCGTGCGACAATCGGGGCACTCCACCGTGGGGTTGCCTTGATTGTCGGCGCTGACGACAAGTGATGCGGCCTGACGCTCGCTCATGCTGCTGGCCTCCACACATGCTCGAAGGCGACGACGGCGCCGGTGACGCGCCGGTGCACAGCGACCGCGACACGCACCGCGTCCTCCTCGAAGCTCGCCTCGACGCGCTCGATCGCGGCCACGCCATCGCGCTCGATCCAGTCGATCGCCTCGCGCGCCGCCGTCTCGATCTTCAGCCGCGTGGCCTCGGTCTGCTTGCCGGGGATCAGCAGCCACAGCTTCGAGCCGATCCGGTCGGCGGGGTCCGCCTCGAGCAGATCGCCGGCCCAGCCGCGGCGGTCGGTCTCGCCGATCGGCAGCACATCGTCGGGATCGGCGCGCCGGTCGGAGAGCAGCGACACGATCAGCGCCGTGCGCAGACCCTCGTCGAGCTGGAGGTCGCCAGCGACCATCAGCAGATCGATCTCGACGTCGCGGCCGTCGACCAGGGCAAGCGCGAGATCCGTGCGGTTGCCGCTCACGGTGCGCCACCGACAGTGATCGCCACCGACGATCGGATGCCGTCCTCACGGATCGATATCCAGTGCCCGGCCTCGCCGCGGCGCAGCACCACCTTGCCGTTGCCGCGCACCCACACCTCGCCGTTGGCCTTGAGGTGCACGAAGCCGCCGGGGCTGAAGACCGCGACGTCGCCGGCGGCGAGATCCGGTCCGCCCTTGGTGCCCATGGGCAGCGCGACCAGGTGATTGGGCGAGCCGCCGAGCGACAGCGCGACCACCTCGCCACTGCCGACATTGGCGCGCAGGCCCGGTGGCCAGACGATCTCGACGCCGCCCATCACTTCGCCGGCGCGCCGCTCGATCTGCCCGCGCTGGATCGCTGGCGCATCGTCGACAAGCCGCAGCGCGGCGCGCGCCACCATGCCGGTGACGCGCTGCTGCAGCGGGCCAAGGAGGCGGGAGAGGATGGCGGGCAGTTCCATCAGTTCCTCGCCGCCTCGCGGCTCCAGCCGCTGCTGTCCCACGGGCTCTCGACGCGGCCGACGACGCCATCGGCCGTGCCGCCGCCCTTGCTGGTGTCGCTGCCGACGCGCAGATCGTAGGCTTCGGTCGGCACCAGGGTGAGCTGCGTGCGCGTGCCCTCGTTGTTGAGCGAGAACCGCGTCTCCTCGATCACCATCTCGCGGTCGAGCTTCAGCCACTCGGGATCGACGATGCGCACGCGCCGCGCCACCGGCCACAGCGCCTCGCTGGCGTCCTCGGTGACGAAGACGCGCCAGCCCTTGAGCGTGATGGTGAGCCGCTCGCTGGCGCCGATGCGCTTGTTGCGTTCGTTGATCAGCTCGTCCTGCAGGCTGAGACCGCTCTCGGCGTCGGGGTCGCTCACCACCATCATGCGGAAGCGCTTGACGCCGGCGTCGGTGACCGCGCCCTTTAGATGCGCGCGATCGGCGACGGCGTTGGTTCCGGTCGCGCCGGTCTGTCCCTTGCCGACATAGAGGCTGAAGCGGTCGGTGAGATCGCGCTGCGCCTCGGCCGACAGCACATTGACGCGCCGCGCGATCAGCGTGTGCAGCTCCTTCTCCAGCGGCTTGACGAACACCAGGCGTCCGCGCGGATCGGTGACGCCGATGACGCCGCGCTTCTTCGCCGCCTTCTCGATCACGTCGAAGACCTTGTCGCCCTCCTGGGCGGTGACCTGCGGCAGCGGCCGGCCGGTGTCGGCCGCGAGCAGGCCATGCGCGCCCTCGCCGCGATCGCCGGCGCGCAGCACCGTCACGCCATAGGGCGCCGCCAGCTCGGCCGCGAGATCCTGCAGGGTGATGTTGGACCACTGCACCTTGCCGCCGGCGACGGCACAGTCGACCAGGTCCGCCGTGCGCGAGCGCCCGGCGCAGCGCAGCTCGTGATTGCCGGCGTCGAAGCTGGGCGTCACGTCGTCGAGATGGCCGGTCATCACCAGGTCGTCGCCGATCAGCAGCTCGAATTCGTCGCCGGCCTCGATCGGGCGCGCGCGGTCGCTCGCCCAGCGCTCCGTCAGGGTCATGTCGAAGGCGTTGGCCATCGCGCCGCAGGAGCGCGTGATGGCGACGTCCTTCCAGCCTTCGTGGATCTCGCCGTTCACCTTCAGGCGCACGCGGTCGCGCGGGTCGATGGCGGGTTCGCTCATCGCGATCCCCGCTTTGGCTTCTGCGGCGCGGGCCGCGGCTCGGTTACGCACCAGCACGCCATCAGCACGATCCGTGCGCGCGGGGCGAAGGGGTTGGTGCCCGGCGGAATACGCCACGTCTCACCGGAACCACCACAGCGCCGACAATTTGGATCTGGCTTTGTCATGTGCGCAGCTCCAGCGGTGCGAGCGCTTCGATCGGCGCGCCGCCGGGCACGAAGCCGGGATGGCGCACGCCGTTGCGCACCACCAGGTCGGCGGCCAGGCGTAGCGCGCCGCGCTCGCCGGCGTAGAGCTGGTGCGCCAGCGCCATCGCCGGCAGGGTGCGCGACGGTGTCAGGCTGACGACCGGCCGCAGGCTGGCGCCCGCCTCGACCAGGCGCGTGACGATGGTGGCGCGCAGCACCGCCAGCGCGCCGGCGACCTCGTGCTCGCCACGGTCGCCGGCGACCAGCATGGCCTCGTCCAGTCGTCCGGCGAGATCGTCGCGGTAGGACCGCGCCTGGTTGGCGCTGTCGAAGGTCCGGCCCGCCGCCAGCTCGACCTCGCTGATCAGCGCCAGCCGGCTCGCCGTCGCCGACAGCGCGTTGATGGCGCCCTCCAGCTCGAGGTGGCTCGATCCCGTGCCGGGCACCAGGTCGTGCGACGCGTCGAAGGCCGATAGAGCGTCGATCGAACGGCGGCGCTGGTCGTCGTCGAAGTCGCGCGGCGTGCCGTCGTCGTTGACCGTGAGCGCGCCGAAGCCATCGCCGACCAGGCTGGCGATCGCCGCGCCATCGCGCACCAGGCTGGCGGTGATCGCCGACACGGTCATCACGTCGCGCACCGCCGCCAGCGCCGCGGGCGAGATCAGCCCGCCGACGTCGAGCACGCGGCCCATCAGCCCGCCGAGGAAGCCGACCGCGAAGTCGGCGAGGAACTGGCGCCAGTGCGTGATCGCCCAGGCGGCGGCCAGCGCGCCCTTCACCGCCAGCCGCGCCGTGGCGATCGAGCTGGCGAGCTGCGCCAGCGGATCGGCCTGCGTCGTCGGATAGGTGTTGCCGCGGTCGACCTCGAACTTCAGCGACAGGCGGATGACGCCGCCCTCGGCCGAGCTGTATCGCTCGGAGACGCCCATGCAGACGCATTTGCGCTGCCCGGCATAGGGATGCACCAGCTCGCCCGGCTCGCCGCGCCGGCACGCCTTCACGAGTTGATCGCGTGCCGCGAACAACCCGGCGCCGAGATCCGAGCCGATCAGCAGCGCCTCGATCGTGAAGCTGTCGGGCAGCTCGCCCAGCGCCTCGTGCCAGCGGCCGTCGCGCTGCGGATAGTCGTGGTTGGCGAAGCGCTGGCCGCTCTCCGCCGTGGTGTCGCTGTAGCGGAACGCGATGCCCCTGAAGCTGGCCGGCCGCAGCTGCGCGCGCCAGCCGGCGCCCAGGCCCAGCGACGGCAGCGCCCTGCCCAGCAACTCGGCGATCATATGAACCGTCCTGCGCGACCGCCGGCGCGCGCGCCGGTGATGCGAGCGTCGGTGCCGGGCTCGGCGCTCACCACGACGCGGATCTCGCCGTCGACCGTCGCCGGCGGCATGCGGCCGATCAGGCTGCCGGCGCCGGAGCCCAGCACCGGTGCCGGCCGCGCGATGCCGCCAATCGCGGCGCCACCGCCCGCACCACCAGGCGCGCCTGACGAGAACGGATTGACGCTGTCGATCGCCGCGCGTGCCTCGCGCACGATGGACATGAGCTGTTCCCACTTCTTCTCGATCCAGGCGACGGCGCCGTCGAAGCCTGACGTGATCGAGGCCCAGATCTCGGCGAAGGCGGCTTTCAGCGGCTCCCACGCGCGGATGATCTTCATCGGCACGTGCCAGAACGGCGCCAGCACGGCCATCAGCAGCTGCACGGCCTGGCCGGTGTCGGTGTCGAGGAAGCGCCACACCTCGGTCCAGTTCTCGTAGAGGAACCAGGCGGCGGCGACGATCGAGGCGATCGCCAGCACGATCCA
>LNFM01002990.1_pt1 | contig 37373 bp, 41 predicted proteins | sample 596031 | NCBI WGS metagenome assembly LNFM01 (sample SAMN04254537, study PRJNA301005) | activated carbon metagenome | isolation source: dual media filters at the Ann Arbor, Michigan drinking water treatment plant | place: USA: Ann Arbor | reverse complement strand
CATCTGCGCCGCCGAGTGATTCGTCGAGCATTGCCGCGAAATCGTCGCGGGTCGGGTTTGGCGAAGTTGCCATGTTTGAGTGATCCTAACTAACGTTTTTATCCGGCCAATCGGTTGGTTCCGATGGTCTTTTGACCAGAAATGCCCCAACGACCCCATGCCGAAAAGGCGTTCAAATACAGCAGGTATCGAATTGAAAAACCACGTCATGCTGAACTTGTTTCAGCATCCATCCATCAACTTAGACCTTCGGTCTGTGAGGCGAAATAGACCCTGAAACAAGTTCAGGGTGACGGTGCGTTCTATCCGAACACTCCGGCCACTTAGCCCTTGCGGAGACGAGCCTCCACCAGCGCAATCGCGGCTTGAACGGCTGCGCCTATAGTCAAATCGCCGGTATCAAGCAAGAGTGCGTCTTCGGCTGGCTTTAACGGCGCATCGGCGCGGGTGCTGTCACGGATATCGCGCGCTTCTATGTCGGCGAGAATATCGGTGAAATTCACATTCATTCCGTGCGAGAGCATCTCGCTATGCCGCCGCCGCGCGCGGACTCCGGCAGGCGCGGTGACGAACAGCTTTACATCGGCATTTGGCGCAATCACGGTTCCGATGTCACGGCCGTCGAGCAAGGCACCGCCGGGTTGGTTAGCGAAATCGACCTGGCGTTTGTTAAGGGCGGCGCGAACGGCGGGGTGAATGGACACCCGGCTTGCCAACCCTCCGATCTCTTCGCTCCGCAATATGGGATCCTCGAGAAGGGCATCAGCGAACTCGCATCCGGCTAGCGCCTCCGCCGCGTCATCGGGATCGCCACTGTTCAACTGCACCTGCCGCCCCACCGCACGGTAAAGCATCCCTGTATCCATGAGCGGTAGACCGAAATGCGCCGCCAATGCCTTGGCCAATGTACCTTTGCCCGATGCAGTAGGTCCATCGACTGCGATGATCATTTTAAGGCGTCCGGGTTCTGACTGTCTGCATTACGCGCCCGTAGCGCCTTGAAAATGCCAAACAGCGCAATTGCCATCCAGACAACCTCAAGCACCATAGTCGGTAGATTATAATTCACCGTCAGCGAAACAGTGAGCAAAGCCGCGCCCACCAAGTTCGATATGTTGAACCACAAGGCGTTCATCTGAGTCGTTAAGTTGCTGTAGGCGAAGGCCGCGACGATAAAAAAGCTGCCTGCAAAACCGATCAGGTCCGCTGCGAATGGGGAGAGATAATCGTTCAATTGGAGACTTTCAGGCTATCGATGATCGCTTCGAACGTTGGGAAGCTTGTTGCAATCGGCGTTACGTCATCGACCGTCACACCGTGATAGCTGTGCTGTCCGGCCACCGCAAAACTCATGGCGATGCGGTGATCAAGCGCGCCGGCGACTGTCGCGCCACCTTCAAGCGGTTCGCCGCCGGTGCCTTCGATGACCAAGCCGTCTTCGCGCTCGTCGACGTTCGCGCCGATGGCTTTCAAGCCCGTTGCCATCAATGCCAGCCGGTCGCTCTCTTTGACGCGCAGTTCGTCTAGACCGCTCGTAATCGTCCGACCTTGCGCAACGCTGGCGGCTACAAAGAACACAGGAAATTCGTCGATCATGCTCGGCGCGACATCAGGCGGAACTTCGATGCCGCGCAACACTGAATGGCGCGCGGTGATGTCCGCGACCGGCTCGCCGCCAATCTCGCGTTCGTTCGAATAGGTTAAGTCAGCGCCCATCGCTTCAAGCATTTTGTAAATGCCGGTACGCGTCGGGTTCATGCCTACATGGGTGACAGTGACTTCACTGCCCGGTGTAATCAAAGCGGCGACAATCGGGAAGGCGGTGGACGATGGGTCGCCCGGGACTTCGATGGTCTGTGGGCGTAGTTCGGCCCCGCCAACCAGACGGATGTGCCGCACGCCATCGGCATCGACCTCAATACTCAACTCCGCGCCAAAACCGCGTAGCATCCGCTCGCTATGGTCGCGGGTGGGGATGGGTTCGATAACTTCGGTGATGCCCGGCGCATTGAGGCCCGCCAGCAGCACCGCGCTTTTCACCTGCGCAGAGGCGACTGGCAGGCGGTAGCTGATTGGGATCGCAGGCACCAATCCGCGCACCATTAGGGGCAATGTGCCGCCGGGGCTTGCGGTAAATTCCGCGCCCATCAGGCTAAGGGGATCAATGACGCGGCCCATCGGGCGTTTTGACAGGCTGGCATCGCCGATAAAGGTCGCGGTCAGCCGGTGACTGGCGACGAGCCCCATCAACAACCGCGTTGATGTGCCACTATTCCCCATATCGAGTGCGCCTGCGGGTTGCATTAGGCCGCCGACGCCAACGCCGTGGACGGTCCAGCATCCTTCGCCAGTGCGTTCTATGGTTGCTCCCATCGCCCGCATTGCGGCAGCGGTGGCGAGAACGTCTTCGCCTTCGAGCAACCCCGTTATCCGGCTTTCGCCGACCGCGAGCGCACTGAGCATCAACGAGCGATGCGAGATCGACTTATCGCCGGGCACGCGTACAGTGCCGCGCAAGGGGCCGTTGTTGCGGAATGTGGCGGGGCGGGGATCGGCGCTATGCATGTCGCTCCGCGCTTTGCGGTTGATGGACGCCCAAGTCAACGGCACACTAATTTTTGACACCGCCGCTTTGCTGTGGCAATGGCCGCGCCAATCAACGGTGATTCCGCCTAAGGCGTCGCCTTTCCAAACTATCTCAGAAGGATTTGAGCCTGCCATGATTAAGGCTGAATGGGGAACCAAGCGCACTTGCCCGAAATGCGGCACGCGTTTTTACGATTTGACCAAGGATGCGCCTGTCGAGTGCATTGAATGCGGCAACCAGTGGACGCCCGAGCCAGTGCTGAAATCGAAGCAGCCACTGCCGTTCGAAGAGGTTGAGAAGAAAAAAGACGACGCCGATCTGGCCGATGATGATCTCGACATTGATGTCGACGCAGTCGACGGCGATGTTTCGCCGGACAATGATGTCGACCTTGGCGGCGACGAAGATCTGGGCGTTGCTGGCACTGAAGGTGACGCAGACGAAATCTGACGCGAAACTTCGCTCTTGATATCACCAGATTTCGGCAGGATGGGGCCTTAGCTCAGCTGGTAGAGCGCTTCGCTGGCAGCGAAGAGGTCAGGGGTTCGACTCCCCTAGGCTCCACCAACATTCGCCCCCTTCGGGGAGCTAAGACTGGCAAACCGGTCTAGCGCTGATAAGGGCGTCTCGTTTCATCAATTTCGTCATTCTGAACTCGTTTCAGCACAACTTGCGACGTTAGTCTGTTATACCGAAACGAGTTCGGGATGACGAAATCGTTTTGATAGCCTAAAGGCCAACCCATGCATTTTCTCGACCAAGCAAAGATTTTCATCCGTTCGGGCGCGGGCGGGCCCGGGGCTGTCAGTTTCCGGCGCGAGAAATATGTTCAATATGGCGGTCCCGATGGCGGCAATGGTGGCAAGGGCGGCAACATCATTTTTGAAGCGGTTGCTGGCCTGAATACGCTGATCGATTTCCGCTACGCCCAGCATTTCAAGGCGCAGCGCGGTATTCAGGGCATGGGCCGTGACCGTCACGGCGCTTATGGTGAAGACCTCGTCATCAAGCTGCCGGTGGGCACACAGGTGCTGGCCGATGATGAGGAGCGCACTTTGTTGCTCGACCTCACCGAAGTTGGCCAACGAGTCGTGTTCCTGAAGGGTGGCGATGGCGGGCGCGGGAACGCGTCTTACAAGACCTCGACCAACCGCGCGCCAACGCAGCATGGGCCCGGCTGGCCGTATGAAGAAATGTATGTCTGGTTACGCCTGAAGCTTCTCGCCGATGCCGGTTTGGTCGGGATGCCCAATGCCGGCAAATCGACCTTTATCAATCAGGTATCCAACACCAAGGCGAAGGTCGGTGCCTATCCCTTCACAACCATACGTCCGCAATTGGGCGTCGTCAGCCATAAAAGCCGCGAGTTCGTGCTTGCCGATATTCCGGGTCTGATTGCCGGGGCGGCCGAAGGTGTTGGCATTGGCGACCGCTTTTTGGGCCATATCGAACGCTGCCAGATACTCATACATTTGATAGATGCGACGCAGGATGATCCGGTTCTGGCGTGGCAGACAGTATGCGACGAACTTGCTGATTATGGTGCAGGACTTGAGGACAAGCCACAGATTGTGGCGCTGAACAAAGGCGATTTGCTCGATCCCGAACTGATGGCCGACATTGCGGCGCAATTGCAGGCGGCGGGCGCGCTGGATGTGATCGCGATTTCGGGCGCGACCGGGCAAGGCGTCCCCGAAGTGCTAGACCGCGTGCTTGAAGCCCTCCCAGCCAAGAGCGGGCTTGAGTCTACACAAAACACAGGGATTTCGGAAGACGGGACATGGTCGCCGATCTAAACCCTGCTGCCTTCCTGCCGACAACTTGCCCCCTGCTCGTGGTCAAGGTCGGCTCATCGTTGCTGGTGCAGCCCAACGGCGGTGTACGCCGCGAATGGCTGGAAACTTTGGTCGCCGATATCAGTGCCCGGCATCAGGCAGGTCAGCGGATCATTATCGTTACGTCGGGCGCGATTGCGCTCGGTGCGCGGCAGATGGGCTTTGACAAGGGCGGGCGGGCCAGTCTGGCCGATGCGCAGGCCGCGGCGTCCGTTGGGCAGATTATCCTCTCGGGGATTTGGGCAGAGTTGCTTGGGGGACAAGGTTTGGCTGCGGCACAACTGCTCGTGACCCTTGATGATCTTGAGGACCGGCGGCGTTATCTGAATATCGCGGCGACGCTCGACCGTTTGCTAGGCGCAGGCGCGGTGCCTGTGATCAACGAAAATGACAGCGTTGCAACGGAAGAAATCCGCTTCGGTGACAACGACCGTCTGGCTGCGCGGGTTGCGCAGGCAGCAGGGGCTGCGGGCGTTGTATTGCTGTCAGATGTTGATGGGCTTTACGACCGCGCGCCGCATTTGCCGGGAGCGGAGTTGTTGTCAGCAGTTGAAAAAATCGACGGACGCATCCGCATCATGGTCGCCGAAGGGTCATCGTCGGGCATGGGATCGGGCGGTATGGCGTCGAAACTTGATGCTGCCGATATTGCGACGCGGGCAGGCATTGGAATTGCTATTACCTCGGGCCTTAACGACCATCCCCTGGCGGCGCTGGAACAAGGCGGGCCGTCTACCTTCTTCGCGCCCCGCGAAGGCGGGTCGGCCCGCAAGAGCTGGCTCGGCGGGCGGCTCACGGTCAAGGGCCGAATCCGGGTAGATGACGGCGCTGTTCGCGCGCTAACCGCTGGTAGCAGCCTGCTTCCGGCAGGCGCTCTCAGCGTCGAAGGGGAATTCAAACGCGGCGACGTCATCGACATCAGCGCCGATGACGGCATCGCCATCGCGCGCGGACTTTCGGAATATGATGCCATCGATGCCGCGCGAATCTGTGGACACCGGAGCGGTGAGCTGGAAGCCATTCTCGGAACCGTCCCGCGCTCGGTTCTGGTTCACCGCGATCAGTTGGTGCTGCTTTGAAGACAGTCGCGCTGACCGGTGCAACAGGGTTTGTCGGACGGATAACGCTTGACCGCTTAATAGAGGCAGGATGGAAAGTGCGAGCGCTAACCCGGCGTAACCAACCCAAAAAAGCTGGCGTGACCTGGGTTCATGGCGCGCTCGACCAGCCCGAAACCCTCGAAGAGCTGTGCGAAGGTGCGAGCGCCGTCCTGCATGTTGCTGGCGTTGTGAACGCGCTCGATGTTGCAGGATTCGAGGCTGGCAATGTCACCGGCACCGCAAATATGCTCGCTGCGGCGAAAGAAGCGGGCATTCGGCGTTTCGTACATGTCTCTTCACTTGCCGCAAAGCATCCGGAGCTTTCGCTTTATGGCGCGAGCAAGGCACGTGCGGAGAGGCTGGTCGGTGCTTCCATGCTCGACTGGACGATCATTCGCCCGCCCGGTGTTTACGGCCCCGGCGACACCGAGATGTTCGACATGTTCCGTCTGGCTGAGAAAGGTTGGGCAATATTGCCGCCGCGTGGGCGGGTATCAGTCATTCATGTCGACGATCTCGCGCGCTTGCTGGTGGCGTTATTGCCCGCGCATGACGACGCGACTGTTCGGATATTCGAGGCAGATGACGGCACAAGTGATGGCTGGACCCATGAAGCCTTCGCCCGCGCAATCGGCTGGGCGATCGGACGGCGAGTGAACACGCTTCATGCCCCGCGATTCTTGCTTAAACTCGCAGGACAAGCCGACCGGCTTTTTCGCGGGAAAAAGGCCAAGCTCACGCCTGACCGTGCCAGTTACCTGTCGCATCCCGATTGGACCACCGACCGCGCCGCCATACCATCACCTGCGCTTTGGACACCGCAAATTGAAACGCGGCAGGGTTTGAAGGATACCGTGCGATGGTATCGGGCGCAGGGCTGGATGTAGCCAGATTTTGCCCTTATGCCGCCTTAATCGGTTGCCATAGGGCGGGCAATTAGAAGGAAATCATATGACCGAACGCAGCGACATGTTTGACCGGCTAAAGGGCCTGATTGAGCCGTTCAATAAAAAGGGTGTCGCCGTTACCGACTCAACGACCTTTGCCGGTGACCTTGAATGGGATAGCCTGACGGTCATGGATTTCGTCGCCGAGGTGGAGGATAGCTTCGATATCGTGATCACGATGAACATGCAGGCAGAAATCGAAAATGTCGGCCAGCTGGTCGATGCGGTAACGAAGCTGACGGATTGAGCCTGCAATGACCGACCTGTTCTCCAAATTCGATGCACTTATTGCGCAGCGTGAAGGCCTGCTTTCAACCGGCGTAATGGATCCTTTCAGCCTCGTGATGGAAGAGGTGAAATCACCCACCGTCGCGGTTGTGAACGGCAAGGAAACCATCCTGCTCGGCACCTATAATTATATGGGCATGACATTCGATGACGATGTCATTGCGGCTGGCAAGAAGGCGCTCGATGAGTTTGGTGCAGGCACCACTGGTAGCCGCGTTTTGAACGGTACGTTTCAGGGTCACAAAGAGTGCGAGGACGCGCTTAAAGAATTCTACGACATGAAATATGCGATGGTGTTTTCCACGGGCTATCAGGCCAATCTGGGAATCATCAGCACGATTGCAGGCAAGGGCGATTACATCATCCTTGATATCGACAGCCATGCCTCGATTTACGATGGCTGCAAAATGGGCGATGCCGAAATCGTCGCGTTCCGCCACAATGATGTCGAAGCGCTCGAAAAGCGGCTGAAACGGCTGCCTGCCGATGCGGGCAAATTGGTGGTGCTTGAGGGCGTCTATTCGATGCTGGGCGACGTCGCTCCGCTGAAGGAAATGATCCGCGTGTCGAAAGAAGCAGGCGCGATGATATTGGTCGATGAGGCGCATTCGATGGGCTTTATCGGCGAAAATGGTCGTGGTGTTGCCGAAGAACAGGGCGTGCTCGATGATGTCGATTTTGTGATTGGCACGTTCAGCAAGTCGGTCGGTACCGTCGGCGGCTTCTGCGTATCGAACCATCCGAAGTTCGAAATCATGCGGCTGGTCTGCCGTCCTTATGTGTTTACCGCGAGCCTGCCGCCAGCAGTTGTCGCCTGTTCGGCAACCAGCATCCGCAAATTGATGCACGGCGGCAACAAGCGCGCGCATCTGTGGGAAAATTCAAAAACGTTGCACAAGGGCCTGCGCGATCTCGGTTTCCAGCTTGGTACGCCAGAGGCGCAGAGCGCGATCATTGCGGTAATCATGCCCGACCTCGGACAGGGTGCCATGATGTGGCAGGCTCTGCTGGAGAATGGCCTTTACGTAAACCTGGCCCGTCCGCCCGCAACTCCGGCGGGCATGACATTGCTACGTTGTTCGCTGTGCGCCGAGCATACAGCTGAACAGGTGGCAGATATTCTCGACCGTTTCGAACGCGCGGGCAAGGCCGTGGGAATTATTTGAAAACCGCCGGGGCGACATGACCAGACTTGATCGCCGCGAACGCATCATGGCGACAGGTTTCGCCGCAATGGCGGGCATGGTCGATGCAATCGGGTTTATGGCAAGCGGCGGTTTTTTCTTATCATTCATGAGCGGTAACTCGACTCGGCTGAGCATCGGGCTGGCCGAAGGCGCTCCTTATGTCTTCATGGTCGCTGCACTGATTATCAGTTTTGTCTGCGGAGTAATTTGGGGCTCGCTGACCGGAAACGCCAAAAATACGGCGGCGAACAAGCGGCAGGCGGTGATATTGGCCGGAATTTCGGTATTGCTAGTCGTCGCGCCAATATTGGCAGATTTTGGATGGCTGCTTCCCGCCATTTGCGTCGCAGCTTTTTGCATGGGCGCAGAAAATACATTGTATGAACGCGAAGGTTCGATCTCGTTCGGGCTTACATACATGACTGGCGCGCTCGTAAAAATCGGCCAAGGTATCGCAACTTTGCTGCGCGGCGGATCAAAGACGGCGTGGTTGCCTTATTTATTCTTATGGGCGGGGCTGGTCAGCGGAGCGGTCATTGGCGCATTGCTGTTCACCAAATATAGCATTTACAGCCTGTGGATGCCGGGCGCACTTGCCGCGATTTTTGCTATGGTGTCGGCCCGAGCCAAGCCGTTGCCTAGAACCTAGCGCACGGCGCCTTTCACCAGCAATCTCGGCACCAGAAACAGCGCCGCCACTAAAGGCCATCGCCTTTGCCATGGTTTTATCTCAATTTGCGTTCCGGCATGGCGGTTGATCTTCCATGCCAGATAATCGATGCCGCCTGCATACGTAAACGCCGCTTTGGCTAGCCGGGCGACAGTCAGCATTTTGCCGCGGCGGCGAAGTGCGGGCCAGCGTTTGCGCTCCTGCATAATCCGCCCGTACGGGTCAGGCAGTATGTGGACTTTGTCGCCGCGCAGTTCGTTGGCAATTGGCGTATGGCGCAGCGCGGCCAGGCCGAAGCGGTCGTAGCGTACCGGATCAAATTCAACCACTGACGCAGGCCGGTCATTGCGCTCTGCGCGCAGTTCGGCACCATAGGTCATCTGGAACCCTGATTGCCACAAATCGAGTACGCCAACTTCGCGCTCGGTAGTTGCCAACGCTGCATTGAGCAATGCTGGTGCGGCGCCCGAAATCGCCTTTGCAGCCATCTTCCGAGCCGCATCATCTGCCGCCCACACCAATCGCGACGGCTGGGCAAAGCGCGCCCAAACCGACACCGCCGATGCCGCCGGCCGGTTGAGGTCGTGAAAATCCTCTTCGCTCAGTATCGCGACTTTGGCCATCAGGCGTTCAAACTGAAACGGAAAGACGTTCGGCGGCAAACGCCGGTTCCATTTTGCAAGCCACTTGCGATCATAGGCGGAATCATAGCCCGACACGATCAGATAGAAATCGAGCATCTGCCCTTCGAGCTGCTCCGAGCGCAGGCATGATCCGTAAAATAGCACCGCGCGGGCGGCATTGGGATATTGCGCTGCGATATATTCAGCGAAGGCATGCACTTGTGGCAATGCCGGCACAGCGATTTCATCGGCTACCAGTTGGGTGAGCGAGAGCATGTCCGCGCCTTAGCGGTTTTCATTACAGCTTGTTAAGCAGGAATGTCAGGCGGCAAGACGGAGGAACGGAACCGGCGGTGTGGAGCGCAATACGATGGGCTGGCCCGACTTTGCCTCAAACACCTCACCGTCGAGAACCACGCTGCTCTGTTCGCTGTCGATCCGAATGCTATCGCCTTCTTGCAGATGGAGCCCGTTGACCTTGTGCCGCCCTATCCGTCCCAATATCGATGTAAATATCGTGTGAATCATCGCGCCAGGGCGCTGATCAATTGCCAAGAATTTCATATTGCCGCGCCCAACCTCTCCGGCCTTGCTACCGAGTAGCAATTTTTCAAGCGTCGTCACGATAAGCACCGAGAATATTCCCTGCAACTCACCTTTGCGGACGAACGAAACGCTGACGGGTTTGGCACGCCTCGGAAGGAAATCCGCCTTCAAGCCAAAAATCGCTGAGAACATCACGGCTACCGCAGCCAAGAAATGACTTAGCCCGTTGGGCAGACCCAGCGGATAGATTTTGTGGCGGCAATAGAGGATGGTTTCGGCCAATCCTGCTCCGCCCAGAAACATGCCGAGGACGGGCCGCGCACCCTCGCTACCATCGGTGAGCGCGATCATTTCGCGCGCTACGATATGCGCCGACATGTCACCCTTTGCGACCTCGATGATGCGTTCCAGCGCAACGAGCGGATCTCCCTCGGCACCCAAATCGAGCGCGATCAAGTTGGTTTTGCCGTTCGGCAACACCGCCACTGGCGGCGGGTTACCGTTGAAATGGCCGCCATGGTAAAGCTCGGTCAACGCCGACTGAACGGTTCCATCACCGCCATTGATAACCAGTACTTTGGGCTTGACCCTAGCAATCATTTCCAAGGCCTTTGGGACCTGCGTAATATCCTCAACCTCATAATGGAATATGTCGGGATGGCGGGCGCAATAGCACCGAACCGCCGGCAATAGCGATTTGTTGCCGGTCGAATTGGGGTTCGAAAGAAGTGCTACCAGGGCCAATAGGGTTCCGTCACATATATCTAAGGTTGATGGAAATGCGCGTCACACCGGGACCAGCCTGGAAAGCAACCTTGCTGACTGCCGGCTTGCCCAGGTTCAAAATGTTGATGCTCGGATTGTTTGAAAATCCGCCGCCATCCTGGCTGATATCGGTTTTGCCATTGGCATTGCGATCATGACGCACCGCGATGCCATATTTCCCTTCGGACGGTACCGGCACACAAAAGCTCATATTGCCCGCGTTGGCGCGGGTTTCGACACGATGTAGCCAGCGGCCCTTGGCCAGCCAGGCGCTACCGGTGGCAGGATAAGACTGCACGCGGATGCGTCCTGCCGATTCCTTCACACCGCGCACACTAACAAGCACCGCAGGGCCCTTGCCCGCAGCGCAGCGCGAAAGATCATTGCTGACTTCCTGACCGGAAGCAATTGCAGCGCCCGAAAACAGCACCGCTGCAGCGGCCAAAGAGGCTAAAAACTTACTCATTCTATTACTCCTGGAACATTATCCGCGGGCGCACCCTCCTGAGCACGCCATCGATATTGCCCCTGAACCTGTTACCGTCTATCGGATGAGTTTGCGGCCAAATTAGGGTGACAGGGCGACCATAAGTTGAAATTTCTGACCGCCACCGACCGCTACATCTTCCGACTTGTGATGCTGCCCCTGCTATCGACGCTGGCGATTGCCGCATCCTTGCTACTGCTGGAAAAGATGTTGAGCCTGTTCGATTTCGTCGCAGCCGAGGGTGGGCCGGTCAATATCGTTTGGCGCATGCTTGCTAATCTGCTGCCCGAATATCTCTCGCTCGGGATACCCATCGGGTTACTGCTTGGAATATTGTTGGCTTTCCGGCGCCTTGCAACTTCGTCAGAACTGGACATTTTCCGGGCGGTGGGGATGAGCTATTTTCGCCTGCTGCGCGTACCGTTCATGTTTGCGATTGCGCTGGCGGCAATCAACTTCACCATTGTCGGATTCCTTCAGCCGACTGCGCGCTACTATTATGAGGAACTTCGTTTCGAGCTGCGCTCGGGCGCGTTCGGGGCAAAGGTCCGCGTTGGCGAATTTAACAATGTAGGCGAAAATTTGACCGTGCGGATCGAGGAAAGCCGCAATAATGGCAATCAACTGACAGGCATGTTCGTATATGCCGAAAGCAAAAGCGGTCAATCGCTTGCGGTGACTGCAGAAGAGGGGCAATTCCTGCGCACCGACGATCCTGACACTATCCTGCTGCGGCTGGAAAAGGGCACTTTGGTGCACGATGCGCCCAATTTTAAAACACCACGGGTGCTCAGCTTTACCAGCCATGATGTGCCGATTCCCCTGCCGCGCATAGAAAATTTCCGGGCACGCGGCGGCAAGGACCGCGAATATGTCCTTACCGAATTGGTCCGCATCGGCGGGGATAGTGCAAAGCCGACAATCGAACGCAATAAGGCCTGGGCCAATTTCCATTTCCGCATGGTCGAAGTGGCGATGATGCTGCTGTTGCCGTTCCTGGCAGTTGCGCTCGCCGTTCCGCCCAAGCGATCAACATCTGCGCTTGGGGTGTTTCTCGCTATTGTGATGGTGGTGACTTATCATAAGATCAACGAATATGCCGAGGGTGTCGGAGGAATGGGAATCGTTGATCCATTCATCGCTTTGTGGGTGCCGTTCCTGTTCTTTGCAGCGCTGATCCTATGGATGTACCATATTATCGCGCATGTACCTGGCGGTCAGCCGATTGGCGCGCTCGAAGTGTTTGCCGACAAGATCGGCAAATCGATCCGCAAAACATTCAGCTTTGGACGCAAATCGCGATTGGCAACGATCGGTATGCCCGAAAAGGAAGAACAATAGATGCATTTCTTCCCTTCCCGCAACATCACGCTGTATATGGCAAAGCTCTTCGTAACGCGCAGTTTTGCCGTACTGATGATGCTTGTTCTGATCCTGATGACGCTCGATCTGCTCGGTGAAAGCGGCAAAATCCTCTCGGTTCCCGGGAATGATCAGGGCGACGTCCTCAGCTATATCGGCATGCGCGCACCGCAGATTATCGCCCGGTTTTTGCCGTTTTCGGTGTTGCTCGGCACGATCATCACCTTTGCCACGCTAAGCCAAAATAGCGAGGTGGTCGCCATGAAGGCGGCGGGCCTATCCGCGCATCAGATACTGGCACCGATGTTTGTCGCCAGCTTTGCGGTCGCGGTGTTTTCCTTCGCTTTTGCAGAATCAGTGGTTGCTCCCAGCACCGCGAAGCTCAAAACTTGGCAGGCCGTCGACTATGGCACGGTTCCGGCCGACACTGGTATCCGAACGAATGTCTGGGTGCGCGAAGGACAGGATCTTATAAATGCGCGTACGGTAACGGGGTCGGGCGAAGCAACGAAATTGGGCGGTGTAAGTTTGTATCTGCGCGCAAACGGCGGACTGCGGCAAGTAGTTAAGGCCGATGAAGCGCAATATGCTGGCGGCGGATGGCAGCTGAGTCGAGTGTCGTCATTCGATGTTGCTACAACTGAAGAGCAAAACTTCGAAGGGCTGGTCGTTGGCAAGGGCATCACGCCCGACCGCTTCAATTATGTCAAAGTCGACGGCGATAGCCTCGGGTTTTTCCCGCTGATGCGGGCGACTGAAGATATGAAGGCGGCGGGTCGGCGCACCGATAATCTTGAAGGCATATTATGGCATAAATTGTCGGGACCGCTTTCGACATTACTGATGCCGCTGCTCGCTGCGGTCGCGGCCTTTGGCCTCGCGCGATCCGGCGCTTTGTTCCTGCGCGCGGTTATCGGCATGGCGCTTGGATTTGCCTATTTTGTCGCGGACAATTTTGCCCTCGCGATGGGTAATCTGGGCGCATATCCGCCCTGGATTGCGGCATGGGGTCCTTTCTTGCTGTTCTTCCTGATCGGCGAGACCGTGTTGGTCCGAACCGAAGAATGAACACGCGCATATGAGCGGACCGATCGAAGACGCGCTGGTCCCGCCTGTGCCTGCGGTCAGCAATCAGGAAGTAGCAAAGGGCGCAGGCCTAGCGGCATTGTCGCGGCTCGGCGCGCTGATCGAGGTCGTTGCCCAGCCTGCCTATACATGGATGTTTGGGCTGACGGGCTATGGCGTCTATGTCGTTTTATGGGCGGCTATCAACATATTGGCGAACATTCTCGATCTTGCCATGGGGCAGGCGTTACAGCGCATCGTGCCCGCAGAGGATGATCCAGAACGCCAACATGGCGCGGTCAAATTTGCGTTGTTGACCGGCACCGGGCTCGGGATTGCTGCAGCATTTGCGATCACATTATCGGCGGACTGGTTGGCCTCGTTTGTCGCAACGGCCCCCGAAGAAGCATCCGCTCTGCCATATGCGATAGCATTGTTTGCCTGGAGCTTGCCGCTATGGATATTCATTGAAATTGCTACCGCTGCTGCCCGCGCTAAGCGCGCCTTTGGCCCTGAAATACGCTTGCGGATTTTCTGGGAGCAGGTTGCGCGGCTATTATTTGCAACAGGGTTTTTTGCTTTGGGGTTCGACCTGACCGGGCTTTTGCTGGGCCATATGTTGTCGCTCGCGTTGACGGCGATATTGGCCGCGCAATTGCTCGGGCGATATTATGATCTCAAGCTGCTACTCCGCGCACCCATGCCGCCTATGTTGCGCCGCTCGGTACTCGGCAGCGGTGCTGCGATAATGCCGCCGGCGATTGCGCGGCGCGCCTATAACGACCTGCCGCCAATCTTGCTCAACCTGATGGTCCCGGGCGCAGCCGGTGCGACAGCGGCAGCGTTGTACGGAATTGCGCGCAAGATTGCGTCGATCCCGTTGATCGTTCGCCAGTCATTTCTTTATGTGCTGTCGCCCTTGGCGTCGGCGCAGGCAGCGGCCGACCGCAGCGCGATGCTGCCGATGTATCGTTTTTCGACGCATATGTCGTTGCTGCTTGCGGTGCCGCTGGCAGGGTTCATGATACTGATAGCGTCGGATATGCTGAATGCATTTGCGCCGGGGTCGCAAGCCGCTCTTCCGGTCTTGGTCATCCTGCTGGCGGCCCGTGCGGGGGAGGCGGTGATTGGCCCTGCCACGCCGATTGTAGAGATGGTCGGCCATCGAGCGCTGCCGTTACTAAACAGCCTGATCGGTATGGCATTATGGCTAGCTCTGGCAATGTGGCTGGTTCCGCAATATGGCGCGCTGGGAATGGCGTTGGCGGTATCTGCCGCGGTGGTTGCAACGGCATGGGCAGCGGTCGCCGAGTTGCGGATCAGTGATGGGTTGTCGCCCTTCGGCGCGGGCTTTTGGCGGGCGCTCGCGGCAGGCGCCTTCGTCATTGCGATGTTAGCGGGGACCGGAACGGCGCTGATGTCCTTTGGTGCGCCGGTACGTGCGATTGGCCTGTTTATTCTTTTTTGGCCATTGCTTTGGCTCGGGCTGCGCTACGGTCTCGATGCGCCAGACAAAGCTGCGCTGGGAAAGCTCGGCCAAAGGCTGCGGCTGTAAATCATTGACAGTTGGTGCGCGCCGACTCAGGAAACGACCATGACCGAAATCATCATCCGCCCCGTCCTGACCAAGGCCGACAAAAAGGCATTCGTGGATTTGCCGTTCCGCCTATACGCCAGCGACCCCAACTGGGTGCCGCCGTTGAAGGACGAGGTTCATGCCCTGATTACGCCGGGCAAGAATCCCTGGTTCGAACATGGCGAGGCGGAGTGTTTCTTGGCTCAGCGCGATGGCCATATCGTCGGTAGGATATCGGCACATATCGACCATCTCGCGCTTGCGCAGCCGGTCGAACAGGGCATGGGTCCCGGGGCGGGTAATTGGGGTATGTTCGAAGCGGTCGATGCTGAGGTCGCTGCGGCGCTTATCGCCCGCGCCGAAGATGCGCTCCACGCCAAAGGCATGACGCGTTCGATTGGACCGATAAGCCTGGCGATGTGGGATGAGCCCGGGTTGCTAGTTGAGGGCTTTGAACAGCCGCCGGTGGTGATGATGGGCTTCAATAGCTCAGCATACGGCGCATGGGTCGAGGCAGCGGGTTATATGGGCGTTCAGGATTTGCTGACATATGACCTTCCCATTGCAGACGGTTTGCCCGAACTCACCAACAGGATCGTTGCGATGGGCGAAAGGTCGGGCAGAATACGGATCCGCCGCGTTGATAAAAGTCGCTTCGATGAAGAGGCTGCACTTTTGCTGCGCTTATTGAACGACGCATGGAGTGATAATTGGGGCTTCGTGCCGTTCACCGACGCAGAGATCGCTTATGCCGGGAAAAAGTTGAAACCGATCGTCTATGAAGACCTGATCCGCGTAGCCGAGGTCGACGGCGAACCCGTTGCCTTCATGATGACGATTCCGGATATCAACGAAAAGCTTCGCGAATTCGGTGGCTCACTGTGGCCATTCAATTGGGCAAAACTGCTTTGGTGGTTGCGCAAGCCACAAGTAACCACGATGCGCGTGCCGTTGATGGGCGTCGTCAAACGCCTGCAATCCAGCCGCATGGCGAGCCAGTTGGCCTTCATGCTTGTCGAATATATCCGCCGTGACGCGACTGCCAAATTCGGTGCCACAAGGGGTGACTTTGGTTGGGTGCTGGCGAGCAACGGGCCGATGCGCTCGGTTGGTGAGGCGGTCGGCGGCACGGTCAACAAGGTATACCGGATCTATCAAAAAGCGCTCTGAACACTCCGCTGCACCTGCGACAAATTTATACAATTTCCAATTTGCCTTGGCGGTATGAAGGCCTAGTTTCTGTTCGAGTGCATGTGGCTCATGCCACGTTCGAGGACAATTTATGGCGATAGCATCATCTATTGCGGCCAATCGTTTCGGATTGGGTGCACGCCCGAATGAGGTAATTCCCGCCGATCAGAAAGGCTGGTTGAAACGGCAAATCAAGGAATTTGATCCGGCACCGCAAGAACTCGAAGGCCAACCCAGCCGGTCCCAGATCGCGGCAGAATTTCGCGAATATCAAATCGACCGCAAAGACCGGCGGGACGCGATGAAGCAAGCCGCCTCGACCCAACCTGCCGACACAGCCTTCGATCCCGCGCAAATCGAAAAGGTCGTCAACAGTTTGCGCGCCCGCTATGTCGCTGCAGCCGATGCCCGGCTCAGCGCAGCTTTGGCCAGCGACACGACCTTTGCCGAGCGGCTGGTCCATTTTTGGTCCAACCATTTTGCCGTATCGATCGATAAGCTGCCGGTATTGGGGCTTGGCGGCGATTTTGAATTCAATGCTATCCGGCCAAATATCATGGGCACGTTTTCGCAGCTGCTGACGTCTGCGGTCACGCATCCCGCGATGCTGCTCTACCTCGATCAGGCGCAATCGATTGGCCCCGGTAGTCCGCTCGCCCAACGCATTGCCGCCCGGCGCAACCGGGAGCTGGGGCTTAACGAAAATCTGGCGCGCGAGATATTGGAACTACACACGCTTGGCGTTCGGACGGTGTATGACCAGAATGATGTCACCGAATTCGCCCGCGCGCTGACCGGCTATACGGTGGGCGGTATGGCAAAAGGCCCCGTGCAGCGATTGCTGATGCAAAGCGGCGGCGCGGGCGATACGCAATTTTTTGCGCCAATCCATGAACCGGGCGAGCGGCAGGTCGTGGGCAATCAGTACCGCCAGCAAGGTGAGGCGCAGGCCAAAGCGATCCTTGCTGATCTGGCTGTCCATCCCGCTACCGCCAAACATATCGCGACCAAACTTGCGGCGCATTTTGTTGCAGATAATCCGCCCGAAACATTGGTCGCGCGGGTGGAGCAGGCGTTTCTTAAAAGCGGCGGTGATCTGCAAGCTGTCTATATTGCGTTGATCGACGCCCCAGAGGCTTGGTTGCCGCAGCAAGCCAAATTCAAATCGCCATGGGATTGGACCGTGTCCTCTCTCCGCGCACTTAACGTACGCACGCTACCGGGCAATGAGCGGCAAACAGTCAATATGTTCACGCAAATGGGGCAGCCGATTTGGCGTCCCGGCTCACCTGCAGGTTTTGCCGATACATCCGAAAATTGGGCAGGCGGTGCTGCCTTAATGCGGCGGGTGGAAATCGCAAACCGCTTGGCCGAGCGTAGCGCCAACCGTGTCGATGCCCGCACTCTGGCACCGCTGATTTTGGCAGGACAGTTGAGCCCGGTGACAGGCGAGAGCATAGCTCGCGCCGAAAGCCCGTCGCAGGGCCTTGCCCTATTCTTGCTGTCTCCAGAATTTTTGAGGAGGTGATTGTTATGCTGAACCGCCGGTTTTTTATCGCCTTTGGGCTTTCCGGATTATGTGCAGTCACCGCGCCGGGGTTGGCGTGGGCAGCGCCCTTAACCGACAAGAAATTCATCTTCATCATTCAGCGCGGTGCCGCCGATGGCCTCGCCAGCCTCGCGCCGGTGGGCGACCCCGATTTCATTCGTGCACGCGGCGATGCTGCGGAGGAATCGCTGTCGGGAAATAAGCTCGATGCTGTATTTGCGCTGCATCCGGCAATGATCGAGGGCGCGAAGCTATTTGCAGCGAAACAAGCTAGTTTCGCGCATGCTTTAGCCTCTGGCTATCGCGAGCGATCGCATTTCGATGCCCAAAATATGATCGAGTCGGGCGCTTCGCGTCCTTATGGCCGCGATGATGGCTGGATGGGGCGGTTGCTGACGATGCTGCCCAAGGCCGATGCAAATGCGCTGGCGGTTGCACCGGCGGTCCCGCTGGCGCTGCGCGGGCCGATATCGGCCAACAGCTATGCACCATCGCGCCTGCCCGATGCCAACGCGGATCTGATGCAGCGGCTGACAACGCTCTATGCCGAAGATGCGCAATTGTCGAAATTGTGGGAAGGCGCGCAGGCCGCCGAGGCGATGGCAGGATCGCCTTCCGGCGAAGCATTGCGCGGCGGCGCTGCGCTCGGCAAACTAACCGCCGGGTTGATGGCCGGTGCGAACGGTGCGCGCGTGGTGATGCTCGAAACCAATGGCTGGGATACGCATTTTCAGCAGAAGGGCCGCCTTACCGCGGGTTTAAGGCAAATTGATGCGTTGATTGCTTCGTTGCGCGACAACCTGGGAAACGAGTGGAACAACACATTGGTGATGGTCGCAACCGAGTTCGGCCGGACCGTCGCGTTCAACGGCACAGGCGGCACCGACCATGGCACCGGCGCGGCCGCGATGCTGTTTGGCGGTGGTCTTGCCAATGGCGGCAACATTCAGTCCGACTGGCCGGGGCTGTCACCGGCAAAGCTATATGAAGGCCGCGACCTGCGTCCGACAATGCGCTTTGAAGATTTTGCCAGTGGGGCGCTGGCGGCGCATTACGGGTTTGAACCGACAAAAACCAAACGGACGTTATTCCCTGATTTCGTTTAATCCGAGTCCACGATTGCCAATATCTGTCGGCGCGTTCATCGTCGCTGAATGACCCGTGCCTATCGCCTCGATGCGCCTTCCCATGCCGTAGCCGAAACGTTGGCTGCCCATCAGGGTCCTGATCCGTGGGGTGGAGGCGCGCTTTCACCCGGAGAATTTGCGCCGGTTGTAACGCGGTCGCAAAAGACCGGGCACCGCGTTATCCGTCCGATGGTGTGGGGCTATCCCGCTCCGGGTACAGACTTGGCGGGCAATGCAAGCGATGTGCGTTGGGTGTCGACGGTGCGTAATGCCGAAAGCCCATTCTGGATTGGCAATTTGCGGCACAGCGAATTGCGCTGCCTGGTACCCGCGACCTCCTTCGCCTTTCGCGGGAAGGGCAATGATCACTGGTTTGCGGTCGACGATTCGCCTGTTTTTGCGATGGCGGGCATTTGGCGCGATTTGACCGATATGCCGGTATTTGCCGTCCTCGCGACCGACGCGACGGGCAACGTCAGGAAAGCTGGCGCGTCGTCAATGCCCGTCTTGATTGAGGCGCGCAATTACGATCGTTGGCTTAGCAGCGACTGGAAAGAGGCCCAGTATCTGGTAGCTCCCTTTGCCGATGCGTTAACCGAGGGAACTTGAGATGTGTGTCGTGGCGATTGGTTTGGAAGCACATCCACACTGGCAGCTGGTGGTTGCAGGCAACCGCGACGAGTTCCACTCCCGCGCCTCGGCCCCGCTGGTGCGATGGGACGATGGGTCGGGCATCATTGCCGGGCGCGATCTGGTCTCGGGTGGTTCATGGATGGGCGTTTCCGACGCCGGACGGCTGGCAGTGGTCACCAACATTCGCAATGCCGACGGACCCGATCCCGACAAGCTTTCGCGGGGCGCGTTGGTCACCGACTGGCTGGCGCACGGTGCATTGCCCTATGATGCAAGCGGCTATAATCCATTCAATTTGTTTGTAGCGGAAGGGCGTGCAGCGACATATCTTGCTAACCGGCCGCAGCCATCGCGCACGCCGCTTGGCGCGGGAATCCATGGATTCTCCAACGCCATCCCCAACGGACATTGGCCGCGTAAAGACCGGCTCATTCAGGAACTGGGATATTGGCTTGGTCGAACGGGTGACTGTGCCAATGCGCTGTTAAATTTGCTTGGCGATGAAAGCGTCCCCGACCCTGGCGGGCTGCCGATCTTTATCCGCAATCCGGTTTACGGCACACGGTGCAGCACCGTCATATTGGTCGATGCGATGGGAAAGGGTCGTATTATCGAACGCCGCTACGATACCAAAGGCGATACCACTGGTGAAACAACATTGGATTTTCGCTGGCCTGCGAAACAGGCTTAATGTTTAAAAGTCGACGGTCCCGCTCGCGGTAGCGGGACAGGATGCTGGAACACCGCCAACGTCGACCGTTGCAGATACCGAACTGACATCCGCTGCGGCCACCGAAATTTGTAACGTCCCTTGACCATTGGTGATCGTGCCTGCCGACACCGTCCAAACATATGTCAGGTCTTGATTCAAACTCGTCACATTGGCGCTGAACAGAGCGCTCGGCCCGCCTTCGGAGACACCTGTCACGGTAATCGAAGGACATTTATCCGCCCCGTCCGCTGCGGTTGGCAGAAACTGAAGCCCGAAAATAATCGCAGCCAGCATAACTAGCGACACAGCAACCCTTTGGAGCATCTCCCGCCTCCCATTTGACCCTTAATGCAAAGGTTACGCAATTTTATGCGCGCCGCAAGCTGATTTCTTTGGGCGCGGCTGGCTGAATGCACTTCGAATACAGTGTTGTTTGTCGCAGGTGCAAACGATTCTCACAGAATAGGGCGGAACGGAGCATCGAGAGCTTAGTTTATCTGTCATCGATGCCAGAAAAGGAACGTGATCATGAGCAGTAACGACAATAGCCGTCCCATCGGCACCAATCCCATCACCGATGCAGCTGCAGCAACAGCGTCTGACACTCCGCAACAGCAGAGCGGGGCCACGATTGCTCCAGAAGATTTCGACAATCGTCACGCCGAAGCGCCTGTCACAGAAGAGGCGCCAGAGTCACCGGATCAGATGGACGAAGAAAACGAAGCCGGTATGCTTCAGCAATCCGGCAGCGAAGCGGGCAATGTAGACGAACATGGCCACCAGCCGCGCGATCAGAAGTTTACGCCAGTCGATTAATTTTCCCCAAGGCATCATCCCCCGATGCCGTAAGGAGCGGATGGCCCGTTCTCCTTAATCGGAGGGCGGGCCTATTTTTGTGGCGGCTTGGATTTCGATTTATGCGTTGCGATGTCGGCGTCGAGCGTTGCGATCCGCTGCCGCTCGGGCGAGTCTTTGGGTAATCCCTTCAGCCGGGCAGAGGCCCACAGGCTTCGGCGTTCGGATTCGAGAGCTTTGAGATAGAGATCGGCCATGAGCGCGCTTTAGCTCCAAAACGGTTGGGACGAAAGAGTGGTTTATACAGCGCGGGTGCCAACGACCGCAGCGAGCGGAAGCGGCCCGTAAATGTGCGGAAACAATGCGTCGCCGCGTGAAATTTCCCATTTCACTAGGTCGCCCAGTGCCGTCAGATCGACCTCGGCAATGACAAGGTCCGATTGGCCTGCGAAATGCTTGTCGAGCGTGCCCTGTAGCTGCTCTGCGGCGGACAAATGAATATAGCCATCAGCCACATCCACCGGCGCGCCATCGAACACCCCGTCAGCGTCAAACTGCGCCCATTGCTGCGCGGTGAGGATTTTGTAGGCGGTGGCGGGGCGGTCTGCATCGGTCATTATTCGCCAATGCCGAAATGACGCGGTGCGGGCAAGGACAATGGAACTGCACGGTGCCGGAGGTGTTTCCCCTGTGAGCCCACATATTAAAAGGATGCACGATATGCCCGACACCGATAAGCCAGCCGCCGATGCAGCCATGACCCCAACCGGCCTGGACATCGACAACGACCATGCCGACGAGCGTCCGGTTGATCGCTCGCAAGACGCTCCCGAGACGCATGATAGTGATCATGACGATGAGGCAGCCCAGGCGCAGACCGTCGCCGATGATGCCATTCGTGGTTTGGCCGCAGGGCAAATTAGAGCCGAAGACAGCGATCATGGCGGCACCACCAACCCGGCGCAAATCATACCCGACGACGCGCAGGATGTTGTCGATCATATGGAGCAGATGGAAAGCAGCGGGCAGATCGACATGGACGCCTATCGCGGCGAACGCAGCGATGATGACGAAGCGGGCATGCTGGGCGAAGCGGGTATGGAACCCGGCGACCTGGACGAGCATGGCAGCTCAGCCCGCGAAAACGACGATGAACTTCCACTGGCTGAGTAGAAGTGTTGTAATAAAGTAACAGTTACTTGTTATTTTAGGTTCATGAAACTCAACACGGAACCGCCCGTTTTCTTACCGGCCTCGCAAGTAGCGGGGTCGGTAAATAGAAAATGGATTATACATTATGCGTAAGTATCTCCTAGGCGTGGCTCTCCTATCCACCGCCGCCATCACTCCTGCATTCGCCCAAGAAGCGGCTCCGTTCACCGGACCGCATATCGAGGCCATCGTCGGTTATGATGATGTCAGCGAAGGCAAGGGCGACCTGATGTACGGCGTCAATGCCGGTTACGACTTTCAACTTGGCGGCGTGATTGCCGGTATCGAAGGCGAATATGCCGATTCTGACGTTAAGGGTTCGGGCCAGGACCTGATCACCACCGGTGACCGTTTCAGCCTCAACACCGACCGCGACCTATACGTCGGCGCGCGTCTCGGATTCGCCGTTGCACCATCGACGATGATCTATGCCAAGGGTGGTTACACCAATGCCAAGTTCGAAAGCCGTTTCGACAATGGCACCGGCACAATCTTCAATAACGGCGTGACTGCAGACGGTTACCGGATCGGCGCTGGTATCGAACAGAAATTCAACCTGTTTGGACCATCGGGCTTCATCAAGGCCGAATATCGTTATTCGAACTATTCGAACATCGACATCGGTCGCGATGACTTCGATCTCGACACCGACTTCGACCGCCATCAGGCAGTCGTCGGCGTGGGCGTCCGTTTCTAGTCATAACAGAAACGTCGAGCGTGTGTGACGCCCGCTTTCCTGAAGCCGCCGGGGTGTCAAGCCTCGGCGGTTTTTGTTTGGGGCTAAGCTCGGCCGAGGCGCGAGACGATGGTGACGAAGAATGCGGTCGACCAGCCCAGCAGCAGGAGGCCGTTAATCCCCTCGATTGCCGCGACCAACCGCCAAGCAGGCTCAATATAGCGATCATCGAAGCCGATGCCGGCATAACTTATGGTCGAAAAATAGACCGCGGTTTCGAGATTTTCGACCGCACCCAGTGCTTCGTACAGAAAAGCGTAGAGCCAGATTTCAACGCCGTGGAGCACGAAGAGTGCTAGCACCAGCGCCAGCGTAAAGCCCATCGTGCGAGGCGACATACCCGGGATATGGTGCGAGCGCTCCATCTGCACTTCCCCGCGCAGCATCCGGCCCAGGATCGCCAGGCCGCCGCCGTGAAACACCACAGTGAGAACCACCATTGCGGTGGACACGGCCAATTGGACAATCATGCCCGCTTGTCGGCCAAAGGTGACCGCAAGTCAAAGCAGCGATGCTTATGTCGCACAATCCATGCACATCGTCGCCTCTGGCAATGCCGCCAGCCGGGCAGGGGCGATGTCGGCGCCGCAGGACAGACACTGGCCATAATGTCCGGCATCGATCCGCCCGATGGCCGCGCGCACGGCGGCGATTTCCTTGAGCACCAGCGCGTCTTCGCCGGCCAGCGCGGTGTCGTCAGCTGCTTCGGTTGCCTGCTCTTCGGAATCGGCATCCATCGGTGCCGCGATTTCGGCCTCGATCCGCCCGGCCCGCGCCGTCAGATCGGCAAGCCGCTGTTCCAATTCCGCGCGGACGTCCGCAGTTGCGGTCACGGCTGAACCTCGGATATCATCACTGCGACCTGATCGAGAATCGCCAGCCGTTCTTTTTTCAACTGCTCGGTCCGGTCGTCTGATGCTGCTTCGATGCCGCTGTCAATCCGGTGAATTTCGCGGTTCAAGTCATGATATTGATCAGCCAGCTTGCCGAAATGTGGATTGCCGGTTTTGAGCGTGTGCAGCGCGTCGGTTGCGTCGGGAAATTCGGCATGCAGATCGTGCGGGGTATGGGACATATTTTTTCCTTTTGTGAAGCGCTTGCAGTCAGAATGGCTGAACTCGCGATTAGTTGCATGAAGCCCGAACGGGCCGCAGTTAATCGCGGCGGTATTCGTTGATCGTGCCGTATAGCATGACCGCGGCAAAGGCGAGGACCATGCCGGAGAACAGGGCAACGAAGGGAATTTGAAATGCGTCCATGACGGGCTCCTTTGGTTTGAGGTGAAGCCTTGTTAGCTGACGTCGAATTCGCGTTCCTTGATCTGCGTCAAAACCCGATCGGGCATTGCAATGGAAAAAATCGCGGCGCAGTCTTTGTCCATGTGTAACCATTACGCCAATAATCCCGACGCGCAGGCGCTGCTGCAGACATGGCGCGAATACATCGCGTGGAGCCTGCCACCCAAAATCGTGCCGCCGTCGTCGGATCTGGAGGAAGATGTCTGGCCCCGGCGCGAGGCGGCGGTGGTGCGGCAAAGCGAAGAGGCGCGCGGCGCGTTTGTCGACATCATGACCTGGGGCGTGCCCTTGTCATTGCCCGGAAAGCGGCCGGGGACCAAGGTTTCGAAACACATCACCAATGTCCGCAACCTCGCTAGCCCGTTCTGGCGGTCGATGCTGGCAAAACCCGAACAACGCTGCCTCGTCCCCTTCACCCGCTTTGCCGAGCCGAAAATCGGCGCAGGTCGAGAGGAGCACTGGTTCACGGTAAAGGACCGCGAGGTTGCTGCCTTTGCCGGCGTGTGGCGCTGGGCGGCAGAGGCGGGGCCAGCCGCGAACCAGGCCGAACCACAGGACCTGCTCGCCAATCTGGAGGACGCAGCGCAAAGCAAGGCCGATGACCGAAGCCCGGTGAAGGTATTCGCGTTCCTGACGTGCGATCCAAACCTGCTGGTCGCGCCGCTCCACCCCAAGGCGATGCCGGTGATCTTGGCCGAGGCCGATTATAGCGCGTGGCTGACCGCCGATTGGGAGGATGCAGGCAAGCTCGCGGTACCGTTTCCCAGCCAGCTGATGGATGTAAATTAGCCCCGGCTTTGCTTTGCAGCACTTGCAACCCACGGCATAATATGCTGAAAAAAGAAAGGTTTTGGGAGGAATCATCTATGTTGAAATTTTCGCCGGTCGTCGCCATACTTGCGGCGGCATCGTTCGTGACTGCTCCTGCTTTCGGTCAGGATGTTCCCGCGCCTGTTTCAACAGAAGCGCCAGTCGCCGCACCCGCTCCAGCACCCGAATGCGAATTGCATGTCTGGCCGACCGAAAATTATCTCGGCGTCAGCATGGGTTTGCTGTCGGGCTTTGGCGTGATCGGGGTCCTTGCCGATCAGGCCGCGAGTAAGGGCAAGGTACAGACGGTCAAGGACCTGATGCGCGAATATCTGGGCCCTGAGGTGCAGAAGGAAGAGTTGAACCGCATCGGCCTGCTCAAGACTCTCAAGCTGCCGGAAAATTACACTATCATTGTCCAGCCACCGACGCCGTTCAACGAAGATCTGAAGAAGGATCCGGCGTTGAAAGCCAAGGTCAAGGAAATCAACGCGACGATCAAGGAAGGCAAGCGCCTGACCAGTTCGCAGAGCAAATGCTATGCCGAGCTGATCACCACGCATATCTTTTACCACAAGGCGATGATGTACGGCAGCAACCTGTTCACCGGTTGGAACTACCGCAATTTTGGTGACAAGATGCTGCTGAAAAAACCCGCTACCGGCCAGGTCAAGAACCCGCTCGAATATTTCCCGCCGAAAACCGCCGAAGATGTGGATAAAGCCAAGGTCGAGCTGCGCGATGCCTATTCGAAGGATTTTATCGAATATGTCGACAAGAAAGTGTTTGGTGTAGCACCGGCGCAATAATCGGGACTGTCGATCGCGGGCTAGGCCGGTACCGACACCTCCACGCGCAAATATGTCGCGGGAATAACCGTCGAACTGGCATCATCGCTCTGGTTCTGCGCGTTGAACAATGCGTCCAGTTCGGCATGCAGTGCATCGGCCTTTCCGTCTTTCTCCGCCGCATCGAATGCGTTCATCGTCGGGCCGTAAAGACGGCGGAAACGGCCCAGAAATTCGGACGGGCTGCCAGCTGAGCGAAAGATATAGGTGTCTGGCGTGCAGCGGATTGCGTCCGCCGGAATGCCGGCCGCGGTGAAGCGTTCGACCACATGCGCCTCCTGTCCCCAGGTGACCGGGCTGACAAAGCCCTCCGGCGGCGGCGGGGTGTAGGCGGCGCTGATTTTCAGGACCTGCGCGACCAAAGTCGGGTCACCGGGTATCCAGTTGCCCATGATGATGCGACCGCCGGGTTTAGTCACGCGCACCATTTCGGCGGCGACATCGAAGGGACGCGGTGCAAACATCGCGCCAAAAATGGTGACTACTAGGTCAAAGCTATCGTCGGCAAGTCCGGTCAGCGCCGAGGCATCGCCTTCCTCAAACCGCAGATTATTAAGGCCAGCTGCGGCCGCGCGGGCATTGCCCGCCGCGACCAGATTGGCCGCGATGTCGACGCCAAGCACGTCGGCCCCGCGCATTGCGGAGGGCAAAGCGGTGGTGCCGTCGCCGCAGCCAAGGTCGAGCACTTTCATACCCGGCCCGACGCCAAGCGAATCGACCAAAGCCTCCCCACTTTCGCGCATACACGCCGCGATTTGGGTAAAATCGCCTTTTTCCCACAATGCCTTATTCGGATTCATGTCACATTCCTCCCTCTATGACCGGATTGAGATGTAACATAAAAACTGCATAAGGAATAATGAGGCGTTAGCCCGCCAGCATCCAGCCACCCGCGAGCGCCGCGGCTAATACCTGTAACATCGCGGTCTGGTGCAGGTTGCTTGAAAAGGGCTGCTTGCGCGTCTTGTGCCGGAACACCGCGCGACCGGTGTAAGCGCCGATGGTGCCGCCGAGAAATGCCCAGAAGAGCAACGTCCCCTCCGACACGCGCCATGAGCCCTCCTCTGCGCGGATCTTGTCGAGGCCGAACAGCATGAATGTCCACAGGTTGACCAGTGCAAACACGGCGAGGGCGTTGGGCAGCGTGAGGAGGGCGGTGATGTCCATTGTTGAAAGCCAAAGCACCCAAAAGCTATCGGGTGCTAGGCAGCTTTAGCGGTCAGTTCAAGCCCAAGCGCCTTCAATGTGCGAATGACAGCACTAATGTCGGGGCCGCTCGACAACTCGGCGTTGTGGGCCAACCCTTTTGCGCGGGCGACGTCGTTAAGTGCGGCGGCTGCTGCACAAACCAATCCGATTATAATGTCGGGTCAGTCTGAACTCACTCCGCCGCCACCCCTGCCTGTTCGAACATATCCATGCCGTCATTCTCGGCGGCGGGTTCGATGCCGATGATCTTTTTCTTGCGGTTGTCGAAGCTGTCCCACACTTCGCCCCAGTTGCCGCGCGTTGCTGCTTTCGCGTATTCGGTTGCGCGGGTTTCGAAGAAGTTGGCGTGCTCGACACCGTTGAGCAATGGCGCGAGCCAGGGCAACGGGTGGTCTTCGACCATGTAGATCGCGGGCAGGCCCAACTGGCCCAGACGCCAGTCGGCGATGTAGCGGATGTAGCGCTTGATTTCCTTGGCGGTCATGCCGGGCACGGGGCCCATTTCGAACGCGAGGTCGATGAAGCTGTCTTCCAGACGGACGACCTTCTGGCAGCAATCGATAATATCTTCCTTCACCGCCTTGGTCAGGCAGCCGCGCTCTGCACAGAAAGCGTGGAACAGCTTGGTGATGCCTTCGCAGTGCAGGCTCTCGTCGCGGACCGACCAGGATACGATCTGCCCCATGCCCTTCATCTTGTTGAAGCGCGGGAAGTTCATCAGCATCGCGAACGATGCGAACAGCTGCAGGCCTTCGGTAAAGCCGCCGAACATGGCGAGCGTGCGGGCGATATCTTCATCGCTGTCGACGCCGAACTGGTGGATATAATCGACCTTTGCGGCCATTTCCTCATATTCGAGGAAGGCGCTATATTCGCTTTCGGGCATGCCGATGGTGTCGAGCAAGTGGCTGTACGCAGCGATATGGACGGTTTCCATGTTGGAAAACGCGGTCAGCATCATCTTGACCTCGGTCGGCTTGAACACGCGGCCGTAATTTTCGTGGTAGCAATTCTGCACCTCGATATCGGCCTGTGTGAAGAAGCGGAAGATTTGAGTCAGCAGGTTGCGCTCATGATCCGAAAGCTTCTGCGCCCAGTCGCGGCAATCCTCACCCAGCGGCACCTCTTCGGGCAACCAGTGAATCTGCTGCTGGCGTTTCCAGAAGTCATAGGCCCAGGGATATTCAAAGGGCTTGTAGCTATTGCGGGCTTCTAACAGGGACATCTTCTTGCTCCAAAATCTCAATTTCCGATCCCTCTCCCCTTGCGGGAGAGGGTTGCGCAGACTTGGCAATTCATTGCCTAGTCGTAGCTGGGTGAGGGGGCTGCTACGTCGAAACCCCTCACCAACTTCGCCTAAGTCGCTTCGCTCCCAAGGCTTCGTATCCTCTCCCGCAAGGGGAGAGGGGTTATTCTACTGACACGCCAGACACTCTTCATAATCGGTCTGCGCGGCGAGTTCCATTACGGGCGCTTCGACGGTGTTGTCCGCCTCGACGCCGCCAGCAAAACCGGCGCGCTGGATGCTCTTTGACCGCAGATAATATAGCGACTTCACGCCCAACTCCCACGCGCGGAAGTGGAGCATCAGCAGGTCCCATTTTTCCACGTCAGCAGGGATATAAAGGTTCAGCGACGTTGCCTGATCGATATAAGGCGTGCGGTCGGCGGCAAGTTCGATCAGCCAGCGCTGGTCGATTTCGAAGCTGGTTTTGAACGTGTCCTTTTCCTCTGGCGTCAGGAAATCGAGATGTTGGACCGATCCGCCCTTTTCGAGGATGCTGTTCCACACGTTCGTGCTGTCCTTCGCCTTCGCCTGAAGCAGTTTCTCCAAATAAGGGTTCTTGACGATGAAGCTGCCCGACAGCGTCTTGTGCGTGTAGATATTCGCCGGGATCGGCTCGATGCACGCAGATGTGCCGCCGCAGATGATCGAAATCGACGCGGTCGGCGCGATTGCCATCTTGCAGCTGAAGCGCTCCATCACGCCCATATCCTCGGCATCGGGGCAGGCACCGCGTTCGTTGGCCAGCATCATCGATGCCTCATCGGCCTGCGCGCGGATATGCTTGAAGAACTTCATGTTCCACGATTTGGCGAGCGCACTTTCAAAGCCTACGCCACGTGACTGCAGGAAGCTGTGATAACCCATGACGCCAAGGCCGACCGAACGTTCGCGCGCGGCGGAATATTTCGCACGGCGCATCTCGTCGGGCGCACGGTCGATAAAGTCCTGCAGGACATTGTCGAGCATCCGCATCACGTCTTCGATGAACTGCTTGTCGACGCTCCACTCATCCCAAGTTTCGAGATTGAGTGACGACAGACAGCAGACCGCCGTGCGATCATTACCCAGGTGATCACGACCCGTGGGCAAAGTGATTTCACTGCAAAGGTTGGACGTCGAAACCTTGAGGCCGAGATCGCGGTGATGCTTTGGCATCGCGTTGTTCACGGTGTCGCTGAAGATGATGTAAGGCTCGCCGGTCGCAAGGCGCGTTTCGACAAGCTTCTGGAAGAGCGAACGCGCGTCGATGGTGCTGCGCACTTCGCCGGTCTTGGGGCTGCGCAGATCGAATTCGTCGCCATTGCGGACGGCTTCCATGAACTCGTCGGTGAGCAATACGCCGTGGTGCAGGTTCAACGCCTTGCGATTGAAATCGCCCGATGGCTTGCGGATTTCGAGGAATTCCTCGATTTCGGGGTGCGACACGTCGAGATAGCAGGCAGCCGAGCCACGGCGCAGCGAGCCTTGCGAAATCGCCAGCGTGAGGCTGTCCATCACGCGGACGAACGGAATGATGCCGCTGGTCTTGCCGTTGAGGCCCACAGGCTCGCCGATGCCGCGCACGCTGCCCCAATAGGTGCCGATGCCGCCGCCACGTGAAGCGAGCCAGACATTCTCGTTCCAGGTGTTGACGATGCCTTCAAGGCTGTCATCGACGCTGTTCAGATAGCAGCTGATAGGCAGGCCGCGACCGGTGCCGCCGTTCGAGAGAACAGGGGTGGCGGGCATGAACCATAATTTCGAGATATAGTCATAGAGCCGCTGCGCATGGTCCTGATCATCGGCATAGGCCGATGCGACGCGCGCAAACAGATCCTGATAATTCTCGCCCGGCAATAGATAACGGTCCTGCAGCGTGTCCTTGCCGAATTCGGTGAGGAGCGCATCACGGCTTTCATCGGTGACGATGCTGAAACGGCGGACGTCAACCGACTTGCTGTCGCTCTCCGCCTTTTCATAGGCAGCATCGGTGTTGGTCGCAGCCTTGGCTCCCTCGCCTTTGCTCGGGACAGGCTTTTTCACAGGCGCTTCGCTGACACCATTATCGACTACCAATTCTGCTTCCAACACGTCTGCCATATTATCCGTTCCGGCCCCCCGGCCTGTATCTCTGAAATCCATTTTAGCCCCAACTCCATTCTGTTTGGCGAGTCGCGGGATCACCCCGTGACCGCAACCGCCCGATATATGCGACGGAAATCGTTGTTCCCGTCTTGTTCGACTCGGGACGCAAGCGACCCTCTTAACATTTTTTAGACCCTAGGGGGTGCAAAATGCGACTTGTCCCCAGCTTATCGACGGAAAAAAATTCCCCGACGGCAGAATCGCAATCTGCAGCATGTAGCACAATCTATGGTGATGCCCCCTACGGCCAACCGCTACCTATAGTGCCTCAACCATTTTGAGACGCAAGAGGGTAAATGGTAAATTTACACTTCAATTCGTCGCTATTGTGATTCCATTCATCGCAGCCCTATGGCTGTTGCAATGCAGCGACGCGTGGAGTTGCTAGGCATTTTTTCGGACGCAAGATGGAAAAACGATTGCCGAAAATATTTTTGCATTTTGTGTCCGCAATGCTTTTCGACCCCAATATCTGGTGTCGTAGTTCATCGCGCCGCTTGCCAAGATATGGGGTGCGGGGCATGTTGATTCAAGCGCGTGAATCGGCGGGGAGATTTCAGATGAACCGGCTTTTGGGACTATGTCTGGCGGCGATCCTGTTCGCTTGGGCGGGCGCCGCACATGCCAGCGCCGATTCGACCTGCTACCCGGACTGGAAGCTCAAACAGACCGACTATAACGGCTGCAGCAGCACCGCGTTGTTGAGCCCCGGCAATGACACGCGAGTCAATTTGCTGATGCTGCTCCACGATCGCCATGGTTCGGTCGGGCCAGCAAGCAAATATGCCTATGACATCCCCGAACGGCGGGGAGAGGCGGAGCCCTTCGACTGGGCGGGCTTTGCCTATACACTAGGGCCGTCGCCGAAAGGCGCGGAAGATGACGAGACGGGTGTCTTCCCCTTCGGTACGCGTTGCATGAGCAATATGGTCGCCAGCGCCGAATTCATCGATGCAGTGGCGAAGGCGAAGGGGTTGTCCACCGAAGAGCGGGCAACCTTGACCGTAGTGCGTGTGGGTCTGAACCCGCAATGTTCGGATGCCAAGGCAGCAGCAGTCACACGCGACGCGCTGGCGCTGGTCAAGTCAAAGGCCGGACGTGCCTTTGCCCAATATCTGATCGGAGCGGCGAGCTTTTACGATGGTGATTTCGACGCCGCGCGCCAGATATTTGTCGATTTGGCAAAGCCGGAGACACCGTGGATCGCCGAAGCGCGCGCCTATATGCTGGGGCGTGTTTCGCTCAATCAGGCGATGCTCACAGCGTTCGACGAATATGGCGGGCTGTCGAAAGACCAGCCCGAACCTGGGCTGCTCGATAACGCCTATCAGGATTTTCAGGCCTATCTGAAGGCGTATCCGCAAGGCCGCTATGCAGCATCCGCGCGCGGATTGTTGCGGCGGGTATATTGGTTGGGGCAGGACAAGGAGCGGTTGGCGAGCGAATATGCTGCTGTATTCCGGCAACCGGTCGCCAAGGGTCAGTCTTTCCCCGACGTCGTGCAGGAAATCGATATCAAGCTGCTTGGCGAACTGAAGCCTGCGGACGTCAGCGATCCGATGTTGCTGGCGGTGCTGAACCTGCGGGCAATGCGCCATGCCAATGATCCGAAATTTGCCGATTACGAGACCAAGCCAATCACGCGCGCGGCACTCGATACGCAGCGTGCCAAGTTCGCCGGGAACGAGGCGCTTTTCGGCTATCTGCAGGCAGTGCATGCTTTTTATGTGGCGGATAAACCCGCCGAAGTGCTGCGGCTGATTCCGGCGGGGGGGAGCGATAGCAGCTATCTTGGCTATAGCCGCCAGCTGCTGCGTGCGATGGCCCTCGATGCAACGCGCGATGCGGGTGGTCGGGCGGCGCTCGTCGCGCTGGTTTCCGCCGCGAAGAAACCACAGCAGCGTGGGTCGGCGGAGTTGGCACTGGCGCTGCACGACGAGCGCAACAAGGCGGTCGATAATGTCTTTGCAACGAACTCGGCCATCCGCGATCCGGATGTGCGCGAGATACTGTTGCGTTACCATGCGGGGCCTTCACTGTTGCGTAAGCAAGCGGCGAAGGCGGCGTCTGAGCGCGAACAACAAACGGCGATCTTCACCTTGCTCTATAAGGATTTGACTCGCGGTGCTTATGGCGATTTCTTGCGCGATTATGCACTGATGCCGGCAAATGCACTGCCCAAGCCGCAAGACCGTTATCAGGTGCCACGCTACACCGATATCGCGGTGTTTCGCTGGACGGGGCAAGGCGAGTTTGGCTGTCCGCCGCTCAAGGCTGTGGCGACTACCCTGGCCGCCAAACCCAAAGACGCGCAAGGGTTGCTCTGCCTTGGCGAGTTTATCCGTACGCAAGGGCTTGATCCCGATTACTATGGAGTAACGCAGGCATTGGACGAGCAACCCGATGCCGACGAGCTGGGCGGGACACCCAGCCTTTTCCCAGGCAAGCGTTTCTCACGGCTGAACGGTTACAAGGCAGTAATGGCGGACACGACCGCAACGCCAGCAAACCGCGCTTACGCACTGTATCGCGCGGTCAATTGCTACGCGCCTTCAGGCTATAATGGCTGTGATTCAACGGAAAATACGAAGGCACAGCGCAAGATCTGGTTCGATCAGTTGAAGGGGCAATATCCGACATCGGTCTGGGCAAAGAAGCTGCGTTATTATTGGTAGGCGCTTTTTGTTGCTGGCAACTATGGCTCTGCTGGCGAGCTGCCAGCAGAAACCCTCCCATGTCGATGCGGCGGAGTATGAAGCGTTCTGGCTATGGGCAGGGGTAGAGCCTCAGCCGGTACTGGAACGTGCCAAAACGATTTACATCCTCGAAGGTGAAATCCGCAATACGCGCACGCCTCGCCTTTTCTCGCTTCGACCGGGCACGCCAAAAATCCGGCACGCCCAACTGTGGATCGTCTACCGCACCGAAACGCTTGAATGGGGTGCGGAAATCGTCCCGCAAATTCGTGCTGACCTTGCAAGATGGAAGGCTGCGGGAAGCAGCGTTGCTGGCGTGCAGATCGATTTCGATGCGGCGACGAAGGGGCTTTCGGGTTACGCCACATTCTTGCGAAAGTTGCGGGCGCAATTGCCGCCCGATGCGAAACTGAGCGTGACCGGGCTACTCGATTGGAGCAGTCAGGGTGATAGCGCCGACCTGAACGCGCTGGCTGGCGTGGTCGATGAAGTCGTGCTGCAAAGCTATCAGGGGCGAAGAACAATCCCCGACTATGAAGACTATCTAGCCAGCCTTTCGCGGCTCGATATGCCGTACAAGATCGGGCTGGTGCAGAATGGCGAATGGAACGCGCCTGCGTCTTTAAAGCGTGACCCGGATTTCAAAGGCTATGTCGTGTTTCTCCTTAACCCCAAATAAAACCGGGCCCGAAACTATGTCCGGACCCGGAGGGTGGACCGACATTGGCCGGTCCCAGGGGAGATTGTTCAGATTAGCCGAGCAAGAATTTGCTGATTTCAGCCTTGCTAATCTTTTTGTTCTTATCAGCATCGGCCGTGGCAAATGCGTCCTTGGCCCATTTGGCCTTGGCTGCTGCGTCCTTCTTGGCTGCGCTGCCGGTTTCCTCGGCCTTCGAATGAAGTGCCAGCACCCAGGTCGAGAACTCCGCCTCGCTTAGTTCGCCGTTTTTATCCGCATCGTAGGAAGGGAATTCGGTTTCAACCAGCTGCGCAACGGTGCTTTCCTTGGTCGCAGCTGCGGGCGTTGCCGGTTCCGCGGGGGTTGCAGGCTGTGCGGGGGTGGCGGCTTCGCCAGTGCTCGGATCAGCAGGCGTCGCAGGTTGAGCTGGCGTTGCAGGCTCTGCCGGTTGCGCCGTCGACATTTCCGGCCCGGCCGGAGTAGCCATCGGGTCAGCCTGCTGAGCGACAGCTGGCACAGCGGTCAGTGCCAAGATGCTCGAAGCGGTCAATAAACGTAACATGGTAATCTCCTGTAATATTGCGATATGAGGCTGGAAACCGCAGATATGGTTTTTAATAGACGGCTATATTTTTCGTCGTGAACCAGTATCGAAAGGCTCAACGCCATTAATGGTGGAAATGTTGCAGCATTGCAGCCCAGAAAATAGACCAATATTCGGTTCAACTTTCTTGGCGGCTCTATTCAACTTATAACTGACTATCAAACAGGACAAGTTGACGATTGGTCTTCAGTTTTGACTTTAACTGAAAATGAACAGAACTTTAATGCGAGATGAACGGTCGCCTTTGGCATCCGAATCAGCAGAAGGTTGAAACCCGCCGGTCAGGCGCTATGGGCAATTCATTCTTCCCATTACGACAGGACCCGCCGATGACCATCACCATCAAAACCGCCGACCTGATCGAAAGCGTCGCCGACGCGTTGCAATATATCAGCTATTTTCACCCGATGGATTATATCCACGCGCTGGGGGAAGCCTATGACGCGGAGCAATCACCTGCAGCCAAGGACGCGATCGCGCAGATTCTGACCAACAGCCGGATGTGTGCCGAGGGTCATCGCCCGATCTGTCAGGATACCGGCATCGTCAACGTCTTCGTCAAATGGGGCATGGACTGCCGATTGGATGACACCTCGCGGTCGTTGCAGGATGTGGTCGATGAAGGCGTACGCAGGGCGTATCTGCACCCAGACAACAAGCTCCGCGCATCGGTGCTGGCGGATCCTGCATTCACCCGGCGCAATACCAAAGACAACACGCCATGCGTCCTGCATGTCGAGATGGTTGCCGGCGACAAGGTCAGCGTCGATGTCGCAGCCAAGGGCGGCGGTAGCGAGAATAAATCGAAGTTCAAGATGATGAACCCGTCGGACAATATCGCCGACTGGGTGGTCGAAATGCTTCCATTGATGGGTGCTGGCTGGTGTCCGCCGGGGATGCTGGGCATCGGCATTGGCGGCACGGCGGAGCATTGCGTGCTGCTCGCAAAACAGGCGCTGATGGAGCCCATCGACATGGGGCCACTTAAGGCGCGCGGGGCGCAGAATGACATCGAGGCATTACGCATCGAGATATTCGACCGCGTCAACGCGCTCGGCATCGGTGCACAGGGGCTGGGCGGGCTTTCCACTATCCTCGATGTGAAGATTATGGACGCGCCGTGTCATGCCGCGGGCAAACCGGTGGCGATGATTCCCAATTGCGCGGCGACCCGCCACGCGCATTTCACGCTCGATGGTTCGGGACCCGTTTACTTACCTGCGCCGAATCTCGATGAATGGCCCAAGGTCGATTGGCAGCCCGATGCGGCGGCGAAACGCGTTAATTTGGATACGCTGACGCCCGCCGACGTACAGGGCTGGAAACAGGGCGACCGATTGCTGCTCAACGGCAAAATGCTCACTGGGCGCGACGCCGCGCATAAGCGTATCGCCGATATGCTGGCGAAGGGCGAGGAATTGCCCGTGAGCTTCAAAGGGCGAATGATCTATTATGTCGGCCCCGTCGATCCGGTGGGCGAGGAAGTGGTTGGCCCGGCTGGCCCGACCACTGCGACGCGGATGGACAAGTTCATGGACATGATGCTCGAACAGGGGCTTTTGGCCTGTGTTGGCAAAGCCGAACGCGGTCCCGACGCAACGCAAGCCATCGCCAAACACAAAAGCGCCTATCTGATGGCAGTCGGCGGCGCGGCGTACCTAGTCGCCCGAGCGATCAAAGGCAGCAAAGTCGTCGGCTTTGCTGACCTTGGCATGGAAGCGATCTATGAGTTCGAGGTGCAGGACTTCCCTGTGACCGTCGCAGTCGACAGTGAAGGCAACAACGTCCATCAACTCGCCCCTGCTTTATGGCAGAAGCGGATTGCCGACGAGCATTTGTTAGAGCGGACGTAAATCCGCTCTAACCTTTTACTGCCCCTGCTGCGCCCGCATTTGCGCGTCGATCTGCGCCTGGATTTCAGGCGGCAGGCCTTGTGGTGGTCCGCCCGGCATTCCGCCAGCCTGACCGCCAGCACCGCCTTGTGCTTTTTGCATTTCCTGCATCTCGCGCTGCATCGCTTCAACTTCCGCGCGCGATTTGAATTCGAGCATTTCGACATCGAATATCAGCTCGCTGCCGCCTGGAATCGCGACTTCGCCAGTTTGCGGGTTTTTCTGATCGTCAGGGCCGTAGCCAAGGCTTGCCGGAATCCACAGACGATATTGACCGCCGCGCTGCATGATTTTCAGGCCTTCGGAAAAGCCGGGCACCACGCCGGTCACTGGGAATGCGGCTTGTGGATTCTGGTCGAAAACCGTCCCGTCTTTCAGGCTGCCGGTATATTTGACGAGCACGACGTCGCTGTCGGTGGGTGATTTGCCTTCGCCGGTCTTGAGTATCTTGTAACGCAGGCCGGACGCGGTGGTGACGACATCGCCATATTCGGTGCGAACACTTGACGTGCCGTAATAGGCCAGACCGCCGCCCGCCGCGAGAACCAGCGCGATTCCGATCCAATATTTGGTGAGCGAACCTTTTTTGATGGGGGCAATGGGAACGGCGGTAATCGACATATCGGAATTCCTGTTGGATAAGATTGCGCGCTGACTAGCAGAAACGCGCTTGGTTTCCAGACACAAAAAAAGCGCCGCTGAGGCGCTTTCCTTGTTAACAGATGCGAGCTTCTACGCTTTCGCGCCGTCACGTTCCTGTTGCTTGCGCTCCATCTTGCGGGCGCGACGGACAGCGGCTGCCTTTTCACGGGCGCGCTTTTCCGATGGCTTTTCGAAATGACGACGAAGCTTCATTTCGCGATACACACCTTCACGCTGCAACTTCTTCTTCAGCGCGCGTAGGGCCTGATCAACATTATTATCGCGAACCA
>LNFM01004432.1_pt1 | contig 37410 bp, 36 predicted proteins | sample 596031 | NCBI WGS metagenome assembly LNFM01 (sample SAMN04254537, study PRJNA301005) | activated carbon metagenome | isolation source: dual media filters at the Ann Arbor, Michigan drinking water treatment plant | place: USA: Ann Arbor | reverse complement strand
GGCAGTCGCACCTCTATGAGGTTGCGGTGAAGGACGGCCCGACCGAGCGCACCATCATGCGCGAGGTGCAGTTCCACCCGGTGACGGATCGCCCCATCCACATCGACTTCCAGCGCGTGGCCCCCGGCGCGCGTATCCGCGTCCGCGTGCCGGTGCTGTTCCTGAACGAGGAAAGCTCCGTCGGCATCAAGGCCGGTGGCGTGCTGAACGTGGTGCGGCGTGAGGTCGAGGTTCTGGCCGAGACCGACCGGGTGCCGGAGCATTTCGAGATCGACCTGGCCGAGGCCAAGATCGGCGACGGCCTGCGCTGGTCCGCCATCAAGGACCATCAGGGTGCGCGCCCCGGCATCGCCGGCCGCGACTTCATGATCGCCTCCATCGCCGCGCCGACCATCGATGAGAGCCTGGCCCCCGTGGTGGTTGCCGCGCCGGAGCCCGCAAAGGGCAAGGGCAAGGCCCCGGCCAAGGCCGCCGCCAAGCCGGCCGCCGCGCCGGCCGCGCCCGCCAAGAAGAAGTGACGCGCTGGAGCGCGATCCGTCCCGCGGGGCGGATCGCGCTCCACTGAACTGTGAAGGGGTCCGTTGCGGTGGCGCTGCTCTGGGTCGGCCTCGGCAATCCGGGGCAGGAACATGCGCGGCAGCGCCACAATATCGGCTTCATGGCGATGGACGCCATCGCCCGCCGCCACGGTTTTTCGGCCTGGCGCAAGCGGTTCAAGGGGCTGGTGGCGGAGGGCAATCTCGGCGGCCAGAAGATCCTGGCGCTGAAGCCCGAGACCTACATGAATGCCAGCGGCGACGCGGTGCAGCAGGCCGCCGCCTTCCTGAAGCTGGGCACGCCCGATATCTGGGCCTTCCATGACGAGCTGGACCTGGCGCCCGGCAAATTGAAGGTGAAGAAGGGCGGCGGCACGGCCGGCCATAACGGGCTGCGCGACATGCAGCGCGCCTTCGGCAATGCGGATTTCTGGCGCGTCCGCCTCGGCATCGGCCATCCCGGCCACAAGGACCGCGTCACCGGCCATGTGCTCGGCAATTTCGCCAAGGTCGAGACCTGGGTGGAGCCCTTGCTGGACGCCGTGGCGGATGCCGCGCCGATGCTGGCGGAGGGCCAGCACGAGGCCTTCATGACCCGCGTCGCGCTGCTGACCCAGGAAGGATGAACCGATGAGCGGATTGGACGACGACAGCGTGTTCGATGGCGGCTTTGGTGGCCCGGGTCCCGAGGATTTCGCCAATGGTGCCGCGGCGCTGGCGGCCGGGCTGATCCGCGAGGCGCAGGGCCTGGCGCAGGCCGCCGCGGCACTGCGCAGCGCAGCCGCACCCAACCCGCCGGGCGTGCCGGGCGGCGAGCCGGTTTCCGACATCCGCCGCCAGCGCATGGTGCTGCACACGGCCGGCGAAGCCGCGCTGCGTGCCGCGCTCGCCCTGGATGCCGCCGCCCTGCTGGCCGAATCGCGCCCGCCCGCGGAACAGGCCGCGCGCATTGCGGAAGCGGCGAAGAAGGTCGGCCTGCCGCCGGCCACGCTGTCGCCCTTCCTGCGCAGCGCGGCGCTGGATTTCCGCACGGATGACGCGGCCGCACGGATTGCCGCCTCCACCCTCGCCGCCGATCTCTGCGCGCTGCTCGCCGCCTCCTCCTGAACGGATATTTCCCATGGGTTTCAACTGCGGCATCGTCGGCCTGCCCAATGTCGGCAAATCCACCCTGTTCAACGCGCTGACGCAGACCGCGGCAGCCCAGGCGGCGAACTACCCCTTCTGCACGATCGAGCCGAATGTCGGCCGCGTCGGCGTGCCGGACCCGCGCCTCGGCGTGCTGGCCAAGATCGGCAAGTCGCAGAAGATCATCCCGACCAGCCTGGAATTCGTCGACATCGCCGGCCTGGTGCGCGGCGCCTCCAAGGGCGAGGGGCTGGGCAACCAGTTCCTGGCCAATATCCGGGAGGTGGACGCCATCGTCCATGTCCTGCGCTGCTTCGAGGATGACGACGTCACCCATGTCGAGGGCAATGTGGACCCGGTGCGGGATGCCGAGACGGTCGAGACGGAGCTGATGCTCGCCGACCTCGACAGCCTGGAGAAGCGCGCCCACGGCCTGAACAAGCGCGCCCGCGGCGGCGACAAGGAAGCCAGCGCGCAGCTCGCCCTGATCGAGCCGATCCTGGCCGCGCTGACCGCAGGCCGCGCCGCCCGCACCGCCATCCCGAAGGGGGAGGAGGAAGCGGTGCGCCGGCTGCAGCTGATGACCAGCAAGCCCGTTCTGTATGTCTGCAATGTGGAGGAAGCCTCCGCCGGCACGGGCAACGCCCATTCGGCAAAGGTCTTCGAGATGGCCAAGGCGCAGGGCGCCAGGGCGGTGATCGTCTCCGCCGCCATCGAGGCCGAGATCAGCCAGATGCCGGAAGCCGACCGGGCGGATTTCCTCGAATCGCTCGGCCTGCCCGATAGCGGGTTGGACCGGATCATCCGTGCGGGGCATGAGCTGCTGGGCCTGATCACCTATTTCACGGTGGGGCCGAAGGAAACGCGGGCCTGGACCATCACCCGCGGCACCAAGGCGCCCGGCGCGGCCGGCGTGATCCATGGCGATTTCGAGCGCGGCTTCATCGCCAGCGAGACCACGGCCTATGACGACTATGTGGCGCTGGGCGGCGAACAGGGCGCCAAGGAAGCCGGCAAGATGCGGGTCGAAGGCAAGGAATATGTGGTGAAGGACGGCGACGTCCTGCTGTTCCGCTTCAACGTGTGAGGTTGCTCGATCAGGCTGCGGAGAACGGCTGAGAAGCCCTCTCCCCCCCCTGCGGGTGGAGAGGGCTTCTCCGCGGCCTACCGGCGGGTTGTCACCGATCCGCCACTACGCCCCGGCATAGGCCGGTGCGCGCTTGGTGCCGCGCCCCCTGGCGCGGTGCCCGTTCGGGCGCAGCTCCGCGACCCTGGGATTTGGCATGACCGACGCCTTCGAGATCTTCCTGGCCACCGCCCCGGGCCTGGAACCCCTGCTGTTCGAGGAAGTCCGCGGCAAGGGCTTCAAGCGCCCCAAGGCGGTGCCGGGCGGCGTGACCATCGAGGGTGGCTGGCCGGAAGTCTGGCGCGCCAATCTCTGGCTGCGCGGCGCCGGGCGCGTGCTGGCGCGCATCGACAGTTTCCGGGCCGTGCACCTGGCGCAGCTGGATGCCAAGGCGCGGCGCGTCGACTGGGCCAGCGTGCTGCGCGCCGATGTGCCGTTCCGGGTCGAGGCGAGCTGCGCCGGGTCGCGCATCTACCACTCCGGCGCCGCGGCACAGCGGATCGAGACGGCGATCCGGGAGACGCTTGGGGCAAAACAGGCGGATGACGGCGTGCTGGTCATGGTGCGCCTGGAGAACGACCAATGCACCATCAGCGTGGATACCTCGGGCGAGCCGCTGCACAAGCGCGGCTACAAGCAGGCGCTGAACCCGGCCCCGTTGCGGGAGACGATGGCCGCGCTGTTCCTGCAGGCCTGCGGCTATGACGGGCGGGAGCCGGTGCTGGACCCGATGTGCGGCGCCGGCACCTTTGTCATCGAGGCGGCGGAGATCGCCGCGCGGCTGAACCCCGGCCGGTCCCGTGCCTTCGCCTTCGAGCGGCTGGCCAGTTTCGAGGAGGAGGCCTGGCAGGCGATGCGCGCGGTGCGCCGCCAGAAGGTGGCCACCACGCGCTGCTACGGGCGGGACCGCGATGCGGGGGCGGTGGCGATGGGCCAGGCGAATGCGGAACGCGCCGGCGTGGCCGAGATGACCGATTTCGCCCAGGGGCCGATCAGCGAGCTGACGCCCCCCGAAGGCCCGCCCGGCCTGGTGATGGTCAACCCGCCCTATGGCAGCCGGATGGGGGAGGGGACGGACCTTTCGCCGCTCTATGCCGCGTTGGGGCAGGTGATGCTGCGGCGGTTTGCGGGCTGGCGGCTGGGGATGGTGACCAGCGAGCCGAAGCTGGCCCATGCGACGCGGCTGCCCTTCCTGCCGAATACCGCGCCGGTGCCGCATGGCGGGCTGCGGGTGGCGCTGTACCGGACGCTGCCGCTGGCGTGAGGGGAGGGAGAGCGGCACCTGAGCCGGCTCAGATCCTGCGCGTCCCCCCCACCCAACCAGCCTGTGGCGTTGCGGCAGCGCCGCAACCCCCCCCATAAGTGGTGGGGAGGGCTTTTCGCGTCTGCCTACATGCGCCAGCGGCGGTGTTGCCAGAGCCATTGGCCGGGGTGTTCGCGGATCCAGCCCTCGACGATGTCGTTCACCTGCTGGGTCGCGGCGGCGACATCCACCTGGCCCTTGGCGTCGCGCACCAAGGCCACCGCCTCCGTCAATTCCAACCGGAAGCGTCCGCCGGGCAGGCGGATGGCCCGCGCCCCGTGGATCGGGCAGTCGAAGCGGCGGGCCAGGCGGGCCAGGATCGGGATGGCGGTGGCCTCCCGCCCGAAAAAGCGGATCTTCGGGCCGCGGCCAAAGCGCTGGTCGACCAGCATGCCGAGGTGCTGGCCCTCATCCAGCGCCTCCATCATGCGGATCGGCGCGGCGGGGCCGGCGGGAATCAGCGCGCCCATCACCCCGCGGCGCAGCGCCAGGATGTCCCGCGCCACGGCGGCGTTGTTCGGCGTGCGGTACAGCGCGGCCGCCGGCAGGCCGTGGCGCAGGGCGGCGACGGCGGGCAGTTCCCAATTCGCCAGGTGGGCGGCGAAGATGATGGCGGGCTTGTTGTCGTCCCGCAGCGCCTCGAAGCGGGCCATGCTCTCGGCATCCAGCTCGATGCGGCCGGTATTGGGGTTTTCGGGGTCGAAATCCCAGAGATCGCCGAGATGGACGTATTCGCTGGCGGTGCGGCCGAGATTCTCCCAGCTTTCGCGCAGGATTGCCGCGCGATCCGCGGCGGATTTCTCCGGGAAGGCGGCGTCGATATTCTCGCGGGCGATGCGGTTGGCCGAGGTCAGCGGGCCGAATGTGCGCGCCACCACCGCGCCGATGCGCGCGGCGCGGTCCGGCCCCAGTGCGCGCACAGCCGCAAAACCGCCGCGGATCAGGGCGGCCAGCGTTTCGTCGCCGGCGCGTTTCAGGGCAGCCTTCAATTCAGAATTTTACCACGATCTTGCCGAAGACGCGGCGCGATTCCAGACGCTCCAGGCCTTCCGTGAAACGTTCCAGCGGCACGACGGTATCCAGCACCGGCAGGATGCCCTGCGACATCTTGCCCAGCGCATCGCCCACATTGCGCATGGCGCAGCCGAAACTGCCAAAGATTCGGAGCTGGCGCTGGAAGATCATCATCAAATTGGTCTCGGCCGAGACGCCGGAGGTGCTGCCGCAGGTCACCAGCCGCCCGCCCATGCGCAGCGACAGCAGCGAGCCGGCCCAGGTGGTGGCGCCCACATGCTCGAACACGACGTCCACGCCGCGCTTGCCCGTGATGCGGCGGGCAATGGTCGAAAAGTTCTTCTCGGAATAGTTCACCACATGGTCGGCGCCGAGCGCCTGCGCCTTGGCGCATTTCTCGTCATCGCCGGCGGTGGCGATCACGGTGCAGCCCAAGGCCTTGGCGACGCGGATGGCGACGGAGCCGATGCCGGAGCCGGCGGCCTGGATCAGGATGGTCTCGCCGGGCTTCAGCTGGGCATTGTCGAACAGCATGTGCTCGACCGTGCCGAAGGTGACAGTGGCGCAGGCGGCTTCCTCGAAGGGCACGTTCTCGGGCACGCGCACCAGCAGCCGCGCGGGCACGTTTGCCAGTTCCCGCGCAAAGCCGTCGACATGGAAGCCGGCGACGCCCGAAACGTTCTCGCAGAAATTGTCGCGGCCTTCGCGGCAGGCGGCGCAATGGCCGCAGGTGCGGGCGCCATAGGGCACGGCGCGATCGCCGGCCTTCCAGCCGGTGACGCCGGCGCCGACGGCCACCACTTCGCCCGAGGCCTCGGCGCCGACGGCCAGCGGCAGGGTGCGCTGCGCGAAGGCCATGCCGCGCCAGCCCCAGACATCGATGTGGTTCAGCGAAATGGCGCGGATGCGGAGCTGCACCTCGCCCTCGCCGGGCGGGGGCGGTGCGTCGATGTCTTCGAGCCGCAAATCGCGGTCGCCATGCAGGCGGAGCGCGCGCATCAGTTGGGTGCTCCACTGAGAACGAGGCAGACATTCTGGCCGCCGAAGCCGAAGCTGTTGGACAGCACGTTCTCGACCTTGGCCGCGCGGGCCACATTCGGCACCACATCGAGCGTGATGGCCGGGTCCGGCTCCACGTGATTGATGGTCGGCGGCAGCATCTGGTCGCGGATCGCCAGCAGGCTGAAGGCGGCCTCGATGGCGCCCGACGCGGAAAGCGTATGGCCGATCATCGATTTGTTGGAGGAGATCGGCGGCGCCGCCTCGCCGAACACGGCGCGCATGGCCAGATTCTCCATCTTGTCGTTCTCCGGCGTGCCGGTGCCGTGGGCGTTGACGTAGGAGATATCGGCCGGCGTCAGGCCCGCATCCTCGATGGCGTTGCGCATGGCGCGGATCACCGCGCTGCCATCGGGGTTGGAGCGGGTGCGGTGGAAACTGTCGGACTTCTCGCCGGCGCCGCGCACCACACCGAGGATGCGCGCACCGCGGGCGCGGGCGTGCGAAAGGCTTTCCAGCACCAGGCAGGCCGCACCCTCGCTCATCACGAAGCCGCCGCGGTTCTTCTCGAAGGGGCGGGAGGCGCCGGTGGGGTCGTCATTGCGGGTGGACAGGGCGGAGAGCAGGGAGAAGCGGACCAGCGCCTCCGGCTGCACCGTGCCATCGGCGCCGATGGCGAGCGCGGCCTGGGTTTCCCCGCGCTGGATCGCCTCCACGCCGAGCTGGATGGCCGAGGCGCCGGTGGCGCAGGCGGTGGTGACGGCAACGGGCGATCCGCGCGTGCCGAAGCGGGCGGCGAGGGTTTCGCCGACCGTCTGGAAGGCAGCGGTCTCGTACAGCTCGGGCCAGCCGGTCGCGGCCAGGGTCAGGGCCTTGTAGCTCGCGGGCTCCGGCGCCGTGCGGCGGGCGAGTTCGAAGCGGTGCGGCCATTCCAGCTCGACCGGCGGCATGCCGAGCATCAGCGGCCCCGGGAAATCGCCGCCGCCGAGGCCGGCTTCCGCCAGCGCTTCCTCCGCCGCCATCGCCGCCATGCGGGCGACGCGGGGGGTGGCGGTGAGCACCTGGCCCTCGGCTTCCTCCGGCAGATCCACGGTGCCGGCGATGGTGGTGCGCAGGTCGTTGGTCGGGAAGCGGGTGATGCGGCGGATGCCGGAGGTGCCGGCCAGCAGCGCCGCCCAGTTCTGGGCGACGCCGAAGCCGAGCGGGGTCACTAGCCCGATGCCGGTGACAGCGACGATCGGGCGACCCTTGGAGTCCAGGTCCGTCACGGCTGATCCTCCGCCGGAATGGCGCGCAGATGCGCCAGCGCCTCGCCGCGCCAGGCGCCGAAGCCGGTCACCAGCAGATCGGTCGGCGGCGCGGCCAGGGACGTTTCGGCGGCCTCCAGCGAAGGCGGCAGCACGCCTTCGGACAGCATCAGCGCGCCGAGCGCGAGGCTGGCGGGGAAGGTCGCCTCCACGCCCCAGCCGAGCCGGCTGCCGGCGGCGCGCAGCGTGATGTCGCGGCCGAGGCCCGCCAGAAAGTCGCGTTCCGCGGCGACCGGCCCGGCGACGCCGGTGGCGCCTGAGAGCACGGTCAGCGGCCCCTCCGGCAGCGCCAGCCGGGCAAAGGCGCGGGTGGCGGCGGCGGCGCTGCCATCGGCCTCGGAGCGCCGCGCCTGTTCGCAGGCGACGCCCATGATGCGCGCCAGGCCGCGCGCACCGCGGGCGCGGGCGCTGTCGGCCGTCTCCAGCACCAGGAAGGCGCCGAGCGTGCCGGGGATGGCGCCGGGCGCGTCCTCCCGCGCAAAGACCGGCGCAAAACCGCCCTGCCGCAGCAGCCCGGCCGAGTGGTACAGCACCATCAAATCCCAGCGCGCCGCCACGAAGGCGCCGCCGACCAGCGCCGCCTGGCCGCGGCCTTCGGACAGCCGCGCGGCCGCGATGCGCACCGCATCGGCGCCGGCCTGTTCTTCGCCCATGAAGGTGCGGGAGGCGCCGGTGACGCCATGGACGATCGAGATATTGCCGGCCAGCAGGTTGGAAAGCTGCGCCAGGAACAGCGTCGGCCGCAGCCCGCCGGCGAGTAGGGCGTTCAGCTGCAATGCGGCCTCCGCCGGCGGCAGGCCGGCGAGTGCTGCCAGCACGCTTTCATCCAGCGCCAGGTCGCGCTCGCCACCGCCGGCGGCGACGATGAGGTCCATCTCGGAGACCAGCGCGCGGGCGCCGGCATCGTCCAGCGCGAGGCCGGCCGCATAGGTGCCGAGGCGCTGCCAGGGCTCCATCTGCCGCTGGTCGCCCTTCTTCGGGATCTGTCGGTCGAGCTCCAGCGCGGGGGCGGGATGCAGCGGGAAGGGGGCGTGGCTGTCGGCATCCACCGGCGCCGGTGTGCCGGCGGCGAGGGCGGCCAGATGCGCGCTCCGGCCCTCGCCTGCGGCGGAGACCAGGCCGATGCCGGTGATCCAGATTTCCATCAGTTCTGACCCGGCCCAGAAAAACCGGGCAGGCCGATGCGCTGCGCCGTCGCGGTCATCGCCTCGCGCAGTGCCTCGGCGGGGAAAGGCATGATGCGGAAGGTGATCTCGGCATCGGCGATACGCTTGCCATCCGAGAGGATTCGCGCCTCCGCCACCGCATAGCCGGAGCCGTCATGGGTGCGCTTCGCTTCCACCACCAACGGCGCGCCCGGGCCGACGAAGCCCCGGAAATTGGCGCCATTGACCTTCAGCAGGAAGGGCATGCGTTCCAGCTTCTCGATCGCCAGCAGCAGCCAGCCGGCGGTCTGCGCCATGGTCTCCACCAGCAGCACGCCGGGGACGATGGGATAGCCGGGAAAGTGGCCCTCGAAGACGGGGCTGGCATCCGGCACCTGGCTTTCGACCGTGATGTGGTCCGCGCCCAGCGTCACCACGCGATCGACCATCTGGAAGTATTCCAGCCGCATGGTGCGTGCCCCGCAAGCCTGGGTTCAGGCCTTGGCCTGCTTGGCGGCCACCAGCTCCTCGATCCGCTGGGCCAGGTTGCCCATCACGAAATACTGCTCCGCCGGGGCGGTGCCGGCATTCACTTCCTGCGTCCAGCTCTCGACCGGCACCTTGATGCCGAAGGCCTTGTCGATGGCGAAGACGATGTCGAGGAAGTCCAGGCTGTCGATGCCCAGATCGTTGATGACATGCGCGCCCGGCGTGATGGACTCACGCGTCACTTCGCTGTTCTCGGCGATGATGTCGGCGATACGGTCGAAAACCGGGGACGTCATGGGGAACAGGCTCCGGGCGGAGTGGGGGCGGGCATTCAAGCGCGCGTCTTCGCGCGAACCAGCCGGATTGTCCAGCGCGGTGGTCATGGCGGGTGGATTGGTATTGCGAGCGATTCGCAATCGATGGCCGCGCAAGGCAGAAGCGTTGGGCGTGGTGGCGGCCACCATCCCACCAGGCCTGCACCTGCTTGCGCAGCGCGCCGAGATTGAAGCCGCGGGCCTGCGCCGGGGCTAGGCGGTTTGGCGCGCGGTTGGCGTCGGGGGGCGGGTGGCGCTGCCACGGCGCAGCACGCCGTGTGGGCGGCCCTCGACGCAGACCGGCAGGTGGCGAACCCCCGCGGCCTCGAACACCCGCAGCACCTCCGGCACCGGAAGGTCGGGCGGGATGGTGACGGGGCTGCGGGTCATTTCCCACTCCAGCCGCGTCTGCTGCGGGTCGCAGCCTTCCGCGAGGCATCGCACCGCATCGCGGCCGGTGAAGATGCCGAGCAGCCGTTCCTCGGTACTCACGATCAGCACCGCGGTGGCGCCATCGCGCTGCATGGCGCGGCAGGCCTCCGCCACGCTGTCATTCGGGCCGAGGGTGACCGGTTCGGCCTGTTGGATGGGCGAGGCTGGTGCATATTGGGCCATGGCACGTCTCCCTTTCCGTGATCTGGTGTACGGCATCCCGCCCGTCAGATGGATCGCGTGGCCTTGATCTGGCGCAGCTGTGACCGCTTCGTGGTGGAAGCTTCAGCGCAGGCTTTCGAAATAGCCGTTTTCCACATCCTGCCGCGCCTGTTCCGCGGCGCGGAAATCGTAGCGGGACAGGATGCCGCGCAGGCGCCCGCTCTCGCAGACCGGCAAATGGCGGAAGCCGCCATCATTCAGCAGGCGCAGGGCTTCGCTGGCATGCTGCTCCGGCGTCACCGTCTCCGGCTGGCGGGTCATCACCTCGGCGAGGGGCGTGGCGGGGTCGCGGCCCTCCGCCAGGCAGCGCACCGCATCCCGCCCGGTGAAGATGCCCTGCAACAGCTCCGCATCCCGCACCACCAGCACGGCGCCCACGCGGCGCCGGTGCATCGCCTGGCAGGCGGAGGCGATCGTGGCCTCCGGCGGCAGGGTCAGGGGCTGCTGGCCCTGGATGATCTCGGCGATCAGGCGGTCCTGCATGATGTGTCCTCCCTTGGCTTGGCCATGATGACAGATTCATGATGGACCGGGCCGGGGGGCGGCGCCTTGCTGCAAGTCAAGCCGGTGGGGAAGGAGGATGGGGGGAGGGATGGTGCGGTGTAGCGGAGCGGAAACGCACCCGCGCCATGGGTTGGTGGGCGGCATCGCGCCAGAAAAAGTGGTGCGGTGTAGCGGAGCCGAAACGCACCCGCGCGATGGGTTGGTGGGCGGCATCGCGCCAGAAAAAGTGGTGCGGGCGGTCGGAATCGAACCGACACTCCTCTCGGAACCGGATTTTGAGTCCGGCGCGTCTACCAGTTCCACCACGCCCGCGCGGCGCACAGCCTAGCGCAGAATCCGTCCCGGGGGAACCGGGTCAGGCGGGGGCATCCACCATGCGGGTCGGGAACTCGGCCGGGCTGGTGATCTCCAGCAATTCCAAATCCTCCGAATGTGCCACCTCCACATGCCGCACCAGGGGCGGTTGCAGCACGCTGTCGCCGGGGCGGAAGGTGACCTCGCCGATATCCTCATAGGTGAAGGTCACCCAGCCGCGCAGCACATAGACAAGCTGGAAGCCCAGCTCATGCGTATGCCATTGCGGCGCCGCGCCGGTGCCGGGCACGGCGCGGATCACATGCGCGCCGAAGGCCCCGCCGGTGGCCGCGCGCACGCCGAGGTCGCGATAGGCGAAGAAGCTGCGCAGCCCGGTCTCGAACTGGGCCTCCGCCGCCCGGCTGATGGTGGTGCGCGGTGCATCCGGCATCTGGTCATCCCCCCTGTTTTCCGCCGAGCCTATCATGGCGGCGGCATGGCGCGGATCACCCAGGGCATCCTCACGATCGGGTGATCGGGTGGCAACCGGAACGCCTACGTCGTGTTAGCTTCCCGTATGAAGGACCTACCTCACCCGCCCGAACGCGCGGCGCTTTTCCTCGACTTCGACGGCACGCTGGTGGAGATCGCGGAGCGGCCGGACGCGGTCATCGTCCCCCCCGACCTGCCCGGATTGCTGGAGCGTCTTTCGGCGCATCTCGGCGGCGCGCTGGCCATCGTCTCCGGCCGCCCCCTTCCGGAACTGGACCATTTCCTGCCGGTGGCCATCGCCAAGGTCGGCAGCCATGGCGCGGTGCTGCGCCCGCTGCCGCAAGGGCCGCTGGAACAACCCATGCTGCCCTCGCCGCCCGCCGCCTGGCGCGTACGGCTGGCCGGGCTGGCCGAGAGCTTCCCGGGCGCCTTCATCGAGGACAAGGTGCATGGCTTCGTGCTGCATTTCCGCCAGGCGCCGGAAGCCGGCCCGGTGGCCCGCGCGCTGCTGGAGTCCCTGGTCGCGGAGGCGCCGGAGTCCTTCACACTGCTGCCCGCCCGCATGGCCTGGGAAGTCACGCCGCGCGGCGCCTCCAAGGGCACCGCGGTCAGCAGCCTCATGGCGCGCCAGCCCTTCGCCGGGCGCCTGCCGGTCTTCGTCGGTGACGATGTGACGGATGAGGCCGGCATGGCGGTGGCACGCGCGGCCGGTGGCCTCGGGCTGCGCTTGCAGGAAGTGTTCGGCACGCCGCCGGTCTTCCGCGACTGGCTGGCGGGGCTGGACCGACACTACGCAAAGGGGGCGGCGGCATGAGCCGCCTTGTCATCGTCGCCAACCGGGTGCCGGATCCGAGGGAGGCCGGCGCCACGGCAGGCGGCCTGGCGGTGGCCATGAAGGATGCGCTGGCCAACCGCGATGCGGTCTGGTTCGGCTGGTCCGGCAAGACAGCGGAGGCCACCGGCACGGACGCCACGCTCACCCGGCATGGCCGCACCACCTATGCGACCATCGATTTGGGGCATGACGACTACAAGCATTTCTACCAGGGCTTCTCCAACGCCGCGCTGTGGCCGGTGCTGCATTACCGCCTGGGCATCGCGCGCTTCGACCGGCGCGACTTCGCCGGCTACCAGCGCACCAATGCGGCCTTCGCCGCCGCGCTCGCCCCGCTGCTGCAGCCGGATGACACGGTGTGGATCCACGACTTCCACCTGTTCCTGATGGCGGCGGAGCTGCGCGCGCTGGGCTGCAAGCAGCGCCTCGGCTTCTTCCTGCACGTGCCCTTCCCGCCACGCTCCGTCTTCAACGGCCTGCCGCATGCCGAGAAGCTGCTGGAGGCGCTGGAGGCGGTGGATATCATCGGCACCCAGACCGAGGATGATGCCGAAAATCTGCGCGCCGCGCTGATCGCGATCGGCAAGGGCGATGTGGCCATGCGCGTCGGCGCCTTCGCCATCGGCATCGATGCCGCGGGCTTCGCCAAGCTGGCGGCCCAGCGCGCCACTGCGAAGGATGTGGTGCGGCTGCGTGATTCGCTGGCCGGAAGGTCGCTGGCCATCGGCGTGGACCGGCTGGACTACACCAAGGGCCTGCCGCAGCGCATCGCCGGCTTCGGCGCCATGCTGGAACGCTTCCCGCGGCACCGCGGCAAGATCACCTTCCTGCAAGTGGCACCCGTCAGCCGTGGCGACGTGGCGATGTACCGTGCGTTGCGGCGGGAACTGGATGAAGGCGTGGGCCGCATCAATGGCCAGATGGCGGAGCCCGACTGGGCGCCGATCCGCTACATCACCCGCGCCGTGGCGCGGCCGACGCTGGCCGGCTTCATGCGCATGGCGCGCATCGGCCTGGTGACGCCGCTGCGGGACGGGATGAACCTGGTGGCGAAGGAATTCGTCGCAGCCCAGGACCCGGCGGACCCCGGCGTGCTGGTGCTGTCGCGCTTCGCCGGCGCGGCGGTGGAGTTGGACGGCGCGCTGATCGTCAACCCGCTGGACCCCGACGACATCGCGGAGGCGCTGGACGCGGCGATGGACATGCCGGCGGATGAGCGTGCGGATCGCTGGAGCCGCATGTGGGCCAGCGTGAAGGCCGGCAGCGCCAGCATCTGGTGCCGCCGTTTCCTCTCGGCGCTGGAGGGCAGCAAGGATGTTGCCGATGCCGGTGAGGCCGAAGCCCAGCCGGCATCGGAGCCGGAGAAGAAGCCGCGCCGCAAACGCGCGGCATAGGGCTTCAGAACACGAAGCGCGTGCCCAGCAGCAGGCTGCGGCCGGGCGTCATGAAGCCGTTCGCCGGCTCCCACCGGCTGTTGCCCAGGTTGCGCCCCTCGACATAGCCGGTGATGGCGCTGGTCACGCGGTAGGACGCCGTCAGGTTCACCACCGTGCCCGACTTGTTGTAGTTCACGCCGGACACGAAGGCGCCGCTATTGGTGTAGGACGCCGTCTCCGGCGATGGCCCGGTGAACAGCAGCTCCGGGCTGACCACCAGCCGGTCCGTCGGTGCGATGCGGGCGCCGGCGCTGATCACGTTGCGTGGGCGGCGCGCCAGCGGTGCATCCGTCACCTCGTCCCGCGCCTCCGTGATGGTCCAGCCCAGCCGCGCATCCAGCCAGCGCGCCGGCCGCAGCACCAGGCCCAGCTCCACGCCCTGGCTGCTGGCTTCCTCGATATTCTCAAGCGTCGAGAAGCTGCGGTTGAAGTTGATCAGGTTGTTGGTGCGCGTGTTGAAATAGGTGGCGCTGGCGGTCACGCCATCGGCGCGGCCGAACAGCGGCAGGTCGGTCTCGCTGCCGATGTCCCAGGCGAAGCTGTCCTCCGCTTCCAGATTCGGGTTGCCGCGGAAGAAGCTGCCGATGCGGCCGAAGCGCTGGTACAGCGACGGCGCCTTGAAGGCGGTGCCGGCCGAGGCGCGGAGGCGGGAGGCAACCTCCGGCAGCGCCAGTACCGCGCCGGCGCGCCAGGACAGGAAGCCGTCATAATCATCCGCCAGGTCCTGCCGCAGCCCGGCCGAGAGATCGAGGCGCGGCCCGAGCCGCCCCTGGATGCCGGCATGCAGCGCCGTGGTGCTGGCGGAGGCATCGGTGGTGGTGCGGAAGCCCGGGGAGCCGGAATTGGCTTCCACGCTTTCATGCTCATGCGTCACGCCAAAGGCCAGGCCCGCGGCGGAGAAGGCGCCGACATCGCCGAGCCGCACGCGATTGCCCCAATCCAGCGTCTGCCGCGTGCCGCGGTACAGATCGTCGGTGGAGTCGCTGCTGCGGGCATCGGGCAGGTTCAGGTAGCGGCGCCGGTCCTCGGTCACCGCGGCGCGCAGGCCGGTGGTCCAGGCGCCGTCGAACAGGCCGGTCTCCGCGCGCAGCTGGCCGAACCAGCGGCGGTCATTGCCATCGTAGTTCGGGTCGTCATTCGGGACGTTGTCCAGCTCCAGCCGGTTCTCGCGCCAGCGCAGCAGCCCCTCGACGCTGGTGGTGCCGCCGGCCCAGCCGAAGCGGGCGGTGCCGGCGCCGGCGCGCAGCGACTCGGTCTCCCGGCTGTCGTTGTTCATGCGGCGCGGGGTGGCGTCGCTGCCCTGGGTGGTCAGGCCCTGGCCGACCACCAGGTAGTTCCAGCCGCCCAGGCTGCCCGCCGCGCCCAGCGCGCCGCGCGCCGTGCCCTGGCTGCCGCCGGCCAGATCGCCGAAGACCTGCACCGGTACGCCCTCCGGCGCGCGGCGCGTCACCAGGTTGATGACGCCGCCGATGGCGCCGGAGCCGTACAGCGAAGACCCCGGCCCGCGCACCACCTCGATCCGCTCGATATCGCCCAGCAGGTCATTGCCGAAATTGAAGGCGCCATTGGGCTCGGAGACGTCGTTCACCGGCACGCCATCCAGCAGCACCAGCACGTGGCGGGAGGCTGTGCCGCGGATGAAGATGCTGGCCTGCTGGCCAATTCCGCCGGCCTGCACCAGGTTCATCCCCGGCACGGTCGCCAGGGCTTCGGCGAGGGATTGGTAGCCGCGCTCCTCGATATCCGCGCGGGTCAGCACGGTGATGGCGGCCGGCACGCGCGCCGCATCGGTGGGGATGCGGGTTGCGGTGACGATGGTCTCCGGCAGGCCTGGGGTCTCGGGCAGGGTTTGCTGCGCCATTGCGGTGGTGGACAGCAGCAGGGGCAGGGCGAGCGCGATGGGCGCCGCCGCGAGGTTGGACAGAAGTCGCATGGGAATCCTCCGTGCGATCAGACGACAAGCCACGCCACCCTTGCGGGCCGCGCAGCGGCTGGCGTCGTCGCCGCCGGCGGAGACGAGCGGATGCCGGCGGGGAATGCCCGCCGGTGGCCTGTCGTTCCGTTGCGCCGGTGCACCCCGCCCGGCACGCGCGTGACGTCTCTGCGCCGGCCGGTCTCCTGGCTCGTGGAGGCTCGGGAGGGATCCTCCCGATTGACGGTCCCCGCCTTCTCGGGCCCGAGGGGCCCAATGGCGTGAGGGAGACCGTCTCTCCACCTACAGTTGCGGGGGCAGCCGCGGACGTGGCAGGGCGGCTTGCGCCACCTGGCCTTCGCGCGTTCCCGTTTCAGCCCTTGCGGGCCACCGGCGCATGCGGGCGCACTACCACCCCCGGCCGACCTCGCACAATCCGGTGCTCAGATAATCCAGCCCAGCGCCTGGATGCCGAGCCAGCCGAGCACGCCCAGCACCACGGTGGCAAAGACGCAGCCGGCGATGGTCAGCATCACGCCCCAGAAGGTCACGGTGCTGTCATGCTCGATCAGGCCGAGCGCCATGACGATGTTGCCGAAGGCGGGCGGGCCATTGGTGCCGGGGCCGGGCAGGATCAGCATGATGGCGACATAGGCGGTCAGCCAGCCGATGATGCGTTCACCGAGCGGGGATGTGAAGAAGCCGGGCCGCGGCCGCACATAGCGCTCGATCCGCCCCAGCCCCTTGGAGGAGGCGGAGGCCAGGCGCAGCAGATCCGCCCGCTTGATGGTCTGGCGCTTCAGGATGCCCGGCAGCTTCGGCACGCGCAGGCCGAGGCCCATCTGCACGCCCAGGATCAGCAGCGGCGTGCCGAAGACGCTGGCCATGCCGGGCAGCAGGCCGGGCAGCAGCAGCAGCAGCAGCAGCAGGCCAAAGGCGCGGTCACCGAAGGCTTCCGCCATCTCGCCCAGGCTGATGCGCTCACCCGGGAAGGCGGCCGCCACCTCCGCCACGATGCGGGAGATGGGCGCGCTGTCCTGGCCCGGGATCTGCTCGGGGCTCATGCTGCGCAACCGGGAATGAGGGTCAATTCAGTCCGAACAGCCAGGCCAGGCCCGCCGCCAGCACCCAGCCGACGCTGCCGATGATCGAAAGCCCGAGGAAGACGCTGAACACGCCGAACAGCGCACCGGCCAGGATGGTGCGGGTATCCTCCTCCATCAGCCCGATCGCCATGATCATGCAGGCCAGCGAAGGTGGGCCGTTGGTGAAGGGCAGCGGCACGCAGACGATGGCGGCCAGGAACACGCCATAGGCGCCCATCATGCGTTCCCCGGTCCGGCTGGTGAGCCAGGAGGGGCGCGGCTTCACATAGCGTTCCACCCGCTGCAGCCAGGGCAGCGCCTTGGCCGCGATCAGCCGCAGATCGGCGCGGCGCATGGACCGGCGGGTGAGCAGGGCGGGCAGCTTCGGCGTCGGCAGGCCATAGGCGAGCTGCGCGCAGATGATCAGCAGCGGTACGCCGAAGATCGGGCTGAGGCCGGGAATATAGACCGGCAGCAGGTTGGGCAGGGCGAACAGCACGATCAGCACGCCATAGCCGCGTGCCCCCAATGCCTCCATCAGATCGCCGAGCGTGACGCGATCCGTCGGCCAGTCGCGGGCAATGCCGGTGACCAGTTCCGAAACCGGCACCAGATGCGCGTCTGGCGCATCGGCACGCGATGTGTCCTGAAGCCCGTCGATGACGCGCCCTCTCCTTCCCAAAGCCAGCCATTATGGCCGGAAAGCCATTTCCCAAAGGTAGCGGTAACACGGGTGAATGGCGGCTGACAGGGGGGGTGTCACGGTCGCGTGAGGCTGCTGCGATGGCGGGTTGGTCAGGCAGGGCGAAGCGGGGCGCGCCAAATGCCTGCGCCCGGTGTCGCTTCGTTCCTGCCATGCTGTCGCCCCCATGCACCGCGCTGGATGCGCAGATTGCCGGGCAGGATAGGCCCGGCGGCGGGCCGTTGCCAGCCGCCGCCCAGTGATGATCCGGGGTCTATTGCGGCTCGAAATTCGCGATCCGCAGCAATTCCGCGTTGCGGGCGACGTCGGCAGCGATGAAGGCTTCCGCCTGCGCCACCGTCTCGGCCACCGGCTCGAAGCCCAGCCCGGTCAGGCGCTGCACCACCTCCGGCTCCCGCAGCCCGTCGACCAGGGCGGTATTGATGCGGTCGGCGATCTCCCGCGGCATGGATCGGTGGCCCCAGACGCCGTACCAGGAATAGAACTCGAAATCCGGCAGCCCGGCCTCGGCGGCGGTGGGCAGTTCCGGCGCCAGCGGGGTGCGCTGCTTCGTGGCAATCGCCAGGCCGCGCAGCTGCCCGCCGCGCACCATGGGCAGGGTGGACAGCACCGGGTCGAACATCAACTGCGCATTGCCGGCGGCCACATCGGTCAGGGCGGGCGCGCTGCCGCGATAGCCGACGATCTCGATCGCCGCGCCGGTCAGGCGGTTGAACTCGATGGTTGCCAGGTGGCCGGCGGCGCCGAGGCTGCTGGTGGCGAAGGTCCAGCGGCGCGGATCGGCCTTGGCGGCCGCCACCACCTCCGGGATCGTGCGCTGCGGCAGGGCCGCGTTCATCACCAGCACCAGCGGCCCGCGCGCGGTGCGCGCCAGCGGGATGAAATCCGTGACGGGATCATAGGGCGCGGCCTTCATCACATGCCGGGCCATCGGGTGGATCGAGGCGGAGGCCAGGATGGTGTAGCCATCGGGGGCGGCCTGCAGCACGGCCTGGCTGCCGATGGCGCCGTTGGCGCCGGCGCGGTTTTCCACCACGACGGTGACGCCGAGCTTTTCCTGCAATTTCTGCGCGGCCAGCCGCGCCATGGCATCCGTCGCGGCGCCCGGCGTATAGGGCACGATCATGCGGATGGCCCGCGCCGGCCAGGCCTGGGCCGAAACCCGCGGGGCTGCCAGCGATGTCCCCACCAGGCCACCACCTGCCGCCAGAATGCCACGCCTGCCGATCATGCTGCTCTCCTGTCATCCGAACAGGGCTGATGCTGGCATTGCCCCGGATGGGATGCAATCGCGCGCGTGGATCAGGAGAATCATACGAATGCAGGCCGTGGATATCGCGCTGTGCCTGGCCATGGATGTCTCGGCCAGTGTGGACTACGCCGAATTCGGCCTGATGGCTGGCGGCACGGCGGCGGCGTTTCGCGACCCGGCGGTGCTGGCCGCCGCCACCGCCGGCCCGCGCGGCGCGGCGGCGGTGGCGCTGCTGCTGTGGTCCGGGCCTGGGGCGCAGGATCTGGCGGTGGGCTGGACCCGGATCAGCGATGCCGCCTCCGCCGCCGCATTGGCCGAGGCGATCGAGAACACGCCCCGCATCCCGCCCGCCGGCGCCACCGCGCTGGGGGAGGGGATGGCGGCGGGGCTGGCCGTGCTGGCCCGCGCGCCGGGGGACCCCACGCGGCTGGTGCTCGATGTCTCGGGCGATGGCCGCCACAATGCCGGGCGGGCGCCGGGGCCGGTGCGGGACCTGGCGGTGGCGGCGGGGCTGACGGTCAATGGCCTGGCCCTGCTGAATGAGGAGCCGGACCTGTTGGAGCATTATCTGGCGGAGGTGGTGGGCGGCCCGGGGTCCTTCGCCATGCCCTGCGACGATTATCTCGATTTCGGCGATGCCATCCTGCGCAAGCTGCGGCGGGAATTGCTGGGCGGCGCGCTGGTGGTATAGCCGGGGCTGCAACCCGAAGGGCAAGACCCCATGCTGCTGCTGATTCCCGGCCCCGTGCAGACCCGCCCCGAGGTCCGCGCCTGCATGGCCGAGGACATCGCCCCCTGGGACGAGGATTTCCGCGCCGAATACGCCGCCATGCGGCCGCGCATCGTGAAGATCGCGGGTGGGGTGGAGGGGCAGCACGTGTCCCTGCCGCTGCCCGGCTGCGGCCACATGATCATCGAATCCGCCATCCGCACCTTCGTGCCCGCCGGCGCCAAGCTGCTGGTGGTGCGCAATGGCGGCTATGCGGAACGCCTGGCGCGACTGGCGGAGACGGCCGGGCGGGTGGTGGTGGCCCTCGACGGGCCGGATGATGTGCCGATGTCGCCGGAACGCCTGGCCCAGGCGCTGGCGGAGAACCCCGATTGCGGCCATGTCGCGCTGGTGGTCAGCGAAACCGGCACCGGCATCGTGAACGACCCGAACATCCTGGGCCCGGTCATCGCGCAGGCGGGGCGGCGGATGATCTGCGATGCGGTCTCCGGCTTCGGCGCGCTGCCCTTCAGCCTGGCGGCGCATCCGGAATGCGATGTGGTGGTCTTCACCTCCAACAAATGCCTCGAGGGCCTGCCGGGCTTCGGCTTTGCGGTGGCGCCGATCGTGCGGCTGGAAGCCTGCCGTGGCCAGGCCGGGTCCTGGGTGATGGATCTGGCGGATGTCTACGACCACGCGCTGAAGAACGGTTTCGGTAGTTTCCGCTTCACCCCGGCGGTGCAGGCCTTGCGGGCCTTCGGGAAGGCGATGGAGATCTACGAGGCGGAGGGCGGGCAGCCGGCCCGCTTCGCGCGCTACAGCCGCAACCGGGACGTGATGTATGCGGGCCTCAAGGCGCTGGGCTTCACGCCCTATGTGGCGCCCGAGCACCAGGGGCCGATCATCGTCAATGTCTACCAGCCGGTCGATCCGAATTGGAGCCTGGAGGTCTTCCAGCGGAAGATGAAGGCGCGCGGCGTCATCCTCTCCGACTTCTCCTCGACGAAGAAGCCGTCCATGCGCTTCGGCTGCATCGGCGCGATCGGGGAGGAGGAAATCCGCTTCGCGCTGAAGCAGGCGGAGGCCGTGCTGGCGGAGATGGGCGTCGGGCAGCGCGCCGCGGCCTGATTCCAGGCGGCGCCGCGGCCCGGGCTGCGGCGCGCCTGGCCGTGCCTATTCGACCCGGATGCCGCTTTCGCGGATGATCGGCGTCCACTTCGCACGCTCGCCCGCGATCGCCTCGTTCAGCTGCTCCGGCGTGGTCCAGCGCGGCTCCAGCCCGTTGCGGTTCAGCACCTCCGTCGTCGCGGCATCGGCCAGCGCCACGCGCATCGCCGCGTTGATCCGGGCGATGGCGGCCTCCGGCGTGCCGCGCGGGGCCATCACGGCATACCAGGACGGCACATCGAAGCCGGGCAGGCCGGATTCCGCGACGGTCGGGATCTCCGGCATCAAGCGCGAGCGTTCGAGATGCGGGATGGCCAGGGCGCGCAGCTTGCCCGCGCGCACCTGCTCCAGGACGGACGCTGCGGTGGCGAAGGAAAAATCGACCCGTCCCGCCAGCAGGTCATTCACCACCAGGCCGCCGCCGCGGTAATGCACCGCCGTGGTCTCGGTCCCGGCCGTGCGGTCGAATAGCAGGCCGGCCAGATGCGGCCCGCCGGCGATGCCGCTGGTGCCGTAGGACAGGGTGCCGGGCGCGGCCTTCGCCGCCGCCACCAGCTCCGCCACGCTGCGCCAGGGCCGGTCGGCCGGCAGCACCAGGATGTTGAACAGGTCGACCGCGACGGAGACCGGCACCAGGTCCCGCGACGGGTCCACCGGCAGGCGGATCACCATCGGGCTGACCACCAGGGCGCCCAGCGTGCCCAGCAGCAGCGTATGGCCATCGGCGGGGCTGCGCGCCACCACCTCCGTCGCGATGTTGCTGCCGGCGCCCGGGCGGTTCTCCACGATCACGGGCTGGCCCAGTGCCTCGCCCATCTTGGGGGCGATGGCGCGGGCGGAAATGTCGGTGGCACCACCCGGCGTGAAGCCGACAATCAGCCGCAGCGGGCGGGAGGGAAAACCCTCCTGCGCCAAAGCGGGGGCGGCGAGCGGCAGGGCGGCGGCGGCGCCCAGCAGGGCACGGCGGCGGATGGCGTTCGTGGTCATGGCGTTCCCGGACAATTCTTGTTGTCCGAACCATCGCACACAACGCCGGGGCGGCGAAACTGTCGCGTGGGTTGAACGAGCGGCCGTCTATTTCTTCTTCCGGGCGGCGGCCTGGCCGGTGGCATGCCCGCTGGCGGCCAGCGCGGAGAGCCGTCCGGGCAGCGTGGCGCGGATGGCGGGACGCTCTGCCTTGTCCTTCTTCCAGCGCTTCTTCTCGGGCTTCTCCATGCCGCAGCCGAAGCACCAGCCGGTGTCATGGTCGAAGCGGCAGACATCAATGCAGGGACTGGCCATCGCGCCCAGATGGGGCGTGATGGCGGGTGGGGGAAGGGCATGGCTGCCCCTCCCCAGGCACGGGTCAGAAGCGGTAGCGGATGCTGGTGCCGATGATCCAGGGGTCGAGATTCGCCTCGGCCCGCACGGCGCCCTGGTTCACGCTGACATCCGGGCGCAGCCACAGGCGCTTCACATCGAAATTCGCCAGCAGCCGCGGCGAGATTTCGTAGTCCACGCCGGCATTCACCGCGACGCCCCAGGCATTCTCGACATCCACATGCGTGATGCCGGCGCTGCGGCCGCCGCCTTCGCCGTAGAACACCGTGTAGTTCAGCCCGACGCCGAGATAGGGGCTGAAGCGGCTGGCGGGCAGCGGGTGGTATTGCAGCGTCACCGTCGGCGGCAGCGCCCAGACGCGGCCGAGATCGATATTGCCGCCCGACAGGCCCCGCACGGAGACATCATGGCGCGAGGTCGCGGCGATGACGTTCACCGCGAAATTCGGCGTCATGAAATAGGTGAGGTCGAGCTGCGGTGTCGCCGTGGCGCTCGCATGCGGCTCCCCGCCGATGGTGGTGTTGCCACCATTGGAGGGCAGCACGCCGATCAGCCCCACGCCGAGCACGATATCGCCCGCCAGCTTGCCGCGCACATCCTGCGCCATCGCCGGCATCGCAGCGACCATGCCAGCCAGGGCCGCTGCGCAGATCTTCCGAATCATAGCCAAAAGCCTTTCTTCGCGGCGCGCCCTGTGCGCGGCCGCGAAGACGTTCTGGGCGCGATGTGGCTAGGCTTCCTTGATGCAGGTCATGGCGTTTGCATCATTCCGCGCGGATGTTGGCGGCGCGCACCACCTCGCGCCAGCGCGCGATTTCCGCCTGTTGGAAGGTTCGGTAGTCATCCGGCGAATTGGCCACGACATCGAAACCGATGGCGTTCAGCCGCTGCACCGATTCCGGGTGACGCAGCGCCGCCACCGTCGCCTCATGCACCTTTGCCAGCACCGGCTGCGGCAGGCCGGCAGGCGCCATCACGGCCTGCCAGGAGGTGACGACGAAATCGGCCATGCCGGCTTCCGCCGCGGTCGGCACATCCGGCAGCACGGCGCTGCGGGTGGCGCTCGTCAGCATGATGGCGCGCAGCCGGCCGCCCTGGATATGCGCGGCGACGGTGCCGAGGTTCTGGAAGGACAGTTGCACATTGCCGGCGATCAGGTCGGTGGCCGCCGCCGCGCCGCCCTGGTAGGGCACATGCGTCACATCCGTGCCCGTGCGCTGCTTGAACAATTCCATCGTCAGATGGTCGGAGGAGCCGACGCCGGAGGTGGAATAGCTGGCGCGGCCACCCTGCGCCTTCAGCCAGGCCACCACCTCGTCCAAGGTGCGCGCCGGCACCTTCTCCGCATTCACCACCAGCACATTGGGCGTGGTGACGGCCATGGTGATCGGCGTGAAATCGCGTAGCGGATCATAGCCGAGATTGGGGCGCAGCGCGGCGTTGATGGCGAAGACGCCGATCGAGCCGACGAACAGCATATGCCCATCGGCCGGCGCCCGCATCACCAGCCGCGCGGCCACTTCGCCATTCGCGCCGGCTCGGTTTTCCGCCACCACCGGCTGGCCGACCACCTGGCTCATCCGGTTGGCGATGGTGCGCGCGATGATGTCCGACGGGCCGCCGGCGACGAAGGGCACCATGACGGTGACGGGCCGCGTCGGCCAGGCTGCGTCCTGGGCGCGCGCTGCGCCCGGCAGCAGCGGGGTGGCGGCGAGCGCGCCCAGCAGGGTACGGCGATGCATGACTTTTTCCTCCGGTGGTTTGTTGCGCCCAGCATGGCGCGGGATTCGCGCCACCGGAAGGCCGCCGATGCGCGGCGGACCCGATTGCCGCGACGGTAGCCGTATGGTTACCCTTTCGCGTTCTTCCCCTCCCGGATCCTTGCGCCATGACCCCTGTCGGTTCGCCCCTGTCCCGCCGCCTGCTGCTGGGGGGTGGCGCGGCGTTGCTGTCCGCCCCCGCCATAGCCCCGGCCTTGGCACAAGCGCCCTGGCCGAGCCGGCCGATCCGCCTGGTGGTGCCCTTCGGCCCCGGCGGGTCCACGGATGTGCTGGCGCGGCTGCTGACGGAGCAGATGGCACCCCGCCTCGGCCAGCCCTTCATCATCGAGAACCGCCCCGGCGCGGGCGCCACGCTCGGCACCGGGCTGGTCGCGGATGCGGCGCCGGATGGCTACACCGTGCTGCTCTCCGCCATCAGCGCGTTCTCGGTCGGCAGCACGCTGTATCGCGGCCGCATCACCTGGGATCCGGTGCGCAGCTTCGCCCATGTCGGCATGATCCAGTCCGGCTACTACGCGCTGATGGCCAACAACGCCGCGCCCTATCGCAATCCGGCGGAGCTCGCCGCCGCGGCGCGCGCCCGGCCGGGCATCGCCTATGCGACCAGCGGCGTGGGGTCGCTGCCGCATCTTTTCATGCTGCGCTTCGCCCAGCAGGCGGGCATCGAGTTGCAGCACATTCCCTATCGTGGCGGCGCGCAGGCGGTGAACGACGTGGTGGCGGGCGTGGTGCCGGTGACGCTGGACGGCATCGCGAGCTCCGTCGCGCTGATGCGGGAGGGGCGCATTCGCGGTATCGGCATCACCGGCCCGACGCGGCAGGCGCTGTTCCCCGACATGCCGACCTTCGTCGAAAGCGGCTTCCCTGGCCTGGTGGCGGAAGGCTGGGCCGGCATGGCGATGCCCGCCGCGACGCCGCGCCCGATCCAGGACCGCTTCGCCGCGGTGCTGAAGGAGGTGCTGGAACTGCCCGCCATCGTCGCCCGCTACGCGCAGCTCGCGATCGATCCCGGCACGCGCTTCGGTGACGCCGCGCAAAGCTTCGTGGCGCAGGAGGTGGAGACCTGGCGGCCACTGGTGATCGCCTCCGGCGCCACGGTGGATTGATGAGCGACCGCATCGCCGGCTTCCGGCAGAAGCTGGAAGGCCGGGCCGACCTGGCCTTCATCCCGCTGGGCAGCACGGACCTGCACTACCTGGCGGGGCTCGCGCGCGACATCCCGAAATACGGCGTCACGCTGCATCCCGGCGACTGGCTGGAGGGCGCCTGGATCGCCCCGGGCCACATGCCGGTGCTGGCCCTGCCGCGCATGACCGCGGAATTCGGCGGCCGCGGCGCGCCGGAGGGGGTGGAGCTGCGCGTGCTGGGGGATTGGGACGACCCGGCGAAGCTGGTGGCGGACCTTCTCACGCGCTTCAAGCTGCCCGCGAAACCGCGCATCGCCGTCTCCGATCGCGCCCATGCGGACAGCCTGATCCAGTTGCAGGCGCTGGTCCCCGACGCGGTCTTCGTCTCCGCCACCAGCATTTTGCGCGAGCTGCGCCTGATCAAGTCGCCGGAGGAAATCGCGCTGATGCGCGAGGCGGGCCGCCGCACCGAGGCCGCCTTCGCCGAGGTGCTGCCCAAGCTGCGCTTCGGCATGACCGAGCTCGATGTGGTGGCGGAGGTGGACTACCAGATGAAGCGCCAGGACAGCCTGGGGCCGACCTTCACCACCACGCTGTACAACACCGGCCCCAACCACCCGCTGATGCTCGGCCGGCGCATGGAAAGCTGGAAGCGCAGGATCGGCCCCGGCGTCTCCGTGCTGTTCGATTTCGGCGCCTCGCATCAGGGGCTCTGCTACGACTACGGGCGCACGGTTTCCTTCGGCGCGCCTTCGGCCGAACAGATCCGCGTGCATGCGCTGGTGATCGCGGCGCAGCGCACGGGCATCGCCGCGCTGAAGGTGGGGGCCACCTGCGAAAGCGTGGATGCGCTGGCACGACAGGTGATTCTCGATGCCGGCCTGGGCGCCGGTTTTCGGCACCGGCTTGGCCACGGCATCGGCTGGGACGTGCATGAGCCGCCCTTCCTGACCCGTGGCGATACCACGGAGGTGCAGGAGGGCATGATGTTCACGGTGGAGCCCTCCATCCTGCAGGACACCGGCTTCTCCGCGCGGACCGAGGATGTGGTGGTGGTGCGGCCGGGTGGCGGGGAGCGTCTGACGGAAGGCTTCCAGGAACTGCTGGTGGTGGACCACTAGGGCCTGTGGACAGTTGGGACCGGGATGCGGCCAGCGGAGCCGATGGCTATCCATCGGCGAGCATGGCTGACGCACCCAGCACGGAAAAGCACCGCCGGACGCGCCCGCAGCCCAATTGTCCACAGGACCTAGCTCCGCCAGAGTGACTCCATAAACGGGAGGAACAAATCCATGACGACGCGGCGCGGGGCCCTTGCTGGCCTGGCTACGATGCTGGCTGCCCCAACGGTGCTGGCGCAGCCGGCCTGGACGCCCAACCGGCCGCTGCGGATGTTCGTGACCTACCCGCCCGGCGGCGTCACCGACATCGTCGGCCGCCTGGCCGCGGAGGCGCTGGGGCCGGAGCTGGGCCAGCCCGTGCTGGTGGAGAACCGCGCCGGCGCCGGCGGCAATGTCGGCATGCAGGCGGCGCTCCAGGCGCCGGCCGATGGGATGACCCTGATGCTGGGCACCATCGCCCTGTTCGGCGTGAACCCGGTGCTCTACGCCAATTCCGGCGTGGATGGCGTGCGGGACTTCGTGCCGCTCGGCATGCTGGGGGAGGCGGCGAACGTGCTCTCCGCCGTGCCGGCGCGGTCGCAGGCGCGCAGCGTGGCGGAGCTGGTGGCGGAGGGGCGGCGGCGACCGCTGACCTATGGCTCGGTCGGCAATGGCAGTTCCTCCCACCTCTCGGCGGTGTTGATGCTGAAGACGCTGGGGCTGGAGGCGACCCATGTGCCCTATCGCGGCTCCGCCCCGCTGGTCACGGCGATGCTGGCGGGCGAGATCGATTTCGGCTTCGACACCACCGCCACCTCCACCGCCCATGTGCAGTCCGGCGCCTTCCGTGCGCTCGGCGTCACCACGGCACGCCGCGCCTCCTCCCTGCCCGAAGTGCCGACGCTGCAGGAGGCCGGGCTGCCGGGCTATGCGCTCAGCGTCTGGTTCGGCGTCTTCGCCCCGGCGGCCACCCCGCCGGATCGTCGTGCGCGGCTGGAGGAGGCGGTCCGCCGCATCCAGACCCCGGCGCTGGCGGAGCGGCTGCGGCGCGCCTTCGTCGATCCGCTGACGGTGCCGGCGGCCGAGCTGCCCGGCTGGGTTGCCGCCGATGCGGCGCGCTGGCAGCAGGTGGCGCGCGACGCCCGCATCGAGCTGAACTGACCTCCGGGTTGCCGGTTTCGGAGGGGGCGGATAAGCCCGCCTGCAACAGGTGGGATACACGGGAAGACATGGCCACGGATCTCGACATCGCCCGCGCCGCCACCCTGCGCCCGATCGCGGAGATCGCGGTCCGCGCCGGCATCCCCGAATCGGCGCTGGAGCCCTACGGCAAGCACAAGGCCAAGATCGGCACGCAATTCGTGGCGGAGGCCTCCGCCCGTCCGGCCGGCGCGCTGGTGCTGGTCACCGGCATCAGCCCGACCCCGGCGGGTGAGGGCAAGACCACCACCACCATCGGCCTCGGCGATGCGCTGAACGCGCTGGGCACGAAGACGATGATCTGCCTGCGCGAGCCCTCGCTCGGCCCCTGCTTCGGCGTGAAGGGGGGTGCCACGGGTGGCGGCTATGCGCAGGTGCTGCCGATGGAGGATATCAACCTTCATTTCACCGGCGATTTCCACGCCATCACCAGCGCCAACAACCTGCTCTCGGCCATGGTGGACAACCACCTGTATTGGGGCAACGAGCTGGGGCTGGATCCGCGCCGCATTTCCTGGCGCCGCGCCATGGACATGAACGATCGCAATCTGCGCGACTGTGTCGTCGGCATGGGCGGCGCGAGCCAGGGCGTGGTGCGGGAGGATGGCTTCGACATCACCGTGGCCAGCGAGGTCATGGCCGTGTTCTGCCTGGCGCGCGACCTGGCCGACCTCCAGGACCGGCTGGGCCGCATGATCGTCGGCCGCCGGCGCGACGGCACGGCGGTAACGGCGCGGGACATCAAGGCGGATGGCGCCATGGCGGCGCTGCTGCGGGACGCGCTTTCGCCCAATCTGGTGCAGACCATCGCGGGCAGCCCGGCGCTGGTGCATGGCGGGCCCTTCGCGAATATCGCGCATGGCTGCAACAGCGTGGTCGCCACGCGGATGGGCCTCGGCCTCGCCGATGTGGTGGTGACGGAAGCGGGGTTCGGGGCTGATCTCGGCGCGGAGAAATTCCTCGACATCAAGTGCCGCCTGGCGGGGCTGAACCCGGCCGCCTGCGTCATCGTCGCCACCGTGCGCGCGCTGAAGATGCATGGCGGGGTCGCCAAGGCCGATCTGGGGCGGGAGGATGTGGCGGCGGTGGAACGCGGCGTGGCCAACCTCGCCCGCCATGTCGAGAACATGCACAAATTCGGCCTGCCGGTGGTGGTGGCGCTGAACCGCTTCAACAGCGACACCCCGGCCGAGATCGCCGCCGTCCAGGCCGCCATGGCGCGGCTGGATACCCAGGCCATCCTCTGCACCCATTGGTCGGATGGCGCGGCCGGCGCCGCGGAACTGGCCAGGGCGGTGCAGGCCCGCATCGCGGCCGGCGCCGCGCGGTTCCAGCCGCTGTACCCGGATGCGATGACGCTGGCGGAGAAGCTGCGCACCATCGCCCGCGAGGTCTATCGGGCGAAGGACGTGGCGATTCCGGCCGCCGCCGCCCAGAAGCTGGCGCGGTGGGAGGCGGAGGGCTTCGGCCATCTGCCGGTCTGCGTCGCCAAGACGCAGTATTCCTTCAGCGCCGATCCCACCGCGCTGGGCGCGCCGGTGGACCACACGTTGCCGGTGCGCGATGTGCGGCTTTCGGCCGGGGCGGGCTTCGTGGTGGCGGTGTGCGGGGAGATCATGACCATGCCCGGCCTGCCGCGCCGCCCGGCGGCGGAAACCATCGGCCTGGATGCCGAGGGCCGGATACGTTTCGTCACGGCGGACGGCACGATTCTGCTCGAAGCGTAATTGCGAATAAGTTGCATTATCAATATAGCGAGTGCAGATACCCAGCCCGTGCCGCCGGCCTCCGCAGCGACCAGCCAGGGATGCCAGTGCAGCATGCGCCGCCGGGCCGGTCCCGCGGCAGGACGGAGATCGAACCATGCCATCCTTCACCCAGTGGCTCATGGCGGGCACCGCCATGGGGATGGTGCTCGCCCATGTGCCAGCCGCCCGCGCGCAGCAGGAAACCGTCCGCCTCAGCCCGGTGGTGGTGACCGAGCCGGGCGACGTGGCCGCGCGCAGCACCATCGGCCAGGACCGCCTGAACCTGGAAGGCGCCAGCAACCTCGATGACCTGCTGCGCACGCTGCCCGGCGTCTTCACGCGGGAAACGGCGCAGCAGCCCGGCGTCGCGGTGAATATCCGCGGCTTCGAGGGCCAGGGCCGCGTCAACATGTCGATCGACGGCGTGCGGCAGAATTTCCGCTTCACGGGGCATGAGGCCGGCGGCTTCACCTATGTCGATCCGAACCTGCTGGCGGATATCGATGTCACGCGCGGCAGCGTCTCCGGCATCGGCGGCGGTGCGCTGGCGGGCACGGTGAATTTCCGCACGCTGGATGTGGATGACGTGGTGCAGCAGGGCCATGCGCATGGCGCGCTGACACGGCAATCCTGGGGCAGCAATGGCGTGGGCTTCCAGCAGATGCTGGCCGCCGGCGCGCGATCCGGCAATTTCGGCGTGGTGGGCGCGATCAGCCGGCGCAATTCGGACAACTACCAGGATGGCAACGGCAGCAGCGTGGCCTATTCCGGCCAGGACCTGCTGTCCGGCCTGCTGCGCACCAACATCGATTTCGGCAGCGGGCACACGCTGTCCCTCGGCGGCGTGTTCTACGACAATGATTTCGCCGCCAACTCCTACCGCCAGACGGTGGAGAACCGGACGCTGACGGCGAATTACCGCTACAACCCCGGCAATCCGCTGATCGACCTGCGGGTCAATGCCTATCGCAACGACCTGTCGATGAAATACACCGGCGCGATCACCGCCACGACCAGCGGTGTCGGGCGGCGGATCGAGGATGTCGGCATGGGCTTCGATGCCACCAACACCTCCCGCTTCAACCTCGGCCCGGTGCGGGTGCGCAGCACCACCGGCTTCGAGTATTTCCACGATGACGTCACGGCGCGGAATGGCGGCGTCAATCCCGGCGACGGCACCAGCTCCCTGCTCGGCGTCTTCACCGAGAACACCTTCAGCTACGGCATCTTCGACCTGACGCCGGCACTGCGCTACAGCCACTACCAGCTCAGCGGCGCCGGTAGCACGCGCTATGGCGCCTATGACGTGGACATCTCCGACGGCTCGGTGGATCCGAAGCTGACATTGGCGGCGAATGTCACGGATTGGCTGCAGCCCTACATCACCTGGTCGCGGTCGCTGCGCGCGCCGACCTTGCAGGAGACGATGCTGGGTGGCGACCATCCGGGTGGCGGCACCGCCGGGTCCTTCCTGCCGAATCCGGGCCTGCAGCCGGAAAAGCAGCAGGGCTGGGAGTTCGGCGTGAATGTGCGGCGCCGCGGGCTGCTGCGGCCGAATGATACGTTCAGCGCGCGGCTGAACTACTTCATGATGGATGTGGAGGACTACATCACCACCGGTTACGTCCCCTCCTCCCGCACCTACCAGCTACAGAACGTCGCCGGCACCTCGAAGGTCGATGGGTTCGAGGCGGAGGTCAGCTACGACCCGCGCTTCGTCTTCGCCAGCCTGAGCTATACCCACACCAATTCGAGCCTGCCGAGCCAGATGCAGGGGCTGGGGGCGAGCCAGTACACGCCGGATGACGTGGTCTCGCTGCGCGCCGGCGCGCGCTTCCTGGAGGAGAAGCTGACGGTGGGGGCGCGCTGGGATTATGTCTCGGGCGGCCTGGTCGCCGGCTTCAACAGCACCTTCACGGCAGGGCAGGCCCGCCAGGGCGGGGAGCCGTACAACCTGCTCGGCCTGTTCGCCAGCTACCAGGTCACGCCGAATATCGAGATCAATGCCCGCGCCACCAACCTGCTGGACGAGGCCTATACCCCGTTCCTCAGCACCATTGGCACCGGGCAGGGGCGTACCGTCTATCTCGGCACGCAGATCCGCTTCTGAGGTTCATGCCAGGGACGCCGGGTGATCCGGCGTCCCTTCAGTTCGGCTCGCGCAACAGTCGCAGCAATTCCTCCGGCACCGGTTCCGCCAGCGCGTCGTCGTAGCGGCGGGAAAGTTCGCCCCGCAGCCACCGATCGAAGGCCGGGCCGCTGGGCTGCGGAAGCTGGGGCCGCGCAGGGGGTTGCTGGTAGAGGTCCATGCGGTGAAAGCGCAGCCGTGGCCCCGGGGTTCCGTTCCCGAGGTCAGGGTGCCGGTGGTCGGGGGGGCGTTCGCCGGCCGCGCTGCGCGCCATCCAGGATGAACTCCGCCATCGCCTTCGCCAGGCAGTCATGCAGCCGGTCGGCCACCGCCACGCGTTGCGCCGCCGGGGCGCGTTCCAGGTCCAGCCGGTCCGTCTCCACCCAATGGCGCATGATCGCCCAGCGGCTGAACAGCTGCGCGCCGCTGGCCGCCGCGGAAACCCGCAGCCAGTCGCGGTAGCTTTCCACATCCGCATTGCCGCGCAGGAAGCGGGAGAATTGCGGGTCCACCAGCACCACATCGGTGCGCTCCCCGCGCAGTGCGCGCAGCCGGGCCACGGCGTCCTGCACCGCCTCCGCCATCTCCTCCACCGGCAGGCCGCGGGCGGCCTCCACCGTGCCGAGCTGCCAGATGATGAGATGGGGGCGGATGCGCGGACCCTGCTCGGCCAGGATCTTCGCATGGTCCGCCGCCGTCGTGCCGCGCTGCCCATAGACCGCGACCGTCACGGCAACCGGTGCGACGCGCGCGGCCAGCACGGATTGCAGGCGCTCCGGCCAGGTGGCGGCGGGGCCGGATGTGCCGCCACTCTGGGTGGAGGCGCTGCCCACCACCAGGATGCGCAATTCGGTATGCGCCAGGGCCGCGAAGACGCCGGCCATGGGCGCGGCCTCCATCGCCTCCGCCGGGGCGCCGCAGGCCACTGCCGAGGCCTGGGCCGGAGTCCAGGCCAGCGCGCCGGCCAGGGCGGCCAGGGGAAGCCAGGATGGGGGCTGTGATCTGCGCAAGCGGGGCATGGCGATCATGGCGTAACGGTCGCCTGCGCGCCCGGCAAGGGCTGTTTGCGCGCCCGCTTGCCTTCCCCGCCATACCAGGCGGAGACCACGGCGACCGCGATCAGCATGGCCAACCCCGCCATGTTCACCAGCACCTGCGCCAGCGGGCCGGAGGCCAGCTCCAGCGCCAGGCGGCCCATGAAGGACAGGAAGATGCCGGCGCAGAACACCGACAGACCCTGCTGGCCCATCAGCACGAAGGCCGCCGGCAGCGGATGCGACAGCCAGGCCGCCTGGCGCGGGACCAGATGCGCCACCAGCCAGCCGAGCAGCAGCACGGAGGCCAGCCGCGCCGGATGCAGCCCGGCCTTGTCCACCTGCGCGATGGCGGCCGCCATCCATTCGGGGGGGTAGAGGCCGAATTCCGGTCCATGCCAGATCAGGTTCAGCGACACGGCGATGGCCAGCAGCAGCAGCCCCGCCAGCACGGCCAGGCCAAGATTCCAGGGCAGCCGCCGTGCCAGCATCACCGGATCGGCGCGCCCCAGCACCACGCCGATGGCAAACAGAAGCTGCCAGGCGAAGGGGTTGAAGAACCAGCCGCCGCCGGTCCAGCTCGGCAGGGTCAGGCCGGTGGCCCGCGCCACCGCATACAGCGCGATGGCCAGGCCGAGCAGCCAGGCCGGCCGGCGGATCAGCGGCAGGCTCAGCGCGAACAACCCGAGCACGACGATGTAGAGCGGCAGGATATCGAGGAAGGCCGGCTGGTAGCGCAGCAGCAGTGCCTCCAGCAGCGCGCGGTAGGGCTCATTGCCGAAGGGGTCGAGGTGCAGCTCATCCAGATAGGCGGCCTGGTTCAGCGCGGCGGCGGAAAACCCCACCTGGGCGGCGAAGACCACGAACAGGAAGATATGCGCCACATACAGCGTGCCCATCCGGCCGATGATCCGCGCGCCCGCCGTCACCCAGCCATCGCGTTCCAGCATGCGGCCATAGGCGATGCCGGCGGCGTAGCCGGCCAGCAGCACGAAGACCTCCGTCGCATCGCAGAGCGCCACGTTGCGCAAGGTGCCATGAGCCAGCAGATTGCCGGGCGTGTGGGTGATGAAGATGAACCACAGCGCCAGGCCCCGCAGGAAATCCACCCGGATGTCACGTGAGGAGGAAGCGGTGGTGGCAGCGGGGGACGTGGTCATGCAGGGACAGCATCGTGGAAGGGCAGGGCTTGGCGCAAGCATCGGCTGACGACCTGCTGCGGGAAGGCGCGGCCCGGCACCAGCGTGGCGACCTGGCCCTGGCGGAGCGGCTGTATCGCCGCGTCCTCAAGCTGCGTCCCGGCGATGGCAATGCGCTGAACCTGCTGGGCGTGGCGGCGCGGCAGCGCGGCGACCTGCGCGCGGCGCTTGATTTCTCCGCCCAGGCCCTGGTGCGCCAGCCCAACAGCCCGGTCTTCCTGGCCAATCGCGGCGGCGCGCTGGCGGAGGCCGGGCACCTGCCCGAAGCCGCCGCCGCGCTTCGCGCCGCCCTTGCGTTGCGCCCCGCGGATGCGGTGGCGCTGCGCAACCTCGGCCAGGTGCTGTGCGCGCTGGGGGAGGCAGCGGCGGCCATCGCGCCGCTGCAGCGGGCCACCGAACTCGCCCCCACGACGCCGGAGCCCTGGATCGCACTCGCCCATGCATTACGGGAGGCCGGGCAGGACGGCGCGGCGGATGCCGCCCGCCGCGCCTTGGCGCTGCCCGGCCTCGCCCCCGAACTGGCCGCCCAGGCGCGTTTCCTGCTGGCCGCGCTGGGGGCGGAGGCGGTGCCGGACCGCGCGCCGGCGGCCTATGTGCGGGACCTGTTCGACCTCTATGCGCCGCGCTTCGACCAGGACCTCGAAGGCCGCCTCGGCTACCGCACCCCGGGCCTGCTGGCCGCGCTGGTGGCGGGCCAGGGCGCGGTGCCGGGCCGGGTGCTGGACCTCGGCTGCGGGACCGGGCTGTCGGGCATCCCCCTCAAGCCCCTGGCCACGCGGCTTGAAGGGCTGGACCTGTCATCCCGCATGCTGGCGGAGGCGGCGAAGCGGGGGATCTACGATGCGCTGCATGAGGCCGACCTCCTCACCTGGCTGCCGACGCGCCGCGCGGCCTTCGACATCGTGGCGGCGGCGGATGTGCTGAACTACCTGGGTGACCTCGCGCCCGCGCTGGCCGCCATCGCCACGGCGCTGCGCCCGCAGGGCCTGGCGGCCTTCAGCATCGAGCGGGGGGAGGGTGGCGCCCCCTACGCGCTCGGCTCCGGCCTGCGCTACCGCCATGATCCCGGCCATGTGGAGGCCCTGGCCCGCAGCGCCGGCCTCACGCTGCTGGCGCGGGAGGAGACGGTGCTGCGGGAGGAAAAGGGCGTGCCGGTGGCGGGCGTGCTGTTCGTGCTCCGGCGCGGGTAGGGGGGCGCGGGACGGCCGAAAACCGGGCTTCGCCGCGGCCATGAAAAGTCCCAGCCAGGGACCCCGGCCAGGTTGGAGGACGCAGCCAGCAGCGCTGTGCCGGCCAATACGTCCCCCAGATTGTATCCTGAGTGCAATGTAACCCTCATGGTTGCATGCGCCGCAAACGCGTCCTATCGTAACAACCGTGGTCGGAAGGGCCGAGAAAAGACAACAATCGTGTCTCGTCGTCTGCCTGACGAAACACGACGGATAGGCGGGCAATAAGACGCACCATGACACAGCCAAAGCAGCACGGATTTCCGCATTCGGGCAAGACGTCAAGGCCTGCCAGGAGACGTCCGGACAATCGCAGTCGACCGTTTCTCGTCGCCATACTGCTGTCCAGCACTGCGCTGACTGCCGTGGCTTTTGCGAATGAAAGCTGGACCGGTGCCGTGGGGGGCGACTGCCGGCGCCATCGATGTCACCGGCGGCCGGCTGGTGGTGAATGGCGTGCTGGGCGGCAGCGGCACCACGGTGACGGTGGGCAATGGCGGGACGCTCGATGTCACGGGCGGCGGCAGCCTGGTGGTGGGGCAGACGACGACGATCGGTGACGCCACGGGATCGGGCAGCGTCACGGTCAGCGGCGCTGGCACGAGCTGGACCAACACCAACCTGATCCTGCTTGGCCTCGACGGCGCTGGGTCCCTGACGGTGCGCGACGGCGCGCGGCTGGCCACCTATGAGGGGACGCTGCGCCTCGGCGCCGGGGGCAGCCTGACCGTCACCGGGCCGGGCACCACCGTGGATATCGGCACCCGCACCAGCACCCTGCCGGCGGACTGGGCCTCCGGCGCGGGCTGGCTGGAGCCGAATGAGGGCACGGTCCTCATCGCCAATGGCGCCAGCGTGATCGCCGACGCGACCTATATCGGCGGCAGCGGGACGAGCTTGGCGAACGCCACGGTGACGGGCCAGGGCACCAGGTTGGACAATGCGCTGAGCCTCTATGTCGGCGGCAACGGCAATGGCGTGGTGGGCCGTGGGCGACTGAACATCGCCGATGGCGCCGTGGCCACGGCCTATACCGGCGCGGTCGGCGTCGATGCCGGATCGGTCGGCGAGATGGTCATCACCGGGGCTGGATCGCGCTACGAAAGCCTGCGACGCACCGGCTTCAACGGCAATTTTCGCATCGGCTTCAACGGCACTGGTTCGGTGACGGTGCAGGATGGTGGTGCGCTGGTTGCGGCCAACATCATCGATATCGGCACCAATGCGACCAGCACAGGCGTGCTGGCGATCGGCGGCGGGCTGGGGCAGGCCGCGGCGGCACCCGGCACGGTCAGCGCGGCCAATGGCATCTTCTTCGGCGCCGGCGATGCAACGCTGCTGTTCAACCACACCGGCACGGCCTACGCCTTCGACCAGAAGCTGTACGGCACTGGCGGGCGCATCCTCCAGGCCGCCGGCACCCCGGCGCCATCGATGTCACCGGCGGCCGGCTGGTGGTGAATGGCGTGCTGGGCGGCAGCGGCACCACGGTGACGGTGGGCAATGGCGGGACGCTGAGCGGCTCCGGCACCGTCGGCAATGTGCTCGCGCAGGCTGGCGGCACCGTCGCGCCCGGCAACAGCCCGGGCACGCTGACCATTACAGGCAACTACACCCAGGCCGCCGGCGCGGTCTTCGCCGCGGAGATCGTACCTGGCGTCACCGCGGACCGCATCATCGTCAACGGCACCGCGACCCTGGAGCCGGGCGCCATCCTCCAGGTCACGCGCGCCGGCGGTGGCACCGTCTCGCTCGACACGATCTACACCGTGCTGAGCGCCACCGGCGGGGTCAGCGGCCAGTATGTCGTGACCGGTGATCCCGAGATCTCCACCTTCTACCAGCTCTATGCCCAGTATGGCCCCACTGGTGTCACCCTGAATCCGGCGCAATCCCGCAGCTTCCAGGCCGCGGGCGTCACGGTGAACCAGCGGGCCGTTGCCGCGGCGACGCAGGGCTTGCCCGCCAGCCACGGGTTGCGCACCGCCCTTGGCGCGCAGCAGAGCGACGCCGCGGCGCAGGCGGCCTTCGACAGCCTGACGGGCGAGATCCATGCCTCGATCCGCGGCGCGCTGGCGGAGGAAAGCCGCTTCATCCGGTATGCCGCGCTGGATCGCCTCCGCACGGCCTTCGGCGGCGTGGGCGGGACGCTGCCAGGGGATGGGGCCAGGGATGGGGCCAGGGATGGGGCCAGCGATGGGGCCGGGGCGCCCGGCGTCACCTTCTGGTCCCAGGCCTATGGCGTCTGGGGGCGTAGCGGTGGCGACGGCAATGCCGCGTCACTGACCTACGACAGCGGGGGAATGGTGGTGGGGGCGGACCTGCCCGCATGGGATGACTGGCGGCTTGGCCTCATGGTCGGCTTCGGGGAATCGGGTTTCGAATCCGTCGCGCGCAACGCCAAGGGCAGCGCCGAGACCAACAGCATCGGCCTGTATGGCGGCCGGCAATGGGGGCCGCTCGGGCTGCGCCTTGGGGCCACCCATAGCTGGAGTGACCTGTCCACGCGGCGCAGCCTGGCCTTCGAGAGCTTCTCGGACGCGCTGTCCAGCAGCAGCAGCGCGCGGACCATCCAAACATTCGGCGAGATTGGCTACCGGATCGAGCTGGGCCGGACGGAGCTGGGGCTGGCCGCGATCGAGCCCTTCGCCGGCCTGGCGCGGGCCGATGTGACGACCGATGGCTTCACGGAGCAGGGCGGCGCGGCGGCACTCACCACCGATGCGGGGAAGACCGGCATCAACTACGCCACGCTGGGCCTGCGCGGGGAGACGAGGTTGGCGGTCGGGGACGGGGCGCTGGGTGTCGCCGGCATGCTCGGCTGGCGCCATGCCTGGGGGGATGTGACGCCGGACGCCATGTTCCGCCTGGCGGGTTCCAATGCGTTCGTCACGGCCGGGACGCCGGTGGCGCGGAATGCTGCCGTGGTGGAGGCGAATTTCTCCGCCGCCCTGTCATCCGCACTCACCCTCGGCCTGTCCCTCACCGGGCAGTTCGGGGAGGAGACGCAGAGCCTGGGCACGCGGGCGAACCTGACGCTTCGGTTCTAGATGTTTAGTCCCGGCGTTTGGTGGAGCGGGTTGGCGTTGAACCGCTGTGGCTCTGCGGTCCACTGCTTGCAGATGAACTCGTAGGGCGTG
>LNFM01002619.1_pt1 | contig 37413 bp, 38 predicted proteins | sample 596031 | NCBI WGS metagenome assembly LNFM01 (sample SAMN04254537, study PRJNA301005) | activated carbon metagenome | isolation source: dual media filters at the Ann Arbor, Michigan drinking water treatment plant | place: USA: Ann Arbor | reverse complement strand
CCCCGACCCTCCCCCGCAAGCGGGAGAGGGAGCGCACCGAGCGTGCGGCGGGCTTCGCATATTGACCTTCGCCTCCCAATCGGATTGCCTCTGGCGCAACCACAATCCTTCCGGGAAGCAACGCCATGTCCTTTGTGCTGGCCATCGATCAGGGCACCACGTCCTCGCGCGCCATCGTGTTCCACAGCGATATTTCCATCGCCGCCACGGCGCAGCAGGAATTCCCGCAGCATTTTCCGGCCTCTGGCTGGGTCGAGCACGAGCCGGAGGACATCTGGACCTCCACGGTCAAGGTCTGCCGCGAGGCGCTGGAAAAGGCGGGCGTGAGCGCAAAGGACATTGCCGCGATCGGGATCACCAACCAGCGCGAGACCACCGTGGTGTGGGACCGCGCGACGGGCAAGGCCGTGCACCGCGCCATCGTCTGGCAGGACCGTCGCACCGCCGATAGCTGCGCCAGGCTGAAAGCCGCCGGCCATGAGCCCACGATTTCAGCGAAGACAGGCCTGATCATCGATCCTTATTTTTCCGGAACGAAAGTCGCATGGATTCTCGACCACGTGCCGGGCGCACGCGAACGCGCCGACCGCGGCGAACTGATGTTCGGCACCGTCGATTGCTATCTGCTGTGGCGGCTGACCGGCGGCCGCGTGCACGCGACCGACGCCACCAACGCCTCGCGCACGCTGCTGTTCAACATCCACACCGGCGCGTGGGACGACGATCTCCTGAAGCTGCTGCGCGTACCGCGCTCGATGCTCCCCGAGGTGAAGGACTCCTCCGCCAGGTTCGGCGACAGCGACGAGCGCCTGTTCGGCGGCGCGATTGCCATATCCGGCATCGCCGGCGACCAGCAGGCCGCGACCATCGGCCAGGCCTGCTTCGAGCCCGGCATGATCAAGTCGACCTACGGCACCGGCTGTTTCGCGCTGCTCAACACCGGCACCACGCCGGTGGCTTCGAAGAACAAGCTGCTCACCACCATCGCCTATCAGCTCAACGGCAAGCGCACCTACGCGCTGGAAGGCTCGATCTTCGTCGCAGGTAGCGCCGTGCAATGGCTGCGCGACGGCCTCGGCATCATCAAGCAGGCATCCGAGACCGGTCCGCTCGCCGATAGATCCGATTCCACCCAGAGCGTCTATCTGGTCCCGGCCTTCGTCGGCCTCGGCGCACCCTACTGGAATCCACGCGTGCGCGGCGCGCTGTTCGGTCTCACCCGCAACACCGGCCCCGCCGAACTCGCGCACGCGGCGCTGGAGAGCGTCTGCTACCAGACCTACGATCTTCGCGAAGCGATGCGCGCCGACTGGCCGGGAGAGAAGGCCGCCAACGTGCTCCGCGTCGATGGCGGCATGACCGCCTCCGACTGGACCATGCAGCGGCTCGCCGATCTCCTCGACGCGCCGGTCGACCGCCCCGTGATCCAGGAAACGACGGCGCTAGGCGCCGCCTATCTCGCCGGCCTGAATGCCGGCGTCTATCCGGAGCCTGCCAAGTTCGCCGACAACTGGCGGCTGGAGCACCGCTTCAGGCCGGCGATGAGCGCGGCGACGAGAGAGCGGAAGCTCGCTGGATGGGCGAGGGCGGTGAAGGGCGTGCTGGCGAGCGATGAAGGGGAATAGCGAATGATCCTGCCCGAAGGCTATTCCGACGTTCCCGCCGGCAAGATCGCCGCCGTCACCACGCATCTGGAAATGACCACGCGCCCCGCGTCGCCCCCCGATCCCGCCGGTGCATGGACAATACGACGGGTAGATGCTCCCGCACTCGACTGGTATCGCGATCTCTATGGCCGCGTCGGTCAGCCCTGGCTGTGGATATCGAGGATACGGATGCCCGACGCCGAATTGAGCGCAATCATCCAGTCGCCTCTGCTGGCGGTCTACGCCTTGGCACTTGAGGGGCGCGATGAAGGCCTGCTCGAGATGGATTTTCGCGAGCCCGGCCAATGCGAAATCGTTTCGTTCGGACTTACCGAAAAACTTGTAGGATCCGGTGCCGGCCGCTGGCTGATGAACCGCGCGCTGGAGATCGCATGGTCGCGCCCGGTCACGCGCCTCTGGCTGCACACCTGCACCTTCGATCACCCTGCTGCGCTCGCCTTCTACCAGCGCTCCGGCTTTCGTCCATTCCGCCGGCAGGTCGAGGTGGTCAACGATCCGCGGATCGACGGGACGGTACCGCGCGATGTGGCGAGGCATGTGCCGGTTATCGAGTGATGGGGTGGTCACACTCTCAACCGTCATCACCGGGCTTGTCCCGGTGATCCACGTCTTACTTTCTTGGTGAGGGGAAAGACGTGGATGGCCGGGTCAAGCCCGGCCAGACGAACTGAGAGCGCGACTTCAAAACATCTCCTGCTTCGCCCGCGCCAGCGAGAACCCGCGTCGATCCGCATTGAAGCACGTCACACCCGTCTGTTCCGACTTGCACGTAAACCCGCCGCGCTGCCACACCTCGCCGTAGGCCAGCACTGGCAGCGATTTGTCCATCACGGTGTCGCCGTGGCAGATGCGGGCGGCGGGACCTTTTGCGTTCATCTCGAAGGCGCCGCCATAGTCGAGCTCGCAATCGGCAGGTCGTCGCGGTCTTGTCTCCATCGCGGCGATGTCGCAGCGGAGGATGTTCTGCTTGTCGTAGTCGAAATACTGGCAGGCGATATTCTTGGATGGGGATTGGAAACCAGTTTGGGCGGTCTGGGCATTCGCAACATTGGAGACGATCAAGAAAAGCAGCGCGACTAGCTTCGGTGAAATTCTAATATCCAATTGACTTTAGTCCCTGTCGTTGAGCCTCGGATAGTGGTGTCCGAAAATTGTCCGGTAGAAGTTTGAAGCCATAGTCCCAAGGGGTCGAATTGTTGCGAATAAATTTATCGCGCAAAATTTCTAGATATTTTGGTCTTACGTCACCAAACCAAGACTCATCCAAAGCTCGATATATTGCGCTTGCCGCGCAGTCAGCAATTTGTAGGCCAGCTTCATCCTTGTCTTTACGGCTGTCAATTTCAGAAATATCCACAACCGACCAATCTATCTGTCTCCGATTGTTGAAGTATGTCCGATCGTGACGTTCTGACTTTAGTTTGTAAAGATATGCCTTCGTTTGGGGATAAGAAATCTCCTTCCGTCGCGAAAATACAATCTTGATCGAGCGAATCTCGCCGTAGGCGGGATAAGTCCATCGCTTACATTCAGAGCTGGCCCGCTCGAGGAGATAACGGAAGAGTCCATTGTAGAACCAGTTGTATCGGCGGGGGCGGACACGGCCTCGAATTACTTCAAGGTTCTTTGCCTCACACCTTAGGTTTCGATAACCTTGCATGTTTTGCTTGTTTGAGACGATGGCAACCAAGCCAAGCTTAAGCGTCGCAAGAGAAGAGATTATGGAAAGCTTTTGTGCGTCGTCCAGATCACGAAAATGAACTTGATCCGACGCACCTATCCCAAGTCTTATTTTCGACCGGTTAAACGATTGTGCAAGCTCCAGGTATTTGCTGGTGCGAACCAGGACCCCACAAAGTACGAAGTATTCAGATGCGCCGTTTGGATCTAGCGGCCTTACGCGATCGAGACCTTCGTCTCCTGCCTCATCCACGAACAGATAAAATCCATGCGCCATGAACGTGCTCTGAAATCATAGAAAATAATCACCCAATGGTTGTATTGCGTGGTTGTTACCTTGTCACTCTCTAAGTTAGATATAGGGGTTCGAACCTGAGGGTGGCGCTCCAATGTTCCTGATCGGCCAATACGATTCCCCCTTTGTCCGCCGCGTCGCCATCGCCATGCGGCTCTATGGCATCGCCTTCGAGCACAAGCCGTGGTCGACCTTCGGCGATGCCGACAAGATCGCGCCATATAATCCGCTGCGGCGGGTGCCGACGCTGGTGCTCGATGACGGCGAGGCGCTGATCGAGAGCGCGATGATCCTGGATTATCTCGACGACCGTGTCGGCCCCGAGAAGGCGATGATCGCGCGCAGCGGCGACGCGCGGCGGCAGCATCTGCGGATTTGCGCGTTCGCGATGGGGCTGGGCGACAAGGGCGTCAGCCTGCTGTACGAGCGCGTGCTGCGGAAGGACAAGCAACTCGATCTCTGGATCGCGCGCTGCAATTCGCAAATCGCGGGCGTGCTCGAACTGCTGGAAAAGGAGCGCGCTGCCGTCAAGACGCCCTATTGGTTCGGGGAGCGCATCGGCCATGCCGATATCGTGGTCGCCTGCGTGCTGCGTTTCGTCGGCGAAGCGCATCCCGCCTTGTTCGATACACGCTATCCGGCGCTGAAAGCGCACTCCGAGAGCTGCGAAGCGCTGCCGCCGTTCCAGGAAATCGTGCAGCCGCTGGCGCCGCCGAAGGGTTAGATTCTTGTTTTGACGCGTTTTCTTTACGCGAACCGGTATCCACCCCGGATCAAGTCCGGGGCAGGCTTTCGCTCGAAAACGCTCTAATCCTTGGCCGGCATCGCTTCCCGCAGCCGGCCGAGTGCGGCTTCGACCACCTCGCGCGTATAGGGCTTTTGCGCGACGGGGGCCTCGGCAAGCTCGGCCGGGATCGGCGCCCGCTCGCCATACCCGGTGGCGAACATGAAGGGTATCTTGAGCTCGCGCAGCCGTGTGGCGACCGGGATGCTGTTCTCGCTGCCGAGGTTGAGATCGAGCAGCGCGAAATCAGGTTTCTCGCGGTCGATCGACGCCAATGCCTGGTTGACCGAGGCCGCCGTTCCAACGTGGCTCGCGCCGAGTTCGAGCAGGATCACCTCGGCGGCCATGGCGATAATCAGATTGTCTTCCACGACCAGGGCCGTGCCGGACAGGCGTGGCGGCGCGGGTTCGTCGGTTTCCAGTGTGGTCGCAACGCCTGACATCGCTGTAACCATCTCCACATAGTTGGCCGGGATCACGAAGCGTGCGTGCACGCCGAGCAGGTCGAAGCGCAATTCGGCGTCGCCCTTGAGGTCGAACGGAATCGAACGCTCGATGATGGTGGTGCCGAAGCCGCGCCGGGACGGCGGCTGTACCGGCGGACCGCCGCTTTCCTTCCAGTCGATCACGAGGCTCGAGCTCTGGTCGAATTTCCAGACGATCTCGACCTTGCCGGTCGAATCCGCGAGCGCGCCATACTTGGCGGAGTTCGTCATCATCTCGTGGACGACCAGCGCCAGCGTTGCGAACGCCTTGGGATCGAGCGCGACCTCCGGTCCGTCCATATTGATGCGGCCCGCGCGCGCACCGAGGTAGGCGCCGGCCTCCGATTCCACCAGCGCCTTCAGCGCCACCGGCGCCCAGTTCAGGCTGGTGATCTGGTCGTGCGCGCGCGCCAGCGCCTGGATGCGGCCGCCGAGTACGGTGCTGAATTCCTCGACGCTTGCGGCCGTATCCTTGCTCTGCGTGACGAGGCCGCGCACCAGGCTCAGAATGTTGCGGACGCGATGGTTGAGCTCGGCGATCATCAGCTCCTGCCGCTCCTGCGCGCTCTTGCGTTCGCGCGCGGCGAGATCGGCAAGCTGCAGGATGACCTCGAGCAGCGTGATGCGCAGGCTCTCGGCGATATGCAGGTCGGCCTGCGTCCACGGCCTGGACTGGCCGTGAACCACTTCCTGCCAGAGTTCAAAGCTTTTCCGCGGGGTGAGCCGTGGCCCGTTCGGGCCGCTGGCGTAGACCTTCTCGGGCGCACCGGCCCAGTTTACCGAGCGCAGCACTTCGCGCCGGAAGAAGATCAGGCAATCGCGCGGCACGCGCGAGATCGGAATCGCAAGGAAGCCAGCGGCGCGGTCGCGGAACGACTCGCCCGCGGCATAGACCTTGCCGATTTCGGCACTTGCCGCGATGCGTCCGGGCGACGTGCGATTGATGAAGGCGACGAGGTCCTTTACCTCGGCCGCCGTCGGCGTGTCGCCGGAGAGGGTCACCTCGTCGTCGGACCAGATCGCGATGCCGTCGCATTCGATCATCTTGCGGTAGTCGTCGACGAAATCGACGATGGCGCGGTGGCTGTGCTCGTGGCTCGCGGCAGCCTCGATCAGACGTTCCTGGATGTGATGCGCGCGGGTCTCATAGGCCGTCGTCGCCTCGCGCTCGCGGGTCTCGATGATCCACGAGAACATCTGGCCGAACAGTTCGGCGGCGGTGCGCCGTTCGAACGAGACATGGTGTGGCGCGTAATGATGGCAGGCGAACAGCCCCCACAGCTTGCCGTCGCGCAGGATCGATATCGACATCGAGGCGCCGACGCCCATGTTCTGCAGATATTCGACATGGATCGGCGACACCGACCGCAGCGTGCTCATGGAGAGGTCGAGCAGGCTCGCGCTGTGGGTCGCGGTCGAGACCAGCGGCACCGGCTTTGCATCGATGTCGGCGATGATACGCAGCCAGTTGCGTGTATACAGCGCGCGTGCCTGCTGCGGGATGTCGGAGGCCGGATAGTGCAGGCCGAGGAACGTCTCCAGTCCCTTCCTCGCGACTTCGGCGATCACCTCTCCGGACCCGTCCGGATGAAAGCGGTAGACCATCACGCGGTCGAACCCGGTCAGGATCGTGACCTGCCGCGCCGCCTCCTGCGCGAGTTCGCTGATCCCCCTGGTCTTGCGGACCCGGCCGAGCATCAGCCGCACCAGTTCGCCGGAATTGACGTCGGTTTCGATCACCGATGGTTCGGCCTCGATGACGAGATAGACGCCGGAAAAATGGATCGCGAGGTCGAACGGCTTGCCGCCGTCCTGCAGCACCACACCAAAGATCCGCTCGGCCGCATCGGGGCCGGCAAGGTAGTCGACGCGGTTGCGGATGGCGTCGACCGCGGCTTTCGACAGGACGGATTCGATCGGGCGCTGAAAGATGTCGGCACTGTCGCAGCCGAGATAATCAGCGACGTTCTCCGAGGCCATGCAGATCGTGAAGTCCGACTGCGTCGCGATCATGAAGCCGAACGGCTGAATGCTGCCGGGAATATGAATCGGCTCGCGGTCGCAATTGGTGAGGTCGACCTGCTTCATGACAGTTCTGCCGCCTGCGCGAACAGGTCGAAGGCGCGGCGGGCGGGGCCCACCAGGTCGTCTTGGTCCAGCAACTCGCCGGCATGGCGCTCCAGAATGGTGAGGTACTCCGGCCAGAACGGATGGCCTGCGCCGTGGCCAAGGAACGCCGTGTTGCGGGACACCAGGGGATCGCCGCACTGCCTTACCGTCCTGAGCAGATAGGCCGCGCCGAGGCGCGATCCTTCCAGCACGTACAGCGTGCCGAGCACAGCGAAGAGGTCGGGCAGATCGGGTGCATCGAGCCGGCGAGGCACGCCGCGAAGCCGGGCGAGGTCGGCCAGCAACGCGCCGGTACGGGAACGATCGTCCCAATCGGGCAGCAGTTCGCGAACGCCGGCCTGCAGCAGCGATTGCTCCAGCGGCAATACGGCCGCCGCGTTGATCTCCAGGAAGCGGCGATAGCCGGCCGTCGTGCAGAGGTCCAGCGCGCCAAGTCTGGTGTCGAGCCGCGCATGATCGGCGGCGGTGGCGTCCCTCAAGATGCTCCGGAGGGCGGTTCTCTGGCTGATGGGGTGACTGCGGGCAATGCGGCTGCGATCAATAATCTGCGGCGTCGGAATTGCGATTTCCGGCATCGAAATCCTTCTTGCGAGGCGTGGGCGGCCGTCAGGCCAGAGAATAGCTTTATCCATAACGCGCCCGGGAGTTCCGGGTTCCTCCGCCTCCGGGCGCAGATCGGCGGCCAGTCCCCTCGCCAGGCGGGGCGTTGACTGCTTTGCTGCGGGTCCGTCGAGGCGTCGGTTCGGACATCCGGGCCGCCCGGCCTTCACCTCACCCCGGGATGAACGCCGTTCCGGTCGCATCGGTAATCGTATGTACCGGTGCGCCGTAGAGCGCTTCCAGCCGTTCGCGCGTCAGGATCTGTTGCACCGGACCCTCGGCGATGCGCTCGCCGCTGCGCAGGAGATAGGCTCGGTCGGCGGCGCGCAGCGCGTGATTGGGATCGTGCGTGGTGAACAGGACGCCAAGGCCGGAAGCCGCCAGCGCGCGGATTTCGCGCATCACCTTGCCCTGGTTGCCGAAGTCGAGATTAGCGGTCGGCTCGTCCAGCACGATGAATTGCGGCTCCTGCGCCAGCGCGCGCGCCAGCAGCGCCAACTGGCGCTCTCCGCCCGAAATCATCGTGTAGGGCCGCTGCGCCAATGCTGCGATGCCGAGGCGGTCGAGCATGTGGGCTGCGACCTCGCGGTCGTTCGCCGTCGGCCGGGCGAACAGGTCGCCATGCGCGGTGCGGCCCATCAGAACTACCGCTTCCACGGTGAAAGCGAATGTCGCGACATGGGTCTGCGGCACATAGGCGATCAGCCGTGCGCGCTCGCGGATGGAGCGTGCCGACAGCGCCGCGCCGTCGAGCCGCACTTCGCCTGCCTTCGGCGTCAGCAGTCCGAGCAGCGTTTTCAGCAGTGTGGTCTTGCCGCAGCCGTTGGGGCCGAGCAGCGCCAGCACCTCGCCCCGCCGCAGTTTGACGTCGAGGCCGGTGCCGACGACGCGGTCCGGATAGCCGATGGTGAGTTGATGGCCCTCGAGGATCATGACCAGTTCTTCTGCACGCTGGCGAGCAGCCAGATGAAAAACGGCGTGCCGATCACCGCGGTCAGGATGCCGAGCGGAATTTCGACCTGGGCCAGTGTGCGTGCCAGCGTGTCGATCAGCAGCAGGTAGCCGCCGCCGAGGATCGCCGCCGCCGGCAACAGCCGCGCAAAATCAGGACCGACCAGCGAGCGTGCCAGATGCGGCACGACGAGGCCGACCCAGCCGATGATTCCGGCGGTGGCGACGCTCGCCGACGTGACAAGTGTCGCCGCGGCAACGATGGCGATGCGTAAGGGGCCGGTGGCGACGCCGAGCGCGCGCGCCTCTTCCTCGGGGAGCGACATCACGTTCATGCGCCAGCGCAGCGCAACCAAGACGGCGGTGCCGAGCGCGACCGGGCCGAACAGCGGCAGCAGATCATGAACGCCGGTCGCAGACAGGCTGCCGAGCAGCCAGAACGTCATCGCCGGCAACTGGTTGTAGGGGTCGGCGAGATATTTCACGAGGCCGACGCCGGCGCCGAACAGCGATCCGACCACGACGCCGGTCAGTACCAGCACCAGGATCGGATCGCGCGAACGTACCGACGCGCCGATCACATAGACGATTCCGACCGCGATCAGCCCGCCGACAAAGGCGATGGCCTGGATCGCGAATACGCCGAGCGAAAGATAGATGCCGAGCACAGCGCCCAGAGCGGCGCCCGAAGACGCGCCCAGAATATCCGGCGAGACCAGCGGGTTGCGAAACAATCCCTGAAACGCCGTGCCGGCGACCGCGAGCGCCGCGCCGACCAGCATCGCCGCCATCACGCGCGGCCCGCGCACCTGCCATATGACGCTTTCGACCGCCGGCGATATCTCGCCGCGCGGGCCGCCGGCCTTTGCCAGCAGCACACCGAAGAGCTCGCCAAGCGAGACCGGATAGCGCCCGACCGTCAGCGCCAGCAGCAGGCCTGCAATGAGTACCGCGATCGCGATCGCAAATCCGGGCAGGGCAGATCGGGCGGGACTCATGGGACCTGGCTCATGCGGGGAAAAGCTATCAATCCCGGGCCGCAAGTACATGGTCGATTTGGGCCGGCGACGGCGTGACGTGGTAGAATCGCGTGTAGAAGTCCGCCGTCAGCGTCCGCAGATCTTCCGGAAAGCGCTCCGGATAAAGAATTTTGGCGAGCCACCACAGCCCGATCAGGCGGTTGACGGAGGGCGGGAAATCCACCCAGCCGAACGGCATCTTGGGCGAGAGATGAATCCGGTTGTCGCGCACGGCCTTGACCGCGGCCCAGGCCGGATCGCCGCGCACCGTGCCTGCAAATTCCTGATCGATGGTGACGATCACATCGGGATTCCACACCAGCACCTGTTCGATCGAAACGTTGGCGAGGCCTCCTTGCGTTTCGCCGGCAACGTTGCGGCCTAGCATCTCGATGGTCTCGACATTGATCGAGCCGCCGAGCCCGGTCGAAAGCCCGCGCGGTCCGCGCGCGTAATACACTTTTGGCCGCTCGCCCGCTGCGATCGGCTCGATGCGGCCAAGAATCGTCTTCAGCGTTTCCTCGGCGTAGCGCGCGAGTTTCTCTGCGTCGTCGGCCCGGCCGATCAGCGTGCCCAACGCGCGGTAGGTGGCGGCAATGCTTGCGAAGCGGCCATCGAGCAAGGCATAGGGAATGCTGGTCTGCTCCTGCACGCGATCCGCCAGCGAGACAAACGTCGCGCTGGTCGAACCGACGTCGAGAATGAGATCAGGTTTCAGCGCCAGCACGGTTTCCAGATTGGCCGTGTTGCCGCGCCCGGTGATGCGGCCGACTTCCGGCCGCCTGCAGATATCAGGCAGCATGTAGGCGCACTCTTCCGGCCGGTTGGCCCGGGGCCAGCCGATCAGCAATTCCGGCGCCAGCGTGTAAAGCAGGATTGCCGCCGGTGGTCCGGCCGGGAACACGCGCGATACCTTCGTGGGGACCGCCACCGTTCGCCCCGCGGCATCCTTGATGGTCTGCGCGAATGCAAAGCGCGGCGCGATGAGCGCCGCCGACAGGCCCGCGGTCAGCGTGCGGCGATCGATCAATCGACCCCCACCATCACGTCGCTCGCCTTGATCAGCGCTGTGGCCGCCTTGCCCTTGGCAAGCCCGAGTTCGTCGACGGCCTCGTTAGTGATCGAGGAGGTCACGATGACCCCGCCGCCGATATCGATCCGGATATGCGACGTGGTGGCGCCCTTCACGACATCGACGATGGTGCCCTTGAGCTGGTTGCGCGCGCTGATCTTCATTGAAGACTCCATCTTGTCGGCACAGGTAGGTTCGGCCACGATCTCAAACCACAATCCGCGCTAATAGCCAAGGCGTGCGGGAGTGATGGACCGGCATGATGTCGGGCAGTGAGGTTGATTGGGAAAATCAGGCAATCGTCCCATCAAATAGCCGTAAACTTCCAAGCTTTTGAGCGTGGATCAATCAGTCCCATCATTTGTGCATAGCAAAAAGGTTTCGGCATGGATCGCATCCGGATCGTCGGCGGCAGCAAGCTCAACGGCACCATTGCGATTTCGGGTGCGAAGAATGCAGCCTTGCCGCTGATGATCGCAGCCCTGCTGACGGAGGAAACGCTGATCCTCGACAACGTACCGCGGCTCGCCGACGTAGCCCAACTGCAGCGAATCCTCGGCAATCACGGCGTCGACATCATGTCCGCGGGCAAGCGGCCCGGCGACCGGCAGTATCAAGGCCAGACCCTGCACATCTCGGCGGCCGACATCATCGACACCACGGCGCCCTATGATCTGGTGTCGCGGATGCGCGCCAGCTTCTGGGTGATCGCGCCGCTGCTGGCGCGGATGCACGAAGCGAGAGTCTCGCTGCCGGGCGGCTGCGCGATCGGTACGCGGCCGGTCGATCTCCTGATCATGGCGCTGCAAAAGCTAGGCGCCGAACTCACCATCGACGGCGGCTATGTGGTGGCGAAGGCGCCCGGCGGCCTGCGTGGTGCGGCGATCGATTTCCCCAAGGTGACGGTGAGCGGCACCCATGTCGCGTTGATGGCGGCGACGCTGGCCAAGGGCACGACCATCATCAGCAACGCCGCCTGCGAGCCTGAAATCGCCGACGTCGCCGATTGCCTCAACAGGATGGGCGCGCGCATCACCGGCGCCGGCACGCCGCGGATCATGGTCGAGGGCGTCGTGAAGCTTCACGGCGCGCGGCATACCGTGCTGCCGGACCGGATCGAGGCCGGCACCTATGCGATGGCGGTGGCGATGACCGGCGGCGACGTGCAGCTTGACGGTGCCCGCCCCGAGCTGCTGCAGTCGGCGCTCGACGTGCTGACCGCGGCCGGCGCCGATATTACCGTCAACGATGACGGCATCCGCGTCGCCAGGAACGGTGCGGGGATCCGGCCGGTGGCGGTATCGACCGCGCCGTTCCCGGGTTTTCCCACCGACCTGCAGGCGCAACTGATGGCGCTGATGGCCTGCGCCGGCGGTTCCTCGACGATCACCGAGACGATCTTCGAGAATCGTTTTATGCACGTGCAGGAACTGGCGCGGTTCGGCGCGCGCATATCGCTCGACGGCGAGACCGCGACCATCGACGGCACCGCGCGGCTGCGCGGCGCGCCCGTGATGGCGACCGATCTGCGCGCCTCGGTGTCGCTGATCATCGCAGGGCTTGCCGCCGAGGGCGAAACCATGGTCAACCGGATCTATCATCTGGATCGCGGTTTCGAGCGGCTCGAGGAAAAGCTCTCGGCCTGCGGCGCCTCGATCCAGCGCATCAGCGACTGACGTGTTCATGGCCGAAGGACCCTTGCGAATGCCGGCACCCGAACAGCTTAAACTGATCGCGCTCGATGCCGACGATCTCGCGGTGATTTCAGCCCATGTCCAGGACGCCCGCTTGCAGGCCTCCGACATCGTCTGGCGCCAGGACGAAAAACGCCTGGTGGTCGGGATGAACCGGCTGGACTGGGAGCAGACGCTGTCGGGCGGAACCGCCCCGCGCCGATCGATCGCGGCGCTGCGGTTCGACCGGGTGCTGGCATGCAAGTCGCGCAACATCGATCTGGAAGCGCCAGATGCGGTGCTGGAGCTGGTCGGGATCGAATTCCACCCCGGCGACGCCCCCGGCGGCAGCGCCATGCTCCTGTTCAGCCATGGTGGGGCGCTGCGGCTGGACGTCGAGTGCCTGGAATGCGAGCTGACCGACCTCGGTACCGACGACCTCGGGACCAGCGATCTGGCCGCCGCGCCGCTGGGGCCGGAGGGGTAGGGGCACGTCATTCCGGCGCGATGCGCAAGCATCGAACCCGGAATCTCGAGATTCCGGGTTCGGTCCTGCGGACCGCCCCGGAATGACGGCCCCAAAGGGTTGACGACCCTCGGCCGCCGCGCCATTGAGCAGGGGCCTCGACCCGATCCCAGAAAGCCCTCATGCCCGTTCGCCTCGACAGACGCAGCGCCGATTTCGACGAGCGGTTTGCGACGTTTCTCGCCGCCAAGCGCGAGATTTCGGCCGATGTCGAGCGCGCCACCCGCGCCATCGTCGATGACGTGGCCGCGCGCGGCGACGCCGCCCTGATCGAGGCGACCAAAAAGTTCGACCGGCTCGAGATCGACGCCGCCGGCCTGCGCGTCACCGCGGTCGAGGTCGATGCCGCGGTAAAGGCGTGCGATACCGCGACGCTCGACGCGCTGAAATTCGCCCGCGACCGGATCGAGGCCTTCCACGACAGGCAGTTGCCGAAGGACGAGCGCTTCACCGATGCGCTCGGCGTCGAGCTCGGCTGGCGCTGGAGCGCGGTCGATGCGGTCGGCCTCTACGTGCCCGGCGGCACCGCGGCGTATCCATCGTCCGTATTGATGAACGCGGTGCCGGCCAGGGTTGCGGGCGTGCCGCGGGTGGTGATGGTGGTGCCGTCGCCGGACGGCAAGCTCAATCCGCTGGTGCTGGCGGCAGCCCATCTCGGCGGCGTATCCGAGATCTATCGCGTCGGCGGCGCGCAGGCGGTGGCGGCACTCGCCTACGGCACGGCGACGATTGCGCCGGTGGCGAAGATCGTCGGCCCCGGCAACGCCTATGTCGCCGCCGCCAAGCGGCAGGTGTTCGGCAAGGTCGGCATCGACATGATCGCGGGCCCTTCGGAAGTGCTCGTGATCGCCGACGACACCGGCAACGCCGGCTGGATCGCAGCCGATCTGCTGGCGCAGGCCGAGCACGATGCGAGCGCGCAGTCGATCCTGATCACCGACAGCGCAAGGCTCGCGGCGGAAGTCGAGAGCGCCGTCGAGTCGCAGCTCAAGACGCTGCCACGGGCGGAGATCGCGCGCGCCTCGTGGAACGATTTCGGCGCCATCATCATGGTCGCCCGGCTCGACGAGGCGATCGAGCTGGCGAACGCGATCGCCGCCGAACATCTCGAAATCATGACCGCCGATCCCGAAGCGCTCGCCGCAAAAGTCCGCAACGCCGGCGCGATCTTCCTGGGGCCCCATACGCCGGAGGCGATCGGCGACTATGTCGGCGGCTCCAATCACGTGCTGCCGACCGCGCGTTCGGCGCGGTTTTCGTCCGGGCTCGGCGTGCTAGACTTCATGAAGCGAACCTCGATTCTCAAATGCGGGCCGGACCAGTTGCGCGCGCTGGGACCGGCCGCGATGACCTTGGGTAAAGCCGAGGGTCTCGATGCCCATTCGCGCTCGATCGGATTGCGTCTCAACCTGTCATGAACCGCCCGCCACCAGACGAGGAACAGCACAACCGCATCGTCGCGGTGACGCTCGACGAGGAATCGATCGGGCGTTCCGGTCCCGACATCGAGCATGAGCGCGCGATCGCGATCTACGATCTGATCGAGCAGAACCTGTTTGCGCCCGAAGTTGACGCGCAGGGGCCGTTCACGCTGCACCTCGCCATTACCGGCAACCGGCTGATGTTCGACATCCGCCGCGAGGACGGCACGCCCGTGGTGGCGCATCTGCTGTCGCTGACGCCGTTCCGGCGGATCGTGAAGGATTATTTCATGATCTGCGACAGCTACTACCAGGCGATCCGCACCGCGACGACGGACAAGATCGAGGCGATCGACATGGGCCGCCGCGGCATCCACGACGAAGGCTCGCGGACGCTGCAGGAACGGCTGAAGGGCAAGGTACGAATCGACTTCGAAACCTCGCGGCGGCTGTTCACGCTGATCTGCGTGCTGCACTGGAAGGGGCAGGACGCATGACGCCGAAAAGTGCGAAGCGGTTTTCGGATCACGACATGCGTCAAACAAAAAGCATGACGCCGAAACCTCAAACGAGAGAAGCGTGAGCGCATGGATGCGCCGCCGCGCGCGCGCACTCCGCAGGCCGTGCTGTTCGCGTGCGGCCAGAACAGCGTGCGGTCGCCGATGGCCGAGAGCCTGCTGAAGCAGATGTTCCCGCAGGCGCTCTATGTGAAGTCCGCCGGCGTCAAGAAGGGCGAGCTCGATCCGTTCGCGGTCGCCGTGATGGCGGAACTCGACCAGGATATTTCCGGACACAAGCCGATGACGTTCGAGGAGCTCGAGGATTGGGAGGGCCTCAATTTCGATCTCATCATCACGCTGTCGCCCGAGGCCCATCACAAGGCGTTGGCACTGACGCACACCTTGGCGGCCGACGTAGAATACTGGCCGACGCCCGATCCGACCGGAATGGAAGGCAACCGCGAGCAGAAGCTCGCCGCCTATCGCGAGGTTTGTGAAGGCCTGATGATGCGCATCCGCCGGCGGTTTTCGAAGGTGGGCGCCGCGAGCGGGTAGTGCTCGTCGTTGCTTGAAGGCGAGAACCTCTCAACTGTCGTTCCTGCGAAAGCAGGAACCCATACGCAGCGGCCGTGCGATTGGAGGCAGCGCCCGTCGCACCTGTTACGCCCACGACAACGGCCTGTGGTTATGGGCCCCTGCGTGCGCAGGGGCGACGCGAAGAATCGAAGTTGCCCCAACCACTTGTTCCCCGGTTGTGGAATGGAGTGCCATCCGATAGGTTCCGCGCGCGCGTCCATCCGATTCCCAATCCCTGACACATCCCGCATGCTTGGCCGTCCCAAAATCGTTCTCGCTTCCGGTTCGCCGCGGCGGCTCAGCCTGCTCAACCAGGCCGGTATCGAGCCCGACGCGTTGCGCCCGGCCGATGTCGACGAGACCCCGAAGCGGGGCGAGCTGCCGCGCGCCTGCGCCAACCGTCTGGCGCGCGCCAAGGCCGATGCGGCGCTGAAATCCGTGCAGCTTGACGACGAGTTGCGCGGCGCCTTCATCCTCGCGGCCGATACGGTTGTCGCGGTCGGCCGCCGCATCCTGCCCAAGGCCAATCTCGTCGATGAAGCCGCGCAGTGCCTGCGGCTGCTCTCTGGCCGCAACCACCGCGTCTACACGGCGATCTGCCTGGTGACGCCGAAGGAGGCGTTCCGCCAGCGCCTGATCGAAACGCGTGTCCGCTTCAAGCGGCTCAGCGAGGAGGACATCCAAGCCTATATCGGCTCCGGCGAGTGGCGCGGCAAAGCCGGCGGCTACGCCGTGCAGGGCATCGCCGGATCGTTCGTGGTCAAGATGGTCGGCTCCTACACCAACGTCGTCGGCCTGCCGCTCTACGAATCGATGACGCTCCTGGGAGGCGAGGGCTTTCCGATCCGGTTCGGCTGGCTCAATGCCAGCTAAGCCGCCCGAGGATGCGGGCTCCGGCGGCGCAAGTCCGCTATCGAAACTCTGCCCGGAATGCGGCAAGCCCGCGAACCCCGACACGCAGCCGTTCTGTTCCAAACGTTGCCGGGATGTGGACCTGAACCGCTGGCTATCCGGCAAATACGTCATCCCTGGCCGCGACACCGACCCCGAAGACGCCGAATAGCCAAGGTTTGCCAGATATTTGGGGATGAAGCGCCAGGCGGGCTCACCACGCCGAAGCCTCCGGCGAAGGCGGGTGGACATGACCGCCCGACCTCTCTATAAACCGCCCGCTCGGATAGGCCTTTGGGCCGTCCGAGTATGCCCAGGTAGCTCAGTTGGTAGAGCATGCGACTGAAAATCGCAGTGTCGGTGGTTCGATCCCGCCCCTGGGCACCACGCTTCGCCTATCGGCTACGCGTGGCGCAGCCACGCCAATCAAAATGGCGAAGACGGACGGCTCCGATTCTTCCCTGGGCACGCCACTGCCGGCCCATTTCGGTCCGCTGTAAGATGACGCTGGATGTGCTATCCTTTGCGCATGACCAAAGCCGAGCTGAAGGAAATCCTTGATCGCGTACTGACTTGGCCGCCGGAGCGGCAGGCGGATGTCGCGCATATGGTCGAGTTGATGGAAGAACAAGACAGCAGCGCGCTGCGGCTGACCGACGAGCAGGCTGCGGAGGTACGACGACGGCTTGCCAGGCCAAGTCCGCAAAAAATCCCCGCCGAAGAAGTCTTCAAGCGCTTCCGCTCGTCTTGAGCATGAAGGTTACGTTCGAGCCCGGCGCCAGCGACGACCTCGATCGCCTCTTTGCCTGGATCGCCAAGGACAACCCGCGCGCCGCGCTGAACATGATCGCGCGCATCGAGGGTAAGGTCATGCGGTTGGGAAGTCCCGAACTGACCTGTATGGGGCGCCCCGGTCTCGTGGAAGGCACGCGCGAACTCCTCGAATGGCCATACCTCATCGTTTACAAGGTCTACGAAGAGCGTGAGGAAGTCGTCATCGTGTCAATCGTTCACGGCGCGCAAGATCGGAAAGGCGCGGAGACGTAATCAGGAAATGTTGACCCAAAGACCGTGGCAAGTAGTTTTGATCGTTCCGATCCCGCACATTCGCGTTGCTCATGTGGACACCGCACCACCGCAACTCAGCGCCCCTAGAAGCGGTGCTCTACTGATAGAGCCACCAACGCGCCAACCACAATGCGGCCAGATAGATCGTACCAAGGGCGGCTGCGAAGATCAGTGTGAGGGGCCACAAATTGAATCCGTGGTACAGCTCGAACAGGCTGAAACAAAGTGCGGGCACGGTCAGGAGCAGCGGCGCCAGCGCAGCCAGGCGCCAGCCACCGGGCCATCGCCATATCGTCGCCGGCTGGACCACGAAATAGGCCGGCACGCCCGCCATAGCGATGAGGCCGAGGATCGTCTGCATTGGGCCCATCCTTCCGATGGATCGAGGTCTCGTCCTGACCAATCCTAGCTGGTCGGATTTGCGTTTCCCTTAATCCTGGACTTCGCATTCGTTGGGATGCGAGCGAGCGCGGTCCGGACGAGCGAAGCGACATCCGGGTTTTGACCCTCGGATATCGTTTTGCTCAATCTGGCTACTGGCTCATGCCGCTTCGTAAGACGCGATCTTCCTGATCTGAGGCGCTAGCACATCTTCGGCCGTTTCGAGACCGTAGCGCGCCTGAATGTTCATCCAGAACGCAGCACCGGTCTTGAAGAACTTGCCGAGCCGTAGCGCGGTGTCAGCAGTCACGGGCTTTTCCTTACGCGCGATGCGTTCGATCCGCGTGCGCGGCACGTGCAGGGCGGCCGCGACCGCGCTGCGTGTCAGTTTGTGCGGAGCGAGAAATTCTTCTCGCAGGATTTCGCCGGGATGAATCGGCGGAAGCTTCCTTGCCAGTGCAAACTCCGAGACCGAAGGCGCGCTCTATGTGGCCAGCCCTCACTTCTGCTCCTGCGCCTTCATCACTTCCGCGAACGGCTGCAGCGCCTTGTTCATCTCGTCCAGCCGCTTCTGCCATTCGGCGCCGGGCATGAAGGAGATGACGGGGACGTCGCCGGGCGAGGCCTTGAGGTATTCGGGGTCGCGCAGGCCTTCCGCGATGGCGGCTTCGAGCTTCTTGGCGATCTCGTCCGGGATCGCCTTCGGCGCGGCGAAGCCGCGTTCGGCGGTCATGGTGACCGGGACGCCTTGTTCCTCCGCGGTCGGAACGTCGGGGAGGGCCGGCGAGCGCTGCTTCGACAGGATGGCGATCGCGCGGAGCGGGCCCTTGTTGCCGCCGTGCAGCTCGGGGAGTTCGCTGACGCTGACCAGGCCGACCTGCAGATGGCCGCCCAAAAGATCGGTCCGCTGCACGGCCGTGCCGCGATAGGAGATTTCGTTGGGCTCGACCTTGGCCGCGCCCGCCAGCATGCGGATCGCCAGATGTCCGTTGGTGCCCGCGCCGTTGTGGCCGAACGTCACCGCGCCCGGCTTGCTGCGCAGCGCCGCCAGCACGTCGGCCAGCGTCGCGAACTTGCTGTCCGCGGGGACCACGATCACGCTCTGGTCGTCCACCACGCGCGCGATCAGGCGGATTTCGTCCATGCTGTACTGGGTCTTTCGCGTCAGCGGGATGAAGTTGTAGCCGGGCACGTTGACCACGCCGATCGAATAGGCGTCCGGTGCGGCGCGCTGGATCGCGGCAAACGCGATCTCGCCGCCGGCGCCGGGTTTGTTCATCACGACGAACTTGACCTTGCCGCCCAGCTTTTGCTCGACGGCCGGCAGCAGCTTGCGCGCCATGACGTCGGTCGCGCCGCCGGGCGCAAAGCCGATGACGACTTCGATCGGCTTGTCATCCGGCCATCCCGCCGAGGCTGGTCCGCCAGCCAGAACCCCGAATGCTGCTGCGACCAGTGCGACCTTACGATACATGATGTTCCGCCCATTTCTTGTTGTTGGCCGGTCGCGCCGCCGTCCGGGCATCGCGACCGATGATTTACTTTGATCGCTTGTAATGGCCCGGTTCGGCGAAGAACAGCCAACGGCACGCATAGCCCCATGAGCGGCTTGTGCGCCATAACGCATTCCCGCGCCCGTTGGCTCATGCGGGCTACTTGCTGTAACAAGGGCGAGCCATTCCATCGCGCGAGATTTTCCGATGCTGCCAATCCCTGCCGACATTTTCACCGAGCCGGACGACGTATCTCCGGACGCCCTGGCCAACCTCGGGCCGCTGCGCCATCTCGCGGGTGTGTGGCAGGCCGACAAGGGCGTCGATGTGAACCCCAAGGCTGCGGGCCCGGAGCGGCGGGTGTTTCGCGAGCATATCCGGATGGACCCGATCGATCCGCAGGCCAACGGTCCGCAGCTGTTTTACGGATTGCGTTATCATATCCACATCAACACGCCCGAGGAAGACATTACCTTTCACGATCAGGTCGGCTACTGGCTGTGGGAGCCCGCAACCGGCCTGATCCTGCAGAGCGTGACGATTCCGCGCGGCCAGGTCCTGCTCGCATCGGGGCAGGCCAAGCCGGACGACAACAGCATTTCCGTCACGGCGAAGCGCGGCGACACGCGCTATGGAATCTGCTCGACCGAATTCCTGGACCAAGCCTTTCGTACCGATTCCTATAGCTGCGGCATTACTTTCAACGCTGACGGAAGCTGGACCTATCTGATCGAAACCGAGCTTCTCGTGAAAGGGCAGGACCGCCCGTTCAACCATCACGACACCAACACCTTGAAACGCATCGAAGGGCCGAAGCTTAATCCGTGGGCCGCCATCGTGAAAGGTCGTGCGGGGCAGACATAGCAATCGCGGGCCACTTGCTGATTTGCGTTCAGCACAAGCGCAAAGCGCCGCGCGCGGGATGCGACCAATCGGCACGACGGGCAAATCAGCAAAAGCCGTCCAGCCACTTCGCGAAAAATATACCGCTTAGTCCGCAGGCCAAATCAACCTTATAATTCCGCGCATCTCATCCACCAAAGGGGCGTTGGCCACGTCACGAACGCGCGGTGAGATGCGGTGGACGCGAATGGCGCAACTGACGTTGGCGCCTGACGCGGACGGCGAAGTCGTGTGGTCCTGGCGTCGCGGTGCTGGCGCTAAGCTTCTCGGGCTATCTCGTGGAGCGACGGTGGCAAAAGAGCCGTTCACCGGGGAGAGCTCGAAGCAAGCCGTAACCCATCGCGCAGGGAAAGCCGGGATGCCTCCGCTGGACCTGTATGCTCGTGTGCGTTTTTGCTTGCGCACATTGCACACGAGACCGCGGGTGCAGCGTGCACCCGGCTTTCCCTGCGCCCTTTGCTTCTGAGGGCGGATTGTTTCTGCAAAACTCGGGCGAACGATGCCGCGAGAACGCGGACGCACGCCTTCGCGCTGTTTGACAGTTGAATCCGTACGATGACCAAGGGGAAGGGCCGTCTTGCCGTCATGGCCGGGGCTTGTCCCGGCCATCCACGTCTTTCGTGCGGAGATCAAGACGTGGATGCCCGGGTCAAGCCCGGGCATGACGAGGTTGTAGCAGCAGCGGAGCTAAAATCCGAACAGACTAAGAATCGCCGCGAAGATCGCCGCGATGACAGCCAGCCCGCCGAAAACGACGGAAGCTGCGGCATCGAGCAGCATGTCGATCGCATCAGACACGGTGCTTGCCGCAACGATCACGACGCAGCACCCGGCGCCGATCAGGAGCGAGGTGACCATGCCGAACACCATGATCCACAGCACGTCAAACACCAGCACGCTCAGCATCACAGCCGCGGCGATGCGGCGGGCAGGGCTGCTCGATGCCCACCGGGCGGCTGGCTCTGGCGAATTCATGACAGGCGATTCCAGTGCGACGATGCGAATTATGTCGTCGCAGGCCCGGAAGTGGTTCAAGACGACACACCGGCCAGCTTCGGGCAACCGAGACACACTAAATTCCCGGGATATTCCCGAGGGCCTCCCATGGTGTCGACCTATCTCGCCTACAATTCCGTCGTACGCAATCTCAGGCAGTCGATGACCCGCGTCGGGCAGCAAGCCGACGTCGCCCGGAATGCCGCCTACTACCGGGACAACATCGGCAAGGTGAAGTCGGTCGACGACCTCCTGAAGAACGATCGTCTGTACCAATATGCGATGAAGGCCCACGGGCTGGAGGATATGACCTACGCCAAAGCCTTCATGAAGAAGGTGCTGGAGAGCGATCTTTCCGATCCGAACAGTTACGCCAACAAACTGGTCGACAAGCGTTACCGGGAGTTCGCAGCAGCCTTCACGTTCGGCGGTTCGGAAACGGCCTTAGCCCAATCGGAAAACCAGACCGATGAAATGATCGGCCTGTACAAGGCGACGGTGACGCGCCAGGTCGATGCCATCGACGAGGACACGCGCTACTACAACCTTATGATCGGCAGCGTGACCAACGTGGACCAGCTCCTGAACGACGACCGGCTTCGCACCTATGTGTTTGCGGCGTTCGGCATCGACGACAGCCAGTGGTCGCGTGACACCATCAAGGGCGTGCTCTGCAGCGACCCGACCGACCCGAACAGCTACGTCAACACGGCCTGGGTCTCCAGGCTGGATGATCTCGATCACCGGCTCAACCAGGCGAACGCCGATCTGGTCGACGCCAGCGCGAAGATTTCGAACTACATGACGCAACTGGCACAGCCCGGCGCCGACATGGATGATCTCAGGGCCAGGATCACGATGGAGAAAGCGCGCTACTCGAAAAGCGGTGCCGATATCGTGAGCTACAACGACGCCATTTCCATGATCAGTCGGTATGTCGACCTCGCCGCCGGCTTCGAGTTCTCGCCCGACGGGACGCTGCCATCGGGCGTGCCCGCCCAGATCGATGCCAACCGCGAAGTCACCAACGAAGGCTTCGTTCTCAGCAAGGGCGCGGTCTATCTCGCCGCGGATGAGGAGAACGAGGCGCTGGCGATCAACCAGTTCAGATCGCACATCTACAAGATGGAATCGGTCGAGCAGTTCGTGTCCACGCCGAACGTCTATAATTTCGCGCTCAAGGCCGTCGGTCTCGATCCGCAGAAAGTCTCCGCGGCCACCATCAAGGCCGTGCTCAAGAGCGATGCGACCGATCCCAAGAGCTACGTCTATTCCCTGAAGGACGACCGATACGTCCAGCTCGCGCGGGCGCTGAATTTTGACGGCAAGGGCAACGTGACCTCGCCGCTGGTGGCGCAGGACTCGGCGGAGGTTGTCCAGATCGCGCGGGACTACATCGTTGCGAAGACGAAGTTTGCAAGCTCGACCGAACAGCCCGCCCTTCGGGCCCAGGCCGAAAAGGATGCGGTGTACTACCGGAACGCCATCGCCGACGTCGGCAGCGTGACCGAACTGCTGAAGGACAGGAAGATGGTCGATATCCTGCTTGTCTCAAAGGGTCTCGATCCGGCGAAGGTAACCACCGACTATCTGCGCAAGATATTCAGCTCGGACCTGACCGACGCCAGGAGCTTCGCCAATACCGAGAAAGATCCCCGCTTTGCCGAGATCGCGGCGTCGTTCAACTTCGACAAGCAAGGCAACGTCGCCCGTCTCGCGCAGATCGGTCCGCAGAAGCGGGATCAACTGCTGGAAACGCAAAATAGCTATCTTCAGCAGAACCTCGAAACGCAGCAGGGCGATGCCAATCCGGGGGTGCGGCTGGCGCTGTATTTCCAGCGCAAGGCCGGCGACGTCACCTCCGCCTACGATATACTGGCCGACAAGGCGCTCGCCGAAGTATTTCGCACCACCTACGGCCTGCCCGACTCGGTCGGCAGCATGGGGGTCGATCAGCAGGCCAAGGTGGTGGAGAAATATCTCAACCTGAAGGATCTCACCGATCCGGCCAAGCTCGAAAAGCTGCTGAATCGCTTTTCGGTGATGTACGACCTGAAGAACGGCAGTTCGACGGTGTCACCCGCGCTCGCCATCCTGCAGGGATCGGGCGGGAGTATCGGTCAGGACGCGCTGATGTCGATCGCCCTACTGGGCAAGCGGTAGACGTTGCTTGCGGGACGACTGCGTCGGCCATAGCCGCCGGTCGGCGGCGGAAGCCTTGCACGACGTCGGATCAGGCATAACTATTGGATCGCCGCTGGCGTCGCCTGTCGGATTGCAAAGGCATCGCTTCCGAACCGGGAAGTTGCTCCATGACCGAATGGTACTTTGTCTGGGTCGAAGGCCTCCGCGGACCGATGCCGCAGAAATGGTCGTCGGACGGGCTTTGGGGGCAGGTCGGCCGTCAGGATGTCATCGTCCGTTTCGCGCTGTCCGATCAGGAAGCGCATCTTTCGCTGGACCAGCTTGCAAGGCTGCATCCCATTCCCGACCGGAAATAGCAGGTGTCGATGCAGGCGTTACCTGGCAGCGTCGGTCCGCGCCCGGCGTCCCTCGATCGGATAGCCGGGATCGTTGAATCCCGGCGTCGACGGATGGCCGCTCGTCACCAGCCGGTCGATCAGCGCCTCGTCTTCCGCCGTGAAACGATAGTCCAGCGCCTTGATGTAGTCGTCCCATTGCGCCTCGGTGCGCGGGCCTGCGATCACGCCCGAAACGAACGACGAGTTCAGCACCCACGACACCGCGAATTGCCCGGCGGTGATGCCGCGGGCTTCCGCATGCTGCTTGATCTCCTGCGCGAGCTGCAGCGATTCCGGCCGCCATTCGGTCTGCATCATGCGCTTGTCGGCGCGCCCCGCACGCGTGTCCTTGTCGGGCGCCGCATCCGGCCGGTACTTGCCGGTCAGCACGCCGCGCGCCAGCGGGCTGTAGGGCACGATGCCGAGGCCGTAATAGCCGCAGGCCGGGAAATGCTCGACCTCCGGCATCCGGTTCATGGCGTTGTAATAGGGCTGGCTGACGATCGGGCGGTCGATGCCGTTGTCGTCGCAGATGTTGCAGATCTCGGCGACGCGCCAGGCGCGGTAGTTCGAGACACCGAAATAGCGGATCTTGCCCTGGCGCATCAGATCGCCCATCGCCCGCACGGTCTCGGCGAGCGGCGTCGCGTGGTCCTCCTTGTGCAGGTAGTAGATGTCGATGTATTCGGTCCCGAGCCGCTTCAGGCTTTCTTCCGCCGCCTGCAGCACCCAGCGCCGCGACAGCCCGCCGCAATTGGGATCGTCGCCGATCTGGTTGGCGAGCTTGGTCGCGAGAATCCAGTTGTGTCTGTTGTTCGAGATCGCGCGGCCGACCACGGCTTCCGAGTTGCCACCATTGTAGGCGTCCGCGGTGTCGATGAAGTTGATGCCGGCCTCGCGCGCTTTCGCCACGATCCGCGACGACGTCGCCTCGTCGGTCGGCCCGCCGAACATCATGGTGCCCAGACAGATCGGCGAAATCTTCAGGCCGCTGCGGCCAAGGTGGCGGTATTGCATCTGTGGTTCCTCAATCCTGGACCGTCATTCCGGGATGGTGCGTTAGCACCAGACCCGGAATCTCGAGATTCCGGGTTCGATGCTTCGCATCGCCCCGGAATGACGGTGTGTCTTCTAACCCTCGCTCTTCAATATCTTGAACACACCGCTCGCCATCGCGATACAGCGTTTGTCGACAGTCACCTCGGTCGTAATGAAAATGAGACTGCGGGTGGAGCGCACCACGTGCGGCTTCGACAGCAGCACCTCGCCGATCTTGCCGGCCTCGACGAAATGCGTATCGAGCTGCACCGTCGCCAGCGTCGGCTTGCCCGAGACATAGCGGGCGGTCATGCCGCAGGTACGGTCGGCGAAGGTCATCAGGACGCCGCCCTGCACCAGGCCGCGGCGGTTGTGATGCTTGTCCTCGGTGATCAGCGCGTACTCATGCTCGCCGTTGACGACGCGCTGCCACAGCGGGCCGATCAAATGCAGGAATCCGCTGGTTTCGACGATCTTCCAGCCGTCGGATTTGAGTTTGTCCGCGGCCCTGGTTGTCATGTCGTGCTTTCCGTTTCCTGCGGGCTGTCATGCTGTCCGGGTCATTTCATCTGATGCGCTTGTGTTGTAGTCAAGCGGGATGGTCCGGTCATTTGACGATACCACCCGGCGGAATATCGCAGAGCTCTGCGCGGCCTTCACGCGGGCGCCCGCCGGCGAGGCGGAGCCTGTGTTGAAGCGCGCCGCCGTCGCCATAGCGCTTACGGGCGCCGAGACCGGCCCGGGCACCACATTCCTCCTGACCCGGCGCGCCGCGAGCCTGCGCTCGCACGCCGCGCAATGGGCCCTGCCGGGTGGGCGCTGCGACCAGGGCGAGACGCAGGCGCAAGCTGCGCTGCGCGAACTCCACGAAGAACTCGGCGTCGGTCTCGGGGAGGGAGACGTGCTGGGCCTGCTCGACGACTACCCGACGCGATCGGGCTATCTCATCACGCCCGTAGTGGTCTGGGTCGGCACCAGCGCCGAAATCTTGCCGAACCCGGCCGAGGTCGCTTCCGTGCATCGCATCGCGCTCGACGACATCGAGCGCGATGACGCGTTCAGCTTCACGAAGATCCCGGAGAGCTCGCGGCGCGTGATCCGCTTCCGCCATGCCGGCCAGCACATCCACGCGCCGACGGCGGCGTTGATCTACCAGTTCAGCGAAGTGCTGGCGGGACGCGACACCCGCGTGGCGGAACTGGAACAGCCGGTGTTCGCCTGGAAGTAGGCCCTCGCGCGCGAGGCGACGCGCCTTGTCCAGCTAGAATAGGGCCGAAAGTCGCGCCCATTCGGGGCTGACTTCACAGGCGCGCTTGCTAAAAGGGGACGATGGCCCAGCCCTTGATTCGCATTGGTTCCGGATTTGTCGCGCTCGCGCTGCTGGTGAGCGCGCCGCCTGCCGTGGCGATGGATGCGCCTGCGCGATCGGCAACGGATGCGATGGCGCAGGCCGCCTCGCCGCAGGCGATCGCCGAATATCGCCGCAAGCTGAAAGAGTACCAGCAGGCGCGCGCCGCGTTCGACGAGCAGGCGGGCGCCTACTGGTCTTCGATCTACGAGAAGCGGAAGGGCCGCAACGCCAAGCGCAGGGAGCGCCAGGCGATCACGCTCGACGATTACGTGCTGACGCAGCCGCCGGCCTATACGGGGCCGGCACGGCCGGTGAGCCCGGAGCCGGAAGAAGAAAAGCCGCCGCGTGAGCGCAAGCCGATCCCGGTCGTCGCTGATTTCCTCAAGGCCGCCGCCGAGCATTTCCAGTTCGTCCCCCAGCGGCCGGCGGCTGAAGTCGAGTTCAAGCGGGCCTACGCCCGTTACGCGCTGGCGTCAGGGTTGACGCGCGAGCAGGCGGTGCGGGTCTATTCATTCGAGACCGGCGGCAGCGGCAACCACGACATGCAGTCGGGCCTGAGCGCGTCGCGGCCGGGCTCGCGCGCGATCTCGACTGCGATCGGCTACAACCAGTTGCTGACCACCAACAGCGTCGAACTGATGGCAGAGCAGGGCCATGAACTCATCAAGGAGCTGACGGCGAAGGCAGCAGGCCTGTCGGGCGCGCCGCGCAAGGCGATGGACCACAAGCTCGCGGTGCTGAAGAAGATGGTGGCGTTCTCGCGCACCGTGCCGGACACCTGGTCGGAGCATGAAAAGCTCGCCAACACGCCGCAGGGCTGGGCGGTGCATGCCATGGTGCTGGACGTGGATGTCGGGCCGATGCTGCAGACGCACAAGCTTCTGACGTCAGTCCATTTCGCGCGCGCAAAGGGCCACGCTCGGCCGTTGACGGCGGCCGAACTCGAAATGATGAACCTGACCGGCGACGGCACCGGGCTCGACATGGTGACGATGCCCCAGGCGATGCGCGAGCGGGTGCCGACCTCGAATTTCTTCCAGCGCGGCGGCTACGAGCGCAACCCCGTCGCCATCCGCCACAACACCGTTGCGAAACTGCTCGCGGTTACCGACGAGCGGATGGATTTCAACAGCAACAAGCCCGGCGCAAAGGAATTGGCCGCGGCGTTTTAGTTCGCCTCTTCCAGTCTCCCGCAAGGGGAGAAGGGAAGGAAGCACACCTCAATTCGACCCGAACATGAAGCTGCCGTCGCCCTCGAGATAGGGGCCGGAACGCATGTAGAGCTGTCCATTGGTGCCGATGAAGAACAACGTGCCCTTCGGCACCTTCTTGGCGCCCTTCAGCAGCGTCCCGGCGTTGTTGGTGCCCATCTTGTAGGAGAGCGTCTTGCCGTCCTTGCCATAGGCGTAGCCCATGTCCGATTTCAGATCCCAGGGCGTCGGCGCAGCCGCTTGCGCAAATGCCGATGTCGCTACCGCTGCCAGCGCGGTCGCCATCAAAATTGACTTAGTCGAAACTCTCATCGTCGTCGTCCTCCCAGCGGCCTTGATCGGCTTCTGTCCCAGTGCTCTGCGCCCACGCTTTGAACAAATCACGAACGGTATAATTCCGTCAATTGGGACCTTCGACGCATCACAACTCCATAGAGACTTTGTGATTTCCCGGCTTCGACTTCCCGACTATGTTCCGCTTTCCGGTCGCGCGAGCTGCATTGCGGAAATGTCAGGGGATGATTCGTATGAACCACGTCATGAAAAAAATCGGATTCGGTGCGGCGTTGTCGATCATGGCGCTGGCTCCCGCCGCGGAGGCCAACGAATTCAAGCTCTCCAATAACCAGCGAATCGCCTGCAGCCGCGGCCTGGCGCCGGGCAAGCTGAACACGGCGACGTGCAAATCCTATGCTTACGTCTTCAACGCCAAGACCTCCGAATATTTCCGCTGCCAGGTCTCGCTGGCGCTTACACGGGACAACAAGGAGGTCATCAACGTGCAAGCCGACGGCGGCTGCACCAAGAAGACCCGGATATTCGATACCGATTCGAGCTATTCTTTCGACGCCACCGAGACCGAGGCGCCGAACACCAATTCGTTCTTCGGCCCCGGCGGCTATGCGATCTGGGCCAGCGACAACAATACGCCGAAGGTGCGCGGTTGCATCATCATCTCGTCCGGGCTTGGCTCCGACATCGCCAAGTGCATCGACATGAAGTTCGAGTAAGTCCCGGCAGCACCGCGCAACCTTTCCTAGTTCGGGTTGGAGGCCATCTGCGGCCGCGACCGGGCGAACTTCCTGATCGCCTGCGGCTTGCCGAACAGATAGCCCTGGACCAGGTCGAAGCCTATCTCGTGCGCGGCGAGAAAATCGGCGCGGGTCTCAATGCCCTGGGCGATGACGCGGGCGCCGTGGTCGTGGGCCAGTTCGACGATCCGGCGGCAAACCGTCTGTTTCAGCCGGTCATCGGCGCTGCCGTTGACGAACTGACGGTCGACCTTCAACTCGACGAACGGGAAGCTCTTCAGCTCCATCAGGGACGGCCACTCCGCGCCGACATTGTCGATCGTGAGGGCGATATTGTGCAGGCGCAGCGCCTTTGCGACGTCCACCACCAGCTCCGGATTGTCGATCACCTCGATACTGTCGACTTCGATCAGCAGTCCGCCGAACGCGGGATGGGTCGGAATGGCGCGGCGGAGGTCAGGTATGGCATGGCTATCCGCGAAGAAGGATACCGGCAGGTTGATCGATAGATCGACCGGACCCTGGCTCTCGAGCAGGTGCCGCCAGTCCTCGATCGCGCGTCCGACCACGAATTCAGACAGGGCGCGGAAATGCGGATCCTTGTCATCGGGTATGAAGTACGCCGGGGGGACCACACCCCAGGCAGGGTGCCGCATCCGGACCAGCGCTTCCGCGCCGCTGGGGACCAGCGTGCGGATGTTGATCTTCTGTTGATACCACAGTTCGAGCCATCCGGCCTTCAGCGCCTCGGCCACGTCCACCGCCGGGCTCGGCGCCGGCTCGGCGGGCAGCATCGCCGCCACGCTATCGCGCAGGCTACCCGTGCTGAAGGGCGTCTGCAGCGAGGGCAGCATGGCGATGCCGTATTCCTCGCCGATCTGCCGGACCGCCCTCACCATGATCGACTGCGGCTGGCCGATGACGAGGACCTTGCCGGCAAAATTCTTCCGGACCACGATCTCGAGAATGTCGCCGGGCTCCAATCCGTTGGCGCACACGCTGAGTACGAGCAGGTCCGGCTGGTGGATGTCGAGCACGCTGGCGAGGTCGCTGGCCTGACCGCATTCGCCGGTGACGAAGCCCAGATCCTCGAGTGCGTCCGAGAGAAACAGTCTGAGATGCTTCTTGCTGTCGATGACGCAGGCGCGCGGCGTCAGCTTGCGGTGGCCGAAATGACCGGCGTGCACATCCCCATCAAAGTTGATCATCGTCGCCCTCCCACCCGACAGAAACCCCGGACGCAGTCGTACATCCGTGTTGCGGCGGCAATGATGGAATTTTGCAGACGGAGCGAGTTTTACTTCAATAAGGTTAAAGCCGAAATTTGAGGTGGGAATCGCGAGCGGCAATTGCCGAAGTTGTCGGCACGGCGGGACCAGGCACATCCGTTCGTTGCTTTCGTTGAAGCGACCCGATGGTGCGCCGCACTGATCGGAATTTCTGCTGCATCTTCAATCGCTGCGCCTGGTGCCATGATCCTGCGCATACTGCACCTCATGGCCGCAGATCAATCAGGCCGGCCTTGACGATGATGAGGCCGATGAGCGCGGTGCGGAGCGTGCCCCGCAAAGAAATGACCGCGGACCATGACGGGCCGCGGTCACAAAGCTTGTGGCGGTCGAAGCGACGCGCTTACTTGCCGATGCCCTTTTCCTTGAAGTACTTCAGCGCGCCGGGATGGAACGGGATCGGCGAACGCTCCTGTACCTGGTTATCAAGCGTGAAGCTCTCGGCCTCCTTGTGCACGGCGACGATGTCGGCCTTCTTCTCCACCAGCGTCTTGACGATGGCGTAGGCGTCGTCGTTGCTCATCTTGTCGCCGGTGACGATCAGGTTCCACACTTCGGTGATGGAATTGTCCTTGTCGTAGCCGGGATACGAGCCCGCCTTGATCTTGCCGGGAGAGTAAAGCTTGCCGTATTTGGCGTTCATCTTCTCGGCCAGATCGCCGTGGTCGATCAGCTTTATCTTGAGGCCGGGCGTCGCGGCGAGATCGGTCACCGCGGCGGTTGGAATGCCGCCGACCCAGAAGAACGCATCGATCTTGCGATCCTTGACGGCATTGACGGATTCGGAGACGCCGAGCCGCTCGCGCTTCAGATCCTTGTCCTTGTCGAGGCCGGCGGCTTCGATGACGCGGAACGCCATCACTTCGGTGGCGCTGCCGGGCGACCCCGTCGAAACGCGCTTGCCCTTCAGGTCCGCCATGGTCTGGATGCCGGAGCCTTCCACCGTCACGACATGCATGCGGTTTGGATAAACAACGAGCAGCGCCTGCAACGGCACCTTTCCGCTCTTGAACTTGTCCTCGCCCTTGAGCGCATCGAGCGCGGCATCTGCCATGGTGAAGGCCAACTCGCTCTTGCCGGCGCCGATCAGTTTGAGATTGTCGACCGAGCCGCCCGTGACCTCGGCGGTCGCCTGCACATTCGGAAGGCTCTTGGAGAGCACGTTGGCGACGGCGCCGCCCAGCGGATAATAGACGCCGCCGGTGCCACCGGTTCCGATCGACATGGTCTTCTGCTGGGCATAGGCAGCGCCTGCAATTGCAAGCCCCAGAGTCATAGCCAGTATGGCTGTGGTCTTTTTCATGTTCGTCTCCTCAATCCCTTCATTAACTATGTCGTTAGCGCCGGCCGCTCTGGCGACCGCGTTCTGGCCTGCCACAGCAATACACCGAGACCGATGATCAGGCCGGGCACATAGGTGTAGCTGATATCGCGGCCGGTGATCCATTCGACCATCGCCTCAATGAGGCTCGGGAACACCAGCAGCAGTCCGGATAGCAGAAGCAGGCCCCGCTCCACCGGCGTATTTTGTCGCAGGGCCCAGTTCTGGGCGAACGCTGCCAGCGCCAACAGCCCGAAGGTCGTCTTGATCGTGATCTCGAGGATATCGACCCACGACCCACCCTTCGGTATCGACAGCAGCAGCCCGACGCCCTGCGGGTCAAGCACGAACACGAACGGCACCAGGAACGCCGGCAGCGTGTATTTCCAGGACTGCAGCGTCGTCCTGTAGGGATCGCCGCCGGTGATGGCGGCGGCTGCGAACGGCGACAGCGCGGTCGGCGGCGACACCTCCGACAAGACGGCATAGTAGAAGATGAACATGTGTGCGGCGTAGTCGGGCACACCGAGCTTGATCAGCGCGGGCGCCGCGATCACTGCGCAAATGATGTAGGACGCGGTGACCGGCACCGCGAGGCCGATGATCCAGACGATCAGCGCGGTGTAGATCGCCGTCAGCAGCAGGCTGCCGCCGGCATAGCTGATGACGATCGCCGAGAATTTGAGGCCGAGACCGGTCAGTGTCACCATGCCGACGACGATGCCGGCGCAGGCGCAGGTGGTCGCGGCATTGAGCGCGCCGATCGAGCCGTCGGCCAGTGCCTTCACCAGCTTGGCCGGCATCAGCGCGGTTTCCGGGCGCAGGAAGCTCAGCGCGAACGTAACGACGATGGCGTAGAAGACCGACAGCGATGGCGAGTAGCCGATGACCATGAATACGACCACGGCAAGCAGCGAGATGAAGTGGAAGCCGTATCGCTTCGTCATCTGGCCGAGCGACATCTCGGGCGTGAACGTCACGTTCTTGGCGTGGAATTTCTTGGCGTCCAGTTCGACCATGAACAGCAGCGACATGTAGTAGAGGCAGGTCGGAATGGTCGCCATCCAGATCACGTCGAGATAGCTGATCTTGAGAAACTCGGCGATCAGGAACGCGGCGGCTCCCAGTACCGGGGGCGACAGGATCGCGCCCAATCCGCCGGCTGCGAGCAGGCCGCCCGCGGCGTTTTTCTCGAAGCCTGCCTTGGCCATCATCGGATACGCCACGGTGCCGATCATCACGGTCGTGGCGACACCCGATCCGGACGGGCCGCCGAGCAAGAACGACGACAGCACCACCGTGCGGCCGGCGCTGTTCGGCTTTCCGCCCATCAGCGCCAGCGAGAAATCGATGAAGAACTTGCCGGCACCGGAGTGCTGCAGAAACGCGCCATAGATGGTGAACAGGATGATCAGCGTCGCCGACACGTCGACCGCGACGCCGAAAATGCCTTCCAGGGTAATGAAGAGGTGGCCGACCAGACGGTCCACGTCATAGCCGCGGTGTGTCCACGGCGCCGGCAGATGCGGTCCGAGCATCGCATAGGCGATGAACAGAATTGACACGACAGGCATGATCGCGCCGGTCGTGCGCCGCGTCGCCTCCAGCAGCAATATGATGAAGACGATGCCGACGATCACGTCCCAGCGGTCGGGCGCGGTGGCGCGGTCGGTGAAGTCGTCGCCGCCCCACAGCGCATAGACGATGGTCGCGACTGCGACGATCCCGGGCACGACGTCCCACCAGCGCACGCGGTTGCGAAATCGCGTCGCCAGCGGAAACAGCAGGAAGCTCAGCACCAGCGTGAAGGCGACGTGGGTGTAGCGGAGTTCCTGGGTCGGAACGATGGCATAGGCGGCGTAGAGATGGAACAGGCTCATGACCACGGCGATCGTGGTCGAAATTCTTCCCGGCCAGCCCATCAGGCGGTTGGCAGCGCCTTCCTCGGCCTCGACAAAGGCTTCTGCCTTCTGCAGCGCTTCGTCCGAAACCGTGACGACCTCGTCATTGGGCGGCGTTGTCTTCTCTGCTGCCATGCTTCCCCCGGGGCATCCTTGTTTCCGGCCGGCTCGATCGGGCCCGTTTCGCCGCGCATTCACCCCGGTTTGGGTATCCGTGGCAAGGGCCTTGTCGGCGTATGCCCGCCGGCCCGCTTTAGCTTATCGGACAGGTTGACCCGGAGGCTCCATCCGACCAGTTTCCCAACCCCCGGGTTGCGCTGCACTCCACCCGAGCTACAAGGGGCAAAAGCCAAAAAGGGAGAGAAGTCGATGGAGCGGCTCAAGGGCAAGACGGCGATGGTGGTGGGCGCGGGATCGATCGGTCCCGGCTGGGGCAACGGCAAGGCGACTGCCGTGACGTTTGCGCGCGAGGGTGCGCAGGTGTTCTGCGTCGATCGCAACGGCGCCGCCGCGCAGGAAACCGTCGATATCATCACCGGCGAAGGCGGCAAGGCGATCGCTTTCACGGCCGACGTTTCGCGTGAAGCGGAGGTCGAGGCGATGGCGGCGGCGTGCCTGAAGGCCTATGGCCGCATCGACGTGCTCGACAACAATGTCGGCATTGCCGAGATGGGTAATGTCGTCGAGGTCGATGAGGCGAGTTGGGACCACGTCTTCGCGGTCAATCTGAAGAGCGCCTATTTCGCCATGAAGCACGTCATCCCCGTGATGCAGAAGCAGGGCGGCGGCTCGATCATCAACATCTCGTCGATCGCCTCGATCCGCCACCTCGGAATTTCGTACGTCACCTACGGCGCCTCGAAGGCGGCGATGAACCAGATGACGAAGACCACCGCCGTGCAGTTCGCGCGCGATCATGTCCGCGTCAATTGCATCCTGCCGGGCCTGATGAAGACGCCGATGGTCGCGCATTCCGCAGGGCTCGCGGCGAGCTACTCGGCCGGTGATGTCGAAGCGATGTGGCGGGCGCGCGACGCGCAGGTGCCGATGGGCCATATGGGCGACGCCTGGGACGTCGCCAACGCGGCGCTGTTCCTGGCGTCTGACGAATCCCGCTATGTCACGGGAATCGAGCTGGTGGTCGACGGCGGGATCACGGTGAAGACGGGTTAGGTTGTCATTCCCAGTGCGCGCAATTTGCTCGCGCCCCGGAATGACGGAGCCACGTTCAGCTATTGCGCCATCGCCAATATGCCGCCCGCGAAGGAATGCCAGAGCGGCGAGACGCTGACCGGCCAGTTCAGGATCTTGACGGCGATCAGCGCGATGCCGCCATAGACATAGACCGGATGCGGCCGGCCGCGCGTGCGCCAGTCGAACACCATGGCGACCACGAGCAGCAGATAGGCGACGAAGGCCGGCGGGATCGTGACCGGCACCGGCGGCGGCCCGAGCGGTCCGGGAGGCGCCAGGAACGTGAGAAACCAGCGCGCAACTGCGGCATCCAGCACCGAGATGCCGGCCAGCAGCATCAGCCGCTTGTGGATTTCCGGACGGCGAATATACGCAATTGCCAGCGCAAACACGACCGCGAAGAACAGAATTCCGCTGAGCGGGACGATCGCAAACGCGATCCCTTCATCGGTCATTCCCGCCGCGGCGGAGCGCTTCATCGCGTGCACCGCCACCAGGAAGCCGAAGATCGTCATCGCCGTTGCCAGCGACACGCCGATCATCCCGAGCGCCCGGTGCCGTGCGACTTTGCCTGATGCGGCGAGCCAGGTCTGGAACGCGAAATAAAGTGACCAGGCGAAGAACAATAGTCCGTGAAAATGAACGACCGGCGAGGCCGAGAATGATCGGGTGGCGAGCGGCATCCAATAGGTCGGCGCAAAACCGATAAAGGCGACGGCCGTACAGGCCAGCGCCATGTAGAAATAGAAGTAGCCGGTTGAGGATTGCGCGAAAGCGCGCGGCGGATGGTAGTCGGTTAATGTGGTCATGGTTGTTGTGTCTGGAAGACCTGCGAAAGGTTCATGAATAATTTTCCGGTCGTCATATTCGTTCGCGTGCACCAGGTTGCGTTTTCGCGCGGGTCACGTTTTGGCCTGAATCTATCCTCCGCATAAGTGAGGAAAGTCACAGGCTGCCGTTGTCGGAAAAGCAGCGCGCTTGCTAGGATCATTGGCAATCAGCGCTTTCCCCGGATCAATCGATGCAAGGCTTATCCAATATCCGCAAACTGGCCGCGGCCTTCCTGCTATGGATCGGGTTTGCGCATGATGCGTCGGCGACCCAGGCGGAGCCTGCCAAGGATTTGCGGATTGATCCCGCGCTCTGCCTTGCCGCGACGCTCGCGCGTGAAGACGACAAGACGCTGAATGTCTGCGGCGCGCTGATCGACAACGCCAAGACCGAAAAGCCCGACCGCATCAAGGCGCTGATTGCGCGCGCGACCGTCTATGAGCGCATGGACATGATCGACCGCGCCATCACCGACTATGACAGCGTACTTCGCCTCGATCCGACGCTCGCCGATATCCATAACGCGCGCGGCGAACTTTGGCGCAAGAAGGGCGAGCTGCCGAAGGCGGTGGCCGATTTCGCCGCGGCCATCAAGCTGAACCCGGATCACTTTGCGGCCAGAGCCAACCATCGCTCGCTCGCGCTGGAACTCGAGCGGTTGGGGGCGCTGAAGGCGGTGGCGGGCAAGCCGAGCTTCAATTGCGCCACCGCCCGGCGCAAGGTTGAAAAAGCGATCTGCGCCGATCCCGCACTCGCCGATCTCGACCGGGAAGTCCACGGCTCATATGTCCGGGCAACCCGTGAATCGAAGAGCCCGCGCCAAGCGCGCACCCTGCGGCGCGAGCAGGAGGAGTTCATCGCCCGCCGCAATGCTGCGTTCGGCCGGCCGGGCTACGATCTGCAGAAGGCGATGCGCCAGCGGCTGAAGCAGATCAACGGGGGCGATGGTTACTAGCGCGGCTATCTGTTCCGGCTTGATCTGGCGCAACTTCCCGTGACAATGCCCGGAATAAATGCTTGCCAGCCGTCATGGCCGGGCTCTCCCGGCAGCAACGGCGCAGCGCGCGACCGGGAGAGACGCCATGAACATCCACGGGAAAAGCCGGTACCACGAGGTCCATGCCCGCTCGCTGGCCGACCCCGAGGGTTTTTGGGCCGAGGCGGCGTGCGAGATCGACTGGATCGAGCCGGCCAAAAAGATCTTCGATCCCTCGATGGGGGCGTACGGCCGCTGGTTTGCCGGTGCGGTGGTCAACACCTGCTACAACGCGCTCGATCGCCACGTCGCGGGCGGACGCGCCGATCAAGTCGCGCTGATCCACGATTCGCCGCTCACCAACTCGGTCTCGAAATTCACCTATGCCGAGATGCTCAAGGAGGTGCAGACGCTCGCCGCGATCATGCAGGACTTCGGCGTTGCGAAGGGCGACCGCGTCATCCTCTATATGCCGCTGGTGCCGGAAGCGGTATTTGCGATGCTGGCCTGCGCACGCATCGGTGCGGTGCATTCGGTGGTGTTCGGTGGCTTCGCCGCGAAAGAACTCGCGACCCGGATCGAGGACGCCAAGCCGAAACTGATCTTCTCGGCAAGCTGCGGCATCGAGCCCGGCCGCATCGTGCAGTACAAGCCGCTGCTCGACGAGGCGATCAGGCTTTCGAGCGTCAAGCCGCAGGCGTGCATCATCCTGCAGCGGCCGCAGCAGGTTTGCGAACTCACGGCCGGCCAGGATCACGACTGGGCAACGCTCCGCCGTGCCGCGTTCGATGCCGGCAAGGCTGCGCCGTGTACGCCGGTGCTGGCGACCGATCCGCTCTATATTCTCTACACCTCAGGCACCACGGGCATTCCCAAGGGCGTCGTGCGCGACAATGGCGGGCATCTGGTCGCGCTGAAATGGTCGATGTTCAATCTCTACGGCGTCAAGCCCGGCGAGGTCTGGTGGTGCGGCTCCGATATCGGCTGGGTCGTCGGGCACAGCTACATCGTCTACGGGCCGCTGATCCATGGCGCGACCTCGATCATGTACGAGGGCAAACCGGTCGGCACGCCCGATGCCGGCGCGTTCTGGCGCGTGATCTCCGAACACAAGGCCGTTGCCCTTTTCACCGCGCCGACCGCATTCCGCGCCATCCGCAAGGAGGATCCGGAAGGCGCGTTCATCCGCAAATACGACCTGTCGAAATTCCGCACGCTGTTTCTGGCCGGCGAACGCGCCGACCCGCCGACGGTGGAATGGGCGGAAGCGCAGTTGAAGGTGCCTGTGATCGACCACTGGTGGCAGACCGAAACCGGCTGGTGCATCGCCGGCAATCCGGTGGGCTTGGGCATGCTACCGGTTAAGCACGGTTCGCCGACCATGCCGATGCCGGGCTATCAGGTCGATGTGGTCGACGAGGCCGCCAGGCCGGTGCCGGCGGGCACCATGGGCTCGATCGTGATCAAGCTGCCGATGCCGCCGGCCTGCCTGCCGACGCTGTGGGAGCAGGACGCCAGGTTCAAGGAAGCCTATCTCACCGAGTTCCCCGGCTACTACAAGACCTCCGACGCCGGCTACAAGGATGAGGACGGCTATGTCTGGGTGATGGGCCGCACCGACGACATCATCAACGTCG
>LNFM01002618.1_pt1 | contig 37414 bp, 44 predicted proteins | sample 596031 | NCBI WGS metagenome assembly LNFM01 (sample SAMN04254537, study PRJNA301005) | activated carbon metagenome | isolation source: dual media filters at the Ann Arbor, Michigan drinking water treatment plant | place: USA: Ann Arbor | reverse complement strand
CAATTACGTTGCTTCTGCGCGAAGGCGTGCCGGGGGATGCGATCCGTGCGGCGCAGTTTTTCCCCTATGACAATACGCTGATCGACAACGCCGCCCGGCAGATCTTGCAAACGGACGGGCAGACTACGCGAATCTCCATCGAGCGTAGCCAGATTGCGAAATCAATCCCGCAGCGCATCGATGGCGTTCTGGTATTGGAGGAGGATGTCGGCGGAACGATCGCCTCGCATGCGTTTGCAATCGCGGCGATGCCATCGGCCGGTTCGGCGGCGGGAGAGGGCGGCATGACGCTCCTCTATGCCGTGATCTCCGCGTTGATCGCAGGTGTCATCCTAAACCTCATGCCCTGCGTCTTTCCGGTGCTTTCGATCAAGATCCTGCATCTGACGGAGCACAGGGCCGAGACGCCACGGCGCGTTCGCTTGCATGGCTTGGCCTATGCGCTGGGAGTCCTTGGCTGCTTCACCTTATTGGCAGGTGTCCTCCATGGGCTGCGCGCCGCCGGGGCAGAGATCGGCTGGGGCTTTCAATTGCAGTCGCCGCGCATGGTCGCGAGCCTGGCGTTCATTCTGTTCGCGCTGGGACTGAGCCTGTCCGGCATTCTAACCATTGGCACGTCGCTGACGCGGGTCGGCGGCAGCCGCCTGCTGCAGCAGGGAGGCTTGTCCGGGTCCTTTTTCGCTGGCGTGCTGGCGACCGTGGTGGCGACACCGTGCACGGCGCCATTCATGGGCGCGTCGATTGGCTTTGCGTTGACGCAGCCGTTTGTTGTCGGGCTTGCCGTTTTCCTCGCGCTCGGACTTGGGCTGGCATTGCCGTTTCTGATCCTCGCTTTCGTGCCGGGTCTGCAGCGGTTGCTGCCGCGGCCGGGACGCTGGATGGAAACGCTCAAACAATTCCTCGCGTTCCCGCTCTACGCGACGGTCGCCTGGCTGATCTGGGTTCTCAGTTTCCAGGTCGGTGCGACAGGCTTGCTTGCCGCACTGGCCGCGCTCGTGCTGATCGCTTTCGGCGCGTGGGCCTATCATGTTTCACAAGGGCAGAGCCATGTCCTGGGGCGCGCCTTTCAAGGCGTCGCTGTCGGCTCGGTTATCGGCGCGATTGCTCTGGCCATTGTCATTGGCCAGAGCAATCCGACCGGACCAAAGGCGGAGGTCTCCTCCAATGCCGGTTCCGACGCTTTCAGTGATCAGAAACTCAATGCGCTTCTCGCATCCGGAGAGCACGTTTTCGTCAACATGACGGCGGCATGGTGCATTACCTGCCTCGTTAACGAACGGACCACCCTGTCGACCGGCGCTGTGCGTGAGGCCTTTGCCAGCAAGCGCATCACTTATTTGAAGGGCGACTGGACCAACCGCAATCCGGAAATCACGCGCCTCCTCGAGAAATTCGGCCGCAGCGGTGTGCCTCTCTATGTGCTATATCGTGCCAATGCCGAGCCCGTGTTGTTGCCGCAGATTCTGACGCAATCACTCGTGCTGGAAGCGCTTGAGAAAATCTGAAGTCATGTTGCCCTGGAACTGGAGATAGAAATGAATAGACGCGCGTTTACGACGATGTTCGCCACCTCTGCCGCCGTTCTGCTCGTGGCCGTCGGGCCGTCACACGCAGAGATGAAACCCGGCGCGCCGGCTCCGGCGTTCTCGGCGGTGAACAGTGAAGGCAAGACGGTGAACCTCGATGACTATCGCGGCAAGACGATCGTGCTTGAGTGGACCAATGATGGATGCCCCTACGTTCGCAAGCACTATGGCAGCGGAAATATGCAGGCGTTGCAGAAGAAATGGACCGACCTGGGTATCGTCTGGCTGTCCGTAATTTCATCTCCGCCCGGCGAGCAGGGTTTTGCGGATGGCACGCGCGCCAATTCATTGACTGCCGACCGCAAGGCGACGCCGACTGCGGTGTTGCTGGATCCCAAGCAACAGGTTGCAAAAGCCTACGGCGCGACCGTTACGCCGCATATGTACATCATCAAGCCGGACGGCACGCTCGCCTATGCCGGCGGTATCGACGACAAGCCGACGACGCGTACGGACGACATCAAGGGTGCGAAGAACTTCGTCGATGAGGCGCTGGTCGAATTGAAGGCGGGCAAAGCGGTGTCCAATCCTGCGACGCGCGCCTATGGCTGCGCGGTGAAATACTCGTCGTAGGGTCTCGACCGCGTCCGAGGTAACCGGTGAGGCTTGCGGGCAATCAGTTCTCGCGGCCTCGCTGCGTGCCGCGGCGGAGACCATCTTCAGGCAACGCGTGCGCGACGGCGGCAGCCGGAGGCTCGGCGCCGAACCCGCGGCCACGGCCGCGGATCAGGCGTTCGTAGGACGAGATCAGCGTGGTGTAGGGATTGACCCAGAGCCAGCCGTCGCGCGTGAACACCTGGATGTCGAAGTGCAGGTGGTAGCTGGTGCCGTTGGGAAAATCGAGATAGTTCGACACCACGCCGATCTTCTCGCCCTCGGCGACCAGCCGGCCGTTGAGAAGCCCGTCCGCGTCCATGCTTGGCGGGCTCATGTGCATGTAGCGGAAGCGGATGTGCTCGCTGCTCGTGTTGATCTGCAGCGTGGCCGCCTCCTGCTTTGGTGAACGGATCACGACGCCGTCGCGGACGGCGACGACGGCCTGCCTCCGCGGATGGCAGTGACTTCCGCTCTCGCCGCTCAACAGGCAGGGAGCCGGGCGGATGTCCTGGCCCTGATGGCCGAAACCGGCGGGGCATTGCCCGACCTGGAAACTGCGCGCTTCGCAAAAATTGTCGCGCCACGAATAGACACCGCTGCGCTCGCCGGATTTGCGCTTGAACGACTGCGAACTGACGATGGCCGGGGCCTTCTCCAGCGGAAAGCGGATTTGCGAATAGACGGCGAGGTCGGCGTGGCCGCCGCGGTTACGCGCGCCGCTGCGGGCAATGATGTTGCCGCTTGGGTGATAGGTGAATTCGGACGAAACTGTCCTGGGCCGCTCGGCGATCTCGGATGAGATATCGTGGCGCGGCCGCGCCGGCTGTCCGCCGGCGACGCGCAGCGCTTTCAGAAATCGTTCCGCGACAGGATAGGCCTCCCGGCAGGCCAGTCGGCGGGGACGCGGCGCCGAGTCGAGGCACTGGATCGACACCACATAGGGAACGCCGAAGCGGGTGAAGGCGTAGCGCACATGGCCTTCGCGGATGAAGCGGCGCATGTCCGGATACTGCGCCGCGAGCGCCTTGACCGGCGTTCCCTTGCCGCCGCGCGGGTCGGCGAGATCGTAGACCAGGTTCGAGCCCGTGATCTGGACCTCGACCGGCCGGACGAACTTCCGCGGTGGCAGGCCGTCATCCACATCGGGATCCAGCGAAAACACCGCGTCGTAGCCGGAGGGGCCGGCGTGAAACAGGTCGGCGTTGAAGTCGGCCTGATAGCGCGACAAATCTCTCTCTGCAGCGCCGTCCGCGCCGGCATCGAGATAGGCTGCACTGTCGAACGGCAACAGCACCGGTACGGGGCTGCGTCCGATGCCGGCAAAAATCGGCGACGTGATCGCGTTCAATTGTAGCAGCGCGGGCGTCGAACGCGGGTCCCACGCCGGCACCCGCCGCTGGCCGGCGAACGTGAATCGGGAGGCAGCCGCCGACTCAGTGCCGATCTCGAAACGGAACTGTTCGAGCGCCTCGCGCCACTGCACGCGGATAGCCGAGACGGCAGGCGTCCTGAACACTTCCGCGGAAGCACCGGTCGCCGTGAGGGAAAGCAAACAAAAGGCTGTCAACCAGCGCGAAAGCAAGGTGACAGCCTTCTTGTTCAATGCATCGCCCCCAGGGCGGCCTCCCCGCAAATCCAGTGCGCCAGCTTAGTCCTTGGCGCGCTCGACGTAGGAGCCGTCTTCGGTCATCACCACGATCCGTGTGCCGGTTCCGATATGCGGCGGAACCGCGGTGCGCACACCGTTGGAAAGGATAGCAGGTTTGTAGGAGGAAGAGGCGGTCTGACCCTTGGTGACCGGCTCGGTATCCACCACTTCCAGCGTCGCGCGCTGGGGCAGCTGGATTGCCACCGGATTCATGTCGTGAAGCGAAAGCTTCACGGTCATGTTTTCCTGCAGATAGGGCGCGGACGAACCCACGATCTCCTTGGAAACCTGGACCTGATCGTAGGTCTCGGTGTTCATGAAGTGAAAGCCGTCGGCGTCCTCATAGAGGTAGTTGAAGTTCGTATCTTCAACGGTCGCCTTCTCGACCTGATCGGTGGTCTTGTAGCGCTCCGAAACCTTCACGCCATCGCCGATGCGGCGCATTTCGATCTGGCTGACCGGGGTTCCCTTGCCGGGGTGAATGTTCTCGGCGGTCAGAACGACGTAAAGCCTGCCGTCCTGCTCGATGATGTTGCCCTTGCGGATAGAACTGGCGATGACTTTCAAAGCTGTTTTCCTGAATTTCTGGCCTTCGGCCAATCCGGACATCGGTGTCCTGCGGGCCAATAAGGCGGTTTCGGGCTGCAACATACTGATTTTGACCGTCGATGCCAGCGTTTTGCCGCCTTTCGAGGCGGATCGCCCGAGGGCGTGAATCACACGATTGCGCAGCGACTTATGACGGTCTGTGGCAGTGCAAGTTGATGGCTGTGCCAGCCAATAGCGATGGCGTTGAGGCGAGGCTTCAAATGGATCGCGAAGATCAATAGGTACAGGGAGGTGCGTCGGTGTTCGCATGGACAAGCCGGGCGGCTTTCGACAAGAAATGACCTGCCTCCCGCCGAATCTTGCGGCTTCCTCCAGCTTGCGGTATCGGTGCAAAGAAAGCCGAATGATATCAATGATATTGGCCGATTCTCTGAACTCGTTCACGGGCTCGCTGGCTGACGCGCCGGGGCGGCCGTCGCAGGACCGTTGGTAATGACCGGGACCGACCAGCCGTCGCCATGGTGGGCAGCGACGCGGCACGCCGATCGCAAGCCGTTCCTGATGGCGCGGAATGCGATCACCAGGGCGGTGCGGGCCTGGTTCGACGAGCAGCGCTTTGTGGAAGTGGAGACCGGGGTCCTCCAGGTCTCGCCGGGCAACGAGACGCATCTGCACGCGCCTCGCACCGAAATTGTCGGCGGCGACGGCGCGCGTGCGACGCGCTATTTGCGGACCTCGCCGGAGTTCGCCGCCAAGAAACTGCTCGCCGCCGGTGAGGACAAGATCTTCGAGTTTGCGCGCGTGTTCCGCGACCGCGAGCGCGGCGACCTGCATCTGCCCGAGTTCACCATGCTGGAATGGTATCGCGCGAACGCGGGTTACGACGCCGTGATGGCCGACAGCGTCGCCGTGATCACGCATGCGGCGCAGGCGACCGGGATCGGCCGGTTCTCGTTTCGCCGCAGGACGGCCGATCCGTTCGCCGAGCCGGAACTGTTGACGGTGGCTGCGGCATTCGAGCGCTTCGCGGGGATCGATCTCCTGGCCACCATCAGGGATGGCGAGGGGGACCGCGCGGCGCTTGCTGCGGCGGCAGGTGCGCGGGTACGCGTCACCGAAGATGACACCTGGTCGGATATTTTCAGCAAGGTGCTGGTCGAGCACGTCGAACCAAATCTCGGGCAGGGACGTTTGACCGTGCTGTTCGAATATCCTGTGCCGGAGGCCGCACTGGCGCGCACGAAGGTATCCGATCCGCGCGTTGCCGAACGGTTCGAGATCTATGCCTGCGGCGTCGAACTCGCCAACGGCTTTGGCGAGTTGACCGACGCGGCCGAACAACGCCGCCGTTTTGTTGCGGCGATGGACGAAAAAGCGCGACGCTATGGCGAGCGATATCCGCTCGATGAGGAATTCCTCGCCGCGGTCGCGGCGATGCCGCCGTCGAGCGGCGTGGCGCTCGGCTTCGATCGGCTGGTGATGCTGGCAAGCGGCGCGCTGCGGGTGGATCAGGTGGTATGGACGCCACCGGCAGGTGAACAATGAACAGGATAGATCCGAAACTGGCGGCAACGCTGCGGCAACCGGCCGAACTGGTCGAGCGCGGGCTCGCGCCGGCAGCCGATCTCGCCGACCTCGAACGGGTCGCCGCGCGCTATGCGATCGCCGTGACGCCCGAGATTGCCGGCCTGATCGATCGCGAAGATTCCGACGATCCGATCGCACGGCAGTTCATACCGAGCGCGCTGGAACTCGTGAACACGTCAGGCGAGAACGCCGATCCGATCGGCGACGACGCACATTCGCCGATCTCCGGCATCGTGCATCGCTATCCGGACCGGGTGCTGTTCAAGCTGGTGCATGTCTGCGCGGTGTATTGCCGATTCTGTTTTCGCCGCGAAATGGTCGGGCCCGGCAAGGAGAACGCGCTGTCGGAAGCCGCCTATCGCGCCGCGCTGGATTATATCCGCGCGCACGGCGAGATCTGGGAAGTCATCCTCACCGGCGGGGATCCGCTGATGCTGTCGGCACGGCGGCTGGCCGAAATCATGGCGGACCTCGCAGGCATCGGGCACGTCAAGATCGTGCGCATCCACACGCGTGTGCCGGTGGCGGCGCCCGCACGAATCGACGGCGATATGGTCAGTGCGCTACGCGTAGAGGGCGCGACGACGTGGGTCGCCATTCATGCCAACCATCCGCGCGAACTGGCAGCCGAGGCCCGCGCCGCCTGCGCGCGGCTGGCGGATGCCGGCATTCCGCTGGTGAGCCAGTCGGTGCTGCTGCGCGGCGTCAACGACGATGCAGGAATCCTCGAGGCCCTGATGCGGGCCTTCGTCGAATGCCGGATCAAGCCCTATTACCTGCATCATGGCGATCTCGCGCCGGGAACCGCGCATATGCGCACCACGATTGCACAGGGCCAGGAACTGATGCGGAGCCTGCGGGGCCGCGTTTCCGGCCTGTGCCAGCCTGATTATGTCCTCGACATACCGGGCGGCCACGGCAAGGCGCCGCTTGGACCGAATTATTTGTCGCATGCAAGTTCCACCGAATGTGAATTATCTTCGGAAACGCGGTATCGTATCGTGGACTATTGCGGCGACGTTCATCTCTATCCGCCAGAGCCGTGATCCGGCGATGACGGAGGAGGGCGATCGAAAGCCGGAGCCGCCGGAAGATGAGGGCAGTCGCGCGATCGAGAACATCGTGATGCTCGGCTTCTTCGTGGTGCTGGTGGCGGCCGGAATCTGGTTGCTGGGCACCATGGCCGATGTACGGAAGGCGCAGGACTGCGCGGGCCAGGGACGCCGCAATTGCGGTACGATCGAAGCGCCGGCGCGTAGACAGGACACAACGGACGAACAACGGGAGAACCAAGATGCGGAAAACAATCCTTTCAATAGCGCTGGTGGTTCTGCTCGGCGGCCCTGATGTGTTGGCGCAGGGGTCGTCATCCGTTTCGAAGAATTCGGGTGGGTCCACGATACAGGCGCCGGTCGGCCATCGGCAGCCGCGGCCGTCCGATTTGCCCAACAGCGGCAAGGAACAGATCGATCCGAACGATCCGCTGAGCAAGGAAAACGCAGCCCTCGACCGCAAGATCAAGAGCATCTGCCGCGGCTGCTGAGGCTGGTTGCGCTGGCATCGGCGAGTACAAATCCGCCGGAATGCTTGCAGCTGTCGCCGTCTGTTTCTCTGAGTCGCGTTGCCGTCGCTAGTAGTCGAGATCCGACAGGAACGTGGTGTTCACGACTTCGAACTCGGATGCCAGCCAGTCTTTGAGCAACGTTGCGCGCGAAAAGCGAAACGACGTCAAATCGGTGGTGCTGCACTTCACCGCGTGGTGATCGATGCCCGAAATATCGAGCAGGGCTTCAAAGCTGGCCTGGCGATCCTCGCGATTCTCCACCTCGGCGTAGTAGACCGTCTGGTCGAATTTTCCGATCGTCCAGCAGAACTGGATGTGCGCTGGGTCGGAGGCAGCGAAGGCCGGAATTGGCGCAAGGAAAATCGCAATCAAGAGCAATCGAACGACGGGGTTGATCATCGCACTGTCCAAAAAAATTGAAGGTGCCGGGAAATCGTTTGGTCGGAATGGGGTCAAAGTCGCGCTAATGCAGTGGCATCAGGACAATATTGCGGAATGCAATTCCTCCATGTGACATACGCCACAGGTTGATCAATTTTCCCGGCACGGTCTCGGCGTCGATCGAACGGGAGCAGGGCACGCCGATTGCGTGCCCTGCGTCGCATCGTTTGACTGGATTCTATGCCGAACGTTCCCGAAGTTCCCGGCCCCGCACATTGCGTCTCGCGGTGACCGCACCCGCAAGCGCGTTCAACGCCGATACCGTCGTTTCCCAATCGATACAGCCGTCCGTGATGCTCTGCCCGTAGATCAGCGGCGTGCCTGGCACTACGTCCTGGCGACCAGCCACAAGATTGCTCTCGATCATCACGCCGGTGATGCGCTGTTCGCCGCGGGCCAGCTGCTCTGCAATATCGGCAACGACGAGCGGCTGGTTCTCCGGCTTCTTTGAACTGTTGGCGTGGCTGGCGTCGATCATGATCCGCGGCGCTACACCGGCGCGGGAAAGCTCCAGCGCGGCGGCATCGACGCTGGCGCGGTCGTAGTTCGGCATGTGGCCGCCGCGCAGGATGATGTGGCAGTCCTCGTTGCCGGATGTCGCGGCAATCGCCGAGCGTCCGCCCTTGGTCACCGCCATGAAATGGTGGGGATGCGAGGCCGACTTCACCGCGTCGGCGGCGATCCGCACATTGCCGTCGGTGCCGTTCTTGAATCCGACCGGGCAGGAAAGCCCGGATGCGAGTTCGCGATGGATCTGGCTCTCGGTGGTGCGCGCGCCGATCGCCGCCCACGCGACCAGGTCGGCGATGTATTGCGGCGTCGTCATGTCCAGGAATTCAGCGCCGGCCGGCAGGCCGAGATTGTTGACCGCGGACAGTACGTTGCGTGCAAGCCGAAGCCCCCGGTTGATGTCAAAGGAGCCGTCGAGACCGGGGTCGTTGATCAATCCCTTCCATCCGACGGTCGTGCGCGGCTTCTCGAAATAGACGCGCATCACGATCTCGAGGCGGTCGGCAAGCTGCTCGCGCAAGGCGGCGAGGCGCTCGGCGTATTCTACCGCAGCGACGGGATCGTGGACCGAGCAGGGTCCGACAACGACCAGCAGGCGGTCATCGGTCCCGTTCAGGATGGCGTGGATGGCGTTCCTTGCCGCCATCACGATACGCGTCGCGGTCAGCGTGCGCGGTATCTCGCGCATCACGTCCTGCGGCGTACTCAGCTCTTTCAGTTCACAAATTCGAAGGTCGTCGGTGGTGCTCAACACGGCTGTGGCTCCTGTTTAGTGGGAACCTGCCGGCCAAACAAAAAGCCGCCAGGTTTTGGCGGCTGTTCGGATTTCTTGGCTTCAATTCGTCAGATTGAGCGCGATCCTCCCACCGCCAGCGAGCTGTCGAAGCTAAAATACCAATAGTTGCTGGCGGCGACGTTGATCATGGCCGGCTCTATAGCGCACGGATACGGCCTTGTCATCCCCCTTGATTGTTCGTGGACCAAACCCTCCCCGCTTCAGGATTTGCGCGCGGCAAGCGCCATGCCGACCAGCGAGGCGCCGCCGAGCACGAGGTTGATCCCGACCAGGAGGCCGATCGCCCATTCGGCCGTGTTAGGCAGGCCGGAGATGATCAGGAAGGCAATCAGGAGGTCCATCAGTCCGGACACCAATAGCCATGACCACCGCTCCGACAACTCGCGCCGGTGTTCGAGCGCGTACATGATGGTGATGACACCCTCGGCCAGAAAATAGGCGCCGACGACGATGGTGAGCGTGAGGACGCCCTGCGCTGGATTCGCCAGCAGGATGCCGCCGGCGATAACGGCCAGCGCCGCCGAAAACAACGACCACCAGAATCCCGGCATCTGCCGCGCCCAGTAGGTGACGAACAGTCCGGCAACGCCACTGATGAGGAACATCCAGCCGATGAATATCGTGACGGCGAGGCTCGCCAGCGGCGGCACGATCATCGCAGCCAGGCCCAGGACGGCGAGCACGATGCCTTCGAACAGGAACGCTTTCCAATGCGCCTGCACCGCGGCTCGCATTTCGGACTGCAGTTTGGAGATGTCGAAGTCCTTGCCGGAATCTTGGGGAACGGTCACTGGAAACTCCCGGGGCCTGCCGCGCCGAATGGAGCACCAGTACAGCCAGCGCGTATCCCGGGGAAGGAATTTGTTGTTCGATCGCGTTGAGCGAAATCAACGACGGGCGGAAGAAATTCAGCCTGGTTCTGTTGCAGAGGAAAATCCGTCTGACGATGTCCGGATCCGGTTGCGGCCGAAGACATAGACGGCCGACGTGGCAAGCAGCAGCGCGAGGCCGATCAGGATCGACGTGGCCCCGAGCGGAATGAGAAGCAGCGACGCCTGGCGCTCCGGGTGAACGAACCAGTGGTGCAGCGAAGTCAGCACGAAGGCTACGCCGACAAAGCTCGCGCCGCCGCCGACGACGAGCAACGCCCACATCCGCCGCAACTGGGTCAGCCGTTCGCGAGCGATTTCGGTGCGCGGCGCATGATGCCGGCCGACGCGCCGTACCAGCCGGATGGCAAATCCGATCGAACTGAATCCGATCAGCAGGCTTGCCGCGCCGAGCAGCATTCTGGTCCCCGAACCGAGGTCGGGATGCTTCTGCAGCGTCAGCAACGGAAAATCGAACGCGGCATGCAACGCGATCGGTGCGAACAATGCCAGCGCCCAGCTCGAGTAGCGCGACCAGTCACGGTGATGCCGATTGGCGCCGAGCGCCGTTCCGGCGCGCGCGATGGCGATATAGGCGCCTGCGATGATGCCGAGGGCGCCGTGAAACGGCACGGTCAACACGCTGCGCAGGGCGGCCAGAGACCGCCACATGTCGGAGTGCTGCACGAGATAGGCGAGGTTTTCGTAGGCCGCAAAGCCGAGGCCGGCGGCCGCGCCGTAGATCACGGTGTCCATCGGGTCGGCGAGGTTGCGGCGGCGCATCGACACGACGACGATGACCAGAATCTTCACGATCTCTTCGGGCGCTGCGACCCCGAACACCGAACGCAGGCCCTGTGTTATCCAGGGATTTCCGGGCACAGCTAGGATCGCGGCAAAGGGGGCGCGCGCAATTCCCAGCAGCGAAATGCTGGCGGCCCCGAGCACGAAGGCGAGCCACACCCGCGCGGGCGGGCCGGGGCGCTCGTCGGCGGCGATGACCAGCCACAGCAGCAGCAACGCCGGCGCGATGGCGGCGACGCCGATCGATGTCGGGAGGGCCTGGAGCAGCAGCATGCAGGGAGCTTTACCTTCGTCCGAACGAAAATGGCCGTAAATTCAGCCGTTTGCAACAAAGCTTCACGCGACTCGTTGTCGCCAAACCGGTCCGTCGTTGCAAATTTTGCCGCGCTGGCCGGCCCGATCGAATATCAGAGGTGAACTCGCCCGTCCAAGACGCGGGTTCACACCACAGTCATATCCGGCGGGGGCACCATCTGCCTCTCATTGCGCCAACAGGTGCCGGCACGCTTCGACGAAGACCTGCGCCCCGGTGACGATGTCGGCATCGTCGGTATTCTCGGTCCAGTGATGGCTGATACCGCCGATCGAGGGCACGAACAGCATGCCGGACGGCATGATGGTGGAGAGGATCTGGGCATCGTGGCCGGCGCCGCTCGGCATGCGGAGCGACCTGCCGCCGGCGAGGCTTGCGCTGGCAGTCTCGATGGCCTGCTGGATCGATGCATCCATCATCGCGGGCGCGCCGGTGCGGATACGCTCGACCGCAACGCTGCAACGGCCTTCGGCGGTGGCCTCTGCGGCCATTCTGCCAAGGAGTTCCTCGAGGCGTGCGATCACGGCCGGGTCGTCGTCGCGGATCTGGAAAAGCATTTCGGCGCTGCCCGGGATGATGCTCGGCGCACCCGGATCGAGCGTGATGCGGCCGGTGGTCCACACCGTGCGCGGCCCGCAGACGGCTGGAAAGCGATCGTCGATCGCGACGCAGAATCTGGCGAGCGCGAGGCCCGCATCGCGGCGCACCGCCATCCGCGTCGTTCCGGCGTGGTTTTGCTCGCCGGTGAAGATGATGCGGTATTGCCAGATGCCGACGATGGAGGTGACGATGCCGATCTTCAGCGCATCGCTTATGAGCCTCTCGCCTTGCTCGATATGGGCTTCGAGATAGCCGATGTGCCGGCCGCTTTCGGCCGTGATGCGCGGCCGGCCGGCAAGTCCGACCTCGCGCAGCGCCTCGCGCATGGTCCTGCCGTTGTTGCGGTCGCGCGCGGCGTCGATATCAGTTTCGGTGAGGGCGCCGACATAGGACCGGCTGCCGAGGAAACTGCCGAAATGGCCTTCCTCGTCAGACCATGCTGCGACCTCGACCGCGCCGGGAATGTTCGGGTCCGGATTGATGACGCGGGCCGCTTCGAGCGCATAGACCACGCCGAGCGGTCCGTCGAGCCAGCCTGCGTAATTCTGGCTCTCAAGATGCGAGCCTGCCAGCAGCTTCGGCCCGGGCTTCGTGCTGGTTCCGATCACGTTGCCGATGCCGTCGATCTCGCTCGCAAGGCCCGCCTCGGGGAACCGCTGCGTGAGCCATTCGAGCGACCGCATATGCGGTTCCGAAAACGTCGGCTTGTGAACGCCGGTCTTGTAGGCGCCGATTTTGCGCAGCGCGTTGAGATCGGCAACGACACGAGCACCATCCACGCGGGAAAGATCGTCAACCATTCAACTTACAAGCCTTGTCTTCAAACCGTTGTTCTCCGGAGTAGAACAAAGTTCCCGAGCTGTCGCCATATGTTCTCCTATCCGGATGACAGAATGCCCAGCGCGACAACGGCAAGCCACAGCACGATGACCAGCGCGGCCACAGCGCCGGCAGTTATCCTGGTTTTCTCCTTGAACGTGTAGTCGCGCATGTGTTTCCGCAAAAGCTGCTGAGGGGGCATCATAGGCTGATGCGAGTGCGAGCGACAGCAGGGTACAGCGCCGTGCGAACAAATCCAAAAATGCTGGGCAAAAACACTCAAGCGGAATGGCGACGCGCGGCCAAACTGCCGGGCCAGGTAGCGAAAACGGCGACTTGGCCCGGCGTCATCAATGAAAAGACTATTGGCAATTGTACATGATGCCGTCGCCACCCTTGATCGCGGTGCCGGGCGTGCATCCGATGCCGTTACGCGCCGCGTAGTCAGGCCAGCCGGAGTAGCTGTATCCAACACCACTCCACGGGCCACCCATGTAGTAGGCTCTCACGGCGTACCAGGATGGGTTGGAAGTATAGACAGCATTCGAGGCGTAACCAGTTCTGACATAGACCCGCGCCGGCTGTGCCTCCGCCTTGGTGACCGACACCGATACGCCGCCTTGCTCGGACCAGCCAACCGACCACAACGTCGCACACACAACGGCCAAGGTTGCCACAGCGACCGTTCTCAAAGTCATTTTCATGGCTTCTCTCCATCAATGGATTTGTAGTTTTCCACACGTGGAACGTGTGCCTTTGCCATTGCGGAGTATTGCGATGGATCAAGGTGCTGGGGTTTTTGCGTTCGCAGGCTGAGTCGCTGCTTCCAGCATTATCAATAGGTTATCGGCGATCTCGCATGTCGGCATCGCGTTTGGAGCGTTTGGCGTGAGGCGATGGCGTCCTTGTCGCAGTCAATCGCTATGAGAAAAAGTGGCAATTGCTGGGAACTGTCCGTTCCCTCGATGTGTTAACGTCGCAAGGCAGGCAATGAGTGGAGTGTCTGCCATGTTGATTTCCCAAATCGCGTACGTCCCGCGTCCTCGCTGGAAGAGCGTCTTCTCAAGTTCGCCGAAGAAGCCCGCGCTGCGGCCAACCTCGTTGTGCCAGGCCGCGAACACGACCAACTGCTCAGGAAAGCTCTCAAAGCTGAATCACTGGCAAGCCGCTGTCGGCCGGCTGGCCGAGTGATTGCGCTCCGCGGCGTGCGTACCGCGCCTTCGATGGGACATCGACCGGAGAGAGCGATGCTTCAATATCGCGCGTACATTCTGGATTCAGCCGGACGCTACTTCGGCCCGCCGCATGAGATGATCTGTCAGGACGACGAGGCAGCGATCGCGAAGGCTTGGCGCCTTACCGGTTACGGTGTGGAAGTTTAGCAAGGAACCCGACTGGTCATGCGCTTGCCCGCCCAACCTCCGGAGCCGAGCGCAGAGGAGAATCCCGAGGTGTAGCTCAATGGCCATGCGGTGCGCGCGGCTGCGGGACTGAAGCGATCCGCTAAAGTGATTGTTGAAAGCGAAGAAACTGGGCGCAATCTTGCGCGTTGGCGCTCCCTAGCGGAATCGAACCGCTCTCTCCACCGTGAAAGGGTGGCGTCCTAACCGATAGACGAAGGGAGCTAAAACAACCGGAAAATCAATGCGTTATGCGCTTGATAGGCCGTGTTGGTCGCCAGCGATCATGTTCCATGGAGGCGGCGACGGGCGAACGTATAGTGGCGTTTGGCCGGGCGGGCAAGTCGCCCGAAAACCCCTTTTTCCGTCATTTTCCAGGCCGGTTCGGGCGCGAGGCGGAATGTCAAAAGGCCCGGGTATTCCGCAACGCTTTTTAAAGCCGCACCGCGTAGGGTTTTGGTCGGGGGAACTTACGGCATGGCTCTGACATCGACCAAAAAGCGCGATGCGCGCAAATCATTGCATCAACCCGGGTGGATCACGCTCGAAGGCGGATTTGCCGCGCGCCAATGCGTGGTGAAAAATCTCTCCGCAACGGGCGCAAATCTCACGATCGACGATCCGAATTCGCTGCCCGCCAAGCTACGGCTCGCGTTCTCGCGTGACGCCAGGAGCGGACGCTCCTGCGAAGTGGTCTGGCGCCGCGGCAAATCGGTCGGTATCAAGTTCGTTCGCTAATCTGGCGCGCATGCGCGAGGAGCGGTAAAACGCGGGATGCGAAAATCGCGCCCCGCTGTCATCGTCTTATTTGCCGGGCTGTTCCCCGCAAGCGCCACGTTCGCCGAGCAACCCCGTGTCCCGAAGTCTGACAAGGCTGCGACTTCCGGCAAGCTGCTGCCGCTGAAGGGCGCGAGGTCGGGCAGTTCATGCGCCGAGTATGGCGCGGGCTTCGTCCGGATCGAAGGCACCAACACCTGCATGAAGATCGGTGGCGCCATCAGCATCGGCGCCGGCGTTTCGCGATGAGGCTCGTTTTCCAGAACGCGGATCAGGTCATCGGCGGCGCGATGAACTGGACGAAGCCGGGGCGGGAGGCGAACTGCGCAAACCAGCGTTCAAGGTTGGGCAGGGTCGGCCTGGTGATGCCTTCGACTCCGAGCCAGCGGCGCGCATAGGCGCCGAGCGCGATGTCGGCGATCGTGAACTGGTCGCCCTCGATGAAGCGCCGCGTCGCCAGCTGCGCCTCGACGATCTGCCAGACCACCGCCTCGGCGTCGGCATCCTTCTGGATTGCGACCATGTCGCGCTTGTCGGGAGGCGTTCGCACCAGCGCCCAGAATACCGGCCGGTCGACCGGCTGCAGCGTCGACAGCGTCCAGTCGAGCCAGCGGTCGACGCCGGCACGCGCCTTCGGCGAGGCCGGGTAGATCGGCGAACTCTGCCCATATGCCATGCAGAGATAGCGCATCACGGAATTGGATTCCCACAGCACATAGTCGCCGTCCACCAGCGTCGGCACGCGGGCGTTGGGATTCATCGCCAGATAGGGCGCCTCGTTGTTCTTGCCGAACTGCATGCCGGCGTCGATGCGCTCATAGTCGAGTCCGAGTTCGTCGAGGCACCACAGCACTTTTTGCACATTGACCGAATTGGCCCGGCCCCAGACGGTGAGTTGTTGTTTCTTGTTGTCGGCCACGCCTCTGTCGCTCCCGTTGATCTTGTCGATGCGTTCATAGCCGAAGATCAGCGAAAATGCGCGGAGTTTTACGCAGAGCACGGTCGCAAAATCAGGCGCAAAAAAATCGAGCCCGCCGCGGTGCGGCGGAGCCCGATGTTAGTTTAACGCGTCGCTATGCCAGCCGGTCAGCGGCCGAAGAACAACCACAGAAGGATGATTACCGGAATCGGCACACCCACCAGCCAAAGCAAAAGTCCTTTACCCATCGCAGCCTCCTCGATTTCTCATTCGCGAAGACAACGCGCTTCAACATGCGTGGTTCCCGGACTGAATTTGTCGTCAGAAGAGGGAACGTTTCATGATGTGGGAATTTCCGGGAGCGATAAGCTAATTCGAAACAGCGAGCAGCCGTCGCCATCGACGGCCTCGCGTCTCCTACCAGTGGCCGGTGTTCGGCATAGAGCTCCACGGCTCGGCCGGCGGCTTCGGCTCGCCCTTCTGCAGCAGCTCGATCGAATGCAGGTCGGGCGAACGGACGAACGCCATGCTGCCGTCGCGCGGCGGCCGGTTGATGGTGATGCCGGCCTTCATCAGGCGGTCGCAGGTCGCGTAGATGTCGTCGACCTCATAGGCAAGGTGCCCGAAGTGGCGATCCTCGCCGTACTTCTCCTCGTCCCAATTGTAGGTGAGTTCGACGAGCGGCGCACCGCGGTTCTGGGGAGCCGCCTTGAACAGGCCTTCGTCCTCGGGCGCGCACAGGAACACCAGCGTGAACCGGCCCTTGTCGCTGTCGACCCGGCGTACTTCTTTCAGCCCCAGCGCATCCCGGTAAAACTTCATCGCAATGTCGAGATTGTGGACGCGCAGCATGGTGTGGAGATAACGCATGTTTCTTATCCTCCTGAGAACGATGGCGAGCCTGTCGTTGGTTCGAGCGCCAGTGGCACTGAATAGCAGCAAATTGCTGCCGGGGGCAGGGACGTTCTTGTCGGCTGCGTGCGAGGCGCGCCTCCCTGTTTTGGGCCGCAAGCCAGGCTGCCATTCTCGGCGGGAGCTCAGGCCGCTTCCAGTCCGCTTTTGCTGAGGGCTCTTGCCTGCGCGCGACACTCGGCGGCGGAAGCCTGAAGCCTCTCCACGGTCACGCTGTCGGGGACGCTGCGCGCCAGCCGTTCGGCTCGCGCCGCCTGCTCCAGCAGATGCTACCGCGTCAACGCGGGAATGAGGCTCTCGAACAACGTGATCAACCTCTCTCCGGTCATGCCGACGGCGGCGATAATGGCCAGGGCGATAAACGCGGCGATCAGGCCGTATTCGATGGCGGTGGCGCCGTCCTCATTGCAGAGAAATTTCGCAAGCATGCATTTCACTCCAGAGTGCGGTGAGTTGTGGCATCCTGAAGTTGCTGCAAGTACAACCAAATTCCTAAAATTGTAGATCACACAAGCTGCCGGTACCCGGTCGAGCAGGCGACACCGTCACCAGCGTGATTCCCCACACATACTCCAGCGGCCACTGCGTCCAATTCTGACGGCAGCGGAGGGATCGCAAATGTGTCTGGTGTACAGCCTGATCATACTGGCAATGGTTTTCTTCCTGATGCTTCCGATCACGGACGCAAAAACAGCACGGATGAAACTGTCCGTGGTGAGTAGCCTGGGCGTGCTGCTGGCTGTATCGGTTGTCGTGCCGCGCCTGATGCACTAACGAGGAAGGAGCCCAGCCTCGATGCGCCGCCACCGGCGCCCGGGAAGCCGGGCGGTGGCTCGCGCGTGCGGGGGTGACATGATTATCGTGACCGGCAGTATTCTCGTGCGCGAAGACAGTTTTGATGACGTGCTGCGCGCCTGCATGGAGCATGTCGCACGCTCGCGCAGGGAGCCCGGCTGCATCTCGCACGACGTCCATGTCGATTGCCAGAACCCGATGCGCCTGTTCTTCTTCGAGCAATGGGCCGACGAGGCGGCCTTGCGCACGCACTTCGCGGTCGAGGGCTCGAAGGCCTTCGTGAAATCCCTCAAGGGCCGGATCATCGAAACTTCGGGGACCAACATCTATCGGGCCGAGCCGATACCGAGATAGGCCGCCCGTGTCGATCTCTGCCGTCGACTGAGACTTAGAGCAGGGGGTTGTAGATCCAGTCTTGAGGCCAGAACCTGTCTCCGATCCAGCCCAGCATCGCCGCCACGACGAAGAAGACGAGCGCAGTCGGGATCAGTTCGTCGATGTCGAATGTGGCTGCGACCAGCGGACCGGTCAGGTGTGCCGTCAATCCGGCCACGCCGATTCCGATGCAGAAGAGCAGCACCTGCACGGTCCAGATTACGAGGGCGCGAAGCAGCATCATGCGCCAACGATAGCGGCGCCGCGCGCCGCCGATGTGACCGGCGGCACAGTCCTGGCCCCCGGGGCAAGCGCCAGCTTTGAACTGGCGCACCCGCTTCTCACCAGGAATTCTATTGGGTCGTCAGACCTTGACGTCCACGAGCGGTGCTTCTTCCGCTTGAATGGTTTCGAGCGCCTCTTCCACCGCCGCCGCCTTGGCGTGGTAGACCGCCTGAAGATCCTGATGGATCGTATTCGCCGGCGCCTTGGCGTTCTGATCGACTACGAGCTGTATTCTGGCCTGCGTCACTTCAACCGGTATTGGATAAATGAGCATTGGATGACCCTCCTGACCAAAATCTGTCAGGTGCGCATTTACACTTTCTAAAGAGGTTCGGTTAACGGCGCAGCATTTCGACAGCACTCGGTGAACAGAAGCTTAAGCCTCTGCGGCGGACGACAGCTTCTGACGGACACCAATGCCGGCAAGCGTCAGTGCGTCTGCGCGGGCCGGTGCGAGTAGGGCGTTTGTTCGAGCCGCTCGGCGTAGAGGCGGAACTCCTCAGCCATCTCGATCAGCTTCTTCGAGGCTTCCGGGTCCTTGACGGCTTCCGCCAGTCGACGGGCTCTGTTGGCTTGGTCGCGGTAATGCTCGGCTTGGGTCATGGCAGCACCTTTTTGGATATGTGTTGACCATCCTCAAAAGGTTCGATGCGAGGCAACCGACCTTTGCAATTGGCCAAAGATGGCGAAGAGCAGGCGGGGAGGTAACGCTATCTTAAGAGGGCGGCCGGGCGAAAAAGTGCGTCCCCTGTTCGTTCCAGCAGAACAAAAGGGGGGCTTCATCCATAACGGGGAATGGCTGTAGCAAACGCCAGAGCCGATACGAAAATTTCGGACTGCTCTGCGGTGGATTTGCTGGGGATATGCGGTGGACTTGCTGGGGATAATCGATAGCCGCGGGCGGCACGAAACCTCTGCGAACAGTTGGCCTAGATCACCTCGTGTTATTGTGGATCCGTATCGGGCGACTTGCGAAAGTTCGCAATGGCAACAAATCCGCCATAGCCGAGCACGTTCACCAAGAATTCCATCCAGATCGGCATCGCATTCCCCTATGGTAGTGCAACACCGGAAAGCGCCAAATCGTTCCTGCGCTGTCAGACGATCAGACCAGCGCAATCGCATGGCTCGTAGAGCGCAGGCTTCGCTGAAAGTGAAAACCCCGCTTGGATCGCAAGAATGCAAGCGGGGTCTTTCGTGCTTTCGCCACTCGCAAGGTCGCAGCGCTCGCGATACCAACAAGCGGCAGCTTCGTTCCGGACGGTCGCGAATTCCTCGCGGTTCCGATGGCGTTTACGGTGAGAATGCAGGCCAGGCATTGCCCAACGTCTTCGCATAATACTCGTCGCGTTCCCGCTCGAATTTCTGCTGAGTCTCCCTGAAACGCGCCACGCGTGCTGCGATCTCGGCTCGCTCGCGCGCGAGCCGTTCTTCCTTGTCCGTCATGGTCTATTCCGTTTGGTTCTGCGCGCGTTCACTTGATTCGCGTCTCGATTCGATTGGCGGGCCCGATTGGGGCGCGAATGGGGAACGGCGTTGCAGGATTGTGATCGCGCCCGCACGCTGATCTTGCGATGTCAGCAGGCGTGCTATAGTCGGCACGCCAACAATCCGGATGATCAGCGGTGATTGCCAGGAATCTGCAAAGCGGTGTCGAACAACTCGGCAACATGATTGCCGAAGCCCGCACCATCATTCCTTTCACCGGCGCCGGCATTTCGACCGAATGCGGCATTCCCGATTTTCGCTCGCCCGGCGGCCTGTGGACGCGTAACCGCCCGATTGCATTCGATGAATTCGTCTCCAGCTCCGAGGCGCGCGACGAGGCGTGGCGGCGGCGCTTTGCGATGGAGCCGACGTTTGCGGCTGCGAAGCCGGGCCGCGGGCACCGCGCGCTGGCGTCGCTCTACAGGGCCGGAAAAATTCCGGCCATCATTACCCAGAACATCGACAACCTGCACCAGATGTCGGGTTTCAAGGCCGAGGACGTGATCGAACTTCACGGCAACACCACCTATGCCCGGTGCATCGGCTGTGGTCAGGCCTACGATCTTTCCTGGGTGAAGACTCGCTTCGAGGAATGCGGCAGTGCACCCGACTGTACCGTTTGTACGGAGCCGGTGAAGACGGCGACCATCTCGTTCGGACAGGCGATGCCGGAAGATGAGATGCGCCGCGCCACCGAACTCGCTCAGCGCTGCGATCTTTTTCTGGCTATCGGATCGTCGCTAGTCGTTTGGCCCGCCGCAGGTTTTCCGCTTATGGCGAAGAACAGCGGGGCCAGGCTGGTGATCATCAACAACGAGCCGACGGAACAGGACGATGTCGCGGATCTGGTGATACGACACGACATCGGCGAGACGCTAGGGCCGTTCGTGGGCAATTGATGTCGAACTGATTCGCGGAAGTGCAACCCTGTTCATAGTTTGAGTGTGTGTTGTTTTTTTGGCTATGCGCCGCAATGGGGAATGTTATCTTCAAGTTAAGAGATTCGCGCAGCGATATCATGGTGGTCATGAATGGGCGCGTGTTCCGGTTACGCTACGGGCTAGCGGACCGTACTTGAAGTGTGGGGTCCGGGGTCATGGGGTCGGACGGATTTGAGTCCAAGAAGCTCGGGGGGCCGTCGTCAGGCGGTACAGGGCAAAACAGACTTGGACCAGTTGAATACTCTGCGGGGGCAGAGCGTGATTCAGCAATGGATGCGCTCTCGGGGTTGGGCGATACCGCGGCCAATCTTGTCGAAATCTCCGGGGTCATCAAATGGTTCGATGCCTCGAAGGGCTACGGTTTCATCGTACCCGACAATGGTTGGCCTGACGTGCTGCTGCACGTCACGGTGCTGAGACGGGACGGCTATCAGACCGCCTACGAAGGTGCGCGGGTGGTAGTGGAGTGCGTGCAGCGCCTGAAGGGTTATCAGGCGTTTCGAATCGTCTCGATGGATGAATCGACGGCGATCCATCCGGCGCAGATGCTTCCGCCCCGGACTCACGTCAGCGTGGTCCCGACCAGCAGCCTGGAGCGGGCGCAGGTGAAGTGGTTCAATCGCCTCCGCGGCTTCGGCTTCCTGACCTGCGGCGAGGGCACGCCCGACATCTTCGTCCACATGGAAACGCTGCGCCGCTTCGGCATGACCGAACTGCGCCCGGGTCAATGGGTGCTGGTGCGGTTCGGGCCCGGCTCCAAGGGCATGATGGCGGCGGAGATCCACCCGGAGTCAGGTCCGTCGGCGCTGTCGTCGCATTGACTGCAGCCCCCGGCCTGACGGAATTGTGAGCCGGCCGATGCCCGTTCGGGCGTCGGGCTCTGGCATTTGCCGCCATCGTCGGGTTAGGGTTCCACGCAATATCCCCTGAGATGCGCGGTGTGAGTGTATTGATGAATTTCGCTTCGATGGTGGTGCGGCTTCGCAGCTGCGGCCGGATGTTGTCGCTGGGTGCAGCGATCGCAGTGTTCGTTGCGCTTTGCGCAAATCCTGCGGCCCGGGCCGCCAGCATCCAGCCCCTCGAGATCGCCACCAAGTCAGGCGTGCGGGTGTTCTCGGTCGAGATGGCGACAACCGAGGAAGAGAAACAAACCGGGCTGATGTACCGCAAGGAACTGGCCGACGGTAAGGGCATGCTGTTCGATTTCTCGCCGGAGCAGCAGATTTCGATGTGGATGAAGAACACCTACATCTCGCTCGACATGATCTTCATCCGCGCCGATGGCCGGATTTTGCGGATCGCAGAAAATACTGAGCCGCACTCCACCAAGATCATCTCCTCGGGAGGGCTTGCCAGAGGGGTGCTGGAAGTGATCGCCGGCACGGCGCAAAAATACGGAATTCAGCCCGGCGACCGGGTGGCGCACCCGCTGTTCAATAAGCGCTGAAGCCCCTGACGGGCCCGAACATCGCCTTGATGACCAGGGCCTAAGCGTGTATCGACGCATTTCCCAGCACATGATCGGGGTATAGCGCAGCCTGGTAGCGCGGCAGTTTTGGGTACTGCAGGTCGTTGGTTCGAATCCAGCTGCCCCGACCAACAAAATCAATAGCTTAGAACGATTTTCGAAAGCTTCCCACTGGGGCGGCGGCGTGGGAAGGATGCGGGCGGTTCAATCTGGGGCAGGGTGGGTCAATTTGACTCAGGGGCCGGTCCAAGCACCGGTCCGAGAGATTTCAAAATCCAGCAGGCAATTCTTGCGGATTTGATCGAGCCGGCAGCACATACTTCGCCGGGTGATCTGCGTCTGGATAGCTCCCCACAACAAAGAGGCGCAGGACCGAAGCCCCACGTCTCTTTCTCGTGTTTTTCAGCTTTGCGGGATTGACGTGTTAGCCGGGAGACTCAAGGGCGCTCCTCCAAGCGAAACGGGACCGACAGGTTTGGGCTGCCGAGCCAACTTTTTGCGCATTGCACGGGATAGCCGGTTGCCAGCGTGCCTTGCTGGAATGGAGGAAGTTGTTTCCGGTGCTATCGCGTGTTGCAGCGAGTCGAGCTTCGCTATGAGCGTGGAAATCTGACCGGATATTTTCTTCACGTCTTGATGCTCATCGGCGATCTGAGCAGATATCTTCTTCACATCGACGTGCTGATCCCCGACGCTCTGTCTCAGAGAAGCAAGCGAAATTGAATCCTGATGAAGAAGAGCCGTGTTCTGCTGCAACAAGGAGTTGTTCTCCTGCAGCGCGGCAAAGTGCTGCTGTTGGGCTGACTCAAAATCCTTCGATGCGGCTACTGCCGGTATGGGATCGGAAGCTTTCTGCTGCGGAAGCAGTTCGGCCAAACTGCTGAAACTTGGAAGAGCGAAATCGCTGACATGGGGCAGAGGGAAATCGGAAGGCGACAGTGTATAGACGGCCGCAGTCGTGTTTATTCCGATAGCGACCACCGCGAGCGCCACGACTGATTTCCGGCTCGATTTCCTGATCGGTGCTGTGGTTTCGGGTTGTTCGGTTTGGCTCTGCTCTTCCGATGGCTTGGTCACGGGCAACAACCTCAAATGAGTGAACAAAAAAGGAGCCGTCGCTGGATCGTCGTTCGCGACGGCTCCTTTACGCGGTACCCAACTGGAACTACCTGAGACCGTAGACTGATGAGATTAATTCCGCGTTAGCCCCGGCGTGAATGCGCTCTGAATATCCGTGCAGTGCGCGTTGCGCGTGGAAGATATAGCAGTGCTGCACCATGCCGCGGCGTTTTCAGCAAGGTCGCCACGGCTATTACACCCGTCGCAACAACGGCTATTACGAAATGCGGCAGCGCAGACCCGGCGCGCTGCGAATGCTCTTAGGCCGGAGTTTCGACGAGTTCGCTGAGCGACTGCGACTGCTGTGCCCTGGCGTCGTGAAGCGAGAATGCCGGGCCATCGTAGAGAAACGAGCACTGGTGGATGACGATGTTGCCACGGTCGAGGTTCACCAGCGCGTAGTCCGGCGGCTCATGCGTTCCCGGGATGTGGCCCTCGGCCTCGAAATCGAAGGCGACCTGGTGCGTCAAGGCACGCTGGATGTGGACGGGAATGCCGCGCCAGCATCCGGCGATCGGCCGGTGCAGATGGCCCATGAACATGTAGTCCGGCTTTCGCGTGCGGGCGATCACGTCCCATTCAGCCTCGCCATTGGCGAGCTTGATCGTATCCATGTAGCGCAGGCCGCTGTCGAACGGCGGGTGGTGCTGGAACAACAATAACGGCCGGTCGGCCGGCGCGGAGGCGAGCGCTTCGGCCAGAAAGTTCAGCCGCGCTTCGCAGAGGATGCCGGCATGGTCGGGCGTGTCTTCGTTCAGCGTATCCAGCGTGACGATGGTGGCGGCGTCGAAGGCATGCACGCCCTGCACAAACCCACCGGCGTCGCGGTCGGCGCCGGCGAACTCGCTGCGGAAGGCCTCGCGCTTGTCGTGGTTGCCCATCATCAGGATGGTGGGCGCGTCAAGCGCGGCGAGCACGCCGGCGAGACTGGCATAGGCGGCCGGTTCGCCCCAATGCGCGAGATCGCCGGTCACGATGACAAAGGAGATGTCCTTGTGGGTCGCGTTGATCTTTTCGACGGCGACCGCTAGGCGCTCGGCCGGGTCGAGCCCGTACAGCTTGCGGCCGCGCGGCACGAAATGCGTGTCGGTGAGAATGACGAATTTCATCGCTGCATCGTCTCCCGGTCCCACATGGCGTAGTCCGGCGAGCCCTCGACCCGGATCGCGCCCTGGTATCCAAACTCCACCATGTGCACGGTGACGTAGTCCGGGCCGACGAAGGCGACGCCGTAGGATTCCGGCAGGTCGGACGCGCTCAGCATCAGCTTTTCCGAGAACAGCGGATAGCTCGCATGGTTGGTGCCGCGCAGCGACGTGGTGGGGACGCCGGCCACTGAGCCGCCGAGCGGCAGATGGCAATGGCCGAAGAACACATGCCGGATCTTGTCGCGATGCCGTCCGATGATCTCGCGGAACGCCGCATCGTCCAGCAGGCCGATCTGGTCCATCGGGCCAAGATGGGTCGGCATCGGGTGGTGATGCATGAACAGCAGGAACGGGCCGTCATGCTCCGACAGCCGCCGCTCCAGCCAATCCTGGCGCGACGTACAATAGCGTCCGGCATGGGTCCGCGGTTCATTGGTATCGAGAAACAGGCAGCGGCCCGCAACTGTATCCTGAATGCCCTGCGCAAAGCCGTCCGGCTCGGCATATTCGGGAAACACGCCGAGAAAGGCCGCGCGATTGTCGTGGTTGCCGATGCACAGCCGGACCGGAAGCGGAAAGCTGTCGAGGCGGCTCCTCAGCCATTCATAGTCCGCCCGGTCGCCCCAATCGGACAGGTCGCCCGTGATCACCATCAGTTCGGCGTCGCCATGATCCTGCAGGACGTGGCCGAGCGCCCGCTCGAAATTGTAGCGAGGATCGCGGCCGCCGATCGTGCTGCCTGACGCGGTGAGGTGGATGTCGCTCATATGGATGAGTTTCATGAGGCGCGCCTTTTTTTGGAAAAGGCCGCGGAGCGCGATGGCGCTCCGCGGGTGGTATGGAGACCAATCAGCGTGCGGTGCCGACCGATCGCGGCAGCAGCTTCTGCACATCGGCGGTCATGTCGGCGAGCACGGCATCGGGCTCCTTGGTACGGGTGCCGGTGACGATGCTGTTGAGGTGGTCCTTGATGACGTCGGTGATCTTCAGGCCGTTGTCGCCGGGGAACGCGTACCACTTGGTCAACAGCGGCAGCTGCTTGACCGCGGTGTAGTTGTTCGGGTTCTTGACGTAGAAGTCCTTCAGATAGACGTCGTTGGTGACCTTGTTGGGGGGCATGTAGCCGGTGGTTTCGGCCATGATCGCGGCGCCCTTAGGCCCGGTCCAGAACTTCACCACTTCCCAGGACGCGTCGCGCTTCGCCTTGTCCTTGGCGAGGATCATCACGACGTTGCCGCCGGCGGGCAGCCGGCCGGTGTTGGCCACGACGTCGGGGAAAGTATGCGTCTTCAGCGCGAACTTGTCGCCGACCATCTGCGTCACCTTGTTGAGGTCCGAGGTGGAGGTGACGTGGATGCCGGTCTTGCCGGCGGCGAATGCCGCGCGCATCGCGGGCTGGTCGAGGTTCGGCATGCCGCCCTCGGTGACGAGGCGCGCCAGCGTCCGAATCGCGAACTGGCCTTCCGGGCCATTGAAAGCGACCTTGGTTTCATCCGCGTTCAGCATCGAGCCGCCGCGCGAGAACACCGGCGCCTGCCACAGCCAGTTGCCGGTGATGTCCCACGCGTAGGTGATGCCGTTGACGTCGGGCGCACTGGCCTTGATCTTTTTCGCAAGATCGATGATGCCGTCCCAGGTCGTCGGCAGTTTTTCCGGATCGGCGCCGGCCTTCTTGGCGAGGTCGAGATTGACATATACGATCGGCAGCGAAATCGCGAACGGCAGCGCATAGACCTTGCCGCTCGAGGTGCCGATGTCGAACATCGCCTGGTGGAAGCCCTGCTTGTCGAAGTCCTTTTCCGCGGCGATGTAGCCGTCGAGCGGCGCGGGAATGTTCTTGTCGACGAGAACGCGGATTCGATTGAGCCCCTGGAAGCTGACGTCGGGCATCTGGTTGGTGACGGCTTCGCGCAGCACGCGCTGGGTGCCGTCCTCATAGGACTCGTAAGGCGCACGCATCGTCACCTTGATGTCCGGGCGGACCTTGGCGAACTCCTCCGCGATCTTCTTGTGGGTCTCGGTGAACAGTTCCGGGTAGGGATACTGGATCATCACTTCGGTCTGGCTCTGGGCATGGGCGCCCGCCACGCCGGCAAGCACGGCGAGTGCCGCGACGGTCATTCTCTTCAACATCGAGATCTCCTTTGCTGTGAATGCACCTGAGGGACTATTTGATGCCGGTCATCGTGATGCCTTCGATGAACCGGCGTTGGGCAAGCAGAAACGCGACGAGCAGCGGCGCGATGATGACGATGGCAGCCGCCATCAGCGGGCCGTAGTTGGTGCCGGCTTCCTCGTTGCGGAAGGCGGCGACGCCGAGCGGCGGCGTACGCAGATGCTCGCTGTTGAGCACGATCAGCGGCCAGAAATAGTCGTTCCAGTGCGCGACCACGGAGAAGATGCCGAACGCGGTCAGCGCCGGGATTGCGGTCGGCAGCATCACGCGCCAGACGATGCCGAACTCGGAAATGCCGTCCATGCGCGCGGCCTCGATCAGATCGTCAGGGACGGTCTTGAAGAACTGCCGCATCAAATAGATGCCGAACGCCGAGATCGTGAACGGCACGACCAGCGCCGCATAGCTGTCGAGAATGCCGAGCTTGTGAAACAGCAGGAACACCGGGATCGCGGTCGCCTGCGGCGGAATCAGGATGCAGAACAGCACCAGCGCGAACAGCACCTCGCGGCCCGCGAACCGCAGCTTGGCCAGCGCGTAGGCGGCGGGAAGCGCGACCAGTACCTGCAGCGCGAAGATCGACACCGTGACCACGACGCCGTTGAGCAGGAAGCGCCAGAGGTTGGCCTTGCCGAACGCGGTGACCAGATTGTCCCACAGCGCAAAAGTGTAGGGAATGAAGTGAATGTCCTTCGTGAAGATTTCGGTCTGCGGCTTCGAGGCCGTCGAAATCATCCACAGGAACGGCAGCAGGATGAACGCTGCGCCGCAGAGCAGCAGCAAATGCCTGACGACGGACCAGACGATACTATGGGCGCGCGGCGTCATGTGTAATGCACTCCGCGGTTGGCCATGGCAGATTTGACCAGCGTCAGCAGCAGCACGAAGGTCAGGAACACGACCGTCAACGCCGCGCCATAGCCCGAGCGGAAAAACTCGAAACCCTCGACATACATGGTGTGGATCAGGACTTCGGACGATTTCGACGGCCCGCCCTTGGTCAGCACATGGACGGTGTCAAACACCTGAAACGAACGGATGCCGGTGATGACCACGACGAATACGGTCGTCGGCCCCAGCATCGGCCATGTCACCAGCCGGAACCGGGCCCAGGCGCCGTGGGCGCCGTCGATTTCGGCGGCGTCGTAAAGCTGCCGGGGGATCGAAACCAGACCGGCGAGGAACAGCACCATGTTGAAACCGAGCGCCTGCCAGATGCCGATCACGCAGAGGGCATAGAGCGCGGTGCGGCGGTCCTGCAGCCAGCTGAAGCCCTCGAGGCCCACGCCGTGCAGCAGCCCGTTCACCAGGCCGAACTGCGGATGCAGCATGAATTCCCAGACGATCGACATCGCGATCAGCGTCGCCATCACCGGCAGGAAGTAGATGGTGCGGTACCAGGCGCGGAAGGAACTGCCGCTCTCGATCAGCAGGGCTACGCCGAGCCCGAGCGCCACCGCTGAAGGCACCACGATCGCCACGTAGGTGAGGGTATTTCGGAGCGAGGTCCAGAACACCCGGTCGGCCAGCATCTCCCGATAGTTCTCAAGGCCGATCCACGAGAACGTCGGGCTGCCCAGCTGGTAGTCGGTGAACGACAGCGCGATGACGCCAGCGAGCGGCCCGAGCAGCAGTAGACACATCAGCATGAAGGCCGGCGCCACCATCGCCAGCGCCGGTCGCGCGCGGTTCGCGCCTTGCACCCGCGCCGTTGCGACGGCTGCCGGAAGGCGTTCGGCCACAAGGTTGGCGTTCGCGGTGAGGGTATCAGCCAACGGCTTGCTCCAGCGCGCGTCCGCTGCGAACCGGCACGGCGACTTCGATGCGCTTGCCGGCGGCGTCGAATATTCTTGCGGCATTGGCCGGATAGGTGAGGTGGACGCTGCTTCCGATCGCGGGGAACTGCCGGTCGGGATTGAGGCGCGCGAGCAGCGGCAGATCGATGCGATCGACCTTGACGTGAACGAAGGCCTCCGAGCCGAGGTGCTCGAGATGCACCACGGTGCCGGAAATGGCGGCCGGGCCAGCGCCGAGTTCCATGCGCTCGGGACGCACGCAGACCGAGCAGCGGCCAGCTGCCGCCGGCGTGCTCAGACCAAGCGGCCGTCCCAGGACTTCCAATCCACCGTCTTCGCGGATGACGCCGGGCAGAGCGTTGATCTTGGGACTGCCGACGAACTCGGCGACGCGGATATCTCTCGGGTTTTCGTAGACCTCGGCGGGCGTGCCGACCTGAACGATGTGTCCCTCGATCATGACGGCGATGCGGCTCGACATCGTCATCGCCTCGGCCTGGTCATGGGTGACGTAGACAAAGGTGGCTTTCAGCTGGCGATGCAGTTGGGCGAGCTCGGAGCGCATATGCACGCGCAGCTTGGCGTCCAGGTTGGACAGCGGCTCGTCGAACAGAAACCCGAGCGGCTGGCGCACGATGGCGCGTCCGACCGCAACGCGCTGTCGCTGGCCGCCTGATAGCTGTCCCGGCTTGCGCCTGAGCAGGCTCGAAAGTTCCAGCTGGGCGGCAACCCGCTCGACTTCCTCGCGAATGCCGCGCTCCGTACTGGCGCGCCCCGGCAGCAGCCTACCGAGCAGGGGCACGCGCGCCAGCGCGGAATGGCGCCGCATCCGCAGCGGCACGGCGATGTTGTCGAAGACGCTGAGGTGCGGATACAGCGCGTAGGATTGGAACACCATCGCCAGATTGCGGGCGCTGGGACGAACCCCGTCGACGGAGACGTCACCGATGCGGACTTCGCCTGATGTCTGCGGCTCGAGACCCGCAATGACGCGCAGCAAGGTCGACTTGCCGCATCCGGAGGGGCCGATCAGCGCGATGAACTCGCCATCTTCGATCGTCAGATCGATCCCCTTCAAAATTTCCGTCGAGTCGAAAATCTTGCGGATGGCTTTCAGTTCTATCTTTGCCATTTCGCCGGTGTCCCCACTGCAATGCAGCAACGGGCCGATGATTAGGGGCGGCGCTTGACAGTCACATAACAGTCAAAGGGTTCTCCTATACAAAACACAGGCTTTGCTTCTGGCTCATTCACCTCCGCCGGAGGTGGATGCGTTTCGGGGCTGAACAGAAGTGGCTTGAAACGACGTGGCTTTAACCTCTTCGCGCGTGCGCGCCGTAAATGCGGTGTTCGAGGCTGGCAATTTTTCCGCTGCGGCAAGACGTCTCGGCGTCTCGCAGCCGTCGGTCGCGCAGCTGGTTCGAGAGCTTGAGTCCGAGTTCGACGTCAGGCTCTTTGACCGGCACGGCCATAGCCTGGTGGCAACGGCGCTTTGCCGGCAGCTATATGCGGCGACCAACCGGATCGAGGCGATGGAAGCCGATGCCGTCGCAATTCTCGAACAGCGCGAGGAATTGGCCGGTGGTGAGCTACGCGTCGGGCTCGGCAATTCGATGCCGGGAATGGCGCTGATATCCTCATTCAGGGGCCTCTATCCGAAAATTCAGATCCGCGTCGAGATCGGAAACTGGTCGGATATCGTGGCCGCCGTCATCGATCGGCGCGTCGATGTCGCTGTATTGCCCGAGGTGCCGCAGGACCGCCGGTTTCGATCCGAGGTCTGCCTGAGCCAGCGGGTAGTCGCGATCTGCCATCCCGCCCATCCGCTGAACCGGTGCCAGGTGCCGATATCAGAGTTGACACAATATCCACTGGTGTTTCGTACCGGCAGTTCGTCCACCCAGCGCGTCGTGGACAAGGCGTTCCGCGCCGCCGGGTTGCGGCCGGAGCCTGCGATCCTCGTCAATACAAGGGAGGGCATGCTGGAGGCGGTCGCGAACCAGCTCGGCGTCGGCTTCATCTGGGAGCACGGTTCAAGCCGCATCGACCGGATCGCGAAAGTGGTGGTGTCGGAAATGGACGTCGAACTTCCCGAGTATATTTTCTCGCTGGCCGGCGCGAAGGGGAAACTCGTGGAGTTGTTCTTTCACGCGCGCAATCTGCTGCCGTAGCTGATTAGTCATATTTGAAGCTGCGATGACAGTCATCCACCCGTCGTAAAACCTTCGGTTCTTGGTCAAGTTGAGCGGGCACCCTTTGTCTTGATTCGACGAGGGTGTTCGAAATGCCGGTTGCAATACGCGAAGGGCGAGGGCTGACCAGACGTAAACTGCTGGTCCGCTCGGCATCGACGATCGCGCTGGCAGGATTGGGCGGTTTCGCGATGCCCTATCTGAGCCGCGCTGCGGACCGTCCGCGGATCGAAGGTGGAATTGCATCGGGCGATGTCGCGGCGGATTCCGCGGTCATTTGGGCGAGATCCGATCGGGCCGCGCGGATGGTGGTGGAGTGCGCCACCGACGATAGCTTCAAGGCAATCCTCGGCGTCGCGTCCGCGGAAGCCTTGCCGGATTCGGACTTTACTTCGAAGCTGCTGCTCGGAGGGTTGCCTCCCGGGCAGGATATTTTCTATCGCGCGCGCTTCGAGAATATCGCGGAGGCCGGAATTTCAGGCGAATCCCAGGTCGGGCATTTCCGCACCGCTCCGGTGGAGCGCCGCTCGGTGTCGTTCGCCTGGTCCGGCGATACCGCGGGCCAGGGCTGGGGCATCGATCCCGCCCGCGGCGGTATGCGAACGTATCGCACCATGCTGGAGAACCGGCCGGATTTCTTCATCCATTGCGGCGACCACATCTATGCGGATTGTCCGATCGAGGCTGAGCTGAAACTTCCGGATGGAAGTTCCTGGCGGAATATCGTCACGGAAGACAAGTCCGTCGTCGCGCAAAGCCTGGCGCAGTTTCGCGGCAACTACAAATATAATTTGCTCGACGAGAACTTGCGCGCGTTCAATGCGCAGGTGCCGATGCTGGCGCAGTGGGACGATCATGAAGTGACCAACGACTGGTCACCGATCGGCACCGCCGACGAGACGGGCTATGCCGATGACGGCACCTCGCGGCTGGTGGCGCGCGCCGCCCGCGCGTTTCACGAATTCATGCCGATCCGCAACACGCCTGCGCAGGCCGGCCGGATCTATCGCAAGGTCAGCTATGGGCCGCTGCTCGACGTCTTCCTGATCGACATGCGCAGCTACCGCGATTCGACTCTCAACAGGAGCGGCGACGGCAACGATGCCTGCATCCTCGGCCCGCTGCAACTGGCCTGGCTGAAACGCGAACTCGCGGCATCCGACGCGACCTGGAAGGTGATCGCAGCCGACATGCCGATCGGGGTGATCAGCGAAGATGCGATTGCGCTGGGTGACGGCCTGCCGGAGCGGCGCGAGTGCGAAATTGCTGATCTGCTGTCGTTCCTGAAACGCGCCGGCGTCAGGAACACGGTCTGGCTCACCGCCGACATGCATTACACGGCGGCGCATCGCTACGATCCGAATCGCGCGGTGTTCCAGGATTTCGAACCGTTCTGGGAATTCATCTCCGGCCCTTTGCACGCGGGGACATGGGGGCCGGGGCCACTGGACAATACCTTTGGCCCTGAGGCCGTATTTCAGAAGGGCTGCAGCGAAGCGCAGGGCGAAAATCTCGCCCCATGTTTCGGGCTGCAGTTCTTCGGCCGCGTCGACATCGACGGCCAGTCGCAGGTCATGACGGTGACCTTGAAGGATGTCGACAACAGGGATCTGTGGTCGGTCGATATCGCGCCCCGGCCGGACGCGCGGGCGCCCCGGACGCTGGCCCGGCATTTCTGACCGCCTCGCCTACGCCGGCGCTTTTTCGTATTGCTGCACGATCCGGAAGCGGGAATTCGCGTCGTCCTGACGGAATAACGCGATTCTGTCGATCGCGAGCGATGAGAGGCCGAGCGCGGAAAAACGATCGCGCAGCATCGACACTAGCGCGTCGCGCCGCTCGGTACCGACGCGGCCGGTCAGCGTCATGTGAAAGCGGAAATCGTCCATCACATAGGGATATCCCCAGCGATCGAGATGCTCGCGCTGCCGCGGCGTCAGCCGGGAGGGATTTCGCCGTGCGCGGTCTGCCTCGGTGAGCGGCGCGCGGAACGCATCGAATTCGGTGACGCAATCGGCGGCAAGCCGGATCAACTCCGCCGATGGCTCGGCCGGGATCACGGCGATGAAGCCGCTGATCGAATCGACCACCGGTGTGATCACCGGGATCGCCCGAGGCGTTGCGGCAAAGGCTTCGCAGGCGGAAACAAGCTCGGCTTCGGTCCTGCCTGGCGCGAGCGACATGGGCGCCTTCAGCGTGGCGTGAAAGCCGTATTTTCGGGGATCGCCGGTGAACCCGTGCCAGTCCGGCGTGGCCCGCAGGACGCCTTCGGGAAAGGGCAGGTCTTCGCCGGTGAAGGCGTCATAGCCGAGCAATGCCGCACCGAAGCGATCGAGGGCGCCTCCAGGTGCCGGGGCATAGTAGATCGCGTAGCGCGGCGAGTCGGCCATATCTGCAGAATAGGGCCGGCTCACGCTGCCGCAACCGCCTTGCGCGGCGCGGCTGTGTAGCGGATCAAGCGATCGGCTTCGGTGAGATGAACCAGGCGCCCGCCGGCGATGACGCCGACGACGCGCGGCCGCAGCGGCACTTCGTCATTGACAAGGATGACATCGGCGCGCCGGCCTTCGGCAAGCACGCCACGATCGGTCAGGCCGGCGGCGCCTGCCGGGTTTGCCGATATCAGGTTCCAGGCCCTGGCCAACGGCAATATGCCGTCAGCGGCGAGGCGGTACGCGGCCAACAGTTGCGCCGGGTAGTAGTAGTCGGAGGCGAGCACCGAGCAGAGGCCCTTTTCGATCATGTCGGCGGCTTTGGTCCAGCCGGTATGGCTGCCGCCGCGCACCACGTTGGGAGCACCGAACACGATGAAGTCGCCGCCCTCGGTTGCTTCGCGCGCGGTCTCCTCGTTGACCGGAAACTCGGCAATGCCCACGCCCTGGGCGCGAAAGGCCCTTCGCATCGCAGGCGTGTTGTCATCATGCGACAGCATTCTGACGCCGGCCGCGCACGCTGCTTCCGCCAGCCGCGCGTTCGATGCCGGGACCTCATGCCCGCGCGTCACGATGCGCTGGACCAGTTGGTCGAAAGCTTCGCTCGTAAGACCGGTGCGTTCGACCATGCGGCTGCGTTTCTGCGGCTTCGCGAGGCTGGCGACCGTGGCATCCATGTGGTCGTTGAACGCGAACAGGTCGATCCGTCCGTCGGAAAGCCATTGGGTGATCTCGGGCTCGGCATCGAGATTGTAGGTCTCGTGGCGGAGATGAAAGCGGGTGTCCGCCGCCAGTTTTGGCCTCAGGATCTCGATATTTTCGAGCAACTGGCGGGCATTGTCGGAGCCGCGAAGGCCGGGCTCCCACGACCAGGTCGTGGCATGAAAGACGGTGGTGATGCCGTTGGCGACCGCCTGCCGGTCGCTGTCGGCCAGCGCCACGTCGATGGGAAAGTCGACGCCCGGGCGGGGCATCATCTGCCGCTCGAAGGCGTCGCCATGCAGGTCGATGATTCCCGGCAGCACCTTCAGGCCGCTTGCGTCGATTCCAGCCGAGCCGCGTTCCGCCGCCGCATCCACCGCGACGATGTCGCGCCCGGCGATGCGCAGAGAGGTTTCGACGAACTCTCCGCCGACTAGCGCCTGGCCGCCTTCGATCGATAGGTTGGTCATTTCACCACGCTTTCCAGTCCTGTCTTTATATACTCGCGGCGGCCGTGGCAGCCGCGTACTTGTCGATGAACTCCTCGACCGCCAGTTTGCGGAAATCGGGCAGGGCACGGCGCAGCGTTTCATGGTCCCAGTCCCACCAGGCGAGTTCCGACAGGCGGCTGGCGATATCTTCCGGAAACCGGCGCCGGACGATCCGCGCCGGGTTTCCGGCAACGATCGTGTAGGCCGGAACGTCCCTGGTCACGATCGCGCCTGCCGCGACGACGGCGCCAGTGCCGACATTGCGGCCCGGCAGGATGATAGCCCCGTGCCCTATCCAGACGTCATGGCCGATGTCGACGTGGTGGCTGCGGCGCCACGCGAAGAACTCGGTATCGTCGCTCTCGCCCGGGAAATACGCGCTGGCGCGATAGGTGAAATGCGCCTGCGAAGCCCGCTGCATGGGGTGATTACCCGGGTTGATCCGGCTCATCGCCGCGATCGAGCAGAATTTTCCGATCGAGGTGTAGGTAATCTGGGCGTCGTTCACGACGTAGGAATAGTCGTCCATCGTCACTTCGTGCAGGATCGTGCGTGCCCCGACCTCGCAATAGGCGCCGAGCCTTGTGTCGTGCAGCCTGGCCGCTGGGTCGACGGTCGGTTCGATCGACAGCATTTTACCGGCCATGCGAATTCCTGTGAGCGAGGCAGAGCGGTTGGAGTGCCCGGACGTCATCGATTGGCATGATGACAACGTTGTGACAAACAGATGACGGATGACACGTTGTGGACGGCTTGTGCAGCGCGGCAAGACTGTCACACAACTGTTGAATCCAGACGCTAGCGATGGAGACAGACAAGCGTTCTGGAGCCCTGCATGCTGGTGGTGGAAGGTCTGACGTGCCGTTTTGGCACGAAAGCCGCGGTCGACAACGCGTCATTTTCTATAGCGCCCGGCAGTTTCGTCGGTGTGATCGGCCGTTCCGGAGCCGGCAAGTCGACCCTGCTGCGGATGATCAACCGCCTCGCCGAGCCGTCCGAGGGACGCATCCTGTTCGAAGGCGTCGATGTCACGGCGCTGCGCGGCAGGGAATTGCGTCAATGGCGCGCCCGGTCGGCCATGATCTTTCAGCAGTTCAACCTGGTCGGCCGGCTCGATGTGCTGACCAACGTGCTGATGGGAAGGCTGGCGACGGTGCCGACGTGGCGGTCGCTGGCACAACTCTGGCCGGAAGAGGACAAGGCAATTGCAATGTCCGCCCTGGAGCAGTTCGACATGGCGTCGATTGCGGCGCAGCGCGCCGATCAGCTCTCGGGCGGTCAGCAGCAGCGCGTCGCGATTGCACGCGCCCTGGTGCAGAACCCGGAGATTATTCTAGCCGACGAGCCGATCGCGTCGCTCGATCCCCGCAATACCAAGGTGGTCATGGACGCGCTGCTGCGCATCAACAAGCACTTCGGTATCACCGTGATCTGCAATCTGCATTCGCTGGACCTAGCGCGCAGTTATTGCGACCGCCTGATCGGCATGGCCTCAGGGCGGATCGTCTTCGACGGAGCGCCCGCGGCGCTGACCGATAGCATCGCCCGCGAACTCTACGATCTCGAGGCGAATGAGGTGATGGGCAGCGCGCCCGAGCAGCTTCCGGCCGCTTCGCAGATTCCTGCTCTCGGAGCGGTGGCCGCTGCCTGAGTGCCGGCGACTGAAAACAACGCTATGCGGCTTCATCACTACAAACAGGAGACGTCATGATCAACCGTCGTATGATTCTCGCCGTCGCGGCCGGGCTGGCATTTTCGGCATCCGCCGCGTCGGCGCAGGACTGGAAGACAAAATATCCCGAACTGGTTTTCGCAAAGGTGCCCGATGAAAACGCCTCGGGCACGACCGATCGCTGGACGCCCCTGACGGAGTATCTTTCCCGAGAGCTCGGCACGAAAGTGACGCTGCGGATCGCCAATGACTATGCCGCCGTCATCGAAGGCCAGCGCGCCGGCAACATCCACATCGCGATGTACGGTCCGGCGTCTTATGCCCGCGCCTATATTATCGGCGCCAAGGTCGAGCCGTTCGCGATCGAGGTGAACGGCGACGGAACCAAGGGTTATTACTCGGTTCTCTATGTGAAGAGCGATTCGAGCTACAAGGACATCAAGGATCTGAAGGGCAAGAACCTCTGCCTGGTCGATCCGAACTCAACGTCGGGCAACAACGTACCGCGTTTCGCGATGGACAAGATGGGCATCGACCCGGAGAAATTCTTCTCCAAGGTGGTCTATTCGGGAAGCCACGAAAACGCGGTGATCGCACTTGGCCAGGGGACCTGCGATGCGGCGTTCAACTGGTGGAACGATGAAAATGAATCGAACCTGCTTCGGATGGAGCGGAAGGGTATGGCGAAGGCCGCCGACTTCAAGATCATCATGAAGTCCGAGCAGATTGTGAATTCGCCGATGGCCTATCTCGGCAGCCTGCCTGCCGACCTCAAGGCGGCGATCAAGAAGGCCGTGCTGGAAATCGCGCTGAAGGACAAGGCGGCGTTCGACAAGATTTATCAGGGCAAACAGCTGCCGTTCGTCGAGGTCGACCACAAGGCCTACGAGGCTGTGATCGATCTGACCAAGTTCGTCGACAGCATCCGCAAGCAGAAATCCTGAACCGAACGACGTAGCGAGAAGATAAGGGCAGATCGCGAGATCTGCCCATTCTCGATTCAGAAAATCCCATGCCAGCAGCAGTCCCCGAATTTCCGCAGGCGAGGCTGCAAGAACTCGCCGATCGCTACGCGGCTGCCGTTGCCGCCAAGCGGCGGCGCATTTGGCTGGGCGCAGCGATCCTGATCGTCGCGACGCTCGCTGCCGGCTGGATGGGCGATGTCAATCTGTCGAAGTTCGCCGAGAATTTCTGGCGCTTTCCGGCCTATTTTGCCGGCATAGCTCCGAAGTTCTCGTTCTCGTCGGCGTGGGCTGATCTCGCGGAATGGTTTTGGGGGCTGCCGCGCTGGGCGCGGCTTCTCGGAGATACGCTGCTGATTGCGTATATGGGAACCCTTGCCGGGGGGATATGCGGCTTCGTTCTCTGCTTCATGGCATCGGCCAATCTCGTCAAGTCGCGCGCGATCGTTTTTGCCACGCGCCGCCTCCTCGAATTCTGCCGCACCGTGCCGGAGATCGTCTTTGCCCTGATTTTCGTGCTGGCATTCGGTCTAGGGCCGCTGCCGGGCGTTCTCGCCATTGCGATCCATACCACCGGCGCACTTGGCAAGCAGTTCGCCGAAGTTGTCGAGAATATCGATAGCAAGCCGATCGAGGGTGTGGCGGCGAGCGGGGGAAGCTGGATACAGATCGTCCGGTTCG